>Ga0082335_1000602_pt1 | contig 87690 bp, 88 predicted proteins | sample Subgrocontami58m_FD_72375 | JGI IMG/M metagenome (GOLD analysis project Ga0082335, IMG submission 72375) | Subsurface groundwater microbial communities from S. Glens Falls, New York, USA - GMW37 contaminated, 5.8 m (SPADES assembly) (version 2) ...
GCGCTTTGCATCCCCAGACGAAAACGGAGGCGGATTGGGCCTGGTGGCCCTCCTGGTCTTCAAAACCAGTGTGGCGCCTAACCCGTGCTAGGTGGGTTCGATTCCCACACGCCTCCGCCACCAAACAGGCAAGCTCACTGAAACCGTGGGCTTGCCTTTGTTTTGCGAGATTGGAAAAGCCGACTCCGTTTGGTGGTGTAAGACGGCGCAGGCCGATTCCTGGCTCCGCGACGTGATCGGGACCGCAGCACGCCCCTCAGGCGAAATCGGTTTTCCTTGCCACCGAATTGGGCTAGACTGAAGCTGTTCACCTGATCCCAGGACGCCCATCTGGAGGGATCGGCAATGGGGCGCTTCATGGAGGGCCTGTTACGACTCCTGGCGGGGGAGCCCTGGTCGGAGCGGCGCAGGCGAGAGCGGCGCTTGCTGGAGGAGCACCGGCATTCACCACCGGATGAAACCATCGAGCAAGAGCGCCGCCAGGCGGTGCGTCGTCGGGACGACCGGCGGGGTAAAGGATGGCTCCGTTTCTGGAATCCGCCCTGAGAAATTGGCACCGGACACCCTTTTGAGGTCTGGGCTTCCTTATTGACGGTCTAATACGCTCCTGATACGCTCCCCCGCACCGGTTGCCCCTGTTCGGCGTTCGGACGGCATACCTGCTCTCTCGCGGCATTTCTCAATGCTGCCCTGTATAACGCCTACGATCCTGAAGGAAGGAGGGTCATGGGATGAGATACCTTGTGACTGCGTCGGAGGGACCAGGGTTCGCTTCCCCGGAAGAAGCCGTGCACATGCTGGAGAACGTGATCCTCCCCAGCTTTGACGAACTGATGAAGCTGGAAAAGGAGAAAAAAATCCTGGCGGGAGGACTGCCGGTTGGAGACCGGGCGTTTGTGTTTATCGTGGAGGCGGCTTCCAATGACGAGGTAGACAAGCTTTTGAGGCGCCTCCCGATGTGGGGAGCAATAGAGTGGCATGTCACCGCGCTCCAAACCTTTGAAGGGCGGGCGACTCAAGAGCGTGAGGTCGTCAAACAACTGAAGAAAAAGGTGCACTAAGACGAGGGCCGCCGCCTTAGGCGGCGGGAGAGGAACCCCCGCATATCCTTAGCGGGGACCCATGTGCGGACGCTTCAGCCTCGGCACTCCCGCCACAACCCTGGCCGGACAGTTCAACCTGTTCGAGATCCCGGCCTGGGCTCCGCGCTACAACATCGCCCCCACGCAGCAAGCCCCCACCGCCGTGAGAGCCGCGTCGCAGCTCGCCCGGCAATTCAAGATGCATCGTTGGGGTCTCATTCCCCCCTGGGCGAAAGACCCTGGCATCGGATCGCAGTTGATCAACGCCCGCGCCGAGACCGTGGCGGCAAAGCCCGCCTTCCGAAAAGCCTTCCGCGAACGGCGCTGTCTCATCCTGGCGGATGGCTTTTTCGAATGGCAGCGTCGGGGCCTCCACAAGCAGCCCTTCCACATCCGGATGCGTGATGGCAGGCCCTTCGCCTTTGCCGTGCTCTGGGAATACTGGGAGGGCCCCGAGGGACCGGCGATAGACTCTTGCACGATCCTCACAACGATCGCCAACGAACTCGTCGGCACTCTCCACGACCGCATGCCCGTGATTCTTGCCCCGCAGGATTACAATCTCTGGCTCGATCCGGCGATCCAGAAGGTCGAACGGCTGGAATCCCTCCTGCGCCCGTACCCCTCCGAGGAGATGACGGCATATCCGGTCAGTACGCGGGTCAATAATCCTGCGAATGACAGTCCCGAGTGTGTGGAGCCTGTCGCGTAGCGAAGGCGACTCGTTTCTCCGATTCCGTGGGGGGTGCGAGGGCCGCGCCACCCGTCCATCCATTGCGGTCGGAGCTGGTTTGGTGTACGGTCGGGGCGCCAAGGACGGAGGGGCGAGAAGCTGGGCGCCTATACGAGAGAAGGGGGGCTGCGATGAGTGAGCCAACGTTGGACACCCTGGCGCAACGCTTGGAGAGGGTCGAGCGGGAAAACCGTTCGTTGAGGCGCGTGGGAGTCTTGATGCTCGTCGGCGTCGCCGCCTTGTTGATCGCGGCACAGGCGACGGCCAGTCGGGTCGTCGAGGCGGAAAAGTTCGTTGTCCGGGATGCGAGCGGGAAGATCCGCGCGGAGTTGGGTGCCCCGCCGGACGGCCGGGTGGCCTTAACGCTCTTCGACAGGGATGGGGGGCTCCGCGTGGAATTGAGAGTCCTGACCAACGGAAGGGTGGGCCTGCTCCTCTATGACAAGAATGGAAAGTCACGTGCCGCGCTGAGGGTGCTGGCCGAGGGAGGCCCAGTGCTGGGTCTCTTTGACAAGGACGAAAAGCTCCTCTGGCAGGCGCCATAGATGCAATGCTCGCCCCTGGAAATTGGTACCGGACACCTTTTGATTGCGGATGAAACGAAGAGGTCTATTGCTCTCGGCTGGCGAGGAGAATGGATGGGGGTTCCTACTCCTGATCGACTAGGAAGAGACCGAGGGACAGCGAGGTGGACCAGCCGAGGACGGTAAATCGCAGGCCGTGAGCGATCGGCTCCCCTGGCGTCCGCCGCTCTGGCGGATCCACCCACACAATCTCTCCCTCTGCCGTGACCGGTTCCTGGGGCGTATGCAGCGTGAGCTTCAACACGGTTTGAGGTGGGATGGCCTCGGAGAGGCGGAGCAGCATCCCCCCTCGACTCATATTGCCCGTCCGTCCCTCGACCGACGGACCATCCTGGTCCTTCGGCTGACACGTGACGGGGATGTCCAGCGGCAGGCGGACCCCGGCGTGTCGCTTCTCCCCCCTGGAGAGGAGCAAGTCACGGAGGGTTTTTTCCTCGTCAGGCGCGACCTGATCGAAAACAATTCCGTGGGGGACGGCTTCTCCCGGGGCACCGGGCTCCCCGGCCCAGACAACCTGTGCTTCCACCTCGATGGGGCCGCGATCCGTCTGGAGGCGAACGCGGAGGGTGGTCCCAGGCTGGAGGCGCTCGGTCAGGTCCACACAGGTTCCCCCGTCGCTCAGGTTGCGCGTCCAACCCACCCCGGCTTTGATGGGTGCGGGAACTTTTGGCTTGTGCAGGAGCGGGAGGTGGATCAGGTACCGGGCGAACCGTCGCCGGTTCGATTCATCAGGCATGGCCGGCCTCCAATGCCCCAAGCATACGCACACCGGAGTGAACTTCGCAAGAAAGATTTCATGGGCGTCGGGCCACCAACGAAATCAACTTCGACATCCTGAAGCTGGACGGCGTCCTGAAGAGTCTCGGCGTCGTCGAGAAGTGACCCGGCGGCTCATGCGAAAGGGTCTCAATCGTCCATGAAACCCAAGGTGCTGGTGACGGAACCCATCCATCGGGTCGGGTGGAACCTGCTCGCCGCGGAGGCCGAGGCCGTGGCCTGGGCGGGGCCGCAGGCAGAGCCGCTGGCGCAGGCCCTCGAGGAGACGCAGGGGGTCATCGTCCGCTCGGCGCGCCTGCCGGGGGAGATCATCCGGAGCGCCAAGCGGTTGAAGATCATCGCAAAGCACGGAGCGGGCGTCGAGAAGATTGATATCGCCGCGGCCACGGAATGCGGCGTGGTCGTCACGTCCACCCCGGCAGCCAATGCCCAATCGGTTGCGGAACTTGCCCTGGCTCTGCTGCTTTCCGTCGCGCGGCGGATCGGCGAGTACACCCGCGACCTGAACCTCGGGAAGCCGCGTCCGAGACAGACCTATCAGGGAATCGAACTGCAGGGCAGGGTGCTGGGCATCATCGGACTGGGCGAGATCGGGCTGCGCGTGGGCCGGCTGGCGGGCGGCGCGCTGGGGATGCGCGTCCTTGCATACGACCCGTACCGTGATCCGTGGCCGGAGGGGATCGAGCGGGTCAGGAGCCTCGACGCCTTACTGGGGGAGGCAGACTGCCTTTCGATCCACGTCCCGCTCACAGCGGTATCCGGTCAACCCGGAGGTGCTCACCAGATCCGCTGCGCGATAGTTCCGGATTGCGGAGGGAATCAGGGTCAGCGCGGGAAGGCCGCGAGGAGGGCGCGCCGGGCGGTGAGGTCGCCGTCGGGCCGGAACGTCTCGTAGACTGCCAGGCGATCCAGCAGGCCGGTATATCGCTGGCGGAGCTTCAGCGGAACCTCATCGGGCGTCCCCACGATGGCGAAGGCGTCCAGCATCTCGTCGGTGATGAGGGCGGCCATCCCCTCCCAATCTCCCTGAACGGACTTGCGGGTCAGGTCCTTGGCCACCTGCCCCCACCCGTGACATTCCAGGATGACGCGGTAGTTCGGCGTCGAGGCGTAGAAGCCGATCTGGCTCTTGACGTTCCGCCGGGCGGCCTCCATCTCTGCCGTGTCGCGGCCGGTGACGATGAATGCGGAGCTGGCCAGACAGATGTCCGCCCGCTTCCGATCGCTCGCCGTGAGGCCTTCCTCCATGTTGGGCAGCACCACCTCGCGCAGGTACTTCGCCGAATGGAACGGATGGACCTGGAAGCCGTCGCACAGCTCGCCCGCCAGGCGGCACATGAACGGCTGGACGCCGGCGATATGGACGGGAATGCAGGGGTGGGCGATGGGCCCCGGGTTGAAGAAGGGGGTCATCAGAGTGTGGGAGTAGAACTCGCCCCGGTAGTTGAGAGGCGTCCCGTGCTGCCAGCAGTCCCAGATCGCCCGCAGGGCCTTGATGTAATCGCGCAGGCGAGGGCCGGGAGCATCCCAGGTGAGGCCGTAGCGCCTCTCGATGTGGCCCTTGACCTGGGTACCCAGCCCGAGCAGGAAGCGCCCCTCCGACAGGACGGACAGGTCCCACGCCAGGTGCGCCGTGACGATGGGGCTTCGGCCGAATGCGATGGCGATGCTGGTTCCCAGCGTGAGCCGCGTCGTGTGCTCGGCTGCCAGGATCAGGGGCAGGAACGCGTCATGCTGCGTCTCCGAGGTCCAGGCCCCGTCGAAGCCCATCGCCTCGGCCTGGCGGGCCTGCTCGGCCGCCCCCGATAGCGGCCCCGCCAACCGCACGTCGAGTTTCACGCCGCACCGCCTCCCGAGCAAACCGTGTGCATCATCCCGCGGAATTCTTTACGCTGGAGAACTGCGTCGGGAGAGGACCTAGCCCAGGCCGTATTCACCCCACCGGCGATCCACCAGGCGCCGGGTGGGCTCGTCCATGACGATCTGGTCGGGCCAGGGGCGGGTGAAGCCCTCCTCGGGCCACTTCCGGGTGGCGTCCACGCCCATCTTCGACCCGTACTTGGGCAGGCGGCTGGCATGGTCCAGCGTCTCCACCGGACCCAGGACGAACTCGATGTCCCGCTGGGGATCGATATGGTTCAGCGCCTTCCAGGCCACCTCGGAGTAGTCGCGGACGTTGACGTCCCGGTCCATCACCACGATCACCTTGCTGACCATGGCCTGGCCCAGGCCCCACAGGGCGTGCATCACCTTGCGGGCGTGGCCCGGGTACTGCTTGTCGATGCTGACCAGGACCAAGTTGTGAAAGATCCCCTCGAAGGGCATATGGAAGTCCACGATCTCGGGGAGCTGCTTCTTCATCAGGGGGAGGAAGAGGCGCTCGATGGCGGCGGCCATGTGGCAGTCCTCCATGGGCGGCCGCCCGACGATGATGGTGTGGTAGATGGGGTCGCGGCGGCGCGTGACGCAGGTGAGGTGGAAGACCGGGTAGTCGTCGGCCAGGGAGTAGAAACCCGTGTGGTCGCCGAAGGGGCCTTCGCGCCGCAGCTCCTCCGTGTCCACGTAGCCCTCCAGGACGATCTCCGCGTTGGCCGGGACCTCGACGTCCACGGTCTCGCACCGGATCATCTCCACCGGCTGCTTCCGGATGAAGCCGGCGACCAGCATCTCGTCGATTCCCTCGGGGAGGGGCAGGGTCCCGGCGAAGCAGACGGCGGGGTCGGCGCCGATGGCCACGCCGACCTCGACCCGGCGGCCCTGGCGCTTGGCCTTGCGATAGTGGGCCGCGCCGCCCTTCTGGATGTGCCAGTGCATGGCGGTGGTCCGCTCGTCGAACACCTGCATCCGGTATGTCCCGCAGTTGCGGACGCCCGTCTCCGGGTCCTTGGTGAAGACCAGGGGGAACGTGATGTAGCGTCCGGGGTCCTGGGGCCAGCATTGGAGAATGGGGATGCCCGCCAGGGAGGGGTTGTCCCGGACGATGATCTCCTTGCAGGGACCGTCCCTGACCACCTTGGGGAAGGCGGCGGCCAGCTCCTGCAGCTTGGGCAACATCCGGAGCTTGGCCAGCAACCCGTCGGGCGCCTTGAGCTCCAGGATCTCCTGCAGCTCCGCCGCGAGATCGTCCAGCGTCTTCACCTCCAGCGCCAGGGTCATGCGCGCCGGGCTGCCGAAGGCGTTGATCAGCAGGGGCATGGACGAGCCCTTCACTCGCTCGAAGAGCAGCGCCGGGCCCCCCTGCTTGCTCACGCGGTCGGTGATCTCGGTCACCTCGAGAACCGGGTCCACCTCGACCGGGATGCGGCGCAGCTCGCCGGCCCGCTCCAGCGCGACCACGAAGTCCCGCAGATCGCGATACCCCATCGTGCTCCTCTCACCGAGACGGCTCGGTGCAGCGCCCTCTCAGGACATCCTCCATGCGAGGTCGCGGCACTCTAGCACATCCGACCGGAGAGGGAAAGGTTGCGCGGGGCGTCCGGGATTCCGCTTGACACCCCGGTTTCCTGTCGCGTAGCATCGCGGCGTCTGTTCGTCGCCTTCAGGTGTTCTCCTCCCCGGGACTGCCCATGCGCGCCATCGTCCTGGTCGCCGGCGTCGGCTGGCGGCTCAAGCCCTACACCGAGACCACCCCGAAATGCCTCATGGAGATCGGGGGAAAATCGCTGCTCCGACGCTACCTGGACGCCTTCGCGGCGCTGGGCGTGGACGAGGCGGTCCTGGTCGTGGGCCACCTGAAAGAGCAGATCATGGCTGAAGCTTCCCGGGGCCCCGCCGAAGTCGAGGTGCGCTCCGTCACCAACGAGCAGTTCACCCGCGGGAACATCCTGTCCCTCTGGCACGCCCGGCACGAATTCGACGACAATATCCTCATCATGGACGGGGACGTCCTCTACCCCCGGGAGCTGCTGGCGCGCCTGATCGCCTCCCCCGACTCCAATGCCATCGCCGTGGACGAGCGGTACCAGGACACGGGCGAGGAGCAGAAGGTCGTCTGCGAGGACGGCTGGGTGGTCGAGGTGACCAAGAAGATCAGCAGCGATCCCCGGATCCGCGGCGAGGCGGTGGGGATCCTGCGCCTGTCGGCCGACGCGGCCGAGGTGTTGCGGGGCATCCTGGAGGAGTTCATCGAGACCGGCAAGGACTCCCTGGAGTACGAGGACGCCCTGCGCGAGCTGGCGGCCGAGGTTCCCATCGGGGTAGTCGAAGTCGGCGATCTGCCCTGGATCGAGATCGACTTCGAGGAAGACCTCGCGCGCGCCCGCGAACAGATCCTGCCCGAAGTGGACCGCCTCGACCGCGGCGAGGCGCTTCCCTCCCCGTAAGGCCTCCCGATCTCGCCCTTCACTCCGCTCAGGCTGCCGGGGAGACCGGCGAGCGTGATCGACACCCGTATCTTTCGCGACCCACGGCTGAACCGCGTCCACGGAAAGCGGTGCGGGCTGTGCGACTTGTCCTCAATAGAGATCTGATCGGAGGGATTTCTCTGGTGGATGCCTGGTGGGCTTACGTCGAGACGGGCCGGGTCCAGGCCTGGGTGCGTTTATGAACGCCCCTGGTCATCAGGCCGTACAGGAGGCGAGCCGTGATGTTGGTCAGGACGATCAGCACTGACATGGCGGCGGCGGGGGCGACGTCCCCCGCATCATCCATGTTGGCCACCGCCACAGAAGCCAGGGGGATGTCCGCGGAATACAGGAACATGACCGCCGAGAGGGTGGCCATGGAGTTCACGAAGTAATACATCCCGATCTCCAGGATGGCCGGCATGCAGACCGGGACCGTCACGCGGAAGAATGTCTTGTAAAAGGGGACGCCCAACGACTCCGACACCGCCTCGAATTCCTTGTCCAACTGCTTGAGGGCGGTGGTGGCCGTGAGGAAGCTCACCGTGTAGAAGTGGACAATATTGCTGATCACCAGGATGGCCATGGTTCCGTACAGGACGTTGAATGGATTGCGCACTTCCAGCCCGAGGATTGCCCATGTGGGCTGGTTGAAGAAGAAGATGTAGGACAGGCCAATGACCAGCCCCGGAAGCGCCAGGGGCAGCATGGAGAGGAAATACGCGCCCTGCCTGAGCAGGAACATGCCCTTGCTCTTTTCGATCAGGTAGGCGCTGGCGAAGGTGATGACGGTTCCGATGACAGACGAGTAGAAGGCCATGCGGATGCTGTTGAAGAACGCGGGGTAGCCCCCGCCGCCCATGTTTCGGAAGTTGTAGTTCTTGAGGCTCAAGGAGAGGTCGTAGGGCCACACCCTGACCAAGGAGGCATAGACGGCGGTGGCCAGAAAGGCAACGAGCAGCAGCGCGACGATCGAGCAGTAGGCGAGGAATACCCCGTCGCGGACGGGATGCCGCTTCGGCGTGAGCGGCACAGACTTCGCCGCAATCAGGGCCACCTGCTTGCGCTGGCTGATCCGGTCCAGCAGAAAGGCGATCACCGTGGGGATGAGGAGCACCACGCTGACCGTGGCTCCCATGACGAAGTTCTGCTGCCCGATGACCTGCTTGTAGATGTCGGTGGCCAGGACGTTGTAGTTGCCGCCGACGACCTTGGGCGCTCCGAAGTCCGTGAAGCAGAGGATGAAGGAGACGAAGGTCGCGCTCATGAGGCCGAACTTGATGCCGGGAATGGTCACCGTGAGGAAGGTGCGGACGTTCGAGGCCCGCAGGGAGTCCGAGGCCTCGTACAACCTGGCGTCCGTCATGCTCAGTGCGATGGAGAGGATGAGCATGGCCTGGGGGAAGACGTAAAACACCTCGGCGATGACGATTCCCACCGGGCCGTACAGGCCGATGTCGGCCGCCAGCGTGATTCCCGCTGACTTCTCGAAGTAGCCGAAAAAGCCTGTGGTGATCAGCCCCTTCTTGCCGAACAGATACACGAGGGTGATTCCGTTGAGGAGCGTTGGGGAGAACAGCGGAAGCAGGGCGATGCCTCGGAAGACGGCCTTGCCGGGGATGGTCGTCCGGGTGAGCGCGTAGGCGTAGAGAAACCCCAGCATCACAGAGATCGCCGTGGTCACCACGGAGACGAACAGGCTGTTGTAGAGGGACATGGACAGCGCTGGCGTCCGGAAGTAATGGATGAAATTCGCCAGCCCGACAAAGGCCCCGTCATGGTCCACGAGGCTCTTTGACAGGAGCTGCAGGAGGGGGAGGACGACCATGACTGCCATCCAGAGGCACGCCAGCAGGATCATGCCGCGCATGAGCCACTGATGCAGGTCCACGGCATCCAGGATGCTTCGGACCCGCGCAGGACCGGTGGAATGGATCGCGGTGTCGGCCATGGCAGTCTAGGGGCTGTTGATGACGGAACGGTTGCGGTCGGGCTGGCGCCTGCCCATCAGAGCGCGTAGACCCTGATGCGGTCCGCGGGAAGCTGGATGGTCAGTTCCATGTCCTGCCGAATGCCCAACCGCCGGATCATTTCCGTAGGAAAATCCGCCTCGAGCTTCGAGGGGCCGGCGTCGCCCAGGGGCAGGTGAAAGGTGACGCGGTAGTGCGGTCCGCGGAACTCCAGGCCGCCCACTCGCACGCACAGGGTGTTGCGATCGCTTTTCCCTGGGTGCTGGACAAGCACGTCCTCGGGCCGGATGGCCAGCATGACCCCCTCCCCGGGGGACATGCCATCCGCAGCCCCATCCCCGACCTGCAGGCTGAGGCCGCCAACGCGGACCACGCCGGCCGCCTCCTTCACACCGTTCCCGATGAAATTCATGGATCCGAGGAAGGCCGCAACGAAGGGGGTCGCCGGCTTGTTATAGACGTCCCAGGGAGTTCCGCTCTGGACGATCCTCCCATGATCCATGACCAGGATGCGATCGGCCATGGTGAGGGCCTCTTCCTGGTCATGGGTCACCATGATGGTGCTGACGCCGAGGCGCCGCTGGAGGTCCCGAACCTCCGAACGGAGCAGGATGCGCACCTGGGCATCCAGGGCCGAGAGGGGCTCATCCAGCAGCAACACGTCCGGGGAGAGGGCCATGGCCCGGGCAAGGGCCACCCGTTGCTGTTGGCCGCCGGAGAGCTGGGCCGGATATTTCGGGCCCATCAACTCAAGGCCGACCAGCTCCAGCAACTCATCGACCCGCTTCCGGATCGCGCCCCGGTCCCTCCGCCGGTTCTTGAGGCCGTATCCGATGTTCTCGCTGGCGGTGAGATTCGGGAACAGGGCGTAGGATTGGAAGACGATGCCCACGTTTCGTTTGGACACGGGGAGACTGGAGACGTCCCTGCCCTGGAAAAACACCTGCCCGGAATCCTGTGTCTCCAGGCCGGCAACGATCCGCAGGATGGTGGTCTTCCCGCAACCGCTGGGCCCAAGAATGCACAGGAACTCCCCGCGCTTGACCTCGAAAGACACGTCCGTCAAGGCAGTGAAGCGTCCGAAGGTCTTGGTGATCCCAACGATCTTGAGGTAGGGATCCGCGTCGGAAGCGTGGCGCACGGTCACTCTTTGGGGCCGCCCCCGTCCGATCCGGGGTAGAGCCGACCCGGACCGGACGGGAGGTCAGCCGAGCGGAGGAACGATTTAGGGCCTACTTCTTGGGCTCGTTCTTGGCGCCGTAGCGCTTCTCCCACTCCTCCAGAATGCGAGCGCGGTTCTTCGCGGCCCAGCTCAGATCGTTCTTGACCATTTGCTTGAGCGGTTCCTTCGGCAACCCTTCGGGAATGGGATCACCGGTCGGGATGGTGACCACGGCATAGCTCTGAGCGTATTCCTTCATGGCCGCGGGGGTAATGGCCCAATCCAGGAACACCTTGGCGGCCGGCTTGATGTTGGCCTTCTTGATCAGACTGTTGGCCTCCAGGTCCCATCCGGAGCCTTCCTTGGGCAGGACCGGCTCGATCGGTGCACCGCGCTTCTTCTCCTGGTATGCCCGATATTCGAAGGAAATGCCGATGGGGAATTCGCCCGCGCCCGCCTGCTTGCAGGGCTTGGAGCCGGAGTGGACGTACAGGGCCATGTTCTGATGCAGCTTGTCCAGGTACTCCCAGCCCTTCTGCTCCCCCATCAATTGCAGGATGGCCGAGACGGTCAGGAAGCCCGTCCCGGAGGAGGCAGGATTCGGCATGACGAGATGCCCCTTGTACACGGGCTTGAGGAGGTCGGCGTAGGATGTGGGCATGGGCAAGTTCTTCGCCTTCAACTCGACGGTGTTCACGCAGAAGGCGGTCATCCAGGCGTCGATCCCGACCCAATGGGGCGGATTGCGGCTGTCCTTGAACTGCGAGGCCACCTTCTCGACACCCTTGGGGGCGTAGGGGGCGAGCATCCCCTCGTAGTCCAAAACCAAGAGAGTGGTCGCGGCCAGGCCCCAGACGACGTCGGCCTGCGGGTTGGCCTTCTCCGCCAGGAGCTTGGCGGTCACGACCCCCGTCGAATCCCGCACGATCTTGACGGTGATGTCGGGGTGCTCCTTCTTGAACGGCACCAGGTACCGCGGAATCTGGTCGTCCTCCAGAGCGGTGTAGACGAGGATTTCCTCCGCCGCTCTGACGGTCGAGGCCGTCGAGACGAGAACCACGGCAGCACACCACAGCAGCACGAACCGGCAGAATCTCCGCATGTTCATCACGGCTCCCCTCCCTTTTTTGAGTACAGTACGCTGCGGTCGGTCTGTCAGCCTTCGAACCTCCTCCCCCCGCGGCTCGAAGACTGGGTGGGTACCAGTTGCGGGATTATACTAGATGACCCCTGGTTGAGCAATGCCGACGCGGACCGCCATGGGCCGACGTTCCCCCCTCCCCCTGGTGTGGCCCGGAGAGAGCTATCCAGGACGCAGGCCCAACTCGCGGAGGCTGTCGGCGAAGGCGGCCACCACCCCTTCCATGTCGCGCGGCGTCAGGATCCCCAGGTTGGCCACGCGGAAGGCGTAGGTCCGGATGTCCCCTTGCCCGGCGTAGATGATGTAACCCCGCCGCTTCATGGCGTCGTGCAGGGCGTCGTAGATCATCCCGGGGAGGAGCCTGAACGTGGTCAGGATGCTCGAGCGACAGCTTTCAGGGACCAGGATCGTGAAGCCCAGCCGGGCCATCCCGTCCCGCAGGACGCGGGCGTTCTCCGCATAGCGCTTGATGCGGGCATCCACACCCTCGCGCTCGAGTTCCAGCAGCGCCTGCCGGAGGGCGAAGAACACCTGGACGGCGGGGGTGAAGGGCGTGTTGTCCTGCTCCTGCATCGCGTAGTGGGTGTACAGGTCGAGGGAGACGCTCCGGCGCGGCTGCCCCTTGAGCGCCTCCAGCGCGCTCCGCCGGGCCAGGACGAAGGCCACGCCGGAGATCCCCTGTGCACACTTGGTGGCGCTGGCGGTCACGAAATCAATGCCATCCTGCGTGAGATCCAGGGGCTCGCCGAAGAGGGAGCTGGTCGCGTCCACGATGAGGCGCCGGCCGTGCCGGGCGGCCACCTCGGCGACGGCGGGAAGCGGGTTGAGGAGGCCGGTGGTGGTCTCGTGGTGCACCAGAGCCACGTGGCTGATGTCCGGGCGAGCGGCGAGCCGCGCCTCCACGTCGGCTGGGTTGACCGGGGTGAAGATGTCGGAGCGAATCGCCTCCACGGGCATGCCGTGGGCCTCGGCCATCTGGACCATCCGGCGGCCATAGACGCCGTTGTCCACGACCAGCACCGTCCGGTCCCGCGGCACGACGGAGCACAAGGCGGCCTCCACGGCCGCGGTCCCGGACCCGGTGAAGCAGACCGCGGTGAATGCCTCGCCCCCGCCGGCCAGTCGCGCCAGCATGGCGCGACATTCCCGCATGACCTGGAAGAACTCCACCTCCCGGTGGCACAGGTCCGGCGTCACCAGGGCTTCCCGGACCGCCCGGGTGGTGTTGCCGGGGCCCGGATTCAGCAATACCCATTCCCGCATCATCGCCACGCCTCCAGGTATCGTCCGCCCTCCCGCAGGAGATGACGGATACGAAGTGGGGTCGGTGGGATCCCACCCCGCACGTCGGCTCTCGGTTCGAGACCGCTCAATTCCGGCAGTCCTCCCGCAGCGTTGCCCGGGCGGCCTCAAGGAACTCCCCGATGTCCGCCTCGGTGTGGGCCAGTGATAGGTAGAGCTTGGTGGACATGGGATTCAGGAAGATTCCCCGGCGGAAGAGCCCCAGGAGGAACGCGCGCGCCCGCTTCCGGTCGGCGCCGAACGCCGTCCGGTAGTCCACCACCTCACGATCGGTGAACAGCACCGCACCGAGCGGACCGTCGCCCTGCACGTGGGCCGTGACGCCCTCATCCCGGAACGCGGCCCGAAGACCGGAGCGGAGGGCCTCGCCCAGCGCGAACAGGCGCTCGTACGTCCCGGGTTTCCGGAGCTCCGCGAGCGTCGCGAGCGCGGCGGCGGCGGAGACGGGGTTGCCGCCGAGGCTGGAGGCGAACCAGACGTAGCGTTCCTGGCCCATCCGATCTTCCCGAACGAGGTCGAGCACGTCCGCCCGTCCCACGACGGCGCCAATGGGGTATCCTCCGCCCAGCGCCTTGCCCAGGGCGGCCAGGTCCGGCCGGACCCCGTAATATTCCTGAGCGCCGCCGTAGGCCAGGCGAAAGCCGGTGACTGTCTCATCGAAGATCAGCAGGATGCCCATTTCCCCGGTCAGCGCCCGCAGTCCCTGGAGGAAGCCGGGCCGAGGCGGCGTGCAGCGGTGGAGGGGCTCGACGACGACCGCTGCCAGCACGTCCCGGTGTCTCTCGACGATCGTCCTGGCCGTGCGGAGATCATTGTACGGGGCGACAAGGATGTCGGCGACCGCTCCGGCCGTCAGGCCCGCGGAGGTGGGCTCGCCCTTCGGGAAGTCCAGGAGCCGGCTCGGGAAGAGGCTCACCGTGCCGATGTCGTTTCCGCCGTGATAGGCCCCTTCGAACTTCAGCACCTTGGGGCGTCCCGTGTAGGCTCGCGCCAGCCGGACGGCGTACGAGGTGGCCTCGGTGCCCGAGGCACAGAACCGCACCCGCTCGGCGCAGGCCAGCGTGCGCACCAGTTCCTCGGCGAGTTCCAGCGCCGGCTCGCTCACATAGGCGAAGTTGGACCCGAGGCCGGCCCGCCGCCGCACGGCCTCGACGACCGCCGGGTGGGCGTGCCCGAGCAGCACGGAGCCCCACCCCATCGTGAAATCAAGGAACCTGCGCCCCGCGGCGTCCCACACCGCGGCGCCCTCTCCCCGGTCGAGCACCGTGACAAGGTCCGGCGGCAGGTTGTACTCCCCCGGTGAGCCCGCGGGGAAGACGGCCAAGGAGCGCTCGGATAGGGTCGGCATCGTCTCTGGCACCGGTCTAGCGACTGGCGACATCCTTCAGACACTCGTCCAGGATCGCGAGCGCATGATCGAGCTCCTCCCAGGTGATGGTCAGGGGAGGGATGAGGCTGAGGATGTTCCCCGCCGTCACCTTGAAGCTGAGCCCCTTCTCCAGGGCCCGGTACATCACCGTCTCGGCTTCGATGGTGGCCGGTTCCTTGGTGGCCCGGTCGCGGACCAGCTCGATGGCCAGCAGGAGGCCGAGCCCGCGGACGTCCCCGATGAGCGGGTGGCGGGACATCATCTCTCGCATCCGCGCGAGGGCCCGCTCGCCCAGCGTCCGCGCCCGCTCGACCAGGCCCTCCTTCTCGATGCACTCGATGGTGGCCAGGGCCGCCGCGCAGCAGATCGGGTTCTTCTCGTGGGTGTAGTGGCCGAGGGCCCGATCCGCCATCACGTCCAGGGCCGGCCGGGCCACGATGGCCGCCATGGGCAAGACACCGCCGCCCAGGCCCTTCCCCAGGACGAGGATGTCCGGGACGACCCCGAAATGCTCGCAGGCGAACATCCGTCCGGTCCGCCCGAGACTCTGGGGGATCTCGTCGAAGATGAGGAGGGCACCACGTCGGTCGCAGGCCGCCCGGACCGTGCGCCAGTAGTCCGGGGGCGGGATGCACGCCGTGCTCCGCACCGGCTCCGCGATGACCGCCGCCACGTCGCCTTCCTGCTCCAGGACGTACTCGACGACCCGGGCGCAGCGCAGGTCGCATCGGCCGCCGCAGCCCCACAGGCACCGGTAGGGATCCGAGGGCGGGACGTGCTCCGTCCCGGGAAGGAGGGGACCGATGTTGCCCCGGAACATCCGCTGGCCGCCGACGCTGGCGGTGTCCAGGGAGGCGCCGTGAAATGCGCCCCACATCGAGATCGTCTTGAAGCGCCCCGTCGCCGCCCGCGCCAGGCGAATCGCCATCCCCATCGCTGCCGCGCCGCTCGGGCAGAAGAGGGACTTGCCCAGGTCTCCGGGAGCGATCTCGGCCAATTTCTTCGCCAGGGTGATGGCCGGGATGTTCGTATAGCGGCGGGTGCAAAATGACAGCTCGTCCAGCTGGGCCTTGATCGCCTGGATGACCCGGGGGTTTCCGAAGCCGACCTGGTGGACGCTGTTGCCGTGGAAGTCCATGTACCGCCGGCCCTGGAGATCCTGGATGTAGATCCCCTCGCACCGGGAGATGACGTTCAGGCACGGCGTGGATAGCGCCTGGCGCAGGAAGTAGGTCGCGTCCTCCTCCAGAACCGCCCGGGCCTCGGGGCCGATATTGCGGCGCGCCCATTCCTCGCGCTGCGGCGTGAGGTTCAGGTCCCCTTCGGCGGCGTGGCTGTGCGGGGTCTTCTGCCGTCGCGCCGCCGGTTTCTCCGTGGGGCGACGGGTCATCGAACGGGCGCGGCGGCGCGGGCGTTTTTGCCGGGCAGATCCGGGATGGTCCATTCCAGTCCCAGGCGTCGCAGGGTTTCCGGGGTGGGGATGCCGTCCGCGTCCCAACCGCGGGCGGCATAATACTCGTCCAGCATCGTTTCGAACGGCGGGGTGTACTTGCCGGCGCCCCCGTCGGGGAGCTGCTCGTGCAGGATCCGGCGGGGGAGGACGTCGTCCTGGCGGGACTGCCCGAGACGGACATTGTACATCCGCTTCAGGTTCGACGCCCGCTCACCGATCGTAAGCAGCTCTGCGAGCGTCACGTCCCAGCCGGTGGTGTGATTGAGGTAGGTGACCAGATCCCGGCCGAGGGTCCCGGGCATGATGAACTGGCAGACCTTGAGGCTGTTGAAGAGGCCGGAATAATCCTGAGTCCGGGCGACCATGGCGCCCTTGCCGGTAGGGTCTTGCCGGGAAAGAGCCTTTTCGTAGCCGATGTCCGCGACGCCGTGTCGCTCGAGATAGTGACTGCAGCCCCGATGGCACGCCCCGCGGGGATAGGTGGCGTAGGCCACGGCCAGGCTGTTCATGGAGCGGGGATCGTGCTGGGCCAGCTCCAGCCCGCGGACGTGGAGGGAGAAATCCTCGGCCCCCCCGCCGATCTGCCGGGCGGCCTCGCGGACGCCCTCGCCGAGGAGCTTCCCGATCCCCTCGCGGAGGCCGATCTGCCGGACCAGGGTCAGCATCACCTTGGGATCACCCCAGGTGAGCGCAAGGCCCCCCGTGTCGGCCGTGGTCAGGAGGCCGCGCTCGAACGCTTCCAGCGCGAAGGCGATGGCCCCGCCGGTGGAGATCGTGTCGAGGCCGTACCGGTTACAGAGTTCATTTCCCAGGGCAACGGCCTCGAGGTCATCCACCAGGCACATGGAGCCCAGCGAGACCAGGGTTTCGTACTCCGGCCCCGCGCCCCGCACGGGGGCGTATGGGCCCGAGGTCACCTCTACGTCGCGTCCGCAGCCGATGGTGCAGGCGGCACAGAAGTACTTCCGCTTCAGAATGGTCTCGGCCATGCGCTGGCCGGAGATCCGGTCGAACCGGTCCCAGGTCCCCAGGGTCCAGTTCCGGATGGGCGCATCGCCGATGGCCGCGGCCGGCAGCATGCCCCCCGCCGTGCCGTAGTCCCGGCGCGACTTGGTGCGCTCGTTGATCACCGGCGCCGTCTGCTTGACGGCCTGCATGAGAGCATCGTGGCGGGCGACGGGGGCGACCCGGGTGCCGAGCACCACGATGGCCTTCAACCGCTTGCTTCCCATCACCGCGCCCAGCCCGGCGCGCCCGGCCGCCCGGCCGTCGTGGCCGTCGTTCATGACGGCGGCGACGCGGGCCAGCCGCTCGCCAGCCGGCCCGATGGCCAGGACGACCGCCTTGGAAGATGTCTCCGCCTTGAGGAGCGGATCCACGTCGTAGGTGTCCACGCCCCAGCAATGCTGCGCCGGGCGGATCTCCGCCTGGCCCTCGGTCACCCACAGGTAGACCGGGGCGTCGGCCGCACCCGACACCAGGATCCCGTCGTAGCCGGCCCGCTTCAGCATCTGGCCCCAGGTCCCCCCGCTGTCGGATTCGCCCCACTGGCCGAGGGGAGACTTGGCGATGACCGCGTGACGGCCCGAGGTGGGGACCTTGGTGCCGACGAGGGGGCCGGTCAGGAAGATGAGGAGGTTGTCGGGGCCGAGGGGATCGGTGTCGCGGCGCGTCTCGCGGTAGAGGTACCAGGCGCCCAGGCCGCTGCCGCCGATGTGTTGGCGGAGCAGATCCTCGGCGAGCGGCTCGTCCCAGGTCCGACGCGCCGTCAGGTCCACACGAAGGACCTTGCCCATGTAGCCGAACATCGTCGTAAACCTCAGAGCCGAGAGCCGCGAGCCGAGAGCCGCGAGGGAAAGCCGAGCGCCGAGAACCTCCCTGTCCCTGTCGCTGTCCCTGTCGGATCTCGCTGTCGGCTGTCCCTGTCGCTATCGTCCCGTCGCGTGCCGCCGGACAAGGGCGTCAGGATATCCACCTTCGCACCGTCTTTGATCGCCGCATCGAGGGTCAGGATGTCGCCATCCACGATCACGGCGACCATATGGCTCATGGCCTCTTCCTGGAGTCCCTCCCGCGGCAGGTTCGCCCGGAGCTTGGGATACTCGCTCGCCAGGCGCTCCCAGAGGTTGCGGAGCGTGAGCGTGCCTTCCCACGACAGGGTCAGCGTACGCTGTCCGACCCACTCCTTGAACGGGCTGGCAAACCAGAAGGTGGCCTGGGGCATGACCAACGCACAAGCGTTCGACCGTTCGGTTGTTCGGTAGTTCGATGGTTCTTCGTGAACAACCGAACAGTCGAACCGCCGAACCACCGAACGCTCTTTAGAGTTTCCGCCACTCCTTCGGTAGCGGCCGATCCGGCGGGCCGTCATAGAACTCGGGCTTCTGCAGTTCCAGGTCGAGTGGCTGGGTGATGTCCTGTCCCTTGGATGCCCGCCAGCCCCGCTCCCGCGTCAACTCCTCGTACACGTGGGCGACCAGGGAAACGCACCGGGACACCAGCATCACCCCCTTGGCCAGCTCCGGCTCGAAGCCCATGTCGGCCAGCAGGGCGCCGGAGACCCCGACGGCGTTGATGTATATGCGCTTGCCGTGAAGGCGCTCCGTGGCGTCCTCCATCAGGAGAGCCAAGCGCGTGTGCTCGGCGGCGACGCCCAGCTTCCGGGCGACGTCCACCAGCCGCTGGGAGCGGGGATCCTGGATGTGCTGGGGGTGATGGTAGCCGGGGAGCCGCTTCTTCTTCTCCTTGGCCTCGCGGACGAGGATGTCCGCCATCTCCTCCAGGCTCTTGCCCTCGGCCTTCGCGCGGGCTACGGCGTCGCGGAACATGGCGCAGGGCCGATCGAATGTCCCGTGCAGGTCACCGATGGTCAGCATGCCGCCCGCCACCCCGACGTGCAGGGGGACCCCGCCGGCAGTCACGAATCGGGCCGCGGCCGACGAGGGGGAGAAGGCGTGCTCCGCCAGACAGACCATGATGGCGTTGAGCATCCGCGCGTGCGCCTCGGACGGCAGCTCCCCCCGCCAGACCAGGTAGGCCATCTCGCCCAGGTCGAGGTTCCCCACCAGGTCGTTCAGGTCGTACCCGCGGATGACGATCTTGGGCTGGGTCTTGTACGCGATGCTGGTCCGCCAGTGGAAGGGCTCGCGCGCGCTCTTGGTCATGGTCTCCTCGTCCGATGAAGGGTCATTCGCCGGCCGCCCCGTCCCGCTTGAGGTAGACGCCCGAGGGGTCCACCTCCTCGCGCAGGATCCGGATCTGCTCCGCCGTGGGCAGTTCCACCTCGGTCAGGTGCGGCGAAATGGCCGGCCTGAATTGGAGGTTATCCAGCACGCTGCCGAGCTGGACCCCGGGCATGAGCTTGATGATCTGCATCGTCCGGCTCTCGCGGGTGATCTCCATCACCGCCAGGTCGGTGACGATGGTGATGGGCGGGGCGGTCACCGGGAGGCCGGCCTTCTGCCGTCCCTCGGGACCGAAGAGGTACCCGGGGCTGGTGATGTAGTCGCAGTGGGCGGGGAAGCGGCGCTTCTCGTGTCGGGTGATGATCAGGATCCGTTTCGAGTGGGAGGCCACGTCGTTGGCCCCACCGCTGCCCGGGAGGCGTCGCGTGGGTTTCCGGTAGTCCCCGATGACGGTGGTGTTGATGTTGCCGTACTGGTCGATCTGGGCGCCGCCCAGGAAGCCCACGTCCACCAGGCCCCGCTGGAGGATGCATCCCAGCACCTCGCGCTTGGATCCCAGGCGGACCGCCCGGTGCATGATCTTCGGATCGGACACCGAGATGGGCGTGGGAATCACCTCGGGCGCGATGGGGCCGCTTTCCACCACGCAGATGAGGTCCGGCGCGTGGCTCTTCTGGGCGAAGGTGGTGGCCACCATGGGCAGCCCGGTCCCCACCAGGACCACGTTGCCGTCCTGGATGTGCCGGGCGGCCTCGATGACCATGAGTTCCTGATTGGTGAATCCGTTGGGTCCGTTCGGTGCCGGCATGCCACCCCTCACTGCTTTGCCCTCGCGTTTAGAGGTTCGGCTGGTCAACGCGACAGGCGTTCGGTAGTTCGAGTGTTCGGTGGTTCGAGGAACCCAGAAGAACGACCGAACCACCGAACCCCCGAACGATCGAACGCTTTTAGGGAATTCGCGTCATGCTCTGCATCGAGGCCCGCAGGCCCTCCAGGCGCGAGGGCCCGCCGATTTGCTCCAGGTAGTCGGCAAAACTCTTGGACCCGTACACGTAGCGATCCAGATAGCCTTGCAGGGCCTCGCCCCCCTGTCGGGCACAGGCCTGGTAGTGGTTGATGTGGTCCCCATCATAGTCGTAATAGCGATGGACCGAGGTGGGGTGGGCGCCCCACGCCTGGTGGACCACCGCGCTGACGTGCAGGAAGGGGATCGTCGTGTGCTCGGGATGGCGCCGGGCCTCCTCGGTGGAGACCAATTCCTCGCAGGTGACGATGACTGCCCGGGAGGCCCGGATCATTTCCGGCTCGTGGGTGGAGAAGCCCTCGATGAAGAGGTTGCCCATGGGATCCGCCCGCTGGACGTGGACGATGGCGACATCGGGATTCACCGCCGGCAAGAGGACGACGGGCTCTCCGGGATTCCAGGGGTTGTCCACGATCTCGAATTTCTTCTGGGTGCCGCGGGAGGTGTAGGTCAGGATGTCCGATCCGAGCAGGCTCTTGGTGGGCATGAAGGGGAGGCCCATCTCGCCGGCCAGGAAGCGGGAGACCATGGCCAGGTGGCTGAAGTCCTCCATCTCCAATTCCCCTGACTCCACCTTGCGACGCCAGCAGAAGGTGGTGCCGAACCGTTCCAGGTTTCCGCTGCCAGACTCGCAGCGACGCACCAGGCCGGCACCGACCAGCATGTCCATGGAGATGGAGAGGTTGCATCCGTAGAGGGTGAGGTTCCGTTTTCCCTGCCGGATGATCTCGTGGATGGCGGCCATGGCACACCGGCCGATGTTCTGGCCGCCGAGGCCGACCGAGGCGCCGTCACGGACGAATTCCTGGACGGCCTCGGTCAGGGACATCACCTTGTTCATGTGCGAACGGGGCATCCTGGTATCCTCGTCGGAACCGACGCTGTCGGAGTTGTTGCCCGGCGCCGGTGCCGTCACCCGGCCTGTGGGTTGTGGCTTTCGGATTGCGTCAGTGGGGGAGTCTCGATTAGAATGCACCATAAGTCAATTTCATAATTCTTATCTAATCGATAAAGTAAACTTATCCGAATGGTGGAACGGAGCATGAATCTTCACCAGCTCAAGGTCTTCTACGCCGTGGCCAGAGAGGGGAGCTTCACCCGGGCCGCCCAGGACCTCTCCGTCAGCCAGCCGGCCGTGACGATTCACATCCGGGCGCTGGAGCGGTATTATGGAGTGCGCCTCTTCGATCGGGGGAGCCGCCGGGCCACACTGACCGACGTCGGCCAGACCCTGTTCGAATATGCCCAGCGGATCTTCGCGCTGGCCGAGGAGGCGGAACACGCGCTGGAGAACGCCCGCGAGCTCCGGGCCGGACGGCTGCGGATCCTCGGGTCCCTCACGGTCGGGGCCTACTATCTGCCGCCGGTCATCAACCTCTTCAAGGAGAAATTTCCCGACATCCAGATCAGCCTGTCCGTGGACAACTCCCAGCGGGTCGTGGAGCGGATCGCGGGTCTCCGCGACGATGTCGGCTTCCTCTCGGGGCCCGTCCGGGACGAGCGGTTGCTGGTCCGCCCGTTCCTGGAGGACGAGCTGGTCCTGCTGGTCCCACCCGGGCATGCCTGGGCGGGACGCCGCACCGTGTCGCTGCACGAACTCGAGGACCAACCCGTGATCCTGCGGGAGCCGGGGTCGGCCACCCGCGCGCTGCTGGAAGACCGGCTGCGCCAGGAGGGGATCCGCCCCCGGGTGAGCATGGAATTGGGAAGCAACGAGGCGATCAAGCGCGCCGTGGAGATGGGGATGGGGGTTTCGGTGCTGTCGTGGGCCATCGTGAGGCGCGAGGCGGAGGCGGGGCTCATCCGGCTCCTTCGCATCCGGGAGAAGGGGCTGCGGCGGCAGTTCGAGATCATCATTCACCGCGAGCGAGAGCGGTCGCGCCTGATCGGGGCCTTCCTGGACGTGGCCGCGGAGGCGGCCAGAACGCTATGAAATGCGCAACGCCCAAGGGGCACCCGATTGCGGAATGCGGAATGGAAAACGCGAAGCCGGAAGAGTTTCATAGCCTACATGTCAGTGCCCAGGTCAGTGATTGATACGGCCATCGTGGTCTGCCCGCTGCCGGACCTCCCGGAGGCGAGGCTTCTGGGGGTCCGGGTGGCCGGCGTGCCCCTGCTGACCCGCGCGCTGCTCACCGCCCAGCGGGCGGGCATCGAGCGATTCACCGTGGTGGCCTCCGCCCCTCAGCAGGCCGCCCTCCGGGGACAAGTCGACGGCGAGGCCCGCCTCCGCGGGCGGGTGCGATGGATCGAGCCGACGGAGGATCCGGGGGCGCAGTCGGCCTCCAGCCTGGTCCTGCCGGTCTCGGTGGTGCTGGAGGCGGGGGCCCTTCGCGGGTGGCTCACGCGGGTGGTGGATTCCGGATCGGTGACGGTTCCCGATGCAGCGGGGACGGCGCCGCTGGCCGTGCCGGCCGCGCTCCTCACGGAGTGCATCCGGGCGGCGCTCCGGGGACAGCCCGGGCTGGCGCAGTTCCTGGAGAAGCTCCAGGGAGACCGCCGGCTCGTCACGGTCCCCTGGGAGGGGATGCGGCAGCAGCCGGTCCGATCCGCGGCAGAGGTGCCGGCCGTGGAGCGGGCGATGCTGGCGGCGCTCCGCAGCCCCGAGGACGGTCCGATCGTGGATCGCTTCGTAAACCGGGTCTTGTCGGCGTACCTCACGCGCGGGCTGATCCGCACGCAGGTGACTCCCAATCAGGTGACGGTCGCCAGCCTGGTGACGGGGCTGATCGGCGCGTGGCTGCTCGGCATCGAGGGCGTCATCCCGTCCCTCCTGGGTCTCGCGCTGTTCCAGCTCTCCGTGGTGCTGGACCACGTGGATGGGGAAGTGGCGCGGCTGAAGTTCCAGTTCTCGCCGCTGGGCAAATGGCTGGACAACGTGAGTGACCACGTGGTGGACCTGGCGGTGATCGCGCTCCTCACCTGGCGCGTGGCCGGCGTGAGGACGCCCGGAACCTTCGCGGTCCTGGGCCTGGCCGCCGCCGCCGGCGTGACGGGAGCCTTCGTGGCGGTGTTCTGGTGGTCCGTGTCCGAGCAGCCCCGCGCGGCCAGGACGACGGCGCCGGCACAAGTCCTCGCCCCTGTCCTGGCCTTCCTCGCCAACCGGGACGGCTTTTCCCTGGCCCTGTGGGTGGCCGTCCTCCTCGGCCACCCGACGTGGTTCCTGTGGGCGCTCGCCCTGGGGGCCAACGCCTACTGGGTCACCTGGCTCCTGATCTACGGCCTGCCGACCCGGGCACACCCGGTGGTGGAGCGGCCGGCGGGATAGCTCCGAACGACCGGTCAGATCTTCGCGGGATCTCCGGCCACCGTCTCGCTCACCCTGCGCCCACCTCAGCTCCCTGCTGCGAGCCAGCTTCCTTCGGACGAACCCCACGAGGCGTCATTGCCGTTGACGGGTGCGGGGCGCAGTTGTAGGCTGTGCCCGGTCAGCGGGTGGCTCGCGCTGGCCTGGCCGGTAGTGTAGCAGGAAGGTGAGCCCGAACGACCGACAGGGCTTCCCCAGGTGCCGTATGGCCGGTGAGCGACGATCGCGCAAGCGAAGTGCAACCCCCCTCGGAGACCGCCTTGCTTCCCCGCCCGACAAGACACCCCACGGACCGAATCTCGTCGCCTTCCTTCGCGAGGAGCGCGACGGCGTTCGCCAGGCCTGGATGGCCGAGATGACGAAGCGGGGCCTCTTCAAGGGTCTCACCCCCGAAGAGGCCGAGGCGGAGTCCACCGTCGTGTACGACGCCCTGGTCGAGTGCCTGGAGACGGGGCGGTACCACAGCGCCCAAGCCTATGCCCAGGACATGGCGGAGCGGGATGTCTTCCGCGGGATCGGCGCGAAGCAGGTGATCGGCCGGTTGCTGGTCCTCCGGGACGTGTGCGGCCGGGCCCTGCATGCGAGGTACCACCGGCGGATCGACGCGCTCCACCGGGCGCTGGATCTGTACGAGCCCGTGATGAACCGGATCCTCACCATCGTGGCCATGGCCTTCCTGCAGGAGCGGGAGCGGGCCGTGGGGCGGGGGCGCGAGCAACTGGGGGCCCTGGTGGAGGCCGGGATGACCCTGACGGCCGAGCGGTCCCTGGAGTCGGTGCTGCAGCGAATCGTGGAGGTCGCCTGCCGGCTGCTGGACGCGAAGTACGGGGCGCTGGGCATCCTGGACGGGCAGGGGGGGCTGGGCCAGTTCATCACCACGGGCATCTCCGAGGAGACGAAGGCCCGCATCGGCCCGCTGCCCGTGGGCAAGGGGATCCTGGGCGTGCTGGTACTGGAGACCAGGCCGCTCCGGCTCCGGGATCTGACTCAGGATCCGCGGGCCCACGGCTTTCCCCCGAATCATCCGCCCATGCACTCGTTCCTGGGCGTGCCCATCATCTCGAAGGGACGGTTATTCGGCAACCTGTACCTGACGGAGAAGCAGGGGGCCGAGGAATTCAGCAAGGAGGACGAGAAGCTGGCGGTCACGCTGGCCGCCCAGGCGGCCATCGCCATCGAGAACGCCAGCCTGTACGAGGAGGTGCAGCGCTCCTACGACGAGCTGAAGCGATCGCAAAGCCTGCTGGTCCGGCAGGAGAAGCTGGCCTCTCTCGGCCGGCTGGCCGCGGGGCTGGCCCACGAGTTGAATAACCCGCTGTCGTCCGTCGCCGGCTTCGCCGAGGCCCTCCAGCGCCGCGCCACGGAGGCGGGGACGGCCGGGCAGCCCGGCCTGGCCGAGTTCCAGGAATACCTGACCCTGATCCAGGAGGAGGTATCCCGCGCGGCCACCATCGTCCGGCGCCTGCTGGATTTCGCGCGGCAGCGCGAGCCCAGCTTCGGCCTGGTGGACCTCCAGGGCGTCGTGACGAACGCCGTCGCCTTCGTGCAGCGGCAGGCCCGCCTGGCGAACCAGCAGATCGTCGTGGACCCGGTCCCCGAGGGGAGCGTGGCCTACGCCGACGCGCAGATGCTCCAGCAGGTCTTCCTCAACCTCCTGACGAATGCGATGGATGCCATCGAGGGGGGCGGCGAGGTCCGGATCGCGGCCCGCCACCGCCGGGACGCCGGGGGGCGCGGGCCTGGGCACGCCTGGATGGACGTGGTGGTGTCGGATACGGGAACGGGGATCTCGCCGGAGCACCTAGCGCGGGTCTTCGACCCCTTCTTCACCACCAAGGAGGTGGGCAAGGGCACGGGCCTGGGCCTGGCCATCTGCCAGAGCATCATCGAGCAGCACCGGGGCACCATCGAGGTCCAGAGCGAGGGCCCGGGGAAAGGCGCGGTCGTCACCGTCAGCCTGCCCCTGGCCCAGTGAAGTCAATTGGTCAAATAGTCGATTTGTCCATTGGGAAAGCTGTCCATTGGTCAATCGGTCAAGTTGTCAATTGGTGAAGGACTCTAGGCTCGTTGGACTCCGCCAATTGACTGATTGACTTTTTGACTAGTCGACACTCCAGGGGCCAACATGGGGCAGAATCAGGAACGGGCCGGATCCATCTGCGTGCTCGTGGTCGATGACGAGCGTCCCACCCGTCTGCTCATGGAGAAGGAGCTGCCGCGCGCGGGCTACGTGGTGACCAGCGTGGAGAGCGGCGAGGAAGCCCTGGAGCAGGTGCGGGCCCGGGACTTCGACGTGATCCTCCTGGACCTGAAGATGCCGGGCATCGGCGGGATGGAGGCCCTGCGACGGATCCACGAATCCGGCGCGTCGGCCGAGGTGGTCGTTCTGACCGGGCACCCGGACGTGGACAGCGCGATCGCGGCCATGAAGCTGGGGGCATACGACTACCTCACCAAGCCGTTCAAGCTGTCCGAGCTGGAGGAGGTCCTGCGGCGGGCCGCGGAACGGAAGCGCCTCCGGCAAGAAAACGCGGCGCTCCGGCGCATGGTGGCCCAGCGGGACCTGGCGCCCTTCATCGTCGGCCAGAGCCCGGCCATCACGAGCCTGCTCGCGACCGTTCGGCGCATCGCGTCCACTCACGCCAACGTCCTGATCCAGGGGGAGAGCGGGACCGGGAAGGGGCTGGTGACCCAGGCCATCCACGAGGCGAGTCCCCGGGCCGGCGGGCCCTTCCTCGTCATCAACTGCAGCGGCTTCCAGGATCAACTCCTGGAGAGCGAACTCTTCGGTCATGAGAAGGGGGCCTTCACGGGGGCCACCGCCGTCAAGCAGGGGCTCTTCGAGGTCGCCGAGGGAGGGACCCTCCTGCTGGACGAGGTGGGGGAGATGAGCCCGGCCATGCAGGCCAAGCTCCTCCAGGTGCTGGACACGCGGGAGCTGCGGCGGGTTGGGGGCACGCGGGTGCATCGGGTGGACGTCCGCATCGTCGCGGCCACTAACAAGGACCTGGCCCAAGAGGTTCGGGCGATGCGGTTCCGCGAGGACCTCTATTACCGTCTGAACGTCGTTAGTCTGACGCTCCCGCCCATGCGGGAGCGAAAAGAGGATATCCCGCTCCTCGTCGAGCACTTCCTCAAACGATTCGGTGCCACCGGCTATCCGGCCAAGCGCCTGTCTCCCGAGGCGCTGCAGCACATGGTGGAGTACGCCTGGCCGGGCAATGCCCGAGAGTTGGCCAACACCATCGAGCGCCTGTTGATCCTCGCTCCGGGCGAGGTCATCGGCCCGGACGACCTGCCGACGAACATCCGCGTCCCCGAAGGGCCCGTGCACGGCCCCAGCTCCCTGGCCGAGATGGAACGGATCCATCTCACGCGGGTCCTGGCGGCGACCCGGGGGAAGAAGATGCAGGCGGCGCGCCTCCTGGGGATCGATGTCAAGACGTTGAATCAAAAGATCAAGCGGTACAATATCCCCCTGTAAGTCGGTTCCATCCTGCAACAACTGCGACAACCACCCCACAGCCCTCATGGCAGTGTTGAAGAGTTGAGAAAGGGCCAATTTTCTTCTTTACACTTCACTTCACTGTGCTATGCTATACATCAAATACACTAGGGCTCCTTCCTAAACGGAGGTTGCCATGACAATTGCAGATCGCCTAAGGAGTTTAAAGGCACGGGTAATGAACGAGATTGGAGAGGCAGCCAGGAAACACGATACCCGCCGGATCGACATGCTCAGTAGGCTGGCGAGTAGAATTGAGGAGGATGAGCGTGTTCTTTCAGGAGTGGAGCAGCATGTGGTTGAGTATCAAAAAGAGATAAGCGGGACCAAGCCGCCATCAATACCTCCACCCTCGGCTGGGGGTACCCAACAGTATAGCCGAAAGGAAAGTGGCGGCGTCTCCAGGCGTACCGAAGGGAGGGATGCCCGCAGGAAGTTTGTAGATGCCCTCCAACGCCACGGAATTCAGTTGATACACTTGGGCGGGAAAGTATATCGAACACCGGGCGGGCGGAGAGTTGGCATCCCCTTCGCTAATGAACTGGAAGATAAGCCAGATCGCTGGTTTCTAGGCCTGAAAGACGGCAACTATGATGCGATTGTTCTGCTCTGCTCACAAGGTGACGGTGAAACGCTCGAATTCATCCTACCTCGAGATTTTCTGAGGGGCTTCTGGAGCTCCTTAAGTCGTAATGCTGGCGAGGTGAAGTTTAACCTCGTTAGAGACGGAGCTAACTACTATTTGCTTGTACCTCCGCAACGTCGTGAATCCGTGAATCGGTTCTTGAGTGTCTATCAAACGCTCAAGGACTAGCCCAACTTCCGCAGCAGTTCGCAAGGGTGACATGAGCCTTTCCGCACCTGTATGAGGGACGTAGCACGGTTATCGCCGTTACTTATGTGCGGGAGAGAACAGCTTGGCACCGCTGGGGCCGCGCAGCGCAGCGGGTTCATTGCCCCTCGCCAACCCCACCGACACCGCCGAGGGGAGGTACGAGGCTCGCAAAGGCAGGCCTGAGTTTCTCGCGTCAGACCGGGAGCACGGAAAGGCTCAATTCCTGGGAGAGCAGGTCAAAGTCCATGCGGTTGGCTGTCACCACGATGGCTCCATGCCGGCGGGCTGTCAGGGCGATCAGGGCATCGTTCTGGAAATCGCGCCGCTTCCTCTTATCCCAGCGGTGCGCATCACCGACCTTGCGGATCAATCGCCCTGCCTCCCACCAATCTGCGGCGGTCGGCTCCCAGCGTAGTGGGGCCAATCGGTACAGGGCTTCCACGAGCCGTTGGGCATCCCGCGTTCGGGCCCCCCGGCGAAGCTCCGAGAGGACCACCGCCGAGTGGCGGATGACGAACGCTTTCCGGATGGCAGCCAATGGCTCCTCGTAGAGCCCCCGCTCCCAGTGGCCGATATAGACGGTGGTGTCCAGGATGGCCGAAGGCACCCTACGGGACCTCTATGCTGCCTGGCCTGAGGGTCTGGCGGCTGTTCTTCATGAACTGCCAGAATGCCTCCATTTCGGCGATCCGCTCCACGGACACCCGAACGACCTCTGCGGCAGTCTTGACCCCTAGGGCTTTCCTTGCCTGTTCAAGGGCACGTTCGTCCACAAAGAAGGATTTTCGCTTCAGCTTGCCCTTCGTCGGCATGGCAACCTCCGAGCCTCTCGGTTTTCTTAACAGGCATACATTATCGAGATGGCAGGCATACTTGTCAAGGCCCCGGGATGTCTGAGGATGCCAGGCCCGGTTAGGCGACCGGTCGGCCCTTCTTGTAGGCAGGGCGATCCCAGCTCCGTCATTAGTCTACCCGGAGAAAATCCGACCCCCCCGGAAGAATTCCCACCCTAATTGGAGGGTCACCGGCATTGGAATCTTGCCGGGCTGCGGCCTTCTCGCTTTGTTCTTCGAGAGTTGTAGGGACAAGGCGGCCGACCGGGCTCCTCGCCCCGGCTGGTACGATCCTTGCCATTCTCATGCTCGCTTCGGCGGACGGGAACGGGAAGGTGGACCCGGGGAAGCATCCAGGGATCGGTGGAAGAGCAGTGATGAAGCAGCACATCATCGTGTGTTCCAATAATCCGGCGCTGGTGGACGCGGCCGCCCGCGTCCTCGATCCTCACCGGCCTCGCCTGACGGTCTGTGAGTCTGGCCTGGAAGTCCTGGGCGCCGTCGAGGTCGTGGATGCCGATCTCCTGATCCTGGACATGCAGACGCCCGGACTCAATGGCCTGCTACTCATCGCGGCCGTCAGGGAGCTGGCCCCCACCCTGCCCATCGTGGCCGTCTCCACGACGCCGCAGGAGGATGCCCGGGCCGTGTCCCAGAAGGGAGTGTCCTACGCGACGCTTCCGCGGGGCGGGAGCGTCGGTCCGCAGGCCCTGGCGGCCAGCCTGGCGCAGATCGGTGAGATCCGGGGGATCGGCCTGGCCTCCGGCGCGGGGTCGCGATGATGGGGCAGCGGATCGTCATCCTGGGCGCGGGATTCGGCGGGCTGTTCACAGCCCGCGAGCTGGGCCGGCGGATTCGCGGCGGGACGGGACCCGACATCCTTCTCCTGGATTCGCGGAACTTCCACCTGTTCTCGCCCCTGCTTCACGAGGTCACGTCCGGCAGCGTGGAGCCCCGCCACGTGGCCTGGCCGGTCCGGGCCCTCAGCGGCATCGGGCGATTCGCCTTTGAACGCCGGACGGTCCGGTCCATTGAGCTGGAACGGAAGACGGTCCTCACCGACCCCGGCGAGGTGCCGTACGATTTCCTGGTGATCGCCCTGGGGAGCACGACGGACTACTACGGCGTTCGGGGCGCCGAGCAGAAGGCGTTTCCCTTCAAGACGCTGCAGGACGCCGTCCGGCTGCGCAACCACGTCCTGGAGATGTTCGAGCGGGCCGTGATCGAACGGGACCCGGAGCGGCGGAGGCGGCTGCTCAGCTTCGTGCTGGTCGGGGCGGGCTGCACGGGCGTGGAGCTGGCGACCGAGCTTCACGACCTTGCCCGAAAGACGCTGGTGAGACATTATCGGGGTTTCGACCCGCGGGAGGTCAGGTTCGTCCTGGCCGAGGCAACCGGCCGGATCATCCCCTGCGTCAGCCAGCGGCTGGCCGACCTGGGCCTGGACAAGCTGCGGCGCAAGGGGATCGAGATCCGCCTGCACTCCCCTGTCGTCGGGGTCACCGACGGCACGGTCGAACTGGAGGACGGCGACCGGATTCAGACGGAGACCGTCATCTGGACGGCCGGGGTGCGGGCCAACCCCGTCGTGGAGGCCCTGCCCGTCGAGCGGGACAAGCTGGGCCGGGCGGTGGTGAACGAATACCTGGAGCTGCCGCCGTTCCCGGGCGTGTTCGTCATCGGGGATGGCGCCCACTGCTTCGATCCCCGGCTCCAGGCCGCGCTGCCGCCGACGGCGCAGGTGGCCGTCCAGCAGGCCCGCTCTGTCGCCAGAAATATTGCACGGGATTTCCGGGGTGCGAAGAAGATCCCCTTCGTCTATCGGCATCGCGGGGACCTGGTGTCGCTGGGGGCCGGTGACGGCGTGGGGGAGATCGTTGGGCTGGCCTTCTCGGGTCTCCCCGCATGGCTCCTGTGGCGCTCGGTCTTCCTGACGAGGCTGGTCGGATGGAAAAACCGGATTCGGGTTGCCCTGGACTGGCTCGTCGGAGCCTTCTTCGAGAAGGATCTCGCCAAGCTGGAGTGGTGACCCCCGTTGGAGCGGGGGGTGCCCGAACGGCCGGACGGGATGACCTCGGCCGGCATCAGCATTACCCAAGACGGACCCACGTCATGACATCACCGAGCTCTTCGTAAACGCCGAAAAGGAGCAGAGATGGTTACGGAACAGGCAGTGCTAGGCGCGTTGGCGACCATCAAGGATCCAGACCTGCACCGCGACATCGTGTCCCTCGGTTTCATCAAGGGCCTGCAGATCGACGGTGGAAAGGTCGCCTTCACGATCGAGCTCACGACACCCGCGTGCCCAGTACGACAGCAGATGGAGGAGGGCGCGCGCAAGGCGGTGGCGGCCCTCCCGGGAGTGCACCAGGTAGAGGTTACTATGACCTCACGTGTGACGACCTCCCGCGAGCCGCATTCCCAATTCCTTCCGGGGGTCCTGAACACGATCGCCGTGGCCAGCGGCAAGGGGGGCGTCGGCAAATCCACCGTGGCGGCGAATCTGGCCGTGGCCCTGATGCGGACGGGGGCCAGAGTCGGTCTCATGGATACCGATGTTTACGGCCCATCTATCCCCACGCTAATGGGGGCGGGTGGCACCCCACAGCACACGGCTGACGGGAAGGCCATTCCGCTCCAGCAGTACGGGGTGAAGATCATCTCAATGGGATTCCTCCTCCCCAAAAATGAGGCGGTGATCTGGCGAGGGCCCATGCTGCACAAGATGATCCAGGAGTTCCTCGGGCGCGTCGAGTGGGGGGAGCTGGATTACCTCGTGATGGATCTGCCGCCGGGCACGGGCGATATCCAGTTGAGCCTGTGCCAGTCCACTCCCCTCACAGGTGCCGTGATTGTCTCTACCCCGCAGGATCTAGCCCTGGAGGTGGCCTCCAAGGCCATCCTGATGTTCAATAAGCTCAAGGTGCCGATCCTGGGAATCGTCGAGAACATGAGCTACTACCACTGTCCGCACTGCGGCCAGCGGGAGGACATCTTCGGCCATGGCGGCGCCCGGGAGGCCAGCGCAAAGACCGAGATTCCCTTCCTCGGTGAGGTGCCTCTGGACGCCGCCATCCGGGTGCAGAGCGATGAAGGGCGGCCGGTGGCGCTGGGAGCCGAGGACTCGCCTGGCGCCCGCGCCTTCCACGAGATCGCGGGCCGCTTGGCCGCGCAGATCAGTATTGCGAACGCGGCCTCCACGGACAAAGAACCAGTGCTGATCCTCCGCTAGGGTGGAGGGGGGAAGCGAGAATAGGCGCTGACGTGAGGGGTCAGGAAAGCGTCCGGGCCGTATGCGTAGACTTGCGCGATACCGGGGGGGTTGGCGTCACCTGGAGCGACGGGCACGAAAGCCGCTACCCTCTCGGCCTCCTGCGGGCCAGATGCCCCTGCGCCACCTGCCGGGGGCCCAGTAAAAGCGGCGGGGTGCCCCACGAGGCGCCGGCCTGGCCTGAAGGGAGCGCTCGTCTGGTCAGGGGGGTTGGCCCGGTCGGCCGCTATGCCCTAAAGTTCGAATGGGCCGATGGGCACGACACCGGCATTTACACGTACGAATACCTCCGCAGCCTCTGCCCGTGCGATGTCTGCAGGGCGTGATTTACCGGCGGCCCAGAACAGGTTCCGGCCCGAGGGGATGGAGGCCCGCGTGTTCGGAAAGCTGGTGGTGGCGGAGCGGATCAGGCGGGAGCGCACCGCCGCCAGGGGGAGGTAGCTTTTCGATGCACTTGGTACCCGCCCCTCCTTCACCATGGAAACCTGTCCCGCGATTGGCGGCGGAGGAGGATCAGATCCGTGACACCTTTGGCAGGCCTCTTCGCAGCCTGCGCGTTTCCGTCACAGACAGGTGCAATCTGCGCTGTCAGTACTGCATGCCCGAGGAGGAGTACATCTGGCTTCCCCGGGAAGACCTGCTCAACTTTGAAGAAATCCGCGAGCTGGTGGACATCTTTACGGAGCTCGGTGTACACAAGGTGCGGCTCACGGGCGGCGAGCCGCTCTTGCGCAGAGACCTACCGACCTTGGTGAAAATGCTCGCGCAACTCCCCCGGGTCAAGGACCTTGCCATGACGACCAATGGGCTCTTACTGGCCGAGCATGCGCAGGCCCTTTACGATGCCGGCTTGCACCGGGTGACCGTGAGCCTGGACACCCTGAAACCTGAGCGCTTCAAGGCGTTAACGAGACGGGACGCTCACGAAAAAGTCCTCAGCGGGATCAAGGTCGTTCGACAGGGGGGCTTCAAAGGATTGAAGATCGATACCGTGGTCATGCGTGGGGTCAACGAGGACGAACTCGTCGATCTGCTCGAGTACGGCAAGGGAATTGGCGCTGAAGTGCGGTTCATTGAGTACATGGACGTCGGTGGGGCGACGCAGTGGTCGATGGACAAGGTCTTTTCACGATTGGACATCCTTGCGGTGTTGGGCGATCGGTATGGGCCAATCGAGTCGGTCGCTGAAGACACCTCAGCGCCTGCCCAGCGGTACGTCCTTTCCGATGGGACCGTGTTTGGCATCATCGCCTCCACAAGCACCCCGTTCTGTGGCACCTGCGATAGGAGCCGGCTCACTGCCGACGGTATGTGGTACTTGTGCCTCTATGCAATCCATGGGACCAATCTGCGACGACCCTTACGGGCGGGCGCCGCCAGGGAGGAGATGAGGTCCCTCATTGCGTCCCGATGGAAGCAACGGAACGACCGGGGGGCCGAAGAGCGCAAGACGATGAGTGTCAGGCGAGTCTCCGTCCCAATAGAAGGACTTCGAAGTGATCCCCATCTTGAAATGCACACCAGGGGCGGCTAGGGAACCTTCTGGAACAGGACCGGCGGGGCATGGAACGTGTCGGCCACCGACGGCTGATTAGGATTGGCCAATGGGGGAGATGGACGGCTTGAGCATCCTCTTTGGTCTGCAGGACCTCTGGTTTCGGACGAAGATAGTGGACACGGCCGCCCGTCTGGGGGACCGTGCGTACTTCGCCTCCACCAAAGAGGAATTCTGGGACCGCGTCCACAAGGTCCGGCCGTCCCTCATCATCCTGGACCTAGGGGCCCCTAGCCTGGATCCCCTGCTTCTCATCCAGGCTCTCAAGCTGGACCCAACGCTCCAGAGGATTCCCATCCTGGGATTCGTGGCGCACGTGAACAGTGAGATGAGACGGCACGCATTGGCCTCGGGATGCGATGAGGTGGTGGCGCGATCAGCCTTCTCCCGGCGCCTGCCGGCCTTCCTCGAGCGATACCGAACCCCCGCCGCGCCCGGCTCGCGAGTCCTAGGCGAGGCTGACAGGGAGGAACCGCTATGAGCAAAACCGGCGACCTTGGTGTGGTCACGACGACCCTGGACTGGCTCTTCAACTGGGCCCGGAAGAACTCGCCCTGGCCCATGACCTTCGGCCTGGCCTGCTGCGCCATCGAGATGATGGCCACCGGGGCGTCCCGCTTCGACATGGACCGGTTTGGGGCGGGGGTCTTCCGGCCCTCCCCCCGGCAATCCGACGTGATGATCGTGGCGGGGACGGTGACGGAGAAAATGGCCCCCCGGATCAAGACCCTGTACGAGCAGATGCCGGATCCAAAGTGGGTCATCGCCATGGGGGCCTGCGCTATCTCGGGCGGGCCGTTCTACTGGGATGCCTACCACGTGGTCAAGGGGGTGGACCGAATCGTCCCGGTGGACGTCTACGTCCCCGGCTGCCCCCCGCGGCCCGAGGCCCTGCTGTTCGGGGTCCTGAAGCTCCAGGAGAAGATCGGCCAGGAGACGATTGCGAAGAGGAAATTGCCAGCAGTCACTGTGGCCGCGGCCTGAGGGGCGGCCGATCGAGGAGGGGAATATGCTAGCCTATCTGCGGGCCGTGGGGGGAGGTTTCCGGAGCATCCTGGTATCCATGGGGGTCACCCTCCGGCACCTCTTCACGCCGGCCATCACGGTCCAGTACCCGCAGGAGAAGCGGCGCCTGCCCTTGCGGTCCCTGAACCGCCACATGCTGACCGTAGACCTGGCCACGGGGAAGCTGAAGTGCACCGCCTGTGATTTGTGCGCCAAGATCTGCCCGACCCGCTGCATCGCCATCGTGGGGGCCGGGAAAGGCAAGGAGCGCCACCCCGCCGAGTTCGTCATTGATCACAACTTGTGCATGTACTGCAACCTGTGTGTGGAGGTGTGTCCCTTCGACGCCATCACCATGTGGACCGGGGATTTTGAGATCGGCGCCTTCAACCGTATGGGGCTGGTGTTCGATCAGACCGCGATGCACGCGGACAAGTTCTACCCCACACCCATGACGCCGGAGTTGGTTGGGGCAGAGTCGGCCAAGAAGTAGTCGAAGGACAGAAGGGATTTGGCGAAGTCGAGCCAGGGACCGAGAGGAGGTGCCATGGACTCTACCCCCCTTCATGCAATTGTTATCGAGGCCCAGGTCATCGAGGCCCTGCGCACGTGCTTTGATCCAGAGATCCCGGTCAACATTTGCGAGCTGGGACTGATCTACGACGTGAAGGTGGACCCCTCGGGCGAGGTGGGAATCCGGATGACCCTCACCTCCCCCCATTGTCCGGCCGCGGCGGTGCTGCCAGGCGAGGTGGAGGCCAAGGCGCGGGCCGTTCCCGGGGTGACGTCCGCCAAGGTCGAGGTCGTCTGGGACCCCCCGTGGGACCCCTCCCGAATGTCTGAGGCAGCGAAGCTTGAACTCGGTATGACATGAGCGGGGGGGCTGGATGGAAACCGGCGTGACCGTCGACACCCCGGAGAAGCGTTTCCTCCACATGACGGAGACCGCGGCTGCCGTAACGCCGAGCACTGTCTTGTCCGCGATTGGCCATACGCCGCTGCTCCGCCTCGCCATCATCCCGCAGGAGCTCCCGGAGGTCGAGATCTACGCCAAGGCGGAATGGCTGAACCCGGGAGGGTCTGTCAAGGATCGGCCGGCCCTGAACATGGTGCTCGATGGGGAGCGCCGCGGTGCCCTCCGAGCGGGGAAGATTATCCTGGATGCCACGAGTGGAAACATGGGGATCGCCCTCGCCATGATCGGGGCCACCCGGGGCTACCGGGTGCGGCTCTGCCTGCCGGCCAATGCCAGTAAAGAGCGGAAGAAGATTCTGGCGGCGTATGGGGCCGACCTTGTGCTGACCGACCCCCTGGAGATGACCGATGGGGCAATCCGAAGGGCCCGTGAGCTCGCTGCCGCCGACCCCGATCGGCACTTCTATGCGGATCAATACAACAATCCGGCCAACTGGCAGGCCCATTATGGGACGACAGCTCCCGAGATCTGGCGCCAGACAGGAGGGCGGATCACCCACTTCGTGGCGGGTTTGGGTACGGGCGGTAGCTTCGTCGGAACCGCCAGGCGGTTGAAAGAGTTCAACCCGTCCATCCGATTGATCGAATTCCAGCCCGATGCGTCTCTTCACGGAATCGAGGGCCTCAAACATATGCCAAGCAGCCTGGTTCCTGGGATCTATGATCCCTCGCTTGCAGACGAGAGCCTCGCGATCGCCACCGAAGATGCCTTCGAGATGGTCGTCCGGCTCGCTCGCGAGGAGGGGGTCTTTGTTGGGATCTCCTCTGGCGCGGCCATGGCCGCTGCGCTCACCCTGGCCCAAAGGATTGAAAGGGGCGTCATCGTCACCATCTTCCCGGACGGCGGGGGGAAATATCTCGGGGAAGAATTCTGGCGAGATTAGCGCATGGGCTGTACGGACCGACGGAGCCCTGTCCCTTACTGACACGTATAGGAAAGAGCCGATTGAATCAGATCACCCCACAGGAACCCAGAGCCCAGCTTGACTGACAGGATCCGATCGTGCTCTTGGACGTTCGAAAGGATTGGGAAACGAAGCTCTGCCGGCTTGAGGACGTCGTCCACATCCGGACGGGCCGGGATCGGTCTGTGCGTTATCAACAGGTGCTACACGGAAGTCCCTGCGGAAAATGTCCGGTTCACTGATAACGCGATCACCCCATCAGGGAGCACACGCCGGACGACTACTTCAACCGGCTTACGTGGGGAATGAGCAAACTTCGCGGCAAGCGGCCCGTCTAACGCGGGGCCTGCCTCGCGAAAGCGTGTGAGGGAGAAGAGCGTTGGCTATAACAGAGTTGGCTCAATGGGAGAGGAACCGGGTCCTTGAGGCCGAGAGCGGCCCGCTGGAGGGGACGGGCCTCACCGAGGAGGAACTGAAGGCGCTCTTCGGCCAGATGCTCCTCGCCCGGCGCTTCGAGGAAGAAGTGGAGCAGGCCTGCCGCCGGGGCCAGATCGGCGGCTATGCGCACGTCTACATCGGGCAGGAGGCGGTGGCTACCGGCTTCCTGGCTCACCGGCGCCCGGGCGACCTCGTGTTTACCGGCTACCGCGACCACGCCCACGCCCTCCTCCTCGGGACCGACCCGGGCGCTGTCATGGCCGAGCTCTTCGGGAAGGTCACTGGCGTGTCCAAGGGCAAGGGGGGCTCGATGCACCTCTTTGACGTGCCCCGCGGGCTCCTCGGCGGCTACGGGATCGTGGGCGGGCACATCCCCCTTGCCACGGGTGCCGCGTACGCGCTCCGCTACCGCAGCACGGAGAACGTCTGCCTCTGCTTCCTCGGGGATGGGGCGATGAACATCGGCGCCTTCCACGAGGCGCTGAACATGGCCGGGCTCTGGGGCCGTGAGGGGCTTTGCCCCGTCCTCTACGTGATCGAGAACAACCAATACGCCATGGGCACCTCCGTCGAGCGTCATTCGGCGGTGACCGACCTCGCCTCGCGCTTCGGCGCCTACGGCGTCGAGCACGAGAAGGTTGATGGGCAGGACTTGGTCGCCGTTCTCCAGACCGCGAGGCAGGCCCTCGCCTCCGTGCGGGAGACGGGAAAGCCCTACTGTCTCGAGGCTCTCACCTACCGCTTCTCCGGGCACGGGGTCGCCGACGTCACCCAGGCGTACCGGACCAAGCAAGAGGTCGAGGAGCAGAAGCGGCGCGATCCCCTGAAGCTCTTCGAGGCGCGGCTCCGCGCCGCGGGGGCCCTCGACGAGGCCCGCGTCACGGAGATCGACCGGGACGCCCGCCAGCGGGTGGCCGAGGCGGTGCGGTTCGCTGAAGAGAGCCCGCCGCCGCCCCCCGACGACCTCTACCGGGACGTCTACGCCGAGGAGGGGTAGCCGATGGCCGTGATGACCTACCGCGACGCCCTCCGCACGGCCCTCATCGAGGAGATGGACCGGGACGAGAGTGTCGTCCTCATGGGAGAGGATATCGGGGTCTACCAGGGCACCTTCCGTGTCACGGCCGGGCTCCTGGATCGCTACGGCGGGAAGCGGGTGATCGACACCCCGATCGCCGAGCTTGGCACCGTGGGCGCCGCCGTCGGCATGGCCATGGCGGGGCTCCGCCCGGTGGTGGAGATGATGAGCTGGAGCTTCGCCCTCGTGGCCGCCGACCAGATCCTCCAGAACGCAGCGAAGCTCCGGTACTTCTCCGGGGGACAGGTCTCGGTTCCCCTCGTCATCCGCGGGCCGAACGGGGCTGGGGTCCAGCTCTCCGCGCAGCACTCGCAGAGCTTCGAGGCGTTCTACGCCCACTTCCCCGGGCTGACGGTGGTGGTCCCCGCCGACCCCGCCGACGCACGGGGGATGCTGAAGGCCGCTATCCGTGGTCAGGACCCGGTCATTTTCCTCGAGAACGCGAGCCTCTACGGGATGAAGGGCGAGGTCGCCGAGGATGACTCTGTCCGCCCGCTCAGGGGAGCCCGCGTGGTGCGCCCCGGCACGGACGTGACCATCATCTCGTACAGCCGGATGCTCCACCTCGCCCTGGCGGGCGCCAGCATGCTCGCCGAGGAGGGAATCGAGGCGGAGGTGATCGACCTCCGGACCCTTCGTCCCCTCGACCTGGACCCCGTGATCGCCTCGGTGGAGCGCACCCACCGGGCGGTGGTGGTCCAGGAACAGTGGAAGCCGTTCGGCGCGGCCGCGGAGATCGCGGCCGCCATCTACGAGCGCGCCTTCGACCACCTAGACGCCCCCGTCGAGCGGGTGACCGGCGCCGACGTGCCGATGCCCTACGCCCGGAACCTCGAGCTCCTCGCCCTGCCGCACGAGGCCGAGGTGATGGCGGCCGTCCGGCGGGCGCTCTACGGGAAGCCTGAGCTGGCATCTGAACATATATCCCCTACGAGGGTGTGACGCAGGAAGGAGAACTCAGCGATGCGCTATGGACAACGAAAGATGCTCATTGGAGGCGAATGGCACGCGGGAGCCCGGAAAGAGGTGTTCTCGACCATTGACCCGGGCTATGGCGAAGTCTTGGCCGAGGTCGCCCGCGGCTATGAGGAGGACATTCAGCAGGCGGTCGGGGCCGCGCAGCATGCGTTTGAGCACACGGAGTGGGCTTCGGACCATCCCAGGAAGCGGGCAGCAGTGTTGTACCGAATCGCTCAGCGCATCCGCGAGCACGCCGAAGAGCTGGCGGTCATGGAAAGTCTGGATTCCGGCAAGCCGCTGCGGCAAGCCAAACAGGACGTCGAGAGCTCGGCACAGTACTTCGAATTCTACGCCGGGGCCGCGGACAAGCTGTTCGGCCATACCATCCCGTTAGGTAGCCGCTACCTCGATTACACGGTCCGCGAGCCGATAGGGGTCACGGCCCACATCACGCCGTGGAATTATCCGCTCGCCGTGGCCACCCGTGGCATTGCCCCAGCGCTGGCCGCTGGCAACACGGTCGTCCACAAGCCCGCGGAGCAGACCCCGCTGACGGCGCTGCGACTTGGGGAGCTGGCGATCGAGGCTGGCCTGCCCGCAGGGGTCCTGAATATAGTGCCAGGGTTCGGCCCGGATGCCGGGGCCGCCCTGGCGAAGCACCCTGGGATCAATCACCTCACCTTTACGGGCTCTGTGCAGACGGGGACGGTGGTGATGCAGATGGCTGCTGAAAACGTCGTCCCGGTCACGCTGGAGCTGGGTGGGAAATCGCCCAACATCGTGTTCGCAGATACGAACTTCGAACCCGCCGTAAAGAGTGCCCTGCGCGCCATCTTCCAGAACGCGGGACAGACCTGCTCGGCGGGCTCTCGACTGCTCCTGGAGGAATCCATCCATGATCGCTTTGTGGCGGCGTTAGCGAAGGAGACCGAGCGCCTCCGCCTAGGGCATGGATTGAGCGACCCCGACCTCGGGCCGATCATCTCGGAGGAACAGCTTGAGCGGGTGCTTGGCTATCTGGATGTCGGCAAGCGCGAAGGGGCCAAAGTGGTGACGGGGGGGAGCCGAGCCGAGGACGGCGAGCTGAAGCGGGGGTTCTTCGTTCACCCCACGTTGTTCGATGATGTGCAGGGGTCCATGCGCATCGCGCAGGAGGAGATCTTTGGCCCGGTCCTGGCGATCCTCACGTTCCGCGGGCCTGAAGAAGCCCTGAACATCGCAAATGATACCCCCTATGGGCTGGTGGCCGGTATCTGGACTCGGGATATCGGTAAGGCCCACCATCTGGCCGCCCGGATCAAGGCCGGTCAAATCTACATCAACAACTATTTCGGTGACGGCGTGGCGGCCCCGTTCGGTGGCTACAAGAAGAGCGGCTTCGGGCGAGAAAAAGGCTTGGAGGCCCTGGAGCACTATACGCAGGTGAAGAACGTCTGCGTCACTCTGGACTAGTGAACGTGAAGAGCGTGTGGATCGTATAGAGGGGGGCATGAACCCGGCCTGCCGAGACCGCTCGCTCAGTCGCCTGGCGCGACTCATCCGAGACGGCTCCTTCCACGAGGCGGAGGCGTTGGCCCGGACGCTAGACAGGCGCAGGAATTCGACGCAGGCTTGGCCGTGCGCCGATCCGGGTGAGGTCGTGCTCTTCTGGTTCGAACCGCCTCCCGACCAGGCCCACAACGGGAAGCTCAGAAAGTGGGTCGGGGCCCTTAATCGTTTGATGCGGAAGATCGTCGACGGGGACCTGCAAGAAGTGGCGCGCGTCGCGGCCATCATGAAGAAGTACGCCCACCGCTACACGCCCCTGCTCATCGCCCGTGCGATCCCCTCCGCCCGCTTCCAGGGCGCGACCTGCGGGCTAACCCCCTCCGGCCGAGCGGCTGACGGATCGGAAGGTATGAGGAGAGAGAACGACGCGTTCAATTCCAACCGTGAGGAGGTGGAAGATCTGCGGGATCGCTCTGCTACGGGTCGGGAGGAAGTTCTGGAGACACGAAACTCTGCCGGCCGGCGCCCGTGCGACCCTGACCCTCCCGCGAAGGAAGGAACGACAGCCCATGGCTGAGACCTTGATGCACAAAATCATACGATCCCGCCTAGTCGAGGGGGCGATGGTGCTCGGCCAGGAGATCGCCCTCCGCATCGACCAGACCCTGATCCAGGATGCGACCGGGACCATGGTGTGGCAGGAGTTTGGAAGCTTCGGCATTCCCCGGGTCCACACCCGGGTCTGCGTCACCTACGTGGACCACAACACCCTCCAGACCGGCTATGAGAACGCGGACGACCATCTGTACCTGCAGTCTATGGCGGCCAAATACGGCGCGGTATTCTCCCGACCGGGCAATGGCATCTCGCACTTCGCCCACCTGGAGGGCTTCGATGTCCCGGGAGAGACCATGCTCGGAGCAGACTCTCACACCTGTACGGCGGGCGCCATGGCAATGCTGGCCATCGGGGCGGGCGGGGCCGAGGTCGCCGCGGCCATGGCGGGGGAGCCCTTCTACGTCAAGATGCCGAGGGTCGTGCGGGTGAACCTCGTGGGCCGTTTCCCGCCGTGGGTGTCGGCGAAGGATGTCATCTTGGAGCTCCTGTGGCGGTTGACCGTGAAGGGGGGCATCGGCAAGGTCATGGAGTATGTCGGCCCGGCGCTCGAGCACCTCACCGTCTACGAGCGGGCCACGATCTGCAACATGACGCAGGAGTTGGGGGCGACGTCGGGCCTCTTCCCGTCCGACGAGATGACGCGCCGGTTTCTCAGGGCGCAGAGGCGTGAGACGGACTGGCGACCCCTCGGGCCCGACCCCGACGCCCGGTATGACGAGGAGATCACCATCGACCTCTCAACACTCGAGCCCCTCATCGCCAAGCCTCACAGTCCCGACAACGTGGTGCCGGTCCGCGAGGTGGCGGGGACGCCGGTCACGCAGGTCGCGGTGGGGTCGTCCGTCAACTCCTCCTACCGCGACCTGATGGTGGTCGCCAAGGTCCTGAAAGGCAAGCACATCGCCCCGAACCTCCACATGACCATGTCCCCGGGCTCCCGGCAGATCCTGATCAACATCCTGAAGACCGGGGCGGTCACGGACATGATCCTGGCCGGCGTACGGGCCCTCGAGGTGGCCTGCGGTCCCTGCATCGGCATGGGGGCCGCACCGCCTACGGGCGGCAACAGTGTCCGGACCTTCAACCGCAACTTCTCGGGCCGGAGCGGCACTGCCAATGATGCCGTCTGGCTCTGCTCGCCGGAGGTAGCGGCGGCCACGGCCCTCACCGGCGTGATCACCGACCCGCGGACGTTGGGCGCCCCACCCTCGGTGGAAGAGCCGGAGCTCTACGAGCTCTACACCCAGGGATTCCTACCGCCGGCGGAGGCCCCCGAAGGGGTGGAGATCTACACCGGGCCGAACATCGTCCCGCCCCCGCCGCCACAGCCCATTCCGGAGCAACTAGAAGGAGAGGTGCTCCTGAAGCTCGGGGACAACATCTCCACCGACGAGATCCTGCCCGGCGGCAACGAGGTGCTCCCCCTCCGCTCCAACATCCCCGCCATCAGCGAGTACACCTTCGCGTATGTGGACAAGACCTTCCCGGCCCGGGCGAAGGCGAAGGGGGGCGGCTTCATCGTGGCGGGAGAGAACTACGGGCAGGGATCGAGCCGCGAGCATGCGGCCATCGCTCCCATGTACCTGGGGATCAAGGTGGTCCTGGCAAAGTCGTATGCCCGGATCCACGAATCCAACCTGGTAAACTTCGGGATCCCGCCGCTTCGGTTCATCGACCCGGCTGACTGTGACACCATCCAGCAGGGCGACCGGCTCGAGCTTCCCGAGATCCGTGTGGCCCTGGAAGAAGGACGGCCCATCAGCGTCCGGAACGTCACGAATGGGAGAGAGTGCTGGATGACCCACGCCCTCTCTCAGCGGCAAGTGGAGATGCTCCGGGCTGGCGGCCTCACTCGCTTCCTGCAGCGCAAATGGGGGGTGCCACAATGACCGGCGCCGAGCTGCTGATCCGGTGCGTGGAGAAGGAGGGGGTGGAGTATATCTTCGGGGTGCCCGGCGAGGAGACGCTGGACCTCAACAACGCTCTCATGGACTCCAAAATCCGTTTCATCCCTACCCGCCACGAGCAGGGCGCGGCCTTCATGGCCGACGTCTACGGGCGCCTCACCGGGCGGGCTGGGGTCTGCCTGGCCACGCTGGGCCCTGGCGCGACCAACCTGGCCACGGGCCTGGCGGACGCCAACCTGGACCGGGCCCCGGTCGTGGCTATCACCGGCCAGGCCAGCCGTGACCGGATGCACAAGGAATCCCATCAGTACGTGAACATCGTGGAGGCCTTCCGGCCATTCACCAAGTGGAACGCCCAGGTAGAGACGGGAGCCATCATTCCTGAGGTGGTGCGGAAGGCCTTTAAACGTGCGGAGGAGGAGAAGCCCGGGGCGTGCCACATCGAGTTACCCGAGGATGTTGCGGAGGAGCCGGCGGAGGGAGAGCCGCTCAAGGCGGAACGGGCCCAGCGCCCTGCGCCGGACCCGCCATCGCTGGCCCGGGCCGCCGAGCTGATCAATCAGGCCCAACGCCCCCTGATCCTGGCCGGCAACGGCGTCATCCGAGGCCGCGCCTCGCGAGAACTGCGCATCTTGGCTGAGCGGGCGGGCATCCCGGTGATAAATACCTTCATGGCCAAGGGAGCCCTGCCGGCGAGCCATCCCCTGGCCCTGATGACCGTGGGACTCGGCCGGGCGGACGCCCAGCGGGCTGGCATCCCCGAGGCGGACCTGGTGATCGCCGTGGGCTACGACCCCGTGGAGTACGGCCCGCGGATGTGGAACCCCAAGCGGCGGCTGCAGATCATCCACCTGGATTTCACGCCGGCGGAAGTGGACGCCCACTATGAGCCGGCGATCGAAGTGGTGGGCGATCTCCGGGGGGCGCTCGGACTCTTGACCCCGCTCGTGGCAGAGGTCAACCGGCAGCCCCCCGCCAAGGCGCACCGGGACGACCGCTGGCGCTCCGACGCCTTCCCCCTGCTCCCCCAGCGGGTGCTCGCAGACCTGGAGGCGCTCCTCTCCCCCGAGGACCTGGTGATCTCCGACGTGGGGGCCCACAAGCTCTGGGTCGCCAAGTACTATGGGGCCCGCCTGCCCAACACCGTGATCATCTCGAACGGCTTCGCGGCCATGGGTATCGGGCTCCCTGGGGCCATCGCGGCCAAGCTTGTCCTCCCGCAGCACCGGGTGGTGACGGTGACGGGGGATGGGGGATTCCTGATGAACGTCCAGGAACTGGAGACGGCCACGCGTCTGCGGCTCCCGCTGGTCGTCCTGATCTTTCGCGACGATGGCTACGGCTCCATCCGTTGGAAGCAGGTGCAGCGGTTCCAGCGCACGGCCGGCGTCGAGTTCGGGAACCCCGACTTCGTCCGGCTGGCGGAGGCCTTCGGCTGCTGGGGCTCCCGCGTGAACTCGGCGGCCCAGCTCACTCCTACCCTGAAGCAGGCCCTGGCCCATCCGAGCCCTGCGGTCATCGACTGCCCGGTGGACTACCGCGAGAACGATCGGCTGGTCGAGGGGTAACGTCGCCACCGATTCGCGTTGTGACCGAGTGGAGGTCCTCCTCTTGCTTGTGAAATAGCCCTGGAGGAGACGTGTGCGGGAGCTAGCGAATACTATCGAGCGTCTCCTGATCCTCGCCGCGGGTGAGGTCATCGGTCCGGATGACCTGCCCCCGAACATCCGGTCTTCCACCGGGTCTGCCCCCCGTAGCCCCAGCTCCCTGGCGGAAATGGAGCGACTGCACCTCATGCGGGTCCTGACAGAGACCCGGGGCAGGAAGATGCAGGCGGCGCGCCTCCTGGGGACCTGTCCCTGTCAAGCCATCTAAGAATGTTACCCTGAGGGGGATTGACCTGAAGACCTTGAATAGTTTAAGATCAAGCGGTATAACATCTCCGTGTGACCGGAGTCCGCCTGTGGCGGACCCGGGAGAAATTCCGGCCCCCCCGGAAAAACGCCTACCTTTACTAGCGGGTGCCATCCATTGTGTGGGCTTCCGGGAGTCAGGGTTTTCCGTTTGATTTCACAGGCTTAGTGGGGCCCGGCCCTGGAGGGCGCCGGTCCAGGAGGCCCGGTACGAGCCTTGCTTACAGCGGTCTTAAACCTTGCCCGGTCAGGGTATCCCAGCCGGGCCCGTGAGGAATGAGGAGACACCATGAGCACTGCGGTCAACACGATCGAGGCCCTGGCAAACCAGGAATACAAGTACGGCTTCGTCACCGAGGTCGAGACGGATACCCTCCCCCGCGGTTTGAACGAGGACATTATCCGCATGATCTCGGCCAAGAAGCAGGAACCGCCCTTCATGCTGGAGTGGCGGCTCAAGGCCTACCGGTACTGGGTGAAGCTGGAAAAATCCGAGGCGGAGCCGAAGTGGGCCAACATCAAGTACGGGCCCATCGACTACCAGGGCATCGTGTACTACTCGGCACCCAAGCCCAAGAAGACCCTCAGCAGCCTGGATGAGGTGGACCCGGAGGTGCTGCGGACCTTCGAGAAGCTGGGCATCCCCCTGGGGGAGCAGAAGCTCCTCGCCGGGGTGGCGGTGGACGCGGTCTTCGACAGCGTGTCCGTGGCGACCACCTTCAAGGAGAAGCTGGCCGAGCTGGGGATCATCTTCTGCTCCTTCTCCGAGGCGGTGCAGAATCACCCGGACCTGGTGCGGAAGTACCTGGGGTCGGTGGTGCCTTACACCGATAACTTCTTCGCGACGCTGAACTCCGCCGTCTTCAGCGACGGATCGTTCTGCTACATCCCCAAGGGCGTGCGCTGCCCCATGGAGCTGTCCACCTATTTCCGCATCAACGCCGCGGATACCGGCCAGTTCGAGCGCACCCTGATCGTCGCCGAGGAAGGCAGTTACGTGAGCTACCTGGAAGGGTGCACCGCGCCCATGCGGGACACGAATCAGTTGCACGCCGCGGTGGTGGAGCTGATCGCCCTCGATAACGCCCAGATCAAGTACTCGACCATCCAGAACTGGTACCCGGGGGACAAGGACGGCAAGGGCGGCATCTACAACTTCGTCACCAAGCGCGGAAAGGCCCTGGGGAAGAACTCCAAGATATCCTGGACGCAGGTGGAGACCGGCGCGGCGATCACCTGGAAGTACCCCGGCGTCATCCTGCAAGGGGACAACTCCATCGGGGAGTTCTACTCCGTGGCCCTCACCAACAACTACCAGCAGGCGGATACCGGCACCAAGATGATCCACATCGGCCAGAACACGCGGAGCACCATCGTCGCCAAGGGCATCTCCGCGGGCCACGGCCAGAACACCTACCGGGGGATGGTCAAGATCCTCAAGGGCGCCAGGGGGGCGCGCAACTACACGCAGTGCGACTCGCTGCTCCTCGGCGACAAGTGCGGCGCCCACACCTTCCCCTACATCGAGGTGAAGAACTCCTCGGCCCGGATGGAGCACGAGGCGTCCACTTCCAAGATCGGCGACGACCAGATCTTCTACTGCAACCAGCGGGGGATCTCGAAGGAAGATGCGGTGAACCTGATCGTCAACGGCTTCTGCAAGAAGGTGTTCCGCGAGTTGCCCATGGAATTTGCTGTCGAGGCGCAGAAGCTGCTGAGCGTCAGCCTCGAGGGCAGCGTCGGCTAACCCCTGCAGGCCTTTGCAATAAGGATGCCCCATGCTTGAGATCAAGAATCTGCACGTGAAGGCGGGCGGCCGCGAGATCCTCCAGGGCGTGGATCTCAGGGTGAACGCCGGGGAGGTCCACTCCATCATGGGCCCCAACGGCTCGGGCAAGAGCACGCTGGCCCAGGTCCTGGCCGGCCGGGAGACCTACGAGGTCACGGCCGGGGAGGTGACCTACCAGGGGCGAAACCTGCTGGAGATGGCGCCGGAGGAGCGCGCCTGCGAGGGGGTCTTCATGGCCTTCCAGTACCCGGTTGAGATCCCCGGGGTGAACAGCGCGTACTTCCTGAAGGCGGCGCTCAATGCCATCCGGAAGCACCACGGCCTCGACGAGCTCGACGCCATGGACTTCCTGGCCCTGGTCAAAGAGAAGATCAAGCTCCTGGACGTGGATGAGAAGCTCCTGAACCGCTCGGTCAACGAGGGCTTCTCGGGTGGTGAGAAGAAGCGCAACGAGATCTTCCAGATGGCCGTACTGGAGCCCAAGCTGGCCATCCTGGACGAGACAGATTCCGGCCTGGACATCGACGCGTTGAGGATCGTGGCGGCGGGCGTGAACTCGCTGCGGAGCCCGGAGCGGGCCATCCTCGTCGTGACCCACTACCAGCGGCTGCTGAACTACATCGTCCCCAACTACGTGCACGTGCTGGTGGACGGCCGGATCGTCAAGTCGGGCGGGAAAGAGCTGGCCCTGGAGCTGGAGGCCAAGGGCTACGCCTGGGTCGAGGCGGAGGCCCGGGCCGCCGCCCCGGTCACCGCGTAGGCGCGAGGGAGACCGACCGTGACCACCGTGGCGCAGGAGGTCGACAGATATTTGGAGAGTTTCTCGCGGCTGGAGGCCCGGGCGGCCGCCAAGGAGTGGGCCTGGTTCCAGGCGGTTCGCCGGGACGCCATGGCCCGCTTCGCCGACCTGGGATTCCCGACCGCCCGGGACGAGGACTGGCGGTTCACCAGCGTGGCCCCGATCGCGCAGACCGCCTTCGCCCCGGCCCCCGACGACGGCGTCACGCCGGCGCGGCCGCAGTTGGCGCCGTTCGCATTCCCCGGCCTGGCCTGTAGCCAACTGGTCTTCGTGAACGGCCGGTATGCGCCGGAGCTGTCCTCGCTCAGGCCGCTCTCGGCCGGTGTCACGGTCACCAGCCTGTCCCAGGCCCTGTCGGCCCACCCGGACCTCGTGGAGGCGCACCTGGCCCGGTACGCCGAGTACCATCAGGACGCCTTCACCGCCCTCAACACCGCCTTCGTGGAAGACGGGGCGTTCGTCTCCGTCCGCCGGGGGACGGTGCTGGAGGAGCCCATCCACCTGCTGTACCTCTCGACGGAGACGCCCGCGCCCATCATCACGCACCCGCGCAACCTGATCGTGGCGGGCGAGAACAGCCAGGTGACCGTGGTCGAGGATTACGCCTCGCTGGCGGACGGCGTCTGCTTCTCCAACGCGGTGACCGAAGTGGTGGTCGGTCAGAACAGCGTGCTGAGCCACTACCTGATCGAGCGGGAGAGCCCGCAGGCATTCAACGTGTCGACCCTGCGGGTGCAGCAGGACCGGAGCAGCAGCGTCACATCCCACGCGGTGCTGCTGGGCGGCGCCCTGGTGCGCAACAACGTGCACCCGGTCCTGGCGGGCGAGGGCGGCGACTGCCTGATCAATGGCCTGTTCATGGCCACCGGCCGGCAGCACATGGACAACTACATGAAGGTCGAACATGCCAGCCCGCACTGCGACAGCCGGCAGTTCTACAATGGCATCCTGGACGGCCAGTCGCGTGGCGTGTTCCACGGCCGGATCATCGTGCACAAGGACGCGCAGAAAACCGACGCCAAGCAGACCAACCGGAACCTGCTGCTGTCGGAGGACGCCCAGATCGACACCAAGCCGCAACTGGAGATCTACGCCGACGACGTGAAGTGCACCCACGGGGCGACCATCGGCCAGATCGACGAGGACGCCATCTTCTACCTGCGGTCCCGGGGCATTCACAGGGAATCGGCCCGGGGCCTCCTGCTCTTCGCCTTCGCCGGCGAGAGCCTCCAGCGCATGAAGGTCGAGCCGATCCGCAGGCATCTGGAAGGCCTGGTCAAGCAATGGTTGCCCCAGGGGACACGGGTGGAGGACGTCCCATGATTACTGCCGGTCGCCAGATCAGTGAGGAGGTCTGCCAGGACTGTCTCGTCGGCTTCGGGGTCGAGAAGATCCGGCAGGACTTCCCCGCCCTGCGGGGAAAGGTCCATGGGAAGCCGCTGGTCTATCTCGACAACGCCGCCACCAGCCAGAAACCGCAGGTGGTGATCGATACGGTTACCCGCTATTACCTCTCGGAGAACTCCAATGTCCACCGGGGCGTTCACTTCCTGAGCGAACTGGCGACCCAGGCCTATGAAAGCGCGCGCACCCGCGTCCGGCAGTTTCTCAATGCGGCCCACGAGCGGGAGATCATCTTCACGCGCGGGACCACCGAGAGCATCAACCTGGTTGCCCACAGCTATGGCCGGAGCCGGATCAAGGCCGGCGACGAGATCGTCATTTCCGCCATCGAGCACCACTCGAACATCGTCCCCTGGCAGATGGTGTGCGAGGAGAAGGGCGCGACCCTCCGCGTCATCCCCGTCAACGATGCCGGGGAGCTGCTCCTCGAGGAATACGAGCGGCTCCTCTGCGACCGAACCAAACTGGTCTCGGTGGCGTACGTCTCCAACGCGCTCGGCACCATCAATCCGGTCAGGCAGATCATCGCCCTGGCGCACCGCCGGGGCATCCCGGTCCTCCTCGACGGGGCGCAAGCGGCGCCCCATCTGGCGGTGGATGTCCAGGATCTGGAATGCGATTTCTATGCCTTCTCCGGCCACAAGCTGTTCGGCCCGACTGGGATCGGCATCCTGTACGGCAAGGCTGAGCTGCTCGAGGCCATGCCCCCGTACCAGGGCGGCGGGGACATGATCAGCGTGGTCACCTTCGAGAAGACGCTCTACAATTCGCTGCCCTACAAGTTCGAGGCGGGAACGCCCCACATCGCCGGGGCCATCGGCCTCGCCGCGGGGATCGACTACGTGCAGCGGATCGGGCTGAACCGAATCGCGGCCTACGAGACCGACCTCCTCGCCTACGGGACGGAGCTGCTGTCGGCCATCCCCGGCCTGCGCATCATCGGCACGGCCAAGGAAAAGGCCGGCGTCCTGTCGTTCGTGCTGGACGGCATCCATGCGCACGATGTCGGCACAATCCTGGATCACGACGGGATCGCGATCCGGGCGGGGCATCACTGCGCCATGCCGGTCATGAAGCGCTTCGGGGTCCCGGCCACGGCGCGGGCCTCGCTGGCGTTCTACAACACGCGGGAGGAGCTGGACGCGCTCGCCAAGGGGCTCCACAAGGTCATCGAGGTGTTTGCCTGATGTCTGACCTGAGTGACCTCTACCAGGAGGTCATCCTCGACCACTATAAGCGGCCCCGCAATTTCCGCAGGCTGGAAGAGGCGAACCGGAAGGCGGAAGGACACAACCCGCTCTGCGGGGACGAGATCACCGTATACCTCCAGGTGGACGGGGATGTGATCAAAGACGTCAGCTTCGAAGGGGCGGGCTGTGCGATTTCCAAGGCCTCGGCCTCGATGATGACGGCCGCGCTGAAGGGCAGGACGCGGGCCGAGGCGGAAACCCTCTTCGAGAAGTTCCATGAGATGGTCACCGGGCATCGGGACGGGACGGCCGACCCGGCCGGACTGGGGAAACTCGAGGTCTTCTGCGGCGTGTCCGAGTTCCCGGTCCGGGTCAAGTGCGCCAGCCTGGCCTGGCACACGCTGCGTGCTGCCCTGGAAGGGAGCGGCGCGACGGTTTCAACGGAGTAGGCTCAGCCTTCTGGCAACGTAAAATTTCAAACCGACAACTGACAATGCAAGCCTGATAGGAAAAGTTGGCCAGTTGTCAGTTTTTCATTGAATTGAGAGGAGTGCAGCATGGATACTCTTGCGCACCAGGATAAAGTCATCGAGGCCCTGCGCACCTGCTTTGATCCGGAGATCCCGGTCAACATCTACGAACTGGGACTGATCTATGACGTCAGGGTGGATCCCTCGGGCGCGGTTGCAGTCCAGATGTCCCTCACCTCGCCCAACTGCCCGGCCGCGGAACAACTACCCCTTGAGGTGGAAACCAAGGTGCGGGCCGTTCCCGGCGTGACGGCCGCCAAGGTTGAAGTCGTCTGGGACCCGCCGTGGGAGCCGAGCCGGATGTCTGATGCGGCCCGGCTTCAACTTGGCCTCATGTGAGCGGAGGATTCTGGTTTCGGTTTTCACCCAGGGTAGTTGACTTGCAGGGCGCGATCCCTGTGGGAGGTCAGGAGGAGAGCCATGACGTACGTCGTCGTTGAGGCATGCATCGGCGTGAAGGACCATGCCTGCGTGGATGTCTGCCCGGTGGAGTGCTTCTACGAAGGGGAGGATATCCTCCTCATCCACCCCGAGGAGTGTATCGACTGCGGGGCCTGCGTGCCAGAGTGTCCGGTGAACGCGATCTTCGAAGAGAGCGATGTGCCCGAGCAGTGGAAGGACTACATCGCCAAGAACGCCGACCCCTTCAAGGGGGACGCCAACCTGCCCAAGTCGCCCACCCGGGAAAAGTGGGAGGCCGAGCGGGCGCAAGAGGGCAGCGTCGCCAACCTCTACTACCAGAAATACACACCGAAGACGTGAGGGTTTTCTCGGAGCAGTCCAGGTGCAGTTTCAGGCAGGGAGCAGACATGGCGACTCACCGGTTGCTCCCCGCTGTGGAGGAGAGAGGATGGCTGCTTTCATCAAGGTCGCCACGACCAACGAGCTGGCTCCCGGCCAGGCGAAAAAGGTGGAAGTCAACGGGAAAACGATCGCGCTCTTCAACCTCGGGGGGAGCTACCATGCCATTGATGACACGTGTACCCACCGAGGCGGTCCGCTCTCCGAAGGGCAGGTCCAGGGGGACGTGGTGACCTGCCCCTGGCACGGGGCCAAGTTCAAGGTCACCAGCGGGGAAGTCTTGGGTCCGCCCGCACGGGCCGGGGTGTCCAGCTATCCCACCCGCATCACCGGCTCGGACATCGAGGTGGAGGCCTGAGGGTTCATGGTCTACAAGGACGTTCCCAACATCCCGAAGAAGACGACCAAGAAGAAGCGCCCGAGGCTGATGGCCGCGGTCAACGAGTCCTGCACCGGGTGTGAGGCCTGCATCGACTTCTGCCCGGTGGACTGCATCGACCACGTCCCGCCGTCGGAATACACCGGCGCGGTGATTCCGCCCGTCCGCATTCGGTGGCACGAGTGCATCGGATGCCAGATCTGCGCCAAGGTGTGTGAGCACCTGGCCTGGAACGCCATCGACATGCTGCCCATCGACGAGTTCGAGCGCCAAGCCGGGATCCGCATCACCGATGAGATTCTCCAGGAGGAAGCCACGGCGGCCGTGGCCTAAGAGAATTTCTTGGCGTGCTTGGCGCCTTGGCGGTTCAATTCCACCATCTGGGTCTACCGCATCCAGGGAAGCTGCATGTACAAGGCCAGGGTCGCCAGCAGGAGCGTAGGCACCGCGACCACGATCCCCGGGGCCAGCCACTGCCCGAACCGGACGTGAACCCGTTCGTCGCGCTCCAGGATCCCCAGGGCCACGATGTTGGCCGTGCTCCCGATCATGGTCAGGTTCCCGAAGAAGGTCCCGCCGAACAACAGCCCCCACCAGAGGGGCCGGGTAAAGACGCCCAGCGCCTCCAGATCTGCTAGGACCGGGATGAGCGTCGCGACGGCCAGGACGTTGTCCATGACGGCGCTCAGCAGGCCACTCCCCCAGGTGAGGCCGAAGAGCATCCAGCCTTCGCGGCCGCCTGTCAGAGCCGTCACCCCCTCGGCAATCTGCCGGGTCACGCCCACGTAGCGGAGCGTCCCGGCCGAGGCGAAGAGCAGCAGGAAGAAGGTGAGCGTCCACCAATCCACCCGGCGCTCCACCAACCCGCGCGCCCCCTCGCGCTGGATGAAGAGGGCGATGGCTGCAGCACCACAGGAGACGCCGAGCAGCATGGTGTTCTTGGGGAGCCCCAGCCACCCCTCCAGGGGGTGATGCAGGATCAGGCCCCCGACCGTTCCCAGGAAGAGGAGCGAGCAGACGAGGAGGTCCACAGGCTTGATGCGTTCCACGTCCACGGCATGTTCCTGGGGCCGCTGCGCTCGGAGGGCCTGATCGAGGGTGCGCACCTCGGCCCGGAACCACCAGAGCGACAGGGGAATGGCGACGGCCAAGGCCAGGAGGGAGATCGGGGTGGCCCACCGCAGGAAGTCGCTGAAGGTGAGGCCCCCCCGCAGGGCGATCATGACGCCGATAGGGTTCCCCACCACGGTGGCGCTGCTGCCGATGTTGGTGGCGAAAACGACCATGATGAGAAACGGCACCGGGTTGAGCCGGAACCGCCGCGTCACCTGCAGGGTCACGGCACTCATGAAAAGGATGGAAGTCACCTCGTCCACCAGGGCCGCCGAGACGGCCGCCAGGACCATGAGGGCCGTGAGGAGCAGCGCGGCGCGGCGATCCAGGTATCCCAGGGCCTTCTCCATGACCACCTCGAAGAAGCGCCGCTCTTCCATGAAGCCGATGACGATCATCATGGCCACCAGGAAGAGGATCACATCCAGGCTGGCGAACTCGATGAGATGGGGAATGTCCAGGACACCCGTGGCCAGAAGCGCCGTGGTCCCGGCCAGGGCGAAGGCCAGGCGAAATTTCCAGAATAAGAGTGTCCCGACGATGAACCCGGCAAAAACGCTGGTCGCCAGGATCTGCGCCCCGCTCCAGCCCAGCCATCTCACCGCCAGGGCCACGAATGCCACCGAGGCGGCATAGGTGAGAATCCGTATCGTCATGATGATCGTACCCCCTCGTGGGCACTGAATCTTGAAGCTTCCTCAGGGTACCCGCAGAGGTGACGTGGAATCGCGATTGCTCAGGACGGATGCTTCCGCCACTTGGCCCAGCAGGCAGGCACCAGTAGGATCTCCACGCGGCGTCCTTCTCACATTCTGAGCGCCATCTTGATCTGCAGGAGCCGGGTCACCCCCGTGTGGGTCAGCAGGCCCCGGAACGTCTCCCCTTCGAACACTAGCAGGCGCCCATGGCCCGCCTGGAGCATCTGCTGGAGGGCGTCCACCGCATCGGCTCCGGGCGCTGTCCGCACCGGTGCCTCCACCGGCAGCGCCACCGCCTGGACGGACACCTGGTCGCGCTCCTCGGGAGGGACCGCCTTCACCTGGGCCAGCTCCAACAGCCCCACCACCCGCCCGCTCCGCACCACGGGGAAGCCGCCATAGCCGTAGCGGAGGAAGTAGTCGCGGATGGCCTCGGCCACGGGGATGTGGGCCGGGACCGCCACGGGCTCGGCGGTCATCAGGTCACGGACGCGCAGCCCCGAGAGGGCCTCCTTCAGCCACACCTGTGTCGAGGACGCCTGGGCGGCCTGCAGCAGGAAGAGGCCGATGAGGAGCTGCCAGAGGGCCGCACCCGTCTGCCCGGACAGCAGCCCGAAGATTCCGCCGACGATCAGGAAGTAGGCAAAGAACCGACCGGCCCCGGCCGCGGCGCGGGTGGCGCGGGGCAGATCTCCCCAGGCGCGCCAGAGGGCCGCCCGCAGGATGCGGCCCCCGTCCAGGGGAAACGCCGGGATCAGGTTGAAGAGGACCACCACCCCGTTCAGCATCGCCAGGTAGGCCGCGACGGCGGCTGCCCCGGGCCGGCCGGCCAGGACGCCCGCCAGGAGTACGAAGCCGAGGAAGAGCACAAGGCTCACCACCGGTCCCGCGATGGCGATCCGGAACTCTGCACCCGGCCCCGCTGGCTCGGCCTGGAGCTCGGCCACGCCCCCGAAGGCGAAGAGGACGATGCGCCGGGTTTTCACACCCTCGCGACGGGCCACCAGCGCATGGCCCAGCTCATGGGCCAGGATCGAGGCGAAAAGGAGCAGGGCCGCCAGGATGCCCTTGGACCAGTAGCTGCCCGCCGGCAGATCGGGGACCACCGTGGGAAAGTAGCCGGTGGCGAGGCTCCAGGCGAGGAGCGCGAAAATGATGGCCCAACTGAAGTGGAGCTCCAGCGGGATGCCCGCAATCGTTCCGAGCCGAACGGTGCCGCCCTTCATGGCTGTTCCCTCCCTCCATCCCTGCTGGCGGGTCCTGGCCAGGGCGGGCTAGCGACCGACGCTCCGCGCGCCGTGCCGCAGGGGCGCCCGCCGCACCGTGCTGCCGATGACCAGCCCGGCGGCGATGAGCACCAGGTTCTTGAAGGCGTACTGTCCCTCCAGCGTGGGCAGAAGCGGGTTGCCCCCCTGAAACGCGTCCTGCGGCAAGAGGAAGAACACCTGGAACGTGCCGGCAGCCTGCAGCCAGAGCAGGAAGAGGGTGGCCCGCAGGATCAGCGGATGGGTGAAGAGCAGCCCCGCTCCGATCAGGACCTCCCAGGTTCCAATGAACACCAGTGCCGTCTGCGGCGGCAGCCAGAACATCGTCTTTACCACCAGCTCGGCCGCGGGACTGGCATTGATCAGCTTAAGTCCACCAAACCAGAGGTACACGATGGCAACCGCCCAGCGCAGCAGGCGAATCCCGTAGGCCGACATGAACCCCACCAGCGCATGGTCCAGGCGGTCGAGCCACGAGACACAGAGTGTGCGGAGGTTGGAAGAGAGCATAATCCCTCCTTACGAGGTCAATGGCAATGTGTCGTGTCTCAAAATCCCATCCAGGTCAGCCCCACCTCGCCGACCCACACCAGCGAGGCGAGATAAACCCAGGTCAGCCCCGACATGAGATAGCCGGCCAGTATGACGGCGCCGTCGTCCTCCATCATCCCCGCCGCTATCAGGACGATCGACCAGGCCGGGATGGCGTTGGTAAACGGAATCGGGAGGGGAAGGCTTAAGACGAAGGCGCTCAAGAGGATCGCGAGACCATTCAGGGAGCTGAACGAGGCCCAATCTTTGAGAAACTGCAACCTCGGATGAAGGAGCTTTTCGAGGCGGGTCGAGATGGCCAGGCCCGCGTTGATGATTTTGGAGAGGGTCGGATAGGGGATCTCCACTTCCAGGAGACGGCGCGGAAGCCATGGCCGTTTTCGGAAGGCGATCCGGAGTCCGAAGAACATCAGGACCAAGCCGAATGGCGTGGAGAGGCCGGGGAGCGGAATGGGCGTGCAGAACGGCAATGCCAGAACGATCACGAGGACATCGAGCCCGCGTCCTCGGAGGATTTCCACGACCTTTTCGATCGTCACCCCCTTGCCGTCGGCATGTTCCAGGATATTTCGGAGGTCTTCCGAAAGTCCTGTGGGGAGATGGCCCGGCCCCGCTCTCACAGCGCCCACCGTCTCGTCATACTCGCCCTCATGATCATCTTCACCACTGGGTGATTGTAGCGAAGGAAAACAGCAGGTCACGAGCCATGCCACCCTGTCAGGGTGTCCGCCGAGCAGGGCCAGGCGTCACGCCCTGGGGCTTCCGTGTCAGGAAGGAGAGGATCACCGACGCGGCGAGCACGGTGCCGATAAAGCCGAGGGAGTAGGTGATGGGGAACTTCCCCCCGTACCACTGGTTCAGCCACACCATCTTGAGCCCGACGAAGATCAGGACCACCGCCAAGCCGTACTTGAGCATGTGGAACTTGTCCACGGCCCCGGCGAGCATGAAGTACATGGCGCGCAGGCCGAGGATGGCGAAGACGTTGGAGCTGAAAACAATGAGGGGCTCATCGGTGAGGGCGTAGATCGCGGGGACGGAGTCCACGGCGAAGATGATATCCGTGACCTCAACGAAGAGGAGCGTAATGAACAGCGGGGTGGCGTGCAGCACGCCGTTCAGCCGGACGAAGAAGCGCTGGCCGTGGAACTCGGGGGCGACGGGGACGAATCTCCGGAAGAGACGGATCACCGGATTCTTCTCCGGCTCGAGGCCCTTGTCGGGGACCAGCATCATCTTGAGCCCGGTGAAGATCAAAAAGGCCCCGAACAGTAGGACGATCCAGTGGATCTGCATCAGCACGGACCCGAGGGCGATGAAGAGCCCCCGAAAGACGAGGGCCCCGAGGATCCCGTAGAAGAGGACGCGATGCTGGTACTTGGAGGGAATGGCAAAGTAGTTGAGGACCAGGACGAAGATGAAGATATTGTCCACAGAGAGGGAATACTCGACGATGTACCCGGTGAGGAACTCCAGGGCGGTGTCCCGGGCGGCCGCCGTCGGGTCGAAGCCGGGCAATCCGGCCAGCCGGGGATCTCGGGGGAACTTCCAGAGGGCGTACTGGTACAGCAGATAGTTGAAGGCGAGCGCCAGGCTCACCCACACGACGCACCAGGTGGCGGCCTCGCGAAAGCGGACCTCATGGGCATCCCGGTGGAAGACGCCCAGATCGAGAGCGAGGAGAAGCAGCACGAAGGCGGTGAAGCCCGCGTAGAACCACCAGTAGTGCTGGAAGGGGAACAGGTCGATGGGCATTTTCCTTCCAATCTATTGCCAAACCACACGCAGGGATTTCTGTTTCGGAGCGGTCGCTTTACTCCTCATCCCGCCCCCTCTCCCTCACCCGTGAGCGCCCGGAAGAGGTGGCCGCCTCGGATGCATTCATTGGGAGCCCTTCTACTTCCGGCGCCACGCCCGGAGCCGCGCGATTACCGGCCTCACCCACGGGTGATTGGTCCCCACCAGGGCCACCCCTGCGATTACCAGGGGGATGCCGGGGATGACCGGCACCAGCAGGCCGATCAGGCCCACCCCGATGAGCATCAGGCCGGCGAAGGTCCGAATCGTTCGCCACATGGGTTCAGCCTCAAATCCAGGGTCCCTGGCCCCCAGGCCCCAGTCCCGGTGGACGCGCAGGTCGTCCCCTCGTGCCCTCCGTGCTTTCTTCTAGGCGAAGATCCGTTTCAGGCCGCCAAGGAATCCCTTCTCCTCAGCGATGACTTGGTCCAATTCACCGCAATCCAACCAGACGCCCTGGCACCGGGAGCACTTGTCCAGCTCCACCCCGCGGTAGGGGACCGGTACCAAGGGCGCGCCGCACTTGGGGCAGCGGTCCTTTGCCACGGCCAGGACGCGCAGCCGCTCTTCCTCGGCGGCCCGGCTCTCCTGCTCTTCCAGGGCCTTCTTCCGACGCTCGAACTCTTGCCGGGCGAAATATTCCTCTTCTTGCTCACTCGGTTTGACTGGCATCGTCCTTTCTCCTGTGGCTGCATCGTCATTCACCCAACAGGTCAGGGCAAGACAATCATGGCCTTGAACCTGAACTCGTTCACCTGCTGACCCAGCCCGCCGCCGGGTGTCAACCAGCTCTTCGGGGGCCCGTGATGACGCCCTCTCGCGGTGACTTCATCGCAGTGCGCCGACCATCCGTCGGATATGTGGGGCGACCCTCACGACCCGGATGAAGAGCGTCAGTGGCTCCCCGGCCAACGGGTGGTTGAAATCCAGCGCCACCCGGTCCTCCGTGACACGGTACACGCGGCAGAGTGCGGTCAAGCCGGAGCTGCTCTCGATTTGAAGCATCATCCCGTCCTCCAGGCACGTGTCCCCCGCCAGCCGGGACTCCTGAATCGTGAGGACCGCCCCCAGATCCCAATCCCCGAAGGCCTCCCGAGGCGAGAGCCGGATCAGCCGCTCGTCCCCCTCGCAGAGGCCGACCAGCTTCTCCCCCAGGCCCGGTAGGGTCTTCCACTCCCCGACCCGGATCCGGAGCGGCCCGCTCGCTTGGGAGGAGTCAAACTGTTGCCCTGAATCCAGGAAGGCGTCATAGTCCAGCCACACCAGGCTGCCCCACTCCACCTTCATGGGACACCTCTCTTCCCTTCCTGGCGGCCACAGATCCTTCGGCCTCGACGACCAGGGTGAGGCCCCGGGCAGCCCGCACGATGACGGCCGTTCCGGGCGCGATGACCTCGTGGGGCCGCAGGCTCTTGGCCCGCCACCGTTCGCCGCCCAGCAGGACATAGCCGCCGGGCGCGAGGCGCTCCTGGGCGACAGCCCGAGCCCCCAGAAGGGTCTCGGGTCCGGTGTGCAGCGGCGCGAAGACATCCCGCAGCAAAGGGAGCATGGCGAGATCTTTCAGCACCCAGAGAACGAACAGGCCGATGGCCCACCCGGATGGCAGTCCCGCCCACCGGTGGAGCAGCAGGAGGATCAGGCCCGCCAGCAGGATGCCCGGGACCTGGAGGACGAGATACGCCCCGAATCCCTGTGCGTTACGCCGTGGCATCGCCGCTTCCGCTTTCGGCCAGCAGCCGTCCGCTGGGCCTCGGGACGATCCAGGCGCGCGGGAGCCGCCGAGGTCATGGCGGGGGACGCACAGCGTCCGGAGTCGCACAGGTCGTCACGTCCGATCCCGGTCCGCGTCTGCCCTGGGCGGCAGTCAGCGCCGCGGCCGCGGCGACGGCGACTCCAGGTAGCGCAGGAGATCCGAGTCAGGCCGCAGCACCACCGTGGTCCCGGTGGCGAAGATGCGCTCGTAGGTCTCCAGCCGCCGCTGGAAGGCGTAGAAGTCAGGGTCCTGCCCGAAGGCCCGGCCGGTGACGGTCGTGGCCTGGGCATCCCCCTCGCCGCGCATGCCCTGGCTGGTCGCGTAGGCCCGGGCCAGCAGGATCTCCCGCTCCTTGTCCGCGCCGGCCCGGATCTCCAGGGCCTTTTCCTCCCCCTCGGCGCGGTAGCGCATGGCAATCCGCTGCCGCTCCGCCTGCATGCGGGCGAAGACGCTGGCCTGGACCTCGGGCGGCAAATCCGCCCGCTTGATGCGCACATCCACCACCCGGATGCCGAAGGGTGCGGCCAGTTCCCGGGTGGCCGCCGTCACCGTCTCCATGATCGCCTCCCGCTTCTCGCGGATGATGTCCTTGAAGTTCTCCTTGGCGATCTCCTGGCGAAGGCGGGCGGCGATGATGTCGTCCAGGCGGGCCATGGCCCCCCGCTCGTCCCGCATGGTCCGGAAGAACTGGAGCGGGTCGGCGATCTGCCAGCGGGAGATGTGATCCACCAGCAGCCGCTTCTTGTCCAGGGTCAGGTACTCCCCGCCCGGGGCATCGGTGGCCAGGACGCGCTTGTCGAAGCGGGTGAGGGTGTGGAATACGGGCAGCTTGAAATAGAGCCCTGGGTCCCGGACGGTCCGGATGGGCTGCCCGAACCGGGTGACGATGCTCTGTTCCCACTCCCCGATCACGTAGGCGGCCTGCGGGATGCCGAGGAGCGCCAGGACGATCAGGATAGCGACGATCTGGCTCATGGCTCGTTACCTCCTTGCCCCGCCCGGGCGGGGCGCTGGCGCGGCCGGCGTTGGCTCCGCCGGCGCCGCCTCGGCCGGGGCCGCGGGCTTGGCGGGAGCCAGGCCGAAGCCCTTCAGGGGGAGCAGGGGCAGAACGCCCCCGCGGTCGCCGGCGTCCAGGATGATCTTCTCAGTGGCGGGCAGGACCCGGTCAATCATCTCGAGGTACAGCCGGTCCCGGGTCACGATTTCGGCCTTCCGGTACTCCTCCAACTGCTTCAGGAACCGGCTGGCGTCCCCCTGGGCCCGGATGGTGCGCTGCTCCCGGTAGGCCTCGGCGGCCCGCAGCATCTGAACCGCCTCGCCCCGAGCCTTGGGGACCACCTCTTCCCGGTAGCCCTCGGCCTCCTTGATCAGCCGCTCCCGATCCTCCCAGGCCCGCACCACGTCGTGGAAGGCCTCCCGCACCTCCCGGGGGGGATCCACCGTCAGCAGGCGGACCTCGGTGGCCAAAAGGCCCGTGTTGTACAGGTCCAGCAGCTCCTGGAGACTCTTCTTCACCCGGTCCTGGACCTCCACGCGCCCTTCGGTCATGGTCCGGTCAATGGTGTTTTGGCCCACGGCTGCCCGCAGGGCCACCTCGGCCGAAGCAGGCAGGGCCCGCTCCGGGTCCCGGGCGCCGAACAGGAACTTCGCCGGGTCCTGGACCAGGTATTGGACAATCAGCTGGACATCCACGATGTTCTCATCGCCGGTCAGCATCAGGGCCTCGCCGGGCACGGGCCGCGTCGTCCCGCGCTCGGTGCGGAACCCGATCTCCGTCCGGCGGACCCGGGCCGTGTCCACCACATCGTGGCTCTGCACCGGCCACGGCAACCGGTAGCGGAGCCCCGGTTCCGTCTGGCTCATCACCCGACCGAACAAGCGCTCGATACCCCGTTCCCCGGGGCCGACGACGTAGATCCCCGAGGCCAGCCATAGGAGCAAAACCGCCAGCAGCGTCAGCCAGGCCACCAGGCCCTTTCCCCACCGCTGGAGGAACTGTCGCACCCGCTCCGTTTGTTGCTGAAAATCCGGGAAGGCCTCACCGGGTGGACGCCACACAGCCATGATACTCCCCCCTTCTTCGACAGATCGTCCGGCTTCGGTGGGGTCATCCCGCTCCATCCCGGCGTCGTGACCGACACCAGCGGAGGTCAGCCCACCAGTTTCACCCGCTAACTGCCTTTGGCAGCCCCGTAGGATGTACACCCCGCGGTCCGGCGGCGGAGGACTACGAACAGGATCAGCGCCAGCAGGCTCAGGGCCGCCATCAACCCGGCCGGGAGCAATGTCCCGCCCTGCCAGTACTGGTTGCCGAAATACAGAGTGAGGCCCCGTAAATCAGGCCGACTACCCCGAAAGCTGTTATGAGTCTCCTCCCTTTCCTGCACGTACGGGAGCGGTCCCAAGTGTGGGGAACCATCACCCTCTTGCTGCCTTCTGCTTTGGTCGGCGCACGGAGGCGCGGCCGCGGGCCCGCTGCCAGAACCCCGCCGCACTTGATGCCTCGCTGCCAGGACCACGACCGGTCCGCCGTCGATCCAACGCAGGCCAAGCTTCCTCCGGCAACGGCCCGATCCGGGCCCGGGTCCGGATTGCCTCCGTCTGCCGCCGTGATCCCGGGCGTGCCGGCGAAGTCGGCCCAGTCGCGGAATCCCTTGCGGATCGCCCGGTAGCGGACGATCCGCCGGGCCTTGTCCGCCCCGATCCGGGGGAGCTGGGTGAGTTCCCGCTCGGTGGCGCTGTTCAGGTTCATCGCCGTCGTGTGTGTCCCGCCCATCGGAGACCTCCAGGTTTTCTCCTCTCACCGGACCGATTCCCCTCCGGCCCGTAGCGTTACTTGCCACTCCGCCAAACATCATCCACGTCGAGCGGCCTACTGGGGGGATGGGAGTCGCTGGTCCCTCAGGCCCGCGCAGGGGACGCACTGGACCGCTTCGGGCATGACCTGGAGGCGCGCAGCCCCGATGGGCTGGTCGCAGGCATCGCAGCGGCCGTAGGTGCCCTCCCGGATCTTCTCCTCAGTCCGCGCCAGCGCCTTCAGGCGGGCCACCAGGACGTCCCGGGAGGCGAACTCAAGCTCCATTGCCATGCTCTCCTGCGCCGCCTCCATGACCTCGGACGTCGGCGTGTTGTCACCTCCGAGGCGTCCCCGGTTCCGGGCTGGGCTTCGCTGGTCCAGCGTCGTCAGGCGGACCAGAATCGCCCGGCGTTCCGCGAGGATCCGTGTGGCCAGCACCCACTTCGAGGTTGCCCGTTTCCGCTGCTGTGCCATGAGATGCCTCCTGGAGGATCGCCGGTGAATCCTGTTACGGCCCCATTGCCTTGAGTCGCGCTTCGGCCTCATCGCCGTGATGCTGCCGCTCCAACTCACTCGGCCTCCTTGGCATCGTCCTGTCTCCTCTGCTTGCATCGCCATCCGGCTATCGGGTCAGGGGGCAAAAAAAACCTCCTGCCTTCCGTCGCGGCAAGAGGTCTTGATCCGTGGGGCCGTCAGGCCCCACGCTGGCGGGCCGGATCGCCTGCTGCCGGGCGATCGTCCTGACGACGTCACCAGACCGTGAGGTGATCTACTCCCCTCTTCTGAGCTGAACTATACCGGCGCCGGGGAGCCAGGTCAATGCATATTTTCGAATTATCGAATGTTCGAAAAAACAGTTGACACTCGAATTGTCCGACCCTAAAGTTGTGAGGAGGAAATTGATCGGTGGCCACATTGGACCTCGGCGGTGTTTCGCAGCGCGCGCAGCGAAGGCCGGATGAAGGCCGTGTGAGCGAGCCAGGGATCGCAGGAGGAGATCATGCCTCTTAGAAAGAAAGTCATGGAGGACGTGGCGGGGCTATTCGGCGTCCTGGCCCACCCGACCCGGGTGCGCATCCTGGCCATGCTCCACCGGGGCGAACACGACGTCTCAAATCTCAGGGAGCACCTGGGTGTGCCGACCGCCAATGTCTCCCAGCACCTGGCGGCGCTCCGCTCGCATCATCTGGTGACGGTGCGGCGGCAGGGCACCCACGTATATTACGGCATCCGCGATCCCCGCGTGGCCGATCTGATCAACCGGGCCCTGGACATCCTGGCCACGGACATGTCCGAGGCGCGCGCCATCCACAAGGCCATCGAACTCGTGCGATTGAAGGGTTGAAAGAGTCTGCGGTGATTCCCAAGGGGTGCCCGGGACCGCGGCATGCGAGGGCGCGCGCGGGTCTCACGCCAAGACAAGCCGCAACTGGGTCCGGATAGAAGGGAGCCTAAGTCGGGGGACGGAGGGAGGAATCTGGCGGCGGGGGAGTCAAAGGCGCATGGCCGGTGCGCAGGGCCTCCAGTTCCCGCGCCTGGAGCCGGAGCTGGCGACGGTTCCGGATCCACCCGGGGAGGCCCAGCAGCGAGGCCAGGGCGGCCCCGGCGGCCGTGGCGACCAGGATCACCACGACGAGCGACGTCTCGACCGACCAGAACCCGAACCGGAGGGTGACGGGTCCGGCATTCTGGATGGCGAACACCGCTACCGCGATGGCCAGGATCAGGGATAAGATCAGCGCCAGCTGCCGCATGCGTTGCCTTTCCTGACACTTTGCTCAGGCGCAATCAGGCTGAAGTGGACCCCACTGAGGGCACCCTCAGGGTTTCCGCGGCGGCTGCAGCCTCGGAATTCGCTGGTGGGGGGCCGCCCCAAATCAACACGTCCCTGAATTCCTTCCTACGATTGCGGGTCGCGCCTTCCTTCTTCTTGATACCCATTTCTACCCTACCACAGCCGGGACATGTGCACAATCGCTGGCGGGCGCACCGTTGACTTTCCCTTGCCCCACAACCTGCCGCAAGGGTAAGGTAGGCAGGGAATTACTCCGGAGGGAGGCATGGCTCGTCGGCGGGGATGGCTGCGGCGCGTAGGTGGCGAGATCGTCCGCCGACTCAGGCAGCACGACCTGATGATGATGGCGGCGGCCATCGCCTTTTACTGGCTGCTGGCCGTCATCCCGCTCCTGTTGCTGGGCACCTCGGCCATCGGGTACCTGCTGGGATCCTCCGATCGCGCCGTGGACGAGGTGATGGCCGCGGCGCGCCGCCTGATCCCCCGGGCCACCGGGCCGGACGTGGATGCGTTTCTCCGGACCCTGATCCAGAGCCGGCACGTCACTGGTGGTCTGGGGCTTGGCTTCCTCCTCTGGGTGGCGACGGGTGTCTTTGACATCATCGCCACCTCGCTCACGGTGCTCACCGGTGGCGGCGAGCCCCGGTCGTTCCTCCGGCGGAAGCTGGTTGCCCTGGTCCTGATGTGCACGGCCGGCTTCCTCTTGCTCCTCACGTTGATGGGGGGATGGGTCCTGGCGGCCTGGCCCAACATCGAGGATCTCGTGGGGGTCCGCCTGGCGCTTCCCGCCTTCCTGACCGATCCAAGTTTCCCGCGCTACTTCACCTCCGTGCTCATGGGGATCCTGCTCACCATCGTGTACCGGGTTGCGCCGGTGCGGGACATCCGCTGGCCCGCGGCCGTCACCGGTGCCATCGTGGCCGCCGTCCTCTGGCATCAGGTCAAGGTGGCCTTCAACTGGTACCTCACGCACTACGCCCGCTACAGCCTGCTGTACGGGATCCTGGGCGGGTTCATCGGCCTGGTCCTCTGGATCTTCTACACGGCCATCATCCTGCTCTTCGGCGGGATGCTGGCCGACATCCTGGACCGGGGCGGCCGTCCCCAGAAACCCCGCGGCTGAGCGCTGCTGGTGATGTTTGAAGGGCAGCTCAGGTTCCACCCAGGATTGCCGGGGAGCGCCAGCACGTGGTAGCATTTCCCGACTTTCCCAAGACGTCCGAAGCTTCCGCCGGGTAAAAAACCTGCGTGCGGTGAATTGGCGAGCTTGACCGACCGACCCCCGGGCGGCATCTCCCCATGGAACTCATCAGCACCCACGTCCACGCCGACTTCGACGCCCTGGCCTCCATGGTGGCGGCGTCCAAGCTCTATCCCAAGGCCCGCCTCCTCTTCCCGGGCTCGCAGGAGCGGAACGTGCGCGAGTTCCTGCGCGAGACCCGCTTCCCCCTCCAGGCGGAGCGCCTCAAGGGATTCCCACTTGACGAGATCACCCGCCTGATCCTGGTGGACGTCAAGCGGATCACCCGGATCGGCCCCCTCCGGGACATCGTGGGACGCCCCGGCCTGGAGATCCACATCTACGACCACCACCCCGCCCACCCCAAGGACATCGCGGGCAGTCTGGAGGTCCTGCGCGAGGTGGGGGCCACCACCACCATCCTTTTGGACCTCGTGCGGGAGCAGGCCCTGCCCCTCACCCCGCAGGAGGCCACGCTGTTCGCCCTGGGCATCTACGAGGAGACGGGGCTCCTCACCTTCACCAACACCACCGAGGCGGACCTGCAGGCGGCGGCGTACTGCCTGTCTCGCGGGGCGAACCTGAGCCTGGTGTCCGACTTCATCCGGCGGGAGCTGTCGGCCGAGCAGGTGGGGTTGCTCAACGAGCTCATCAAATCGGCCGAGACCTACACCATTAACGGGGTGCGGGTGGTCATCGGCACCGCCTCGCTGGACCGGTACGTGGGCGACCTGGCCATGCTGACCCACAAGCTGCGGGACATGGAGAACATCAATGTCCTCTTCACCCTGGTCCGGATGGACAACCGGGTCCACCTGGTGGCGCGCAGCCGCCTGGAGGCGGTGGACGTGGGCCAGATCACCGACGCCTTCGGCGGGGGCGGGCACGCGACGGCGGCCTCGGCCACGGTGAAGGACCTCACCCTGTTCCAGGTGAAGGAGCGGTTGCTCCAGCTCCTGAAGGAGCGGATCCGGCCGCTCAAGCAGGCCCGGGACATCATGACGGCGCCGGTGAAGGCCATCCCCGAGCGCTTCACGCTCCGCGGCGCCGCGGAGATCATGAACCGGTTCAACCTGGCCCACCTGCCGATCGTGCGGCGGGGGGAGATGGTCGGCCTGATCACCCGCGAGGTGGTGGACAAGGGCATCTTCCACGGCCTGGGCGACGCGCCGGTCCGCGACTACATGTCCGGCGAGTTCCCGCACGTGGCGCCGGACGCCTCGCTCTCCGAGGTGCAGCGGCTGATGGTCGAGCGGAGCCTGGGATTCATCCCCGTGGTGGAGGAGGGGCGCCTGCGGGGGGCGGTGACCCGGGCCGACCTGCTGCGCTACACCTATCAGGACCTGCTGAAGCGCCCGACGTTCCCCGCAACCGACGAGCGCGAGCTGGGCGAGCCGGCGGCGCGGACCGTGGGGTCGCTCCTGGCCAACCGCCTGCCGTCCCGGATCCAATCGCTGTTGCGATCGGCCGGCACGGTGGCCGACGGGATCGGGGCCAAGGTGTACGCCGTGGGCGGGTTCGTCCGGGATCTCCTGCTCCGGCACGAGAACCTGGACGTGGACCTGGTGGTGGAGGGGGACGGGATCGCCTTCGCCGAGGCGCTGGCCCGCCACGTGGCCGGCAAGGTCACCAGCCACCGGACCTTCGGTACGGCTGTCATGACATTGCCGGACGGCTTCAAGCTGGACGTGGCCACGGCGAGAACCGAGTACTACGAGTACCCGGCGGCGCTGCCCACGGTGGAGCACAGCTCCATCAAGATGGACCTGTACCGCCGGGACTTCACCATCAACACGCTGGCCGTGTGCCTGAACGGGGACCGGTACGGCGAACTCCTGGATTTCTTCGGCGGGCAGCAGGATCTCCGCGACAAGACGCTGCGGATCATCCACAACTTGAGTTTCGTGGAGGATCCCACCCGCATCCTGCGCGCGGCGCGCTTCGAAGTGCGCTTCGGCTTCCACCTGGGCCGGCATGCGGAGCAGCTTGCCGTGAACGCCGTCCAGATGGGTCTCTTGGAGAAGCTGGCCGGCGCGCGCCTCACCACCGAGCTGAAACTCATCCTCCAGGAGGCCCGCCCCTTCGCGATCCTGCAGCGGCTGCAGCAGTTGGGGGTCCTAGCGGCCATCCACCCCCGGCTGAGCCTGGAGCCGGGGGTGGAGCGGCAGTTCCAGCGCGTCGGAGAGGTCCTGACCTGGTACGGCCTCCTGTATCAGGAGCCGTCGCCCGCCGCCTGGATCGTTTACCTTCTGGCCCTGCTGGTCGAGCGGCGATCCGTCGAGGTCCGAACCATCCTGCGGCGGCTGAACCCGCCGGCGCGGATTGCCGCCACGATCAGTCGGGACCTGGCACGGCTCCGCGCCCTCGCCCGCCGGTTCCAGCAGGCCCGGGAGCTTTCGCCCAGCCGGGTCTACCGGTGGCTGGTGGACGCCTCGCTGGAGGTCACACTCACCCTCATGGCCCGGATGGAGCGGAAAGAGTTGCGCAAGGCCATCGGCGACTTCCTCACCACCGCGCGGCGGGTGCGCCCGATCCTTCGCGGCGACGACCTGCGGGCGCTGGGCATCCGGCCGGGGCCCATCTACCGGGACATCCTGAACTCGCTCCTCTATGCGCGGCTGGACGGCCATGTCCAGAGCCGGGACGACGAGCTGCGATTTGTGCGAAGCCGGTTTGCCAGGACCTTTTCGTCCGGAGAGAAGGAGAGTAGCCCTTCGAAAGTCCCGAAGGAGCCGGGTCGCGGGGAGTGAAGTGGTCGGGTTGGGCGAGTCGGCTGTCGGTGAGGAGCGGTTCCGGCGTATCGGCGGTCGCCCGGATCAGAGGGAGACCCGAACGTCTCCTGGGATTCTCAGGAAACCGGCGGTTGCGAAGTGGGAATCGAAGGCGAAGGCGTGATGAATGCGCTGTTGGCGCATCAAGGCGAAACTGGTGGCATCCACAAAGCTGAAGGGGTGATCGGCATAGCCATGCAGGATCTCATAGGCCTGCCGTTCCAGATGCTCGGTGACGAACAGGCGCTCCAACTTTCCACTCTGCCCCAGCGTATCCAGGAAACGCTTGGCCGCCCGGTACCCTCTGCTGAGCCGTAACAGCGTGTATGTTTCGCCAACGATCAGGTTCGAGGTAACGAGCGAGCGGCAGGCGTGGACCACGGCCGGGAGCACGAGACGGGCCGCCTCGTGGTTGGCATCATCCGTGACCTGAATGGCGAACCACGCCCCCGTGTCCACGAACACCCGCCCGAGACTCACCGGGCTCGTCTCCGATCGGCAGCCGCCAGGTACGCATCATGGCGGCGCGAGATATCCCTTCGCCCGGCTCGACCGGCTTGTGCGATCAAACTCAGGATCGGATCGCCTGCGCCATGCCGCTCCCGCTGGAGCACGAAGTCGACACCCTCACGGACCAGCTTGGCCTTTGAGACGCGCAGGCGACGGGCCAGCCCTTCCAGTCGGCGGTCCTGTTCCTCCGTCAGCAACACTTGCACTCGAGTCATGGTCACCCCTCCTCCCTCTTTCAGGTGTGTAACGCTAAACGAAAATTACACAACGTAGGGGCTTTGTCAAGCCCGGGCTCCAGTGCAATGCGAAGGGATTCATTCTATTCACCCACCGTCCGGGTGTTCCCTCGGAGCGGAGAGTGTGCATCCGAGAATCCTCTTGGCTGGCCTATTTCTGGCTCCGAAAGCACAGCGTGCGGCGTCAGTCTGGAATTGACAAACCGGGGGGGATCGGGTAGGGTTTCGCAATCTCTCGCAGGCAAGAAGGACCTTCATGTTCGATCTCGCCGGCACGATTCAAGGCCTTGCGATCCAAGTTCCCGTCTTCCTCCTGGCTCTCACGATTCACGAGTTTGCGCATGGTTGGGTGGCAAACCGGCTGGGAGACCCCACGGCGCGCCTCCAGGGTCGCCTGACATTGAATCCCCTGGCCCACTTGGACCCCATCGGGACGCTGGCAATCTTCCTGATTCATTTCGGCTGGGCCAAGCCGGTCCCGGTGGACTACCGATACCTCAAGCGACCCCGCCGGGACATGATGCTGATCGCGGCGGCAGGGCCGGTCAGCAACCTCATCACGGGAGCGGCCTGCGCGTTCTGCTACCGCATGATCCCTTGGGCGGCAGCGGGCCCGGAGTTGGCATGGCTCATCCTACCGGTGAGGGCCATGCTGCGGATGGGGGTATGGGTCAACGTGATTCTCGCCGTGTTCAATTTCCTTCCCATCCCGCCCCTGGATGGCAGCCGGGTCGTCTCGGGCCTCCTGCCCCTGCGCCACGCCATCAGCTACAGCCGGCTGGAGCCCTACGGCTTCGTGATCATCTTCCTTTTGTTCTTCACGGGGATCATGGATCCAGTATTCGGCCCCGCGGTGCGCACATTGACCCTGGCCCTGCTCCGGATGTGGGGCTGACGAAGAGCCGAGAGCCGCGAGCCGAGAGCCGAGACCGGAGAAGCCGACAGGGACAGAGACAGCCACCGATTTCGAACGCCCAGGGGGCACCCGAATTTCGAAAGTCGAATTTGAAAAATCCGAAATCCGAGATTCGAAATCCGAAATGACCGAGCATCGCTGTCGGATATCCCCGTCGGAACTGCCTGAGAGCTGATCGCCGACGGCTGATGGCGTTTCTTGACATGGAGAGCGAATGAGCCGGAAGCGGGTGTTGAGCGGGATGCGCCCGACGGGGCGCCTGCACATGGGCCATCTGTTCGGGGCCCTGGACAACTGGAGGAATCTTCAAGAAGAATACGACTGCTTCTTCTTCATCGCCGACTGGCACGCCCTGACCACGGACTACGCCGACCCGTCCCAGATCAAGACGTACACCATCGAGGTCGTGCTGGACTGGCTGGCCGCTGGCCTGGACCCGCGGAAGGCCACGTTCTTCGTCCAGTCCCGCCTGCCGGAGCATGCCGAATTGCACTTACTGTTTTCTATGTTCACACCCCTGGCCTGGCTGGAACGGGTCCCGACCTACAAGGAGCAGCGGGAGCAGATCACCGACAAGGACCTGGGGACCTACGGGTTCCTGGGCTACCCCCTGCTGCAGGCGGCCGACATCCTCATCTACAAGGCGTACTACGTGCCGGTGGGCGTGGACCAGGTCCCCCACATCGAGCTGACGCGGGAGGTTGCCCGGCGATTCAACTTCCTCTACCGGCCGGTCCTGGTGGAGCCCGAGCCGCTCCTGACGGAGTTCCCCAAGATCCCGGGGACCGACGGGCGGAAGATGAGCAAGAGCTACGACAACGCCATCTTCCTCTCCGACACCCCCGAGGAGATCACGGCCAAGATCAAGCCCATGATCACCGACCCGGCGCGCAAGCGCAGGACCGACCCTGGCAACCCCGAGGTCTGCCCGGTGTATGACCTGCACAAGGTCTTCACGCCCAAGGCAGAGCGCGATTCGTATATCGTCCCGGGCTGCACCACGGCGGGCATCGGGTGCCTGGATTGCAAGCAAGTATTGCTGAAGCACGCGCTCCCGATGCTCGCGCCGATCTCGGAGCGCCGGGCGGAGCTGGCCCGCGACCCGGACACGGTCCTGGAGATCCTGGAGGATGGGACGGCCCGCGCCAAGAAGGTGGCGAGCGAGACGCTGGCCGAGGTCAAGGCGGCGATGCAGATCTGAGCTGGCCCGAACGGTGGCACGCAGGAATACCCCCCCGGGGGATGCACAGAGGGAGTGGCGGATGGAAATGCGTGACGGTTCCATGGAAGAGGCCCTGACCTTCGATGACGTGTCCCTCCGTCCGGGGAGGTCCGACATCCTCCCCAAGGACGCGGACGTCTCCACGCGCCTGACCCGGAACATCCGGATCAACATCCCGATCATCAGCGCGGCCATGGACACGGTGACCGAGGCGCGTCTGGCCATCGCCCTGGCCCGCGAGGGCGGGATCGGGATCATCCATCGGGCCTTCGAGCCCGAGCGGCAGGTGGCGGAGATCGACAAGGTCAAGAAATCGGAATACGGGATGGTGGTGGACCCCATCACCATGGCGCCTGAGCAGCGGCTCTACGAGGCCCTGGAGGTGATGGAGAAGTACCGGATCTCGGGGGTGCCGGTCACCAAGAATGGGAAGCTGGTGGGGATCCTGACCAACCGGGACCTGCGCTTCGAGACCAAGCTGGACCTCAAGATCGCCGACGTGATGACCAAGGAGAACCTGGTCACGGCGCCGGTGGGCACCAGTCTGGAAGAGGCCAAGGAGATCCTGCACCGGCACCGGATCGAGAAGCTGCCGGTGGTGGACGAGGACTTCACGCTGAAGGGGCTGATCACCATCAAGGACATCGAGAAGCGGATCAAGTACCCGAACGCCTGCAAGGACGTCCTGGGGCGGCTGCGGGTCGGGGCCGCGGTGGGGGTCGGTCCGGACGAGCTGGACCGGGTGCCGGCGCTTCTCAGGATAGGTGTGGACGTGCTCGTGGTGGACACGGCGCACGGGCACTCCGTGGCCGTGCTGGACACGGTGCGAACGATCAAGCGACGGTTTCCCGAGGCACAGGTGGTGGCAGGCAACATCGCCACGGCTGAAGCCGCCGAGGATCTGATCCAGGCGGGGGCCGACGCCATCAAGGTCGGGATCGGGCCCGGCTCCATCTGCACCACGCGCGTCGTGGCGGGTGCGGGCGTTCCCCAGATCACCGCGGTCATGGATTGCGCGCGGGTGGCGGCCCGATCCGACGTGCCCGTGATCTCCGACGGGGGCATCAAGAGTTCCGGGGATATCACCAAGGCCATCGCGGCCGGCGCCCACTCGGTGATGCTGGGCGGCCTGTTCGCCGGGACCGAGGAGAGCCCGGGGGAGACCGTCCTGCTCCAGGGGCGGACGTACAAGGTCTATCGCGGTATGGGCTCCCTGGGGGCGATGCAATCCCGTGCAGGACGCGAGCGATACTACCAGGATCCCGGGGCGGACCCGGACAAGCTGGTCCCGGAGGGCATCGAGGGACGCGTGCCCCACAAGGGGGCTTTGTCCGCGCTGGTGTACCAACTGGTGGGCGGCCTCCGGTCCGGGATGGGGTACTGCGGCTGCCGGGACATCGAGGAGCTGCGCACCAAGGCCACCTTCGTCCGGATCACCAACGCCGGGCTTCGCGAGAGCCACGTCCACGACGTCATCATCACCAAGGAAGCGCCGAACTATCAACTGGAAAGATAGAGCCGAGAGCCTAGAGCCGAGAGCCGAGGATCGGACACCCCGGACGGAGAGCCGAGAGCCTAGAGCCGAGAGAAGAAGACTGAAGAGGGGAGGGAGGAGATGTTCAGATTCGAGCGGCTCAAGGTCTGGCACAAAGCAGTAGAGCTCTTCGATGTTGTTGATAAGGTTGCCGAAGGCTTTCCAGCCAGGGTTCAGTTCTCAGTTGCAGATCAGCTCAGACGCGCGGCGCTTTCTGTGCCTTCCAACATCGCCGAGGGATCGGGACGAGAAACAGCGAAGGATTCTCGCCATTTCTATTCGATGGCGAAGGGCTCCGCATTTGAGGTGGTTAGCATTACGACGGTGTGTGAGCGCCGTGGCCTGATGACAGCCGAGCAATACCGGGACATCTATGGGCGGGCCGAAGAGATCTCGAAGATGTTAACGGGGCTAAAACGCGTTCCCGTCTCGGCATGACGTCGCCTCGGCTCTCAGTCTCATTCATCTCGGCTCGCGACTCGGCTTTAGCTTCTAGGTTTAGCGTCGACTCTCGGCTCGCGGCTCTTGGACTCGGCTCACGGCTCTCGGCTCTAGGCTCTTCAAATGGATAAGGTTCTGATCCTGGATTTCGGCGGCCAGTACACGCAACTGATCGCGCGGCGGGTGCGGGAGCTGCGCGTCTACTCCGAGATCCATCCCTTCCACATGCCGGCGGCCGAGATCCGGGCCTTCCGACCCAAGGCCCTGATCCTCTCGGGCAGCCCGGCCAGCATCTACCAGCCCAATGCCCCGCGACCCGATACTGCAATCCTGGACCTGGGCGTGCCGGTCCTGGGGATCTGCTACGGCCTATGCATCCTGGCGGATTTCTGCGGCGGCGAGGTGTCGCGGGCGACGCGGCGGGAATATGGCCCGGCTGACCTCCTGGTGGACCGGGCGGAGGACCTGTTCACCGGCCTGCCCGGAAGCCTCAAGGTCTGGATGAGCCACGGGGACAAGGTGGATGCGCTGCCCGCCACGTTCCAGGTGCTGGCCCATACCGGCAACTCCCCGTATGCTGCCTTCCGTCACCGGGAGCGTCCCTTCTTCGGCGTCCAGTTCCACCCCGAGGTCGTCCACACGCCGCAGGGGAAAGACATTCTGGCCAACTTCCTGTTCCAGATCGCCAAGTGTGAGCCGACCTGGGACATGCGCTCCTTCGTGGCCAGTAGCGTGGACCAGATCCGTGGGCAGGTGGGGGACGGCCGCGTGATCTGCGCATTGAGCGGCGGGGTCGATTCCTCGGTCGCGGCGCTTCTCGTCCACCGGGCCGTCGGCGATCGCCTGACCTGCGTGTTCGTGGACAACGGGCTGCTCCGGATGAACGAGGCGGCCCAGGTTGTGGAGACCTTCGGGAAGCATTTGGGATTGAACCTCATCGCGGTGAATGCCCGCGACCGGTTCCTGAAGGCGCTGGCGGGCGTGACCGACCCGGAGCGGAAACGGAAGATCATCGGGGCCGAGTTCATCGCCGTGTTCGAGGAGGAGGCGACGCGGCTCGGCAAGATCGACTTCCTGGCCCAGGGCACACTGTACCCCGACGTGATCGAGAGCGTGTCCGTCAAGGGCCCCTCGGTCACGATCAAGACCCACCACAACGTGGGCGGCCTGCCCGAGAAGATGGGCTTCCGGCTGGTGGAGCCCCTGCGCGAGCTGTTCAAGGACGAGGTGCGGCAGGTGGGGCGGGAGCTAGGGCTGCCGGACACGATCCTCTGGCGCCAGCCCTTCCCTGGTCCGGGCCTGGCCGTCCGGATCCTCGGCGAGGTCACGCGGGAGCGACTGGACCTGCTCCGCAAGGCCGACGTGATCGTGGAGGAGGAGATCCGGAAGGCCGGCTTGTACCAGGAGATCTGGCAGGCCTTCGCCGTGCTGCTCCCCATCCGGACGGTGGGGGTCATGGGGGACGAGCGGACCTACGAGCACGTGATCGCGCTCCGCGCCGTCCACAGCCAGGACGGCATGACGGCCGACTGGGTCCGCCTCCCGTACGATGTCCTGGCCACCATCAGCAGCCGAATCGCCAACGAGGTGAAGGGCGTCAACCGGGTGGTGTACGACATCAGCAGCAAGCCCCCCAGCACGATCGAGTGGGAATGAGTGACGGTGCTGCGGTTCAAGGTGCTGCGGTCCTCCCGTCGAGAACTGCAGCACAGCAGCACTGCGACACGGCAGCACGAATTGGGTGAGCATGACCATCGAGGCCCTCGACCTCGCCGATTTCATTCTGGAGCACGACCTGCAGGCGGAGATCGTTTCACCGGGAGCGCACATGCCCACGGTGGACGCCGCCGCTGCGGCGGTGAAGGTTGCACCTGAGCAGATCTTCAAGTCCATTCTTTTTCAGGCCAAGGATGGGCGGTGCGTGATGGTGGTGGCCTGCGGGAACGGGCGGGTGGACCTCCATCGGGTCCAGGCCATCACGGGGCTCCCGGGGCTGCGCCTGGCAAAGCCTGACGTGGTGCTCGCGAAGACCGGGTATCCGGCGGGCGGGACGCCGCCGGTCGGACACCGGGAGAAGTTCCCGGTGATCGTGGACACCCGGGTCGCCGCGCAGGGGTGGGGCTACGCCGGCGGCGGGCAACCCGAGTACCTGGTGAAGATCAAGTCGGCTGATATCATCCGCCTGACGGATGGGACTGTGCACGATGTGATTTCGGATTCCGTCAGCCCGGAAGGCGTGAGGCGTAAGGCGTGAGGGGAAGGCTGAAGGCTGACCGCTGATGGCTGCTGATAGCTGAGGGCTAAGAATGCCACACGCGGATTTCGTGCACCTGCACCTGCACACGCAGTACTCGCTCCTGGACGGGGCCTGCCAGCTCGACAAGCTGATGGGCAAGGCCAAGGAATACCGGATGCCGGCCCTGGCCATGACCGATCACGGGAACCTCTTCGGGGCGGTGGACTTCTACGCCCTGGCCAGCAAGGAGGGGATCAAGCCCATCGTCGGCTGCGAGGTGTACGTGGCGCCGGGCAGCCGGTTCGAGCGGTCGCCCCAGGACGGCCAGTACGAGGGGGCGAACCACCTGACGCTCCTGGCGCGGGACATGACCGGCTACAAGAACCTGATCAAGCTGGTGACGGCCGGCTACCTGGAGGGGTTCTACTACAAGCCGCGCATCGATCGGGACCTCTTCGCGCAGCACGCCCAGGGCCTGCTGGCGCTCTCGGGCTGTCTCAACAGCGAGTTCTGCCACGCCCTGCTGGAGAAAGACCAGGCCAAGGCGGAGAAGATCGCCGGCTGGTACATGGACGTGCTGGGCCGGGAGAACTTCTACCTGGAGATCCAGGATCACGGCCTGGAGGACCAGCGGACCGCGGGCCAGGGGACGCTCGCGATCGCCAAACGGCTGGGACTGCCCGTGGTGGCCACCAACGACGTGCATTACCTGAACGCGGGTGACCACAAGGCGCACGAGGTGCTCCTGTGCATCCAGACCGGCAAGACCATGAAGGACGCGGACCGCTGGCGCTTCAGTTCGCAGCAATTCTACTTCAAATCCCCGGCCGAGATGCAGGCGCTGTTCGGCGAGCTGCCGGAGACACTGAAGAGCACCATCGCGGTGGCGGAGCGGTGCAACCTGGAGTTGAAGTTCGGACAGATCCTGCTGCCCAAGTACACGGTCCCAGAGGGCTACACGCTGGACACCTACCTGCGGAAGCTGGCAGAGGAGGGGCTGCGCAAGCGCTTCGAGAATCCCGGGCCGGAGGTGATCGAGCGGTTGAACCGGGAGCTCACGGTCATCGAGAAGATGGGGTTCGCGGGCTACTTCCTGGTGGTCTGGGATTTCATCAGCTTCGCTCGCTCCCGGGGCATCCCGGTGGGGCCGGGCCGCGGGTCCGCGGCGGGATCGCTGGTGTCCTACTGTCTGGACATCACCAACATTGACCCCTTGCGCTACGGCCTGCTGTTCGAGCGGTTCCTGAACCCCGAGCGGATCAGCATGCCGGACATGGACATTGATTTTTGCTACGAGCGCCGGGGCGAGGTCATCGAGTACGTCACCAGGAAGTACGGGGCGGAGAACGTCGCCCAGATCATCACCTTCGGGACCCTGGGGGCCAAGGCGGTCATCCGGGACGTGGCCCGGGCCATGGGCATGACCTATGCCGACGGGGACAAGATCGCCAAGATGGTTCCCAACACCCTGAACATCAGCCTGGAGGACGCCGTTCGCGATTCGGCGCCGCTGCGCGAGTCGGTGGAGAAGCGGCCGGAGGTGGCGGAGCTGATGGAGACGGCCAAGGTGCTGGAGGGGCTGACCCGCCACGCCTCGACCCACGCCGCGGGGGTGGTGATCAGTCACGAGCCCCTGATCGAGCACCTGCCGCTGTACAAGGGGGCCAAGGGAGAAATCACGACCCAGTACGCCATGGGGGCCATCGAGAAGATCGGCCTGCTCAAGATGGACTTCCTGGGTCTCCGGACTCTGACGGTCATCGCCAACACGGTGAAGCTTATCCAGCAGAGCCGGGGCGTCAGCCTGGACATGGAGCGAATCCCCCTGGAAGACACCGCCAGCTTCCAGCTCCTGGGCGAGGCCAAGACCTTCGGCGTGTTCCAACTGGAATCCTCGGGCATGCGGGACCTGCTGCGCCAGCTCCGCCCCAACCGGATCGAGGACATCATCGCCCTGGTGGCCCTGTACCGGCCGGGCCCCATGCAACTGATCCCCGACTTCATCGAGCGGAAGCACGGCCGGACCAAGGTGGTGTACGACCATCCTCTCATGGAGGAGATCCTCCGCGACACCTACGGGATCATGGTCTACCAGGAACAGGTCATGCGCATCGCCTCGGACCTGGCCGGGTTCAGCATGGGCGAGGCGGACATCCTGCGCCGGGCCATGGGCAAGAAGAACCCCGAGCTGATGGCCGAACAGCGCAAGAAGTTCGTGGACGGGGCCGTGGCCCGCGGCGTCCCGGAGAAGAAGGCGGAGCGGATCTTCGGATTCATGGAGCAGTTCGCGGGGTACGGCTTCAACAAATCCCATTCGGCGGCGTACGCCCTGATCGCCTACCAGACCGCCTATCTGAAGGCGAACTACCCGGTGGAGTTCATGGCCGCCCTCCTCACGTCCGAGATGGCCGACACGGACAAGATCGTGAAGTACATCGAGGAGTGCCGGGCCATGGGGATCGAGGTCCTGCCGCCGGACGTGAACGAGTCCAGCAACGACTTCACAGTGGTGGGCGACAAGATCCGCTTCGGCCTGGTGGCGGTGAAGAACGTAGGGGAGGCGGCCATCCACTCCATCGTGAACGCGCGGCGGGACCAGGGGCGGTTCCGCGACCCCTTCGACTTCTGCGAACGCGTGGACCTGCGCCTGGTGAACAAGCGGGTGGTCGAGAGCCTGATCAAGTGCGGTGCCTTCGACTCCCTGGGGGCGCGACGAGCCCAGCTCATGGCGGTGGTGGACAAGGCCATGGAAGCCGCCTCAGCGAGCCAGCGGGACCGGGCCCACGGGCAGGTGTCGTTCTTGGACGTGCTGTCCTTGACCGGGACGGCCCGGCGCGAGGCGCCCGCCCTGCCCGAGGTGCCGGAGTGGGAGCGGCCGCAACTGCTGGCCGGCGAGAAGGAGACCCTGGGCTTTTACGTGACGGGACACCCCCTGGCGGAGCACCGGGGGCTCATCGCCAGGCACACGAACCTGACGACGGAGGACCTCCCCTCGTTGCCGGACAAATCCACGGTGAAACTTGGGGCCATCGTCACCGCGGTCAAGGAGATCAGCACCAAGAACGGGGACCGGATGGCCTTCGTCACGCTGGAGGACATGCAAGGGTCGGTGGAGGCGGTGGTGTTCCCCGATCTCTACCGGTCCAGCATGCTGCACCTGGCCAAGGATTCCGCGGTGCTGGTGAAGGGGCAGGTGGACATCGGGGAGGAGACGGTTAAGCTTCTCCTGAACGAGGTGCAGCCCCTGGAGCTGCCGGCCAACGGCGGCCCGCCCCTGGTGGAGGTGACGCTGGCCGGCGAGGCCGCCAGCTCGGACGGGTTGCGGCGGTTGAAGGCGCTTTTCGAGGCGCATCGTGGGAACTCTCCGCTGCGCCTGCACATCCGGCTCCCCGAGGGTGGCCAGGTGACCATCGCGCCGGCCCCCACGCTGGCCGTGGCGGCGGGTGAAGGGCTGCGACAGGCGCTGGAGGCGGAATTCGGCCCCGGCTGTCTCACAGGCTGCTGAAAAAGGCCCATCTGCTGCGTCAGGCGCTCGTCGCGGCACTGCGACGTACACACCGACGTACGCCTCGTGCCGCTAGCTCGCGCCTTCCTTGCATCTGGACCTTTTTGATCAGCCTGAGCCGGGCTGATGACGGGGCGACAGCGACAGGAATCGATCTCGGACGCCCAGGGGGCACCCGAATGTCGAATTTCGATTCTGAAAAATCCGAAATCCGAAATCCGAAATCCGAAATGGTCGGATATCGCTGTCGGTCTTGAGGTTATTCGATGCCGACCTACACCCTGGAATTCGAAAAGCCGATCCTGGAGCTGGAGACCAAGATCCAGGAGCTGAAGCAGTTCGCCCAGGTGGAGCAGGTGGACTTCTCGACCGAGATCGCCCGCCTGGAGAAGAAGGTCGCCCGGCTGCAAGAAGAGATCTTCGCCAGCCTCACCGCGTGGCAGCGCACCCAGATCGCCCGGCATCCCAACCGGCCCTACGCTTTGGATTACATCCGGTTGATGCTGACCGACTTCATCGAATTGCACGGGGACCGCGGCTTTGCCGACGACCGGGCGATCGTGGGCGGCCTGGCGCGGCTGGAGGGGATGGGGTTGGTGGTCCTCGGACACCAGAAGGGGCGGGACACCAAGGAGAAGCTGGCGCGCAACTTCGCCATGGCCAACCCCGAGGGCTACCGCAAGGCCCTCCGCCTCATGAGGCTGGCGGAGAAGTTCGGCAAGCCGGTCCTCACGCTGGTGGACACGCCCGGGGCGTATCCCGGGATCGGCGCCGAGGAGCGGGGGCAGGCCGAGGCCATCGCCAGGAACCTGCGGGAGATGTCGGATCTGAAGGTTCCCATCGTGGTGGTGATCTCCGGGGAGGGGGGGTCTGGTGGCGCCCTGGGGATCGCCGTGGGGGACACGGTCCTGATGCTGGGGTACGCCATCTACTCCGTGATCTCTCCTGAGGGCTGTGCTTCCATCCTCTGGCGGGATCCAGCCAAGGCGCCGGAGGCGGCTGCGGCGATGGGGATCACCGCCCAGACGCTGAAACGCCTGGCCGTGATCGACGAGATCGTGCCCGAGCCCGTGGGTGGCGCGCACCGCAACCACCAGGAGATGGCCACGACCCTGAAAGGGGTTCTGGTGAAGGCCTTCGACCGGTTGCGACGGGTTCCCCTGGACGAGTTGCTGGAGCAACGGTATCAGAAGTTCCGGCGGATGGGGGTCTTCGAAGAGGGCTAACCGCAATTCGAAAAACACCAACCGCCATGACGCCAAGGTCGCCAAGGGTATGATGTTTCTGCCTATCCATCGCAGAACAGGAACAGGGGTCGTGGAGCTTTCAGGATCTCCATTCTCTTGCCCAAGAGAGCCTGCCCAGTCTTGGCGTTCCTGGCGTCTTGGCGGTTAAAATTCTCGGTTGTCCATGCCGATCAGGCGCTCAGGGCGTTGTCCGGGGCGCCTTTCATGTTTCCGGTCGCCCTTGCGCCTTCGAACGGCGTGGGGTAGGGTAGATACGACGAGCCAGGAGGCGAGCGGCATCATGAGATCCTGCGGCGAAAGGAGTTCCCATGCTCTTCATGCTGATCGAGCGGTTCAAGAACCGGGACGCCCTGGCGGTCTACCGTCGCTTCAAAGAGAAGGGGCGCATGGCGCCCGAGGGACTCACCTACGTGGGGAGCTGGATCGAGGCGAACTTCGATCGGTGCTTCCAGCTCATGGAGTGCGACGACGCGCGCCTGCTTCAGCAGTGGATGCTCAAGTGGCAGGACCTCGTCGAGTTCGAAATCATTCCCGTGGTCCCCTCCAAGGAGACGGTGGAGACGATCACGCCGCTACTCTGAGAGCCGCGAGCCGAGAGCCGCGAGCCGAGATCAAGAAACACAGCGTCGAGCCGCGAGCCGAGAGATTTCCTACTCGTCGAATCCAAGAGGAGATGACCGCAGATGCCAATCCTGCACCACGAACCGCTCGAGACGCTCGCGCATGACATCTTCCAGGCCATCCGGGTCCCCCCGGCCGGTGCGGCGTGGATGGCCAAGCTTTTGGTCCGCGCCAACCTGCGCGGGCATGACTCCCACGGGGTCATCCGCATCCCCCAATACATCGCCTCGTGGCGCAAGGGGGAGGCCGACCCGACCGCCGAGCCGCAGGTCGTCCAAGAAGGCCCGGCCACGGCGCTGGTGGACGGGAAGCTGGGTTTCGGCCAGATCGTCGCCCGGCGCGGCATGGAGGTGGCCATGCAGAAGGCGACGGCGGTCGGTGTCTCAACCGTCGGGGTCTTCAACAGCAACCACATCGGCCGGCTGGCGGATTACACCGAGATGGCGCTGGAGCGGGACATGCTGGCCATCCTGGCCGTAAACGCCGGCGGCGCCGGGCAGCGGATGGCCCCCTGGGGCGGGCGGGCGCCTCGCCTCAGCACGAACCCCATCGCCTTCGCCTGTCCCACCGGGGGCGGCGTCCCCATCAGCTTCGACATTGCCACCACCATGGCGGCCGAAGGCAAGGTTCGGGTGAAGCGGAACCGGAAGGAGACACTCCCCCTCGGCTGGGTCCTGGATGCGGACGGGAACCCCACGACCGACCCGAACGCCATCTACGGCCACCCGCCCGGGACGATCCTTCCGGTCGGCGGGCACAAGGGCTACGCGCTTGCCCTCATGATCGAGGTATTGGCGGGCATCGTGGCCCGGGGCGGGTACTCTCGGGAAAACCCCGGACCGGTCATGAACGGCATCTTCATGGTCGTCGTGGACATCAGCCGCTTCGTCGCCCCCGGCACGTTCCGGGCCGAAGTGGATGACCTGATCCGGTACCTCAAGTCAAGCCCGACGGTGCCCGGCGTGGACCAGATCCTCGCCCCGGGCGAGCCGGAGGCGATCACCGAGACGAAACGCCGCCAGGCCGGGATCTTCGTCGAGGATCAGACCTGGGGACAGATCGAGGAGGTCGCGCGGGAGCTGAATGTGGCGATCCCGAGCGCCTGAGGCGAACCGCTGGCAGAATGGTCATGCTGCAGCGCCTGCGAGCCCTGTGGTGCGAGCGTCACGGCCACCGATACCACGTGGTAGGCCGCGTCTACGAGGGCCCCGAGGGCCAGGCCCAGGAGGTTCTCCTGGAAGCCTGCAGTGTGTGTGGGGCACAGCGCGAGCGGGCCCCCACCAGCGAGGAGTCGGCCGGACCGTCGCCGCTCACCGATCAGGCGCGTTTGGAATTCCTGGCGCGGGCGCGCCGGCGGGCCCTGCGGCGGGCGCCCAAGGGAGAGTGAGTGGAGGACGGAGCGTGCGGATCGGAGGGCGGCGGGTGGGACCGGCGGGGTTGGTTGGCCTGGTGGTCGCGCTCCTGCTGGCCGGCGCGGGCTGCGAGTATCACCTCCGGGAAGTGGCCAAGCTCCCCCTCCAGGTCGCGGTGGAGAATCCCGGTCACCTGCGGGTCGCGGTGGTTGGCACCAGCAAACGGCCCCTTGCCGCAGCCGAGCTGCCCCCATTTCACCATGCGGGTTCGCGCTGGGACTATACGGTCCGGTTCACGGATACGAGTGGGGTGGGGGTCCAGTTCCGGGAGGTGCAGACCACGGTCCGGAGCCTGACGGGGGTCACGGCGACCCGCACGATCCCTCTCGCCAGCCGGGTGGAACCCCAGGGGACGACGCCGATCGCGATTGACGCGTTCCTGTCAAGCTCCAATCCAGAGGAACCGGGGAATCTGACCGGGGTGCAGGAACTCGTCTTCCTCGGGCGGGATGACCACGGCCAGCCGGTGCGGGTGATCGTCCGGGTTCCGCTGGAATAGCCAGGCCTCGCGGAAACGACTCAAGAATCTGCCGGGGGCGCGTCGTTACTTCCCCCTCTCCGTTGCCTCTCCCCCTATTGGGTGTACGGACCGGGGTCAAGGGGAAGTAGCGTAGGGGCGCAGGATGTCGGGAAGCTGGGCCGTGAAGGCCGAGCGAGCCAGGATCCGATCGCACCCGGCCTCCGCGGCGGACGCCTTGAGCTCGTGCTGGACGTGGGAGTAGAACCCCAGAACCGGCGTGTCCTTCAGCTCGGGATCCGCCTTCACCTGGCGGAGGGCCTCCAGGGGCCGGCAACCCTCGGCGTTCAGGTCGACAATCACGAGGGCGGGGCGAAAGGCTCGCGCCTTCTCGACCAGCTCCCCCGGTGACCGCACGAGCGCCAGCGGAACGTTGAGACGCTCTGCCGTCTCGAGGATTTTCGCCCAGAAGAAGAGATCGTCGACGGCAGCGAGTACGCGAACCACGGCCCTCCCTCCCCGGCAGCCCCGCCTATTCTTCTTTCTTCAGGATCTTGGCTACCCGCGGGGCCCTGAGCCGATGCGGCGACTGCAAGCCAGATCCGAGCAAAGGCCGCACGTAAAACAGGAAGGCATCGGTGACGTCATTTCCCTCGTCGTTGATGAACTCGTCCGGCATCGTCCGCGTCTTCGCGGCGATCTCTCCGAAGGCGCTCAGCCGGTAATCCACAGAATAATTGCCTGTCCTGTGGATCGTGACCGAGCCGTCCAGATTGTGCCAGAGCGCGAACTGCACCGCCCGCTCGCCCACCTCTCGGGCCTCGTGCTGGTCCACGTCCGAGACGCACCCGAAGAACGACCGCTGGAGATATCCGAAGGTGTCGGAGCGGATCCGCTTGATGTTGAGATGCTGCTTCACCTGCTGGGCCAGGAGGTCTCCCAGGATCCCGGTGCCGGACAACTGAATGTTCCCGTGGGCATCCTTCTCAACGCGCTCGACCAGCTTGGTGACGATCGGATTCCCATCCGAGTCCACGATTCCCTCCGAGACCGCCACGACGCACCGGCCGTACTTGTCGTACTTGGCCCGGACCTCCTTGAGGAACTTTTCGACACTGAACGGGCGCTCGGGCATATAGATCAGGTGCGGTCCGTCATCGGGGTATTTCCGTGCGACCGCGGAGGCGGCGGTCAGAAATCCCGCATTCCGGCCCATGACCACCGCGACATAGACGCCGGGCAATGCCGCATTGTCGAGATTGGCTCCGATGAAGGCCTGGGCGACGAACCGCGCCGCCGACCCATAGCCGGGGGTGTGGTCATTGACGACGAGATCGTTGTCGATCGTCTTCGGGATGTGGATGGCGCGGAACTCGTAGCCGGACTTTTCCGCCTGCTCGTTCACGATGCGCACCGTGTCCGCCGAGTCGTTCCCGCCGACATAGAAGAAATAGCGGACATCATGCGCCCGCATGACCCGAAACATCTCCAGGCAGTACTTCTCGTCGGGCTTCTCCCGGGTCGAGAGCAGGCCTGACGACGGGGTGACCGCGACCTGTTCCAGGTTGTGGGTCGTCTCCTGGGTCAGGTCGAGGAAGTCTTCATTGATAATCCCCCGGACGCCGTTGACGGCCCCATAGACGCTGGTCACCTGGGTGAATTTCCGCGATTCCAGGACCACGCCCACGAGCGACTGGTTGATGACCGCCGTCGGGCCGCCGCCCTGAGCCACCAGGACCTTTCCTTGCAGTTTCATCCTACCCTCCTGAGGAATTCCTCGATACCAGACCGAAGGATAAGAACAATTACGGGCTCAAGATGCTACCATGGATCGGAAAAACGCGTAAAGGGCAAACCCATCTCCCCTTCATATCGCCAGCACGTTTGCCAGCTCAAGCAGGTGAAGGTCCAGAGGTTTCTTCTTTCCCACGACCTCGGTCAGCGGGGTGGTGGCCACGTCACCCTTGATGTGGCCGACCAGCACTCCATGTTCACCCCTCGCGAGGGTCGCCGTTGCGCCGGCCGCCAGGCGGGTGGCCAGGATTCGGTCAAAGGCCCCGGGCGCTCCGCCGCGCTGGACATGTCCCAGGGTCGTGACGCGAAGGTCGAAGCCCAGTTCCTCCTTGTGGTCTCGGAAGTGGGTGGCCATCGCCTCGGCGTTGTACTTCGCCCCCTCGGCCACGACGACCAGGCCGTGGGGCTTCCCCCGTTCGTATGCCGCCCGCAGTTCTGCCGCCACCGTGGCCGGGTCCGTCTCCAACTCGGGGATGACCACTGCCTCGGCCCCGCCGGCGATGCCGGCCATCAGGGCGAGATACCCGCAGTCGCGGCCCATAACCTCCACCAGGAAAGCCCGCTGGTGGGACGAGGCGGTCGTCTTCAGCCGGTCAATCGCCTCCAGGGCGATGTTCAGGGCGGTGTCCACGCCGATGGTGATGTCCGATCCGACCAGGTCGTTGTCAATCGTCGAGGCGACCCCCACTACCGGGAAGCCCATCTGTGAGAGGTGATGAGAACCGGTCTGAGACCCGTTCCCTCCGATGACGACGAGGGCCTCGATCTCCCGCTCCCTCAGGTGGCGGATGGCGGTTCGCCGTCCCGCCTCCGTCTGGAATTCCTGGCTCCTCGCGCTTCCCAGCATGGTGCCACCTCGCTGGAGGATGCCGCCCACGTCCCGCGCCGTCAGGGACTCCATCACGCCCGAGATCAGACCGGCGTAGCCGTTCCGAACGCCGAACACCTCCCATCCCCGATCGATTCCGGTGCGCACAACGGCCCGGATCGCGGCGTTCATGCCCGGAGCATCACCCCCGCTGGTCAGGACGGCAATCCGTTTCATGCGTGCTCTCCTTCTCCCCCTTCAGATCGAAAGACTTTGTCCCGAGCCGAGCCATCTCGGCCCCGCCCCAGAGCCTATGCGTGTGGTTCATGCCTGTCAAGGTTATCGCCCCAACTGTCAACCCCGATCCGAAAAAATGGCTCAGGCCAACGGCGTCCCAGTGCGCGCAGGGTGGGCCAATTCAGACACCTGTCGGCAGCTTCGCAAGCGCCCTATCGGTGTCGTGAGATATCGTCTTGATCACGAAATACGAGCCCTCTGCAGGCCACCCAGTGGGCCCCTGAGTATCAGGGGAATTTCGGATCGGGGTCAACTCTGGCCACGTTTCCGTTGACCCTTTCTGCGGCTGGCAGTATACTGCGTCCCGCTGTCAGGGCCGCCGGGCACTTGCGACGGACGGCCCTGGTTGTCTTTTGGCTGCCCTCCTGGGCAAGGGGGAGGAGGGGGAACGTGGAACGGAATCTCGCGCTCGAAGTGGTCCGGGTGACCGAGGCGGCCGCCCTGTCCTCGGCCAGATGGATGGGTGTGGGCAACGAGAAGGCGGCCGATCAGTCGGCGGTGGACGCCATGCGGCGGGCCTTCGAGGCGGTGCCCTTCTGCGGCACGGTGGTGATCGGCGAGGGCGAGCGGGACGAGGCGCCGATGCTCTTCATCGGCGAACGGATCGGCAGCGGCGACGGCCCGGAACTGGACGTGGCCCTGGATCCCCTGGAGGGGACGACCATCGTCGCCCAGGGCCGGGCCAACGCCATGTCGGTCGTGGCCATCACCGAGACGGGGGGCTTTCTCCACGCCCCCGACACCACCATGGACAAAATCGCCGTGGGGCCCAAGGCCAAGGGCGCGGTGGACCTCAGCCTGAGCCCGGAGCAGAACCTGCGGAACATCGCCGATGCCATGAAGTGTTACGTCGAGGACCTCACCGTGGTGATCCTGGACCGGCCTCGGCATGCGGAGCTGATCCGCGCCGTCCGCGAGGTGGGCGCCCGCATCAAGCTGATCCAGGACGGGGACGTCTCCGCCGCCATTGCGACGGGGTTCCCGGAGACGGGGGTGGACGTCCTCATGGGCATCGGCGGTGCGCCCGAGGGGGTCCTGGCCGCCGCCGCGCTCCAGTGCCTGGGTGGCGACATGCAGGGACGCCTGAAGGCGCGAAACGATCAGGAGGTGGAACGGGCCCGCCGCATGGGCATCAAGGACATCGACCGGATCTACCGCATCGGAGATCTGGCGAAGGGCAACGACATCATGTTCGCGGCCACGGGCGTGACCGATGGCGATCTGCTGCGGGGCGTCCGATTCTTCGGCGGCGGAGCGCGGACCCACTCCGTGGCCATGCGGTACCGGTCCGGGACCGTCCGGTTCATCGAGGCGACGCACCGGTTTGACCGGAAACCAATCTATTAGACCAATGCAGAGTGCGGAATTCGGAATGCGGATTGAAATTCGCCATTCGCCATTCGCCATTCGAAATCTCCAGGGTGTGTTACGGTGATCAAGGGCATCAGGGGTGCACCGGATATCCTCCCCGAAGAGTCGGGGAAGTGGCAGGCGCTGGAGATCGTCGCCCGCGACGTGCTGGACCGCTACGGCTATGCCGAGATCCGCACCCCGGCCTTCGAGCGCACCGAACTCTTCGTCCGCGGGATCGGGGAAGGCACCGACATCGTCGAGAAGGAGATGTACACCTTCGAGGATCGGGGCGGGGAAAGCCTGACGCTCCGGCCGGAGGCCACCGCCTCCCTCATGCGGGCGTACGTCGAGCACAGCCTGGGTGCCAAGAGCAGCCTGGTGAAGCTCTACCTCATCGGGCCCATGTTCCGCCACGAGCGGCCCCAGTCCGGCCGCTTCCGCCAGTTCCACCAGGTTGACGTGGAGGCGGTTGGCTCGCCTGGCCCGGCCGTGGATGCCGAGGTGGTGGCTTTGCTTCACCACCTGCTGGAGGCCTGGGGCCTGCGCGGGATTCAATTGCACCTGAACAGCATCGGCGACCCGGCTTGCCGCCCGGCGTACCGCCAGGCGTTCGTGGCCTATGCGGAGGCCCGCCGGAGCGCGCTGTGCCCGGACTGCCATGTGCGGCTCACGAAGAATCCGCTACGGATCCTGGACTGCAAGGTGCCGTCCTGCCAGCAGGTCGCGGCCGGGGCGCCCACGATCTCGGCCTACCTGTGCGAACCCTGCCGCGACCATTTCGTGGCCGTGCGGAGCATGCTGGACGGGCTGAAGATCGAGCACGCGGTGAACGAGCGGCTGGTGCGGGGCCTCGACTATTACACCCGGACGACCTTCGAGTTCCTGAACCCGGCCCTGGGTTCCCAGAATGCCGTGGCGGGCGGCGGCCGCTATGACGGCCTGGTGGAAGAGCTGGGCGGCCCACCCACGCCGGCCATCGGCTTTGCCATCGGGGAGGAGCGGATTCTCGCCTCCCTGGAGGCACAGCAGACGCCGCCGGAGTCCCCGACCTACACCGGCGTGTACGTGGCCACGGCCGGGGCCGAGGCGTTCCCCACGGCGTTGGACCTCGTTCAGACGCTCCGGCGACGGGGCCTGCGCGCCGCACTGGACCTCGAGGGGCGAAGCCTGAAGGGGCAGATGCGACAGGCCAACAAGGACCGGTACCGCTACTCGGTGATCCTGGGCAGTGACGAGCTTGCCCGGGGCCAGGCCACGTTGAAGGACATGCTGTCCGGGGAGCAGCGCGCCATCCCCCTGGCCGAGGTGGTGGAGCATCTGACCCGGTTGCCGGAACGGGAGAGCGCCTAGGTACCGGAGCCCCGTGAGCGCCTTGAGCATTATTCGACACCTAGGCGCAATGCAAAATCTAAAACCGACAATGAAAAACCGACAATGGATGGATATGGATAAGAAAATCAGCGTCGAGTCTGCCTGGCTCGGGTGGTTCTTCATTGTCAGTTGTCGGTTGTCGGTTTGCCATTTTCCATTGGAAGAGAGTTCGTGATGAAGAACTGGGCGCGGAGCCTCTACTGCGGCGAGGTGCGGGCCACCCACGCGGGCCAAGTGGTCACGCTGAACGGGTGGGTGGACCGCCGCCGGGATTTGGGCGGGCTCATCTTCGTGCACCTGCGCGATCGGCAGGGGATCGCCCAGGGCGCCTTCCACCCG
>Ga0082335_1000603_pt1 | contig 87670 bp, 66 predicted proteins | sample Subgrocontami58m_FD_72375 | JGI IMG/M metagenome (GOLD analysis project Ga0082335, IMG submission 72375) | Subsurface groundwater microbial communities from S. Glens Falls, New York, USA - GMW37 contaminated, 5.8 m (SPADES assembly) (version 2) ...
GCGCTGCAGCGCTTCCACCCGCTCGGTGGCCGCCGCCAACCGCTGGTGGGCCTCCGTGTGTGCCGCCACCTGGGCCCGGTGCCGCACCCGGTAGAGGGCCACGTACTGGTCGTGGAACCACTCGAAGGACGAGCGCACCGATGGCCACAGCTCCGGATGCGCCAGCAGGTGCGCGGGAGCAAGCTGCGGCAGCAGACTGGTCTGGTCGAGCAGCAGCTCGGGCTGATCGACCGGGACCACGGCCTGGACGATGAACTGGTGGACGGCCAGGTACTCGCGGGCCAACCGCACGAACGCCGGTAACGTGGGCATGGCGGCCAACTCGGCGGCAGCGAACGCGGCCCCGCCATACTGCGCTGCGGGCTCGGCCACCGCCTGCCCGGCGGGACGTGATGGCCGGGCGGTCTGCAGCAGGAACACGTGCGGGCTGCTGGGCTCGGCGGCCGGACGGCGCTCGGTCAGCACCACCGCGCGGAACGCGGCGGCCGGCGGTAATGCGGCGTCCAAGTCCGCCCCCCAGTGGGCGGCCACCACCAGTTCGCCGGCGACGGGGCCCATGCCGGTCTGGACGATGATCGGGCTGCGGGCGGCATGTGCTGCGGCGCCAGACGCGGTGGGGGCGAGGGTGGCCGTCACAGCAGCAGTGACGGCGCGCCAGCGCGCAGCCGCCGCAGCACCGATGGCAGCCATGCCTGCAACACGTAGGCCAGCGCCCCCGACACCATGATGCCGCCCACGATGACCCAATCGGCCAGGAAGAAGGTGTCGCGGGCATAATGCTTGCGGTAGAACAGGAGCATGGACCGGTAGAATGCTGCGGTAGTGCGGGCGCGCGAGCGGCTGCTGCTGGCCCGCTTGTAGTGCAGCATCTGCACCTCGGGCCAATACATCACCTTCCAGCCGTGCTGCTTGATGCGCAGCGCCCAGTCGAGGTCCTCGCCATACATCCAGAACGTCTCGTCCAGCAGGCCTGCCTGTTCCACCGCCGCGCGCCGCACCAGCATGAAGGCGCCGCACACCGCATCCACCTCAGCCGTCTCGTCCTCGTCCAGGTAGGTGAGGTTGTAGCGGCCGAAGGTGCGGCTGCGCGGAAACAGCCGGCTCAGGCCCGCCATGCGGTACAGCGACACCAGCGGCGTAGGGAAGCTGCGCCGGCACGCCAGGTCGAGCGTGCCGTCTTGCCGCATCAGCTTCACGCCCACCACGCCCACGTCGGGACGGCTGTCGAGGTAGGCCACGCTGCGGGCCAAGTCGTCGGGCGCCACACGGGTGTCGGGGTTCAGCAGCAGCACGTGGCGGTAGTCCGCCCGCCCATCGCCGATGCCCATTTGGCGCATGGCGAGGTTGTTGGCATAGGCATAGCCGCCGTTGACCGCGCTGCGGATGAGCACCGCCTGCGGGTGCTGCGCGGCGACCATATCGGCGCTGCCGTCGGCCGAGGCGTTATCCACCACGCAGACGTCGAAGCTGAGGCCGCGGCTGCCGAACACGGAGGTGAGGCAGGCGTCCAGGTAGTCCTGCACGTTGTACGACACAATGACGATCGCGAGGTCTTTCATCCAAGGTCAGTATAACGCGCTAGGCGTCAGGTGGCGGGAATCAGGAAATGGGGAAGGGGGAAATCTGAGAGGAGATCACAGGGGAACCGGCACAAGGCGGCCAGACCGGCGGCGCATTCGCGCTGCGGTCGAGCCACCCCGTAGCTGCGCACTTCATTGCGCCCGCCGCATGGGACTGCACGCGCGAGCCCGCTGAATCGGGCAGCGACGGATGACCGGCGTCCGCGCTGTAGGACGGGGACTCGCCCCCCGCAGCGCACGGGCAAACCGAGGGGGCCTGCCATTTGGCAGGCCCCCTCGTAATCAGCGACGGTAGGTCTACACGACCACGGCGTCGAGGTGGAAGAAGTCGATGGTGTTTTGCGCCACCATGGCCTTCACCTCGTTCTCGGGCACGCCGGCGAAGATCTTGTTGATCACCGACGGGTGCGACTGTGGGAACTCCGACTCTTGGTGTGGGAAGTCGGTGGCCCAGATCAGCCGATTGACGCCGGTCATGTCGCGCAGGCGCACGCCGGCCGTGTCCTGCTGGAAGCCCCAGTAGCAGTTCTCCTTCATGAACTCCACCGGCGTCTTGTCGAAGGGCTCCCACTTCAGCACGTCGGCCGCCCAGTGGCGGTGGCGGTCGTAGCGCACGTCCGCCATCTCGTAGGCCCAGGCCAGCCAGCCAATCTGGGTCTCGGCCCAGAAGATCTTGAGGTCGGGGAAGCGGTGGAACACGCCGCTCAGCGCCATCTGCACCGCGTTGTAGAAACCGGCCCGGCCAAAGCGCGACACCTGGGCCACCAGGTCTACGTTGGAAGCGAAGCGGCCGTTGTTCTTCAGCGGCTGCGGGTAGAGCATGGTGGGGCCCTGGCCGCGCGCACCATTGCGGTCGAACTCCACGTGCACCGTCACCGGGACTTTGGCGCGCACCACCTCGCTCCAGAAGGTGTCATCCTCCGGCGTGGGGTAGCCTTTGCCGCTGGGATAGGTGCCCATACAGATACCGGGCAGCCCCAGCTTCTGGATGTACTCGAGTTCGGTCAGTGCGTCCTTCAGGTTGGTCATCGGAATGACGCCCAACCCCAGCAGCCGCTCTGGGTCCACCGAGCAGTAGTCTTGCCCGAGATAGTCGTTGTAGGCCCGCACGCAGGCCTTGTAGGCGTCGTCGTCCTTAATGTTGCGCCAGAAGTAGGGGCCGGATGCCTGCCCCGGAAACATCACCTCGGCATCAATACCGTCGATGTCCTGCTCGCGCAGGCGCTGGTGGGCGTCGCCGGTGCCGGGGGTCGTCTCGTAGTTCTGGCCCCATGGCATCCAGATGTCACGGCCCTTGCCGCCGTAGAGGTCGAAGGGGACCTGACGGAGGGTCTGGCCTTCCACGCTCCAGGCATCGCTGCCATCGGGCAGGCGCACCACCCGCGGGGCTTGGTCGCGGTATTGGGCGGGCACGCGGTCTACCCACCACTTGGAGTCGATCTCCAGGTGGGAATCACCGGAGATGAAACGGTACTGTCGGGGCATCCTTGGGTCTCCTAACGTTGTCTACTTGTCGAGCCAGACCGAATCGATGGGATTGGGCTGGAACTGGCCCCAGAAGTTGGGGAAGTTGCCCTTGAGGTAGGGCTGCGAGAACTCGTAGCGGTTCTTGTAGTAGAGCGCCAGGCCCCACACCTTCTCCGCGTTCACGTAGCGCACAGCCTCTTTGATGATATCCGATCGCTTCTTTGGGTCCGACTCTTTGCGCTGCGCCACGATGAGGTCGGTGAGCTTGGGGTCATCGACGCCGCCGTAGTTGTTGCCGGCCTTCGGGTAGAACACCTGGTACAGATACGACTCGGCGTCGGGCTCCAGCGCCTTGCCCACGCCCGACAGGCTGAAGTTGCCGGCACGGCGGCGGTTGATGGCGTCCTGCCGCTCGTAGGGCTTCATGGTGATGTTGATGCCCACCTTCTTGAGCTGGGCCTGCAGCAACTGGATCTCGCTGATGTACTCGGAGCTGTCGTCGGCGAAGTGCAGCCACTCCACGTCGACACCGTTCTTGAAGCCGGCGTCTTCCACCAGCTTCTTGGCGGCCTCGGGGTCGTACTTCAGCACCTTCTTCACTTCGTCCTGGGTCATGGTGTCGGGCAGGCCGCCCGCCACCGCCCAGCCGCCCTTGCCACCACTGAAGGTCTGGATGAACTCGTCGCGATTGATGCCCAGCGCCAGCGCCTGCCGCAGCCGGATGTCGCTGAACTGCGCGCCAGCGCGGGAGTTGATGTAGATGTTGGTGGGCTGTGGCAGGCCGCCCACGTTCTGCACCGCCTGCGGGTTGGCCTTGCTGATGGTGTTGGCGCTGTTCACACCATCAGCGTAGATGAGGTCGATCTGCTTGGTGGCGAACGCGGCCCATGCGGTGGCGTCCTCTTTGATCACCAACTCGTGAAGCTCGTCCAGGTACGGCTGGCCGGGCTTGAAGTAGGTGGGATTCTTCTTATAGACAAACTTAGTGCCGCTTTGCGACGACACCTGGTCGAACTGGAACGGGCCACTACCGACCATGGTGGCGTGGAAGTCGCCGTCCTTGGCGTAGACCTCCTTCGGCAAGATGCTGAGGTTGGTCGAGGCCGAGTAGTTCACGAAGGAGGCGAACGGCTCCTTGAACTTCACCACCAGCGTGCCGGCATCGGGCGCATCCACGCTGTCCAACCCTTCCAGCATCCAGGCGAACTGGCCGGGGGGCAGCTTTTTGTCCTTCAACTCGCCGGTGCGCGTCTGGTACTCAAAGCTCCACTTCACGTCGGCGGCGGTGAGGTCGCGGCCGTTCACCGGTGGCAGGTTCTGCCACTTCACGCCCTTGCGCAGCGTGAAGGTAAAGGTCTTGGCGTCCGGTGAGATGGTCCACTTCTCGGCGATGCTCGGGGCCACCACGGCGTCGCCGTAGGCTGTGCCTTTGTCGGCCTTGATCGCCAGCAGCCGGCTGTACACCAGCGGCGTGTAGCGGGAGGCGACGGCCTTGTCGGCGGTGGTGACGTCGAAGTTGTCCACATCAGACGTGATGCGCGTCTTCACCACGCCGCCCGGCTTGGGCTGATCGCTGCCGCCACCGGCGGGCGCGGCGCCACCCGGTGCGGTCGGCGCTTGGGTGGCGCCACAAGCCAGTGCGGTCGCTGCCAGCAGACTGAGGGCAATACCGGCGATTCCGTTCTTGAGCATGGGTCCTCCTGAGGGACTGGGAAGGTATACCCGATGGCCCGAAGGCCGAAGCTGTTGGTAAGTATAGTTGTGGTTTGTGGCAACGTCACTATGCCCTGCCCATCGGGTGTTCCACGTTGATGGAGCGCCCGCACACCATCTGCTACCATAGCGGCACGTTGCCGGGCGCACGTCGCTCACTAGAGGAGGTTAGCCATGGTGTTGATTACCGGAGGCATGGGGTTCATCGGATTGCACACGGCCCGGCGGTTTCTGGACGCCGGCGAGGACGTGGTGGTCACGCGCTACCAGACGAACCGCGAGCCCGACTTCATCAAGGACGAGATCGGCAAGCGGGTGAAGGTGGAGCAGCTCGACCTGAGCGCAGGCCACGATTGTGTGGAGGTGGTGCGCAAGCACAAGGTCGACAGCATCGTGCACCTGGCGGTGCCGGGCCTGGGCGCCCTCTCGGCGGCACAGGATTTTAGCGCCAACATGCTGGGCCTCATCAACATCTTGGAGGCCGGCCGGCTGAACGGCGTGAAGCGCGTGTCGATCGCCAGTTCCGGCTCGGTCTACACCGGCGTCCCCGGCCCCTTCAAGGAGGACATGCACCTCCCGATGGTGGGCCGTTCCGCCACCGAGTCGTACAAGAAGGCGTTCGAGCTGATCGGCCAGCACTACGGCGACCGCACCGGCATGAGCGTGGTGATTCTGCGCATCACCGGCATCTACGGCCCGCTGTACCACAGCATGGCCAACCTGCCGTCGCGCCTGTGCCACGCCGCCGTGCGGGGAACCACCCCCAACCTGGCGGCTCGCGGCGGCGTGCCCTACGAGGAGGACGGGCAGGACCTGACCTACTGCAAGGACTGCGCCCTCGGCATCCAACTGGTGCACACCAACGCCAAGCAGCACCGGGTGTACAACGTGGGCGGCGGCCGCGCCATCACCAACGGCGAGATGGTGCGGGCGGCGGCCAAGGCGGTGCCCGGCTTCCAGGCGCAGCTCCAGCCGGGCAAGGGCCCCAACTGGCGTCCCGACCCCTACGTCGACAACGCCCGCGCCGAGGCCGAGGTGGGCTATAAGCCCCAGTTCGACGTCGACAAGGCCTTCGACGACTACGTGGGCTGGCTACGCACCCACTCGGAGTAGTGACTGATCCCCTCGCCCCTCGTGGGAGAGGGCTAGGGAGAGGGGCTTGGCCGTCCGGTCAACGTGCGTTTGGTGGTGGTTGCCTGCGTGACCGGCAATGAGCGGCGCGGCTGGGCGCAATGCATTGCGCAGCTACGAAGTGATGGGCCCGCGTCTTGCCGATCCCCTCGCCCCTCGTGGGAGAGGGCTAGGGAGAGGGGGAACCCAACGTCCTGCCCCACCAATGTTGATAGCCATGTCCGGCTGGCCGGCCTCCATTCCAGAGGCCGGCTTCGCCGTTAAGCCGCCCGCTCCGAACAGCGGGGGACGCACCATGGCTGCAACCTACTCCCGTACAATCCTGCAGAACCGTACGAGAGAGGCCCCCCAGATGCGCCGCCTGTTTGCTTCCTTCACCCTCACCGCGCTGCTCGCGAGCGCGTGCGCCCCGGCAGCGCCCACCCCCGCCCCGGCGCCCACCGCGCCACCGGCGCCAACGGCCACCGCAGTGCCGCCGACCGCCACGCCGGCTCCGCCCCAGCCGCAGGCGCCGCCGCCCAGCCCCGGCCAGGAACTCGTCACCGCTAAGGTGGTCAGCTTCGGCGAGGGCAAGCTGGTGCTGGAGGGCAACAAAACCTACACCATCTCGGCCGACACCCGTTACGGCCACACCACCTTCAAAAAGCCGTCCGACCTCAAGAAGGGCGACTACCTGTCCATCACCGCCAAGCTCGGCGCCGACGGCGCGTTAAACGCGTCGTCCATCGGCATCTTCGCGGCCGGCAGCACGGTGCCGTCGGGCCAGCGGCCGCTGCCCACCGGCGACCTGATGACCAACGCCACCGTCGACGCGTTCGAGGGCGGCGTCTACACCGTGACCTTCGCGGCCGGCAACGCCAAGATGAAGCTCACGCCCGATGCCGTGGTGTTCGTGCGCGACACCGGCAAGGCCGAGGACGTGAAGGCAGGCACCCTGGTGACCGTCAATGTGGCCAACGGGGGCCGCAGTGTCTATTGCGTACTAGGTAACCTAAGCGCAAAACAAGGCATCTGCATCGTAGTGGGCCGCTCTTTTGCAGGATATCTCGATCGCCAGTGTGGACCTACGTCGCGGCAATGCTCTTCCGGCGGGTGAGTGCAGGGAGGGCTTGCAGCCCTCCCTGCCGGGGGCATGGGGGTGTCCCCCATTTAGGACAGATCGAGGGTGGGTGGGCGGGATACGACGTGAACGGATACATCCTTGCAGCCATCACCGAACCGATGATAGCGATGCCCGGAGGGTACCTCGACGCATGCGTCCCATCGCAGTCCGCCCCGGTTACTGGCGGTAGTAGACGACCGCCGCCCGTAAATCGTCCCCCGTCAAACGCGGATAGCCGTCCAAGAGGTCCGCTTCGGAGGCGCCGTCGCCGAGCTTGCGAAGGAGCAGTTGGTTTGGGCTCGCACCGGTGCCTTCGACAAGCTCAGGCAACGGTGCACCCCGATAGGCCTGCCGATGACGGCCACCGCCCCTTTCATCGGTGTTGGCGGGCGATAGCCCATGGGTGGTCTCTTTGCTCAGTCCCGCTCCGGCTGGCAGTGCTCGCAGTAGAAGGTGCCGCGGCCGCTCTTCTCCACCAGCGTGACCGGGCGGCCGCAGGTGGGGCAGGGCTCGCCCGCTTTGTTGTGCACCCGCATCACGTCGTGCTTCTTGGCCAGGCCCATGGTCTTGCCGAGACCGAACAGGTACTCGTGCCCCGCCCGCAGGTCGATGGCGCGCTGCAGGGTGGGCGCCATCGACTGGTACACCTCGTCCACCCCACCAGGCCCAGCGGTCTTCACGGTGGTGAAGGGGTTCATGCGGGCCTCGTACAGGATCTCGTCGGCGTAGGCGTTGCCGATGCCTGCCACCACCGCCTGGTCCAGCAGCGCGGCCTTCACGGTGCTGCGGGTGGCCAGCACCTGCGTCGCAAAGTCGGCGTCCGACACGGTGAGCGCGTCGGGCCCCAGCTTGACGATGGGCGGGTACTGCGCCACCAGGTCGTTGGGCAGCGCGGCGATGTCGCGCGCCGCCACGAACATCACCTCCACGTGCCACGGGCCCTCGAACCCCAGGTGCAGCACCGCCTGGCTCGAGACCTTGCGCTCGCCCTCGTACAGGCCCACCCGGCCGATGAGCATGAGGTGCACGACCAGCGTCAGGCCGTCGTCGAACCGGTAGGCCAGCAGCTTGCCAAAGCGGTCAATGCGCTCCAGGCGCTGGCCCACCAGGTGCGGCAGCAGGTCGGCCCCCAGCATGCTGGTCTTGCCCTGGCGCAGCAACTCGGCCGTCTCCAACCGCCGGCCTACCAGCGCCTCGGCCAGCGCTTGCCGGATGATCTCGATCTCGGGCAGTTCGGGCACGGGGCACTCCTTACTTGGCGGCCACCGGCGACAGCCCGCCGTAGCGCACTTCCCGCTCCGCCCAGGAGTCCAGGTCCATGATGTTTTGAAGTTCGTCGAACAGCACCTGCTTGTGGCCCAGGTTACGGCTGCCACCCTCGGCCATGAACTCCGCCAGGAACAGCGGGACCTGCTTGGCGATGAAGCGGGTCACTGCGTTGGCGAACAGTGCGATGCGGAATCCCAACTCCTCCAGCTCGCCGGCGTTCAGCAGCGGACTGCGGCCGCCCTCCACCATGTTGGCCAGGCAGGGCCGGCTCACCGATGCGGGTACCCGCCGCAGCTCCTCAATGGTCAGCGGCGCCTCCACGAAGATGATGTCGGCGCCGGCCTCTTCGAACATCCGGGCCCGCCGCAGCGCCTCCTCCTCGCCGTGGGTGGCGCGGGCGTCGGTGCGGGCGATGATCAGCAGGTCGGGGTCGGTGCGGGCGTCGAGCGCGGCCTTCAGCTTGCCCACCATTTCCTCGGCCGAAATGACCTGCTTGCCAGCCAAGTGGCCGCAGCGCTTTGGAAAGAGCTGGTCCTCGAACTGCAGCGCCGCCACGCCCGCCCGCTCGTACTCCTTGACGGTGCGCTGCACGTTCAGCGCGTTGCCGTAGCCGGTGTCGGCGTCGGCCACCACCGGAATGTCCACCGCATCGGACAGCGCGGCCACGGCGCTCACCATCTCGGTCATGGTGACCAGGCCGATGTCGGGTACGCCGTAGCGGGCCATGGCAGTGCCGCTGCCGGTCATGTACACCGCCTCGAACCCAGCCTGCTGCACCAACCGGGCGCAGATGCTGTCGTAGACCCCGGGCAGCAGTAGGACGCGCGGCTGCTCTAGGCGCTCTCGTAAACGGCGGCGTACTTCACTCATGTGTTCCTCCTCGGCATGTGGCCGGCGTGACGCCGGCAGGCGCAGTCCATTGTATACAGTGCGCAGGTTACGTAGGCGTTCGGGGCGGCGCCTCCACGATGCCTCCCAGGGCTATCGCATCTTCTTTGCCGGTAGGTTGCGTCCCCCCAAGCCGGATTGGTTACCGGTTTCACCCCCAAACCCCCTCAAGGGGGTTCAAGGTACTCCTTCGGAGTGATTGAAAGGATGGGGGGACACCCCCCAAACCTCCCTGGCAAAGAGGGCTCCGCCCTCTCTGCACTCTCCCGCGGACGTGCTGCTGTCAAGGTTTAGCCGTATGCGCCCCCGTGGCGCCGGTCTGAATGGTGGCCGTCTGGTTGCCGCGTCGCACCTGCACCTGCACGATCTCGACGCCGCTGTGCTCACACAGGTTGTGCTGCCACCAGGCCCGCCAGCGGGTCGACTCCACTCCCCACGGGCGGGGCGAGCAGTCGCTCGCCGGCGGTGGGAAGCTCATGCCCCAGTCGAACTGGTACTGGTCGCGCTGCGCTTCGAAGGTGGCGTTGCTGAAGTGCACCTCGTAGTGGGTGGTATGGCTGCTGTCGGTGGCCGATACGTCCAGGAAGACCCCCTCCATGAAGTTGGTGGAGGTCGACGGCGGTGTGGGACTGGGCGTGCTGGTGACCGTGGGCGGGACTGGGGTGGCGGTGCGCGACGGCGTGGGTGTGGCGGTCATCGTGGCGGTGGCCGTGCTGGTGACTGAGCCGGTGGCCGTCGGCGTGGCGGTCTCGGAGGCGGTGGCCGTCGGAGTCGGCGTGCCGGTCGGCGTGGAGCTGGGGGTGGGCGTGGCGGTGGGTGCGGACGACCGCGGTGGGGTAGGCGTCGGCGCGGGGGTGGGCGGTGGCGACGAGCACACGAACTTGGCCCCCACGTCGTCGCCCGCATTGCCGTAGGCGTTGCGCTCGCCGGGGTCCGTGTGGCCGTTCCAGTTCTCGTCCTCGTCGCCGTCGATGCGCCCGCCGCCGTCGCTGTCGGCGTCCAGTTCGTTGCGCAGGCCGTCGCCATCAACGTCACCGCCGCCAAGTGCGTAGGCGCCGTGCGGCCGGTACAGGTAGCTGTGCATGTCGGCCTTGTCCGGCACACAGTCGGCGTCGGTGTCCCGCTTGTTGGGGTCGGTGCCGAACCGTTGGGTTTCATCGAAGTCGACGATGCCGTCGCCATCGGTGTCGGTCGTGACACCCACCTCTTGCTTACGCGCAGCGGCGCCGAGGTCGGGTACCCAGGTAGCATCCAGGGCAAGTGTGGCGTATTCGGCCACCTTCATGCGCGCGTCCCACGGGTCGTTATAGATCACAAACGTCTTGCCGCTCATCGCGGCATCGGGCCCTGTGTACTCGGCCCATCCCCTCAGCACAATGGCGTGTCCGGGAATGCCCGCCAGCACGGCGCGCCGTTCGGTGGTCCACCGCTTGATATCGGCGAAAGCCGGTTTGGCGAACGTGTACGTAATGTTCGCCCCCAGCAGCGACCAGCCGAGCACGGTCCTGATGTCAGGGTCGTTCATCGTCACGTTGTGACCCAGCGCGCCTGCCAGCTTGCCGACCGCAGTACCGAAGTGCTGGTAGCTCAGCCGGTCCTGGCTCATGTCGCCGCCGTAGTAGTGGTTGACCATGGCCATGGAGGCGCGGGCGCAGTAGTTCCTGCCGTGGTCGGCGTGAGCCCCCGGCGTATCCTGGTGCGGCCCATCCCAGGGTTTGCGTGGGCCGCTCTCATCGTCGCCGTCCCAGCAGAGCATGGTGGTGTCTTTGCGCTGCAGGATCGGCACCAGCGTGTTGAGATAGTCGACGTTCCAGAAGCCATCCAGCAATTGCGTGCGTCCGGAAGCGCTGAACACGTTGCCACCCTCGGCAGGTGGTTGGGGCAGCGAGAGCGGCTCGGCGGCCACCACATGAACGTGCACCGGCTGTGAGAAGGCCCCCTCGACGCCTGCAGCATTGATAGGCGCCACGCGCCAGACATACGCACCGGGCGCGGGAGGGGGAGTCGGTGTGTAGGAGGTGGCAGGCAGCACCGTGTCGGTGACCGGCGCAGTGAAGGACTCGTCCTGGGCGAATTGGAAGTGGTGGCGAACGGCCCCCTCGGGGGAGTACCAAGCCAGGGTGAATCCCTGCTGCAGTACGGTTGCGCCGTCCGGTGGGATGGTGACACTGGTGGCAGGCAGCACGTTCGCGGCCCCCGGCGTCACTGAACTCGGCGGGTAGAACGTCCAGCTATCAATGCGCCCGCGCGGCTCGCCGGGAATGAGCCCTATGGATGCGCCCGGCGGCGTGAGACCCGTTCCCCGGCCGCCCGGCTCGGCGCTGGCGTACAAGCCCTGCCGCCAGAGGCCGGCTGCGACCGCATTGGAGTCCTGGAGCGTGGGTGGTATGCCCCACGCCACAAAGTCGATCATCGTGGTGGCCTGCAACGACGCGTCACCGTACAGCGCCACCTGGTCGCCTGCGGGTTCGAAAGGGTTGGCCGCCCCCGCCGTGTGCAGCACCGCCAGCCCATCGGAGAAGTCGTAGTCGTCGTCGGCCGGCCCCAGGCCATCCAGATACAGCACCACAAAGGCACGCGCCGGCACCGGCGGCATCGCAGCGGGGACGGCGTACCTGAAGCCGTCCTCGTCACTCAGCACGGCGCCCGCCAGGGTCACGGCGGCGCTGGTGGTGTTCGTCAGCTCGACGAAGGGGGCCCGGACCTCGCCGGCCACCGGTTGCACCTCGCTGATCACGACGTGGCCTGGTTGCACCGTGACGGCGAACCTGGCAGCCGGGCTCCAGGGCACGGGAGCCCCGTCGCCCTGGATGCGCGGCCGCACCCGCCAGAAATAGGCGCCCGGAGCCAGGTCAAAACCCGGCGGCACCCGCCAAGAACGCTGCGGGGTCGCTTGCCCGCCGTGCACCAGGTTGAAGAACACCGGAGCCACCGCGTCGGGCCCGGTCTGGAACGCCGCGTCGCTACTGAGTTGCACCTCGTAGTAGAAGACGCCCGTATCGGTGTCGCTCCATTGCAGCGTCGGACGGGCAACAGCCTGCACGCCGCCCGCAGGGCTGCGCAGGCTGATGGTGCCGGCGCCGGCCGGGCGCGTGCGGAAGCTGCGCGGCGGCGACCACGCGCTCCACGATGGGTCGTCGGGGGCGATGCTGCTGGCAGCGTTGGACACCCGAACCCGCCAGGTGTAGGTCATGCCGGGCAGCATCACGTAGGGTCCAGCGCCGAACACCGGCTCCGGCACCGAGAACGTGCCGGCCGCCACCTGGGCGGCATCCCCGATGATCAGGTCGATGGCCGGGCCATCGGGCTGTCCGCTGCTAGGGCTGACCGCCGGGATCACCTGCAGGTGGAACTGCGTGGCGTCCGGCGGCGAAATCCAGGTGAGGTCGGTGGCGAGGCCGGCGAGCACCGTGCCGTCGGCCGGGCCGGTGGGCTCGGGCGCCGCGGGCGCCGCCACCGGCGCGGCCAGCACCCGGCTGGCGAAGAGCAGGGCGATGGCCACGATGAGCAGTGCCGAAGGGTTGAATGCGAGCAGCCGGCGCAATGCCATGTGTCACCTGCCGAACGGATTTCGGTTCAGCATACGACGACCGTGCCCCGCGCGGCAGTGCGGTCCGGAATCAGGGCTATCGCATACTCTCGCCCGTCATCGATAACCGCTCATCCTGAGCTGGTCGAAGGGCGCACCACGAGCGGCGCCTCAGACCTCGGCGAGAATGCGATAGCCCTGGATCCGGAATATGCTTCATTGACAGCGGCGTTGGCGGCTGCGTACGCTCGCAGGTAGTCTCATCTGCTCCGACGCTGCTGAAACGTGCACATTCGCCCCCACACTGCCATGGCCGCCTGCGCCCGCACCCTCGCCAGCACGGCCGCCATCCTCACCCTTGCAGCCTGCCAGCCCGCCGACCCCGTCCACCCTGACCCGTTGGCCGGGGGTTCACCCACACCCACCAACGTGCTGCGCGTGGGCGTGCTGCACGCCACCAGCGGCCTGTTCGCTGGCGAAGGCAGCGCCGCCAACGAGGGCCTGCGGCTGGCCCTGGAGGGCCAGAACCTGACCTTCGGCGGCAAGAAGCTGGAGCTGGTGTACGAGGACACCGAGGGCAAGCCCGACCTGGCGCTGGCCAAGGTGCGCAAGTTGGTCAACAGCGACCGTGCGCGCCTCATCCTCGGTCCCGTCAGCGCCCTGGAAGCAGCCGCGGTGCGCGATTACGTCGCTACGTGGCACGTACCCACCATCCTGTCCGGGCCCGCCGACCGCACGCTAACCCAGGAACGCTACAGTCCCTATCTGTTTCGGGTCACCGGGGAATACCAGGCCAACCTGGCCGCCGGCTGGTACGCCGCCAAGCGGCTGAACTACCGGCGGGCCGCTGTGGTGCTAGCCGACACCGCCCTGGGCCGCGAGGCCGCCGTCACCTTCCGCAGGGCCTTCGAGGCGGCAGGCGGCCAGGTGACCGGCGAGGTGCCGATGCCGCTGGGCGCGCCCGACGCTGGGTACTACCTGGCACAGGTGCGGGGCCTGCAGCCGCAGTCGGATGTCACCGTGGCGCTGGGGCTCTCCGGTTCGACGGCCGTGCGGTTCCTCAAGGGCTACGCCGACTCGGGCCTCAAGCGCCAGCTCCCGCTGCTGGTCTCGCAGGACACGGTGGACGAGACGGTGGTGCTGCCGCTGGTGGCCGACGTGGCCAACGGTGTGGTGAGCTTCGCGACCTGGGCGGCCACCCTGGACTCGCCGGAGCAGCGGGTGTTCGTAGACGCCTTCCGCAAGAAATATGCGAAGGAACCCAGCATGGCTAGCACCTACGGCTGGGTGGAGGGGCAGGCGGCGCTGGCGACCATCCGTGCCATGGATGGCCACATGGACGACCCCGATGCCGTGGCAGCGGCCCTCGGCCGCCTCAACCTTCCGTCACCGCTCGGCCCCATCACGTTCGACTGGCGCAACCAGGCAATCGCCACCATCTACGTCCGCAAAACCGAGGCGGCCAATAGCGTGCTGTCGAATACCGTCATCGACACGCTGCAGGGCGTCGACCAGTTCTGGCCGGGACCGCGCTAGGGTGTGGCGCACTCAGGTGCGCGGGCGCCCGGCCGCGGGTGCTTCCACGGTCGGTTAGTGCGCTCCTAGGCTGAGATGCGCCCGGCATCGCCGTGGCGACACCAACCGGAAGCGGCCCATGTCGACCCGAGCCACCACCCACACCAGCCTCTCGCCGAGTCTGCCTGTCGCACGCCCGCAGCACCTTCCGGCGGACGTCCTGCGCTGCACGCTGGCGGCTGGGCTGAGCGCGCTGCTCGCAGGGGTGCTGGCGGCGTTCGTCTTTATGGCGCTCATGCTGGCGGCCGGGTGCATCGTCGCGGTGGTGTGGTTCGTCCACGCGCAGATGACGGGCTTCCGCAGCACGCCGCACGACGGCTGGTGGCAGGCAATCGACGGCCTGCCCCACGTCGCCTGGCTGTCGGCGCTGGTGTTTCAGGGGTGGTCGGCCGGCCGGCTTCAGGTGCGCCTCATCGGCCGGCGGCCCAACCTGCGCCTGACCGCGGCCGGGACCCTGGCCGGCGCCGTGCTGCTGGGGTGGGTCGCCATTGGCCGTCCGCTGGTGCTGCTGCTGCAGGAGTGGGGACCAACGGAAGGTTGGTACGAGCTGTACTTCCTGCCACCGACGTTCCTGGGCATGTTCCTGGCGCTGCGCCGGTGGCCCCTGACCTCGGTGTCAGATCAGGCAGCAGAAGGTGAGCACGCGCCGCTTCACGGGCGCGAAGAAGGGGCGAGCTAGGCCCGCCCCTGCCGGTCAGTCGAGTCCAGCGCCTACCAGGTGACGCTGTGCAGAGACTGCACGATAAACGTGAAGAACAGGAGCAGACCGATAAAACACATGACCATGTAGCGCATGAGGCGGCTCCTCGGAGGACTCAGTTCACTAGGCGTTCCAGTAGGACAGGATACCACACCGTGCGCCTGGGGAGTCGGCGGACCAATTGACAGCAACTACTCAGAGTTCAGGTGGCGCCCTTCGGGCGCTGCAGGATGGATCCGTTCACGTCGTATCCCACCCGCCCACCCTCAGGAACTCCTTACTGAGGGGACACCCCTCAGACCCCCTGGCAAAGAGGGCCTTGCCCTCTCTGCACTCACCCGCCAGCGATCCCCCAACTCTGAGCAGTTACACAGTTACAATTGACCGCGCTGCCCGCCCGATGCTAGCGTGAGCCCGTCCAGACGGCCCCAGCGGCGGGCACAGGAGACGGCAACACGTGACCCAACCCTCCCGCCCGCACATCGTGGTACTGGGCGGCATCAACATCGACCTGGTGACAGTGACCCCCCGGTTTCCCGCGGCCGGCGAAACCGTGGTGGGCAGCCGCTTCCTCACCTACGGCGGCGGCAAGGGCGCCAACCAGGCGGTGGCCGCGGTTCGCATGGGTGCCCGCACATCGCTGGCCGGCCGGGTGGGCGACGACCTGTTCGGCCCGCAGTTGCTCGAAGGCTTGATGGCCGCGGGCGTCGACACTGGAGCGGTAGGAGTCGAGCCGGGCGCCAGCTCCGGCATCGCGGTCATCAACATCGATAGTGCCGCCCAGAACCGCATCATCCAGATACCCGGCGCCAACCACACCTGCGGGCCGACCGACGCCGAGCGCGCCATCCGCCTGCTGCCCGGCGCCGCAGCCGTGCTGCTGCAACTCGAGGTGGCCATCGACGTGTCGCTGCAGGTGATGCGGGCGGCCGCCGCCCTGGGCGTCACCGTCATCTTCGACCCCGGCCCGCCCAGGCCTCTGCCCGATGAACTCTACCGCCTGTGCAGCATCATGACCCCCAACGAGACCGAGGCGCAGGCCCTGGTTGGGTTCCCCGTCACCAATGTCGCGTCGGCGGAGCGGGCTGCACAGGTGCTCTTGGCACGCGGCGCCGGCGCTGTGGTGGTGAAGCTGGGCGCTCGCGGCGCCTACTACGCCACGGCCCAAACCGCAGGCCACGTGCCACCCTTCGCCGTTACGCCCATCGACTCGGTGGCGGCCGGCGACGCCTTCAACGGCGCGCTCGCCGTAGCGCTCGCAGAGGGCATACCCTTGCCCCAGGCGGTGCGGGTGGCCGCGGCCGCGGGGGCCATAGCCGTCACCAAGTTCGGTGCGCAGGACGCCATGCCCTTGCGCTCCGAGGTGGAGGCGTTGCTCCGCGGCTAGGCGACGACGGAGCAAACGGTGGGTTTGACCATCCTCTCCCCTGGCGGGAGAGGGCAGGGTGAGGGGGCCAGCCCGACGGGACGCCGACACAGATCGTCCGCGCCATCCGCTTCGTAGCTGCGCGATTCGTTGTGCCACGCGGTGTCGCCTGTGCGCACCGACAGAGGCAGCTACGATCTAACGCGCGTGGTCGAGTGGGCGGGAACCCCCTCTCCCTAGCCCTCTCCCACGAGGGGCGAGGGGATATGAAAGGCGCAGGGCCACCACCTCCGTAGCTGCGCAATTCATTGCGCCCCCGCGCCTCCATCACCCGATGACTCGGGCACCGAACGGCCAAGCCCCCTCACCCTAACCCTCTCCCGCGAGGGGCGAGGGGATATGAAGAGAGCGCACCAAACAAAGCGCCTCCCCGATGGCGGGAAGGCGCTTGAATCGTCCAGTCCGGTACGTCGCTCAGACCGGAATCTTGGTCTCCGCCACGCGCTTGGTGAGCAGGCGGCCAAACTCGGCCTCCTCGTCCACCGCGTCGATGGGCCGCAGCCGGTACATGCCGCCGTGGCTGGCGATGTATGGCTCTTTGCCCTTGGCGAGGTCACGGGCCAGCTTCAGCAGGATCTTGCGGATGGTGATGACCGCGAGGTCGGTGGTGCCCAGGTGCTCCTTCGAGCGGTCGTACACCGGGCCCATGCTCTCCACCATGGCCAAGTCTTGGTGGCGAATGCCGGCGATGCCGGTGAAGGTCTGGTTGCGCTGCATGTCGCGGTCGATGCAGTAGTCATTGCCCGCATTGGGCGCCGGCCACCACGAATTGGCGGGCACAGTGGCCACCAGTTGCTTGCCCTCGTCCATAGACTTGCGGTAGTTGGCCCGCAGCGGCTTCTCGGCATCGCAGGTGTAGCCCCAGCCCCAGGTGTGCTCGTCGTCCATCGGTATCCAGCAGTGCCCGCCGCCACCGGTGCGCCCCGGCGAGGGGATCAGGCTGTAGTTCGGCAGCATCAGTTGGGTCACCCGCCAGTAGAACCGGCCGTCCTCCGCCACCCGCCGGGCGCCGTAGGTCATGCCGTAGTCCGTCTCCTGCACCGTCAGCACCGGCGAGCTGTCGGTGGCGGACAGGCCGCGGTTCACCCGGTTGCCGGTGGGCGGCGTCAACTGCTCGCGGTGCAGGAACGAGATGTGGGAGCTGTCGACCTCGCCCTCCAGCGCCTGCGCGTAGTTGCAGTCCTGAATCCACTTCTTGACGAACCGGTGCTCGGGCGGTACCAGGCACCACTCCATCTGGGGCAGCTCGGGCCTCAGGTCCTTCGGGCCCATGTAGATCCAGAGCACGCCGCCGAACTCCACCAGCGGGTAGGCCGCGGCCTTGATCTTGTGCTTGAAGTTGGACTCGGCCGGCTCGTTCGGCATGTCCACACAGGCGCCCTCGGTGTCGAACTTCCAGCCGTGGTACACGCAGCGCAGGCCGTTCTCTTCGTTGCGTCCAAAGAACATGCTGGCCCCCCGGTGCGGGCAGGCGTTCTGCATCGCGCCGTAGCTGCCATCGGTGTTGCGCCACGTCACCAGGTCCTCGCTCAGCATGCGCAGGCGCACCGGCGCACAGTCCGGCTCCGGCAACTCGTAGGGCAGCATGGCCGGCAGCCAGAATCGCCGGAAGAACTCGCCCATCAGCGTGCCGGCGCCAACCCGGCACAGGTCCTCAGTGTCTTTACGGCTCAGCATGTGTGGCCTCCTTGGGCGATGTCGGTGTTAGCGCCGGACGGCGACGGCCTCCGCGGCGTGCTTCTCCACCACCTTGGCGAAGTCACCTTCAGTGTCCAGCACGTCCAGCGGGCGGATGCGGTAGACGTCACCGTGGCCGGCAGCGTACGGCTCCTTGCCGCCCTCCAGCTCGCGCGCCAAGCGCATGACGATGCGTCGGGCAAGAATGATGGCCTGGTCGGCGGTGCCCAGGTGCTCGGCGCTGCGGTCGGTGATGCCGCCCATGCTCTCGGTGACCGCCATGTCCTGGTTGCGCACGCCAAAGATGCCGGTGTAGGTCTTGGTGCGCTGCGCCTCACGGTCAATCTGGTAGTCGTTGGTGTAGTTGGCCTCGGGCATGAAGGTGCCGGGGATGAGCTTGGGCACCGTGGCCACGCCGCCGCCGTAGAAGGCCCGCTCAGCATCGGTGAGCGGCGCATTGGGGTTGTAGGCGTAGGCGAAGGCCCAGATGTGCTCGTCGTCCATCGGTATCCAGCAGCGGCCGCCGCGGGGGAACTTCTCGTTGGGGATGTAGCTGAAGTTGGGCAGCATGAACTGCGTGACCCGCCAGTAGTAGCGGCTGTCGGCCAGCGTGCGGCGCGCGCCGTACATAAAGCCGTACTCGGTCTCCTTCAGCGTCAGTTGGGGGGCGCCGTCGGCCACCTGCAGGCCGCGCACCACCGGCGTGGCAGCGGCGGCGTTCTTGTCGGGCAGAATGCGGTGCAGGTAGCTGATGTGCGAGCTGTCGATCTCGCCCTCCATCGCCTGCGCCCAGTTGCACTCCTGGCGCCACTTCTGCACGTAGCGGTGGCTGTCGGGCACCAGGCACCACTCCATCTGCGGCAGTTCCGGCTTCAGCCCCGCCGGCCCCATGTACACCCAAACCAGCCCGCCCCACTCGGCGGCCGGATAGGCTGCGGCGTGGATCTTGTGCTTGAAGTTGGATTCGGCCGGCTCGTTCGGCATGTCGACGCAGGCGCCGGTGACGTCGAACTTCCAGCCGTGGTACACGCAACGGAGGCCGTTCTCCTCGTTCCGGCCGAAGAACATGCTGGCGCCGCGGTGCGGGCAGGCGTTCTGCATCACGCCCAGCGAGCCGTCGGTGTTGCGCCACGCCACCAGCTCTTCACTCAGCAGCTTCAGGCGCACCGGTGCGCAGTCGGGCTCCGGCAACTCCGATGGCATGAGCGCGGGCAACCAGAAGCGGCGGAAGAACTCGCCCATGGGCGTGCCGGGGCCGGTGTGGCACAGATACTCGTTGTCGGCGCGGGTCAGCATGGTGGCTCCTTGGGGGGATTCGATGTGGCCTCAAGTATAGCCAACGGCGCCGTCTCCGTCCTGCCACACACACAGGCGTGAGTACTCAGCTTGCGGTGTCAAACATCCATTCACGATCGCGGCAGGCTGCAGGTATGGATCCCGTCAGTCGTATCCCGCCCGCCCACCCTCATAACTCCTTCCCGAGGGGACACCCCTCGGCTCCCTGGCAAGGAGGGCGCAGCCCTCCCTGCACTCATCCGCTGCCAGTGCCCCTCGACTCTGAGAGTTACCCACAGGCACGGAAATGGCCATCTGTGTTGCGCATGGACAACGAGAACGCCCGGTGAAACCACCGGGCGTTCCTTCTTTCACGAGGAGCCAGAGCGGCTTACGACCAGGCGGCAAACCCCATGCCGCAGCCGGTGCCCGCCAGCGAGCGGTAGCACGGCACGTAGTCGATGGCCTTGCAGTCCAGGTGCTGGGCGGCGCCGGCGATGGTGATCCAGTTGCGGATCTCGGACGTGCCCGACTGGATGCGCGCCACCGGGATGCTGGTGAGGTAATTGATGTCCTTCTGCTCCAGCGCCTTCAGCACGCCGCGGTCCAGCTCTTCGTCCACCACAAAGTGGCTGAGGCCGCCACTGGCGATGATGCCCACCCTGGCGTCCGACTTCCAGGTCTCCACCGCGTTGCGGATGGCGGCGCCGAACTCGTAGCTGCGGCGCGGCCGCGGCTGGTTGGGCGGAAAGTAGGTATTCTGGATGACCGGCAGCACCGGTACCTGCTTCTCGCCCAGGATGCGGGCCGTCACAAACTGCACGGCGTGGGTGATGGACTGGCCCTCTCGGTAGTACTTGGAGTGCGCCACGTCGACGCCCTGGTCCATCAGGCTGTCGATGAGGTGCAGCGCCAGTTCCGGGTTGTTCTCGTACATAACGGTCTCTTTGGGGTAAGCCCAGAAGGTCTGTGCAAAGCTGGGCGGCAGCTTGCTGTAGTCGCGCGGGTAATAGGGCACCTTGTCGCCCCAGAACACCGCCAGTACCGGCATGTTGTCGTCCTGGTAGGCCTCCTTCTGGTCGTCGCCCACCACCAGCAGCACGTCCAGGTCGGCGGCGGCAACGGCGGCGGCCACCTTGGCGATGCCCGCCTGGTTCTGGTCGAACCGGCGCTGGTAGATTGCCGCGCTCAACTCCTTGGCCACGGCCGGGTCGGCGCTCTGCGCCAGCTCGTCGTAGTCCACATGCTTGCCCTCGGGGATGGTGTAGAGCGTGCGGTTGCGGCGGTCTTCCTGGCCGCGCTCTTCCCAGCCATCGGCCGGCATGCTGAGCTGCGGGCTGTGGGATGTGCCAAAGGCGGCGACGATGTGTGCCATTGCGGTGCTCCTATCGGGTGCGTGGTGCCTGTTATAGGTGATCCCACCGGCTGTGCGAGACGCGGAGCGCAGGTGCGGACACGCGTAGTCTAAAGCAGAAGCCCCCGACAGGCTAGCCTGTCGGGGGCTTGGTGGCGTACGGGACGCTTAACAGCCTACGCCTTGAAGCGCGTGTAGACCTTCTTGGCCACGTCTTCGAAGACGTTCTTGCGGTCCTGGTCGGTGAGCCAGGAGATGCTCTCGATCAACGGCTTGGTGTCGTCGAGCATCTTGCCGGTTTTCGGCCAGCGGTAGGTGCCGGTGCCCGGGTTCTCGGTGCCGAACATGCAGCGGTCGGTACCGACAAGCTTGAACAGCAGTTCCAGCGACTCCACGTTGTAGAGGCCGGTGTCGAAGTAGAACTTCTTCAACTCCTCGTCGAAGTCCAGCCCCATCATGCGGCCGAAGTTCGAGCGCCAGCGGCCGATCTGGTAGGGGATGGAGCCGCCGCCGTGGGCCACCACGATCTTGAGGTTCGGGAAGGTGGTGAACACCCGCTTCTCCACCATCTGCAGGATGCAGGAGGTCTCGGTGGTGATGAAGTAGTTCTGGTAGTAGTCCCACGGGTTCACCGTGGTGGCCGAGTGGATGAGGGCCGGCACGTCCAGCTCGCACATCTTCTCGTACAGCGGGTACCACACCTCATCGCCCATGCCGGGGAAGGTGTCGCGGCCCTCGAACGGGTCCGGGTTGATCAGCAGGCCGATCATGCCCAACTCGTTGACGCAGCGCTCCAACTCCGGGATCCAGGTCTTCACCGGTTCGGTGGGCACCTGGGGGATGGCGGCGATGCCCCGATAACGGGTGGGGGCGAGCTTCACCGTCATGGCGTCCACGTCGTTCGACGCCTTGGTGTAGTAGTGGACGACTTTGGTCGGGTTCTCCGACGGCATCAACTGGAACGGGCGGGGTGAGATGAACTGAATGTCCGTCCCCACCACATCCATGATGGTCTTGATGTGGTTGTCCACCGCCGTCTTGAGCTGGTCTTCGTTCTGGTGGAAGTTCCCCTGGGCGAGCGCCCGCGACGACAGCAGCCCGGCCTTGTAGTTGCCGAGGTTGCCACCATTCGTGTGGGCATGAGAGTCGATGATCACCTGTATTCCTCCTGAGCCGCTTCCGGCCGTTCTAGGCGCGGGCATCGTAACCCTGCCCCATGCCGGTGTCAAGAAGAATGTTGTTGCTCACAGGGCAATCGCATCTTGTTTGCGAGTGTAGTGCACCCTGAAAGCCGACCTGTCCTAGCGGTTTCACCCCCAAACCCCCTCAAGGGGGTTCAAGGTACTCCTTCGGAGTGATTGAAAATGGGGGGACACCCCCCAAACCCCCTGGCAAAGAGGGTTACACCCTCTCTGCACTCACCCGCCAGAGGGTCCCTGCGTCCTTTCACCACATGTAGATGCGATAGCCCTGGTGTTGCTCAGTGACAATCTCCGCTAGCCCGCTCCCGGGTGCGCCACGCCGTTGCTGGCCGGCGCACAACTCGCGGCGGTCTGGTTGAACCGCGATACCAGGATCGAGAAATCGATGATGGTGATGTGGTCGTCGCCGTTGAGGTCGGCGGCGAAGGGCGGCACGCCCGCCGCATTGGGGATGGTCCACCCCGCGGAGCCACTGTTCTTATTGAAGTTGGTGACCAACCACGAGAAGTCGATGATCTTCACCTGGCAGTCGCCGTTGGTGTCGCCGGCCAGGGTGATGCTGAAGGGCGCTGTGGCGCCATCAGCAGCCCCGGTGGCGGTCGCCCGCAACACGTACCCGGCCCCCGGCAGGTCAATGCGGCAGCCGCCGAAGGTGGCAACCCCGGCCGCCACCGTCACCGGGTTCTGCGTGCAGGTGAGCGCCGCCCCCGCCGCACCGGTACCGCCGGCGATCGACAGCGTCACGGCCGTGGTGCTGTCGCCAGTCAGCACGTTGCCCGCGCCGTCTCGCAGCGCCACCACCGGCTGGTAGCCCAGCGCAAAGGTCGATGCGCCCCGAATGGGCTGGGTGGTGAACACGAGACCTTGCGACAGCACCTGCACCGACCCGTTCCTGAGTGTCACCGGTAGGTCGATGCCCAGGTACGCCACCTCTACCCCGGCAGTGTCGAACGTGAGCGCCGAAGTCCCAACCCCAATGCCCGTGAAGCGCAGCGTCGCCACGGTGATCACGCCGATGGGCGGCGTCTGCTCCGGCGCCCGCCCGGCGGAGAACGCTATCGCACCGGCAACGTTGTCGGCGCTATTGGCGAGGACGGTCGGGAAAGTGGCGCCGGGCGACACCTGAACCCCCGCGGTCACCGCGTCCATGTCCGCCACCTGCAGCTTCGCTGCATCAAACGTCAGGCGGACGCTCACCCCATCCACCGGCCCATCGGCCCGCACGATGACCCGCACGTCCACCGGCGCGCCATTCAGGCCAGCAACCGTAGCAGGCGGGTCCAAACGCAACTGAAACCCGGAGAAGGTGACCTCCACCGCCCCTATGTCGCAGCGGCCGCCGACCACCCGTGCTGTGCCCCGCTGGTCGGTTGTCAGGGCTGCGCCCGCCTCGTCGGTGCACCCGGCTGGGTTCCCGGCGTCGATGGCCGGGCTGCCGGCGTTGGGCAGCCGCGTGGCTGTGGGCCCGCCGTTCTCCTGCAGGCTGCCCAGGGCCGGGTCCACGCCCTGCAGGTCGGTGCCGGCGAGCGTGCAGCCACCCGGGGCCTTCACCAGGTTGAACCCCTGCGAGACCAGGAGTCCCGAGCAGTCACCACCGGCGTTGTTCGCCAGAATGCTATTTGCCAGTGTCGCGGCGTGACCGGCGGTGGCGGGGCCGAAGAGCCCGCGACCACCGTTGTCCGCGATGGTCACGTTACGGAGGTTGGCATCGGCCAGCGTGGTGACCGCGACGCCATTGCCGCCGTTGCCGGAGATGGTGCTGTTGCGCACCACCAACTGTCCGCCGTCCATCAACAGGTACACGCCATCGGTAGCGTTGGCACTGATGGTGGAGTTCGAGATGGTGATGTTGCGCCCTCGGACGCCGGTCGCCTTGGGCACAGTGGCGGTGCTGGTGGTGCCGCTGATGGTGCTGTTGTTGATGACCACCGTGAACGCATCCACCGCGGTGCAGGCGTTCTGCGTGATGGTGGTGTCGGTAATCGTGAGCAGCGGCCCCGTGCTCAGAATGCCGCACCCGCTGTGAAAGTCGGTGTCGCCCGGCTGGTTTGCGGTGATGATGGACTGCGCCACCGTCAGCGTGCCGGCGTTGTGGATGCCCGATCCGCCGTTCAGCCCGTCGCCGGTGCCCGCCCGCCCATTGGCGATGGTGACGCCCGTGATCACCACGTTGGCCGTACTAAAGACCTGGAAACTGCGGTCGGCGCCCGGCCCGCGGATGATGGTGGCCCCGGCGCCCGCTCCAGTGATGGTCAGGTCGCCCCTAATGTCCAGGTCGCCGGTGGCCGCCTGATCCTCTTCGTTCTGGCCGGTCAATTGGTAGGTGCCCGCCGGCATGGTGATCGCCTGCGCGCCAGCGAGGGCGTTCGACTCTATCACCGCCGCGCGCAACGTGCACTCGCCCGCCGCGGTGTGGCACATGCCGTCGCCGGGGTTGTCGTCCACCGCATCGGCCGTGCTATTCACCGCCAGGGTGTTCGATGAAGGCGCCGTCTCTACCGCGCCGATGTCGCAACGGCCACCCTGCACCCGCGCCACGCCGCGCTGGTCTGTGGTGAGCGTAACGTTGCTGGGGTCGGTGCAGCCGGCGGGGTTGCCGGCGTTGATGACTGGGCTGTTAGGAGCAGGCAGATGTGTGAAGGTGGCGCCACCGTTGTCGGCGAGCGCGGAAAGCAATGGGTCGGCATGTACGTTGCCCGTAGTATCTCCCATGAACGTGCAACTACCCTGGGTGAGGTTGTAGCCCGCCGAGGTCATTGAGCCAGCGCATTCGCCCCCGGTATTTCCGGCCACAATGGCGTTCTTGAGTGTTATGGGTGTGCTGATAGTGTCCATAGAGAGGCCGGGGCCGTTGTTGAAGGCCACCGTAGAATTCCCTAAGGTGACACCATGAGTGGTACTGGTGTGAATGCCTGCGCCGACAGGTGCGGTGTTGCCGCTGATAGTGCTATTCACAACCTGTAGCGTGCCACCCGTCACTTCAATACCCCCGCCCGAGGTGGTAGCGCTGTTTCCACTCACTGTCGACGCTGTCAATAAGACGGTGCCGCCGGATGCTATGCCACCACCTCTTCTTGTCGGGCCCGAGGCAATGTTGCCTTTCACAGTGGTACGAGTAATGGTGGTGATCCCGAACACAGACATGCCGCCGCCACTGCCCGCAGTGTTATTGAAGACAACACTATCCGTAATCGTGCTGCCGCCCACCAAGTACAGGACGCTGGTGTCTAGACCTGTATTTTCGAAGACTTGAACCCGAGTGAGAATCACCGGAGCATAGGAGACTATCGCCCCGCCATCTCCGCCAAGGTTGGCGCTGAATTCGCTATCGATGGCAGTTACCGGAGCACAGCAACTCGCAGCTATGGCGCCGCCGGTGCTCGAACCGAAGTTCCCCCGCAGCCTTACATGGTCCAATGTCAAACCGGCGTCTGTACGGATGGCGCCACCATCCGCATCCGAGGTTTCCGCTCGACCATAGCGCAGCGTCATGCCCGTTAAGCTGAGGCTGCCGCCAGCATAGACATCGAACATCCGCTCGGCTATACCCTGCCCGGCAGGGCATGGGCTTGTAAGTTGCGAAATTGCGCAGGATTGGACGTACGTAGCGTCGAGTCCGGCACCAATAATGGACAGTGGACCTATGACATCGAGGTCGCCGGTGACCGCAAAGTTCTCGCCCGTTCCTGTGACCGTCAGCGTGTAGATGCCGGCCGGCAGCGTGATCGCCTGCGCCCCCGCTAGCGCGTTGGCCTCCATAACGGCGGCGCGCAGCGTGCATGGCCCCGCCGCCGTGTGGCACACGCCGTCGCCTGGGTTGTCGTCCACGGCATCTGCCGTGCTGTTCACCGAGAAGGTGGTGGTGGTCGGCGAGGAGGTGGCAGTGGCGGTGGCAGTGGCGGTTGGCGTGGCCGGCGCTGGCGTGCCGGTTGGCGTGGGCGTGACGGTCTGTGTCGGCGTTCCGGTGGGTGTGGCCGTGCGGGTCGGGGTGGCCGTGGCGCTGGGTGTCGCCGTCGGCGCTGTGGCCGAGCCCATCTCGACCGCGCCGATGTCGCAGCGCCCGTTCTGCACTCGCGCCACGCCGCGCTGGTCCATGGTCAGGACTGCGCCCATCTCGTCGGTACAGCCCGCTGGGTTGCCGGCATCGATGGCCGGGCTGCCGGCGTTGGGCAACCGGGTGGCCGTGGGCCCGCCGTTCTGCTGCAGATCACCCAAGGCCGGATCGACACCCTGAAGGTCGGTACCGGCGAGCGTGCAGCCGCCCGGGGCCTTCACGAGGTTGAACCCCTGCGACACCAGGAGTCCCGAGCAGTCGCCCCCGGCGTTGTTCGCCACGATGCTGTTCGCGAGGATGACCGAGTGCCCGGCAGTCTTGGGGCCCCCCAAGCCGGTGGACACGTTCTCCACAATGGTCACGTTCCGCAGGTTGCCGTCGGCTGCGCCCACGCCACCCCCGTTGCCGGACACCGTGCTGTTGCGCATCACCAACTGGGTGGCGCCGACCCCCGAACCGCGGTTGCCACTGATAGTGGAATTGGTGATGGTGGCGTTGCTCGCAGATACCCCAAAGGCCCGCTGCCAGATCACTGCGGTGGTGTCGTGGTCGGAGACGGTGCTGTTGCTCATGACGAGGGTGGTGGCCACGACGCCACTGCAGTGGTTCTGGGTGATGGTGGTGTCCAGGATCGTGAGCAGCGGTCCGGTACTGAGGATCCCGCATCCGGCCATGAAGTCCCGGTCGCGCACAGAGTTATCAATGAGCAGCGACTGGCTGACCGTGAGGGTGCCGGCGTTGTAAATGGCCCCGCCACCACGGTAGCTGTCGCCGGTGCTCGGGTCGCCTTTGGTGAGTGTGACGCCGCTGATGGTGACGTTCGACGGACTGAAGATGTCGAAAATGCGATCGCCCAAACTGGTAATAATAGTGGAGGCGAGCCCCGCGCCGGTGATGGTGACGTCCCCGTGGATGTCGAGGTCGCCGCGGACCGCCTGATCCTCCTCGTTACCGCTATCGAGTTGGTAGGTGCCGGCGGGCAGGGCGATCGCCTGGGCGCCGGGCAGGGCGTTCGCCTCCATGACCGCAGCGCGCAGCGTGCACTGACCTGCCGCGGTGTGGCAAGCGCCGTCGCCCGGGTTGTCGTCCACGTCGTTTGCTGTGCTGTTCACGGCTAACGTGTTGGACGAAGGGGCCATCTCCACCGCGCCAATGTCGCAGCGGCCGCCCTGCACCCGCGCCACACCGCGCTGGTCGGTGGGGAGCGTCGCGTTGCTGGGGTCGGTGCAGCCGGCGGGGTTGCCGGCGTTGATGAGCGCGCTGCCCGCCGCGGGCAGGTGGGTGAAGGTGGGGCCGCCGTTGTTGGCCAGTGCGCCCAGGCCTGCCACCGCGCTGTTGCTGTCGCCGGTCGCGGTGAAGCTCGCGGCACAGGACGCGTCGGTGCTGAGGTTGTAGCCCTGGGAGGTCTTGGCGGCCGCGCCGCCGCAGTTCCCGCCCGAGACGCTGCCCGCGATGACGGTGTTGCGCAGCGTGGTGGTGGCAAACGGGGCGGCTCCGCTATCCTGCGCCCACAGGCCCCCCCCGTCCGGCGCGGTGTTCCCCACCAGCGTGACGCTCGCCAGCGCGACGGTCGAAGCAAAGTTCGATAAGCCGCCGCCCGCCCCTCCGGCAACATTCGCACTGAACGTGCTATTGGTGAAGGTGGCCTGGCTGCCCGTCGCGAGCGCCACACCTCCGCCATTGCCACCGGTTGCCGTATTGCCGCTGAGGGTGCTGCGGTTGATGGTCAGCGTGCCGGAGGCCGACATGCCGCCGCCACTGAGGGCGGCGCTGTTGCCGCTCAGCGTGCTCTCGGTGATAGTCACGGCGCCGGCTGCCCCGATGCCGCCGCCGTGGTTGGCCAACGACTGGTTGTTGCTGACCGTCGCGCCGGTGAGGCTTAGCGTGCCGGTGGAGCCGTTGGAGATGCCGCCGGAACCTGAGACGGTGCCTTTACCGGTGTTGCCCGACACGGTGCTATTCACCAGCACGGCCGTGCCACTGCTGGTGATCCCGCCGCCCGTACGCCATGCGGTGTTGCCAGAAATCATGCTGTTGTTGACGGTGAGCGTGGCCCCCGTGGCATTCAGGATGCCGCCACCCGAGGCACCCATCGCCGCCCCGGCATCGGCCGCCACACCCGCCAGGTTCTGGTTGACCGTAACGCCGTTGAGCGCAAGGGCGCCGGCGTTGTTGATGCCGCCACCGCTGGATCCCGCCGGCGCTGCGCCGTTGCGGATTGTGATGCCCGTGATGGTGACGACGCCGATTGCGGTCACGTGGAACACCCGGTCACCGGTGACAGCCGCATTGCCGTCGACAATCGTCGCCCCCGCCCCGGCGCCGTTTATAGCCAACTCGCTCGTGATATCGATGTCACCGGTGGCGGCGGCATCTTCGCCGGCGCCGCTCAGGGTGAGCGTGTAGGTGCCGGCCGGCAGCGTAATCGCCTGCGCCCCCGCGAGCGCGTTGGCCTCCATGACGGCGGCGCGCAGTGTGCACGGCCCTGCCGCCGTGTGGCACACGCCGTCGCCGGGGTTGTCGTCCACCGCGTCCGCCGTGCTGTTCACCGAGAAGGTGACGGGGTCCGCAGCCGCGACCCGGGCATCGCGCACACTCACGGCGGTGATCACCAGTATCACCACAAACATCCCGCCCAACCACCATGTCACTCGCCGCATTACGCACGTCCTAACGGAAAAGCCACCCGGTGCATCACGCCCAGTCTAGCCCTTTCGCCATGAAGGCGCTGTGATATTTGTGCGAATGACGCGCCGAAGCTGTGAGGTCTGGGCCGTTTCCGTATGCCAAACGCTCGTCGCCACCCCGGCAGGCGTCACCGGCCCCACAGCCGTTTGGTGGCGATGGCGGCGCCCTCGGCCAGCGCATGCAGCTTGGCGTACACGATGGGTGGGTACACCTGCACCGAGCCGGCGCCGGTGCCAAAGCCGCAGTCGGTGCCGGCCATCACCTGCTCGCGGCCCACGATGCGGGCGTAGGTCTCGATGCGGTCGGCCACCAGTTCGGGGTGCTCCACGAAGTTGGTGGTGCTATCGATGACGCCGGGAATGAGCACTTTGCCGTCGGGCAGCTTCACGTGCTGCCACACGCGCCATTCGTGGGCGTGGCGGGGGTTGCTGGCCTCCACCGAGTAGGCCGCGGCGTGCACCTTCAGCATGATGTCGGCGATCTCGCTCAGGGGTACATCGCGCACGTGGGGGCCTTCCTGGTTGCCCCAGCACATGTGGAACCGCACCTGCTCCTCCGGAATGCCCGCCAGCGCGCCGTTCAACGCCTCCACCCACAGCTCCATCACGGCGCGGAAGTCGCCGATGGGCTTATCGATGTACGGCGGGCGGTTGCGGTCGATGCACATCTCCGGCGCGTCGATTTGCAGCACGAACCCGGCGGCGGCAATGGCCTGGTACTCGTCCCGCATCACGCCGGCGATGGCGTGCACATAGTCCTCGTAGCTGGGGTAGTAGTGGTTCTCGATCCGTTGAGCGATGATGCCGATGGAGGCGGAAGGTACGAACGCCTCGGCCACGTTGGCGCCGGCGAGCGCCGCTTTGAAGTTGGCGAGGTCGGTGTCGAGCGCAGCACGGTCCTTCCAGGCCAGCGGGCCGGTACACAGCGGCCGCCCCCCGGCGTAGAGCGACGCGGCGCCGCGGTACTTGGTGCGCCACTCCGGGAAGCCGGGGAAGTCGGGGTCGAGGTTGAAGGGTGCCGGCGTCCGGTCGATGCCGTCGAGCCCGGCGATGCGGTTGCGCACGTACTGGAAGAACCCCGGCTTGCCCATCTCGCCGTCGCTCACCACGTCGATGCCGGCCGCTGCCTGCGCCCGCACCGTGTCCGCTACCGCCGTGCGTATACGGCCAGCGAACGCGGCGGAGTCCACCGGTTGCCCGGACTCGCGGGCGGCGTGCATCTCCACCAGGCCGGCGGGACGCGGCAGGCTACCGGTGTGGGTGGTGAGGATGCGGTCGGTGCTGCGGTGCATGGCGGTTGCCTCCAGCGTTGCGGTTCCCACCAACCCCCGTGGCCGGCGGCGCGCCCATTGTATGCCACCTCAAGCAGAGCGCGTGCGCTTACGGGCCTTGCGCACCGTTGCTGGGCATGGGGCAACTCGCCACACTCGCCCCGAACTTGGTGACCACCATGGAGAAGTCGAGGATGCTGACGGCGCCGCTGCCGTTGAGGTCGGCGCGATAAGGTGCGGGGTTCCCCACCGTCCAGTCGGCGCTGGCGCTGGTCTTGCCGAAGTGGGTCACCACCAGCGAGAAGTCGAGCACCGTCACCTTGCAGTCGCCATTGGTGTCGCCGGCCAGTGTCACGTTGAACGCCGGGCTCAGCGCCGGGTCGGCCCCGAGTGCGGTGGCCTGCAGTACGTAGTCCGCCCCAGGCGTGTCGATGGAGCAGCCCGTGAACACCGCAATACCAGCCGTCAGCACCACGGGGTTGGTGGCGCATGCGAGCGCTGCGCCCGCCGCGCCGCCCGAGAGGCCGAGCGCGACCACGGTGGTGCTGTCGCCGCTCAGCAGGTTGCCCGAACCGTCCATCAGCCGCACCTCCGGCTGGTAGCCCAGCGCGAACCCGGCCGCGCCGCGCACCGGGCGTTGCGTGAACACCAGCATGCGCGGCGTCACCCGCACCGTCCCTCCGGAAAGCGCCGCCTGCAGCGGCTGACCCGCGAAGGCCACCTGCACCCGCCCGGCGTCGAAGGTCAGCGGCGACGAACCCTCCGCAATGCCCACCACCCGAAAGGTGGCCAGCGTGAAGGCGCCCGTGGCCGCCGGTTGGGCGCTCGACCGGCCGGCGGCAAAGTCGATGGTGCCCAGGGCGTTATCGACGGCGTTGGCCAGCGACTGCCCGAACACCGCCGCCTGCACCACCTGCACGCCGCCGGTCGCCGGGTCGGCATCCACCACCTGCAGCTTGGCCGGGTCGAAGGTCAGGCGGAACTGCGCAGCGTCCACCTGGCGCGCCCCGGCGTCCACCACAATGCGGACGTCGGTGGGTGTGCTGTTGAGGCCGGTGGTGCCAGAGGCGGGGTCCACGCGCAGGGTGACCTGCGAGGCGGGCGTGGCCGTGGCTGTAGGCGTCCGCGTGACCGTGGCTGTACGCGTGGCCGTTGCGGTGGGCGTGAGCGTTGCGGTCTGGGTGGGCGTGGGGGTCGGCGTGACCGCGCTCAGCGTCTCCACCGCGCCGATGTCGCAGCCGCCGCCCATGGCCCGGATCTGGCCGCGCTGGTCGGTGGTCAGCACCGCGCCGGTCGCATCGGTGCACCCGGCGGGATTCCCGGCGTCGATGGCCGGGCTGCCGGATCCCAGCAGGTGCGTCAGTGTCGGCCCGCCGTTGGCGGCCAGCGGACCCAGCAGCGGGTCGCCGCGCCGGTTGCCCGTCGTGTCGCCAATGAACGGGCACGCCCCCTGCGTCAGGTTGTACCCGCTGGAGGTCAGCACCCCCTGGCACTCGCCGCCGGTGTTCCCGGCCACAATCGTGTTCTTGAGCGTGATCGGCGTGGAGATGGTGTCCATGGTGAGGCCGGGCCCGGTGTTGAAGGCCACCGTGGAACTGGCGAGGAACACGCCCGATGACGCCGTGGTGTGAATACCAGCGCCGGTTGACGCAGCATTGCCGGTGATGGTGGAGTCAATGACCTCGGCACGGGCTTGGGCTTCGACACCGCCGCCACTCGACGCGGTATTGCCACTGACCGTCGAGCCGACCATCGTGAACGCACTCTGCGCAGCGATCCCTCCGCCATAAGCTGAACCGAACCCCGTCCCGGTGACGCTATTACCGCTCACCGTGCTCGACACCAGCGTGGTGGTACCACCTACCGTTGCGAGACCACCACCGCCCTGCCGAGCGGTGTTGCTGGTAATGGTGGTGGTGGTGATCTCGAGTCTCGATCCAGAGTTATAGACCCCGCCGCCGTAATAGGCAGAATTGCCGGAGAAGGCACTGTCGGTGATGCTGGCAATGGCGGCGGCGTTGATGCCTCCCCCGTTGCCAGATGCGGTATTGTTCGAAACTGACAATCTCAGCAGTGTGCTGCTGTAGGTAGCAAAAAGCGCCCCACCATAATCGTTCGACTGGTTCGACACCAACTCACCGTCGGTATATGTGAGCGTGACGCCCGTCGCGCAACACCCCCCGTGATACACCGCCCCGCCCGCAGATCTCGCCATATTCTGATTGATCTTCACGTGGCTGAAGTTCAGTGATCCGGCGCTTCGTATCGCGCCCCCGGCGCTCTGGACCCGTCCGTGCCGCAGTGTCATGCCCGTGAGCTTTAGGCTTCCCGTTGCATACACGTCGAAGATGCGGTCTGCAATACCGTGCCCCGCGGGGCAATCGGCGAGCTGTTGAGGTGCGTCACACGCCTGGATAAACGTGTCCGACCAGCTCGCGCCGGTGATGGCGAGATGGTCGATAACATCGAGGTCGCCGGTGGCCGCAAAGTTCTCGTCGGCGCCGGGAATGGTGAGCGTGTAGGTACCGGCTGCCAGCGTGATGGCCTGCGCGCCCGGCAGCACATTGGACTCCATGACGGCGGCGCGCAGGCTGCACTGGCCCGCGGCGGTGTGGCACAGCCCGTCGCCAGGGTTGTCGTCCACCGCGTCGGTGGTAGTGTCCACCACGAAGGTGCGGGTGGGCGCCGGCGTAAAGGTGGGCGTGGGTGAGGCGGTTCCCGTCGGCGTGGTGGTGGCCGTGCGGGTGGGCGTGGCGGTTGCGGCGGTGGCGGTTGGGGTGGCCGTGTTGGTGGCGGTGGCGCTGCCGTTGGGCGTGGCCGTCACGGTGGCGGTTGCGGTGGCCGTAACCGTGGCCGTCGATGTGCTGGTCGCCGTCACAGTTGGCGAGGGTGTTGCGGTGGCAGTGCTGGTGGGCGTGGGCGTCGCCGTCGATGTGGAGGTGACCGTCGGTGTCCACGTAGCCGTGCCGGTCGCGGTGGGGGTGGGCGTGGGCGTCAACGCAGCCAGCACTGCTTGATATCCCCATTGGTTGAGCATGTCGGTGCAATCGACGGGCGAGGGCGGAACCGGCGGTGACGATAATGCTGGCGACCAATGCGCAAGCCCGCGTGGGGGAATTCCAGCCTCGACCGGGTCACGGCCATCAAGTATCGCAGCGTCGATGACTACCGGATTGGCACTGCCCCACCAGTTACCTCCGGCCTCCAGGTCCTCCGTGCCGTCGAGCCGCAGATTCCATGTGCGATTGTCGTGAAAACTGTTGTTGGAGGGTGCAGCGAGGGTTGCATTGCCATTCCCCCACGTGAATAAACCTATGCCATTGTGGTCTACCTCACTGTCGCGCAGGGTCACGCCTTCGTGGTAGCCAGCAGTTTGCACCGCCACATCGTTGTCGGTGAGCCGGGCGTCGATCACCCAGGCACCATTGGCCCCGCTTACGGCCACCGAATGACCACTGAACGTCGAGCCGCACGCCAACGTGCTCTCCACACCGGAAAGGCCAAGCGTGTTGTCCCGGAACGTGACGCCAACGAAGGCAGCGTCGCCTCCGCCGGCGACCGCCACCGAGTTGTTCTCAAACGTCGTGCGGAGAACAGCTAAGCGGCCATTGTAGCCGCCGTAGCCACTGAGGGCAGCGCTATTGTTGTGAAAGATGGAATCCGTAATGGTGACGAATGCTGTGCGTTGCAAGCAGCAGGTTCGCTGAACACCGGCCGCTGCATTCGACACGTCGATATGACTGAAGGCGGCCGATCCACTCTGAGCGTTGTCCACTAGAATGCCGGACCAGGCCGAAAGGCCGTTGTCCGTCCCCGAGGTCGTAAATACAATCGGGTCGGCTGCGGTGCCCTTGGCCACCAATCGCCCTCGGACACTCAGCCCGGTGTCGGGGGCGAAGAGCACGCGAACCCCGGGTTCAATCGTGAGCGTGGCAGGGCTGTACACGGCCACCGAGTTTGTGACGAGGTAGGGGCTGTTGGCTTTGCTCCACACAGTGTCCACCAGGATGGCTGGCGTTGCGGCCGCCGCATAGACAAGACGCGCCGGCAGCAGGTGGCACCACGCCAGTCCCAGCAGAGCCAGCACTGCCGAGACAAACGCTACGCGTAGCCGCCAGCCCCATCCGCTGATCACCAAAGCCGAGGTTACCACTGTGCGGAAAACCATCCTCCCGGCCCGAAAAGCATTCTACTAAACGCCTACATTTCGCGCGCGAGCATAGCACTCCCTCCAAAGTAATGCACGTGCAAAGAGCCCGCCGTCACCGGCGGGCCCTTGAACGCAGCGGAACCGGCGGGGCGTTAGCCGCCCTGCAGCACCCGCTCGCGCGCCTCTTCCTCGTCCCTGCTGCGGCGGAAGATGTCGAGCGCCTCGTAGGGGTCGGCGTTGTCGTGCACGATGGCGCGGATGGCGGTGATCATGGGCACCGGCGTCTCGTGCTGCCAGATGTTGCGGCCCATGTCAACCCCCGCTGCGCCGGCCTGCAGCGCGTCGTAGGTCACCTGGAACACGTCCAGCTCGGTGTCCATTTTGGGGCCGCCGGCGATGATGACCGGCACCGGGCAGCCGCCGGCCACCTTCTCGAAGCCGTCGCAGTAGTAGGTCTTGACCAGGCGGGCGCCCGTTTCGGCGGCGATGCGGCAGCACAGCGCCAGGTAGCGCGCTTCCCGCTTCTCCAGTTCGCGGCCCACGGCGGTGACGGCCAGCACCGGCATGCCGACCCGCTCGCCCTCGTTCACCAACTGGCCCAGGTTCAGAATGGTCTGGCGTTCGTAGGGCGTGCCCACAAAGAGTTGCAGCGCCACCGCACAGGCGCTCAGGCGCATGGCGTCTTCGATGGAGGTGACCAGCCCCTCGTTCTCCAGCGCCTCGCCGGCAATGCTGACGCCGCCCGACACCCGCAGCACGATGGGAGTGTGGGTGCGAGGGTCGACCGAGGTGCGCACTATGCCGCGGGTGAGCATCAGCGCGTCGGCGTGGTCGATGAGCGGCTCGATGGTGAGGGCCGGCTGCTCCAGGCTGGTCATAGGGCCAAGGAAATAGCCGTGGTCGACCGCGAGCATCACGGTGCGCTCGTCGTCGGGCTGCAGAATGCGAGAGAGGCGGTTTTGCATGCCCCAATCCATGGGGGGAACCTCCTGAAGACAGACATGAGGGGGTTTTTAGGCCCCGCTCAGTATACCAGCGCGATAGCCGATCGAACCCAGGGCTATCGCATTCTCTCGCCCGTCATCACTAACCGCTCGTCCTGAGCTGGTCGAAGGACCGGACAAGACGACCGGCAGGAGAGCGCGCCGTCTCGCCACGCAGGTTGGGTAGTTCGACAAGCGCCGTCCTGAGCTTGCCGAAGGGCTCACCACGAGCGGAACCCCCAGACCGCGGCGAGAATGCGATAGCCGATCGAACCGCCCGCTTACACCACAATCAACGACCGCAGGTCAAACCCCTTCAGCCGTGCGCGGCCGGGCAGAAAGCTCAGCTCCATCAGCACGCCCATGCCGGCCACGGTGCCGCCGGTCTGGTGCACCAGGTGCGCCGCCGCCGACAGTGTCCCGCCGGTGGCCAGCACATCGTCGATGATCAACACGCGCTCGCCGAGCCCAACGGCGTCCCGGTGGATCTCGATGGCGGCGGTACCGTACTCCAGCGCGTACTCCGCCCTGTAGGTATGGAAGGGCAGCTTGCCCACCTTGCGCACCGGCACAAAGCCGCAGCCAAGGCGGGTGGCCAGCGGCGCCCCCAGCATATAGCCGCGCGCCTCAATGGCCACCACCGCGTCGATGCTCTGGCCGAGCCAGGGCTGGGCCATGGCCTCGATGGTGCTGGCGAAGCCCTCGGCGTCCTTCAGCAGCGGCGTGATGTCCTTGAACTGGATGCCGGGCTCCGGGAAGTCCGGGATGGTGCGGATCTTGGCGGCGATCTGGTCGATGGTGAGCAAGCGGGTCTCCGGTGGCAGTGTTAGTTGACGTGGGTGCGGAAGAAGGCCAGCGTGCGCTGCCACGCGTCGGCGGCAGCCGCCGCGTCGTACACCTCGCGGCGCGTGTCGTTGAAGAAGCCGTGGTCTGCGCCGGCATACACCTTGAAGTCGGTGGTGACGCCGCTGGCCATCAGGTCGGCCTCCAGCGCCGCGCCCACCGCGGGCGACGCCCACCCGTCCTTCTCGGCGAAGACGCCGAGCACCGGGGCCTTGATGCGCCGCAGGTTGAGCTTGACGTTGGGGTGCAGGCCGTAGAAGTCGGCCACCGCGCCCACCTGGTCGGGCGAGACGGCGGCGGCATACAGCGCCAACTGCCCGCCCATGCAGAAGCCGATGGAGGCCGCCTGCTTGCTGGAGGTCTCGGGCCGCCCCAGCAGATAGGCCACGGCCCCCCGCAGGTCCCTGGCCACCTGGTCGATGTTGAGGGCCATCATCAGCTTGCCAGCCTCGTCCGGCTCGCTGGTCTGCACCCCGTGGTACATATCCGGCGCCAGCGCCACGAAGCCCTCGGCGGCGAAGCGGTCGGCCAGGTCTTTGATGTGGGGTACCAGCCCCCACCACTCTTGAATAACCACCACGGCCGGGCCGCGGCCCGAGGCCGGCAGGGCCAGGTAGCCTGGGGCCGTGCCACCGTTGCTGGGAAACTCAACCATCTGACCGGCCATACCACAGCCTCCTCGAAGCTATTAAACGGGTGCGTGCGCCTAATGCTAGCGCGGAGCCCCGCAGGCAACAAGACGGCCCGGCAGTAAGAGCTCAGGCTTCCGGAGCCGAGTTGTCCGGTCACGCTGGCGGCGAGGCTGCAGGAGGGATCCCATCACGCCGTATCCCACCCGCCCACCCTCAAGCTGTCCTTTTGGGGGTACGCGTCAGCAGCACCCGGAATAAGCGGCGGGACGGACGGGCCGCCCGGCTACCGCCCCACCGCGGTCAGCGGCTGCGGCAGGGCGTAGGCGTCGCCGCCGGTGGCCAGCGGCAGGCGTGCGCCGTCGGGGTAGAGGGACAGGCCCACCCGCACCCGGTAGTCGCCGGGCGGCAGGTTGGCCGGCAGCGCCAGCGGATGGGCGTCGTCCAGGTACTCGCCGGCGGCCCAGCGGGTGGTGCGCAGGTCGTTGTTGCCGGGCTCGCTGTCGTGCTGCGCCACCACCTGGCCCGCCGCATTCAGCAGGTGGACGAACACCTTGTACCGCTGGGCCGGCCGCGTTGCCGCATGCCACACCAGCCGTACCGCTGCCTGGCTGCCCGGCGCGGCACGCGCGGGCTCAACCGCCGCCTGATACAGCTCAATGCCGTCGCCGAACAGGGCGGCGGCCGGGCCGGGACCGGGCGGCTGGTAGCTGATGGCCCGCCCCTGCAGCGCGATGGCGGCGGTGAACGCTGTACGGCCGCCGAACTGCGCCGACAGCGGTTGCGCCCCCTGCGCCTCGGGCAGCGTCGGCACTGGCAGCAGCGTCAGGAAGCGGTCGCCCGGCTTCACGAGGCCGGCGGCTTCGGCGCCCAATACCGGCAGGCCGGCAGACGCGCCGGTGACGCCCAGCGTTACGGCCAGAGCGGGCGTGCCGGTCACCGGGCCGGTCACCTCCCAGCCCAGCGTCAGTGTCACGTTGTCGCCCGCCGGCACGGGGTCCGACGGCAGCCAATAGCCCGCCAACCGCAGACCGCCGGCCTCGCCGGTCGCCGCCAGCAGCCCATCGAACAGGCCGGCCGGGCCGGGCCGACCAGCGATGCGGACGCTGCCCAACGGCACCAGCGGCGAGGTGCCCTTGCCGGGGATGTTGGCCGGCACGGTGGCAAGGGTGTCCTCGTCATAGAGTTGCGCCTGTAGTGTGTACACCCCCGGCGGCGAGCCCGGCCGCACGGGGATCCGCACTTCACCGAGGAAGCTGGCGCCGGCCGCCCAGCGGCGGGTGTAGTTCAGTTCGCCGGCCGGACGCAGGTCGGCGCGCCCCCACTCGTTGCGTTGGTCGTCCAGCAGGCTCACGGCCACCTTGAAGTTCTGGGTGAGTTGGCGTTGCGCCCGCCACTGCAGCCGCAGCCGCACCTCCTCGCCGCCACCGGCCACCGGCGTCATCACCTCCGCACCATCCAGCGCCACCAAGCCGGCGAAGTCCACCGCTGTGGCCGTGCCGCCCGCCAACGCCGCCAGCGGCTGCCCGCGCAGTGCGAACGACCGCACCCGCACGCCCTGAAACTGGCGGTCGCTGACCTGAGTGGCCGCGTTCGCCAGCGCCTGCTCGAGCTGGCGCGACGGGTCCATCACCTCGCTCTGCCACTCCACCAGCCACAGGCGGGTGGCCGGGCCCAGCGCAGCGTCGAGCGCCGCCAGGTCCTTGGCGGCCACCGAGGCGCTCAGCAGCGGGATCGGCGTATCGGGCAGTGGGATCACCGCGTCAGGCGCCCGTAGGTAGCGGTCAAGCGGGATGCGGCCATAGCCCGCCAACACCACCACGGGGTCCAATGGCGAGCGCTCGGCCTGCAGGTACGCGCCCACGCCACGCCAGTCGTCGCGTGGCGAGTTCTGACCGCCGTAGTAGGCGCCAAGCTGCCCGGCCCAAGCTGCAATCAGGAAACCGGCGCAGGCGGCCGCCGCGCCCGCCCCCACCAGCGGCAGCCGCAACGACCGCAGCCACGCCAGGCCCACCGCTGCCAGCAGGTAATACGCCGGCGACGCGGTCATGAGATAGCGGGGGCTGAACTTCGCCACCGACTGCTGCAGCCAGACGTAGGCAGCCACCGGCAGCAATGCCACTGCGAGCACCAGCAGCACCGTACGCCAGCGGCCGGCGCCGGTCACCACACGGCCGGCCACTACCACCACCATGCCGATGGCGACGAGCAGCGCGAGCACTGCCCCGTAGGGTTCGACCACAGTGGTGGGCAGGCCCGCTTTGTCGAGCGCACCACCGAAGCCCATGAGCTGGGCGTTGAGCACCCCCAGCAGCGGCAACCCGCCCTCGTAGAAACTGTTGTCGCGGGCAATGGACTGCACCGCGAACACCGACCACGGCGCATAGCCCAGCAGCACGATGGCCGCCGCCGCGGCCGGGCCGGGCAGCGCCACCCGCCACCCGGCCTGCACCCACCGCAACAGCGTGACCGGCGCCAGCACCACCGCCAAGGCCACCAGCACGAACCCGAATGCGTAGTGGGTGTACAGCGAGAGCACCACCTCCACGCCCAGTTCCAGCCAGGCCGCCAAACGGAAGGCCGTCACCGCCCGAATGGCGGCATCGAGGGCCAGCACGCCGAGCAGGAGGGCCAGCGCGTAGTCGCGGGCTTCCTGCCCGTAATACACGTAATAGGGCGAGCAGGCAGCCAGCACGCCCACCGACAGCCCTACCGCCGGCCCGCCCACCCGCCGGCCCAACCGGATGAACGCTGCCACCGCCAGCGTGCTGGTAGCCACCGAGAGGAAGCGGAGAGTGAAGTCGGTATCGCCGAAGAGTCGGCTGGTGACGAACAGCAGCAGTGCGAACAGCGGTGGATGGTTGTCCACCGACACCACCCGGTGAATCAGGTCTTTCAGGCTGTCCTGCGCCAGCCACACGCTGAAGGTCTCGTCGTACCACAGGCTGGGGGTGTCCAGGTGGTAGACGCGCAGCGCGAACGCGGCCGCCACGATGGCGAGTGCTGCGGATGTGAAGGCATGGGGGCTGCGGGCGAGGGCTGCCAGGCGCGTACGGATGGCGTTCTGGGGTTGCGGGACGGATGGCGGGGCCCCTCTCCCTAGCCCTCTCCCACCAGGGGAGAGCGGATCGGCAGGGCCGTCGGAACCTACCACGCGCTGGCTAGCGGGACGGCGGGACTGCCCCAGGGCGCGTCTCGCTCGGCATGCCCTCCAGCAGCAAGGTGACGATGGCGCCCAAGCCGCACCACCAGGCCACAAACCCGAACACACCGCCCACAAGGGGCAGCGCGCCCAACAGCGAGAGGCCCAGCACGCCCACACCCATGGTGTAGACGGGCGTCAGGTTCTTTCGGCCGAAGCGTTCGGCCAGCCACGGTCCCATGGTGAGCGCGGTGATGAGGGTGCCCACCTTGCCCGCCACGGTGTACACCTCAATGGCCAGCAACGCCATGAACCAGCCGCCGGTGGCCAAGCCAATGACCAGCGCGAAGACCGCCGCCAGCGGCACTATGATGGCGGTGGCCAAGCCGACCGCACCACAGGCCAGCGGGCCCGCCGCCAGCTTGGCGCAGGTGCGGCGCACCACCGGCCGTACCGGCGCCGCCAGGAACAGCAATCCAAACACGAACTGGCCGAAGATATCCTGCACAATGCCGATGCCGTCGACTAAGAGGTTTGAGGCCCGGAGCCGGAGCCGGTGCTCGATCTGGCCGGCGATCTTGGCCGCTGGGTCCACCTGCGCATCGCGCTCGCCCACGTGGCTGATGTTGCCCTTGATTTCGGCGCTAGGGCCCACCGTGAAGTTGTCGGTGTCGGTCGTGACATCGTGGCCCACCGTACCCTCGATAACCAGGACGTTGTCGATGGTGCGCAGGTCATCGCCAATGCTCCCGCGCACCGTCAGGTTGGCGGCCGCTACCAGCGCATCGCGTTTGATGGAACCGGTTTTGCCGAGAGCGAACGTGCCGCCAGCACCCAGCAGGTCTTTGCCCGCACTGCCATCGATCTGCACTTGCATTCCCACCGCAACAATGCTGCCCATGACCGCGCCGGTAACTATTACGGTGGGGGCCGCCACTACAAGATTGCCCTCCACCCGGCCGGAAACCACCACCAGGAAGCCGGCGGCCACCACATCACCCTTCACGGTGCCGGCAATGTTGATCTCGCTGTCGAGCAGATAGAGGTCGTCGGTTACGGTATCCCCGGCGGCGACTGAGGCCGCAGGGCCGGTGCGGATGTCGGCCGCGACCGCCCGTTGCACCAGGGGCCCGCTGGCGCCCAGCGCCAACACCACGGCCAGCAGCCAGCGGGCGGCGGTGTTCCGGAGTGCCTTCGTCAGCATGCGGCGCCCTCCTGAACGGGCTTGCGGCCGGAGCCGGCGATGTGCGGACGCACCAATGGAAAAGCAGCGTCGAAGGTCATGATGTCGAGTTCGCGAAACCCAGCCTGTTGCACCATTGCTCCGGTCTCTCGATTGGGATGGCAGCCATTCGCCAGCAACCGCCAAGCGGGGGCCAGCGCGTCCTGAAACCGGCGGAGTGGCGTGCCCTGCGGGGCCGCCAGGTGCGCGATAAACACCACTATGCCGCCTGGGCGCAGCACCCGCTGCACTTCCGCCAACACCTTAGCGGGGTGCGCAACGGAACACAAGACTACGGTGGAAACCACCGCATCCACCGTGCCGTCCGCCTGCGGCAGCGCCTCGGCCACCCCAAGGGCCACCTGCGCGGCAATGCTGCAGCGGGCCGCCTCCCGCAGCAACAGCGCATGGTTGAAGCGGTTCGGTTCGACGCCTACCCAGCGCACCGAGGGCTGATAGTACCCCACCCAGTCCCCCGGCTCCTTCATAACGCTCATGTGGTTTCCCGCTACGGTCACCAAGAAGCGGTGGCAACGGCGCTTTTGGTCATGACGGCCTCCTGCTTGGCACTGTACTCATTCTGCTAAGCGTAGCGCCGTGTCCCAAATCGCACTACCCCGGCGTGTGCTCCAGCAGGAAGGCGTGCAGGCGCTTGATGGCCGCCTCCTTGGCCGCTCCCTCCTTCCACTCCGGGATGTATTCGGCGTTGGGGGCCAGCTTCGCCAGCTCTTCGCCAATGACGAAGGGGTGCGCCTGGTCGTTGCCGGGCAGCACCACCATGGGCGTGCGGCAGCTCGCCGCAAACTCGCGCGACACCGCGTACACGAATTCGGGTGCATACAGGTTCCGGTAGAAGGCGTCCAATACCGCTGGTGTCGCCTCAGGGTGGTCCTGCAGCGACGCGCACCACTGCTCGAAGATGGGCGAGTGGCCGGGGGCCAGCGGCCCTATCCGCCCAATGGGCTGCAGCACCACGGCCGACACCACCCGCTGGGGCGCCACCTCCAGCAGCTTCAGAATGAACGGGCCGCCAATGCACTGGCCCAGCAGGTGACAGCGCTCGATGCCCAGGTGGTCCAGCAACGCCACGTGGTCGGCGGCATACGTGTGCCAACCGTCCTGTGCGGTGATGGGCGCACGCGACTTGCCGGCGTTGCGCTGGTCCATGGCGATGACCCGGAAGTCCTGCGCCAGCGCCACGGTGGGGTCAAAGGGTGACGACGGCCGGCGCCAGTAGTCGATGCTGGAGAACAGCGACCCCGGCGCAAACAGCAACACCGGAAACCCCGACCCGAACTCCTCGTAGTACAGCGAAACGCCATCGCGCTCGAATGCCGGCATGGTGGTCACCCTTTCAGTTCAGTTCAGTGGTCCGTGGAATACGCGGGCGTCCGAACGGGACGCGCGTGCAGAGTATAGATCGGGAGGGATGCGACGGCGGGCGCACCGGGAACCTTTGCACCCTCCGAGCACGTCCCTACCTGAACTTGCACTCAACCCATAAGCGCCACTACTATCCATACAGGCTACGTACATGTTCGATGCTAGAAGGGGACAACGTTCATGCTGACTCAAGCGGACAACGAACTTATTTGTAGGGTGGGCCCCGGCACACCCATGGGCGACGTGATGCGGCGGTACTGGGTGCCAGCCCTGCTCTCCGAGGAGCTGCAGGAGCCCGACGGCGTGCCGGTGCGCGTCCGGTTGCTGGGCGAAAACTTGATCGCGTTCCGCGAGACGCAGGGCGGCATCGGCCTGGTGGCCAATGCGTGCCCGCACCGCGGCGCCTCCATGTTCTTCGGCCGCAACGAAGAGAGCGGCCTGCGCTGCGTCTACCACGGCTGGAAGTTCGATGTCGAAGGCAACTGTGTCGACATGCCGAACGAGCCGGCCGAGAGCAACTTCAAGCACAAGATCCGCATCGCCGCCTACCCGTGCTACGAGAAGGCCGGCATCGTCTGGGCGTACCTAGGCCCCAAGGACGACATGCCCGAGCCACCCGACTACGAGTGGATGCGTCTCGACAGCCGCCACCTGGGCATGACCAAGACCTTCGAGGACTGCAATTACCTGCAGGGCATTGAGGGCGGCGTCGACTCCTCACACTCGTCGTTCCTGCACCGCAACCTGGCCTCCAGCGACCCCACCCTGGGCCGCGGCAGCTACCGTGCGCGCTCTACGGCACCGCGGTTAGAGGTGATGTACACCGATTACGGGTACACCTACGCCAGCCTGCGCTTCCTGAAGGAAGAGAACCTGAACTACGTTCGCTGCTACCAGTTTGTGATGCCGTTCCAGCAGATGCGGGCGGGCTACGTGGGCATTGCCAACCACCCCACCAGCATGTCGCGGCCGGCGGTGCAGGGCCACCTGTGGGTGCCCAGCGACGACTACACCCACAACATCTACAACCTCATCTACGCCGCCGACGGCAGCGAGATCACCGACGAGGAGTTCTCGCACGAGCTGTACATGGCGGGCCGGGGCCCCAACGACTACTTCCCCGGCACCTACAAGCTGAAGAAGAACAAAGCCAACGACTGGCTGGTGGACCGCGAGGTCCAGCGCACCATCAACTACACCGGCATCATTGGGGTGAACACCCAGGACATGGCGGTGCAGGAGACCATGGGCGGCATCTACGACCGCACCAAGGAGCACCTCGGCTCGGCCGACTCCGCGGTCATCGCCACCCGCCGGCTGTTGCTGAAGGCGGTGCGCGACGTGCAGGCGGGCAAGGCGCCGGCCGGCTCGCAGGGCGAGGCGAACAACGTACGCCCGGTGGAAGACACCATCCCGGTCGACGTGCCCTGGGCCGACCACTTCCAGCCGGGCCTCGTCGCCAAGGTGTAGTCACCGACTTCGGGAGTTTTGGAGGACCGGGCGCCTTGCGGCGCCCGGTCTTTGCGTTGCAGAGGGGCCGCACCTTCACCGGGACCGTGCGTAGTAGGCAGGCCCTGCCGCCATCGTGAACGGCGGGCCGGCGGTTGCCTGTACTCCTGGCCGCTCCACTGACGCTTGCGCAGAGGGCGGGGGGCCCGGAGGGCTTTAAACCGTGAAGATCTCGATGCTGTGGCCGTTCAACTCGTCGAAGTACACGCGCTTGCCGCCGGCGCGCTGGTCCACCTGCATGTCGTACAGGTGCTCCGGCCCAGGGCCACTCCCGTACCGCAAACCCTCCGCCATGACGCGGCCGAAGATCGCGTCGAACTCGGTGTCATCGACCTTGAAGGCATAGTGCTGGCGGGCGAAGTGCCCGTTCTCGCCCGCCCACAGCGTCACGGTATCTATTTCCGCGAAGTCGAGCAGCAGCCCGCCGCCAACCTTCACCGGCGCAAAGTGCCCGACAGGCTGCGTGGGCAACCCCATAAGGCGCGCAAAGTAGTTGGCGGATTCGACCTTGTTCGTGCAGGGCACCAGAAAGTGGTTCAGTTCCATGGCAATCGCTCCATCAACACGCTGTGGTCTGTCGGCGCTAGGGTAGGGGTGGCGGCGAGGCAAGTCAAGTCAGCGTTCCGGCCGTAACAGCTCAGTCGTGCTGGGACGAACCCGCTACGCACACCTAGCGGTGCGGCCGCAGAGCAGGATGGCTCCCGTCACGTCGTATCCCACCCGGCTGTGATCAGGACCGGGCTTCGATGCTGCTGGCGAGAGCGGCGGCTGCTATGCTGCGGGCGGCGCATGCGTGCGCCCTACCAACCGCCAGGAGTGCCTGTTATGCAGCTTGCCGTTTCGTTGCCACGCGAGGAGTTGGGCTTGGATGCCGCCCGCCTGCGGGACTTTCTTCAGGGGGTCGAAGCGCTGGGCTACACGCAGGTGCACACCGGCGAGCACGTGCTGGGCGCCGACCCCACCAACCGCCCCGGCTGGTCGTTCCCCTACCCCCACCAGAGCTTCTGGCACGAGCCGCTGACCTTCATGGCGTTCGTGGCGGCCTGCACCCAGCGGATAGAGCTGGTGTCCTCCATCCTCATCCTGCCGCTGCGGCAGACGCCGCTGGTGGCCAAGCAGGCGGCCGAGGTGGATGGCCTGAGCGGCGGGCGGCTGCGGCTGGGTATTGGCCTGGGCAGCGTGCCGGTGGAGTTCGAGTTCATGGGCCAGGACTACCAGCGGCGCGCCCGCCGGGTGGAGGAGCAGATTGCCCTGCTGCGGGAACTGTGGACCAAGCCCGTGGTCACCTTCGAGGGCCGCTGGGACCGGGTGGTGGAGGCGGGCATCAACCCGCTGGCGGTGCAACGGCCCATCCCCATCTGGATGGGCGGTGGCACGGTGGAGGCGTCGCTCCAGCGCATTGCCCGCCTGGCCGACGGCTGGATCCTGTCAGGACGGTTGGAGGGCGGCAAGGAAACGTTGGACCGCTTCCGCAGCCTGGTGCGGGCGGGGGGCCGCAACCCGGACGACATCGCCATCTCGGCCCGCACCACCGCCGCCCGCGGCACGCCCGCCGAGTGGCGTGCCGCCCACGCTGCCTGGGCGGACCTGGGCGCCACCCACCTAGCGGTCGGTACCGCAGGCATCACGTCGAACGACCCGGCGGTGCATTTGGACGCGCTGCGGCGGTTCAAGGAGGCGGTGGCGTAGGCGGCGGCCTCAGCGTATGGTTGCGTCCCCCGGCCGCCGCCTACCTAAGGCTCCACCCGCCGAACGCCGGGTATCCGGTCGAAGTCGCGATCGAACGAGTAGACGACTGGATCGCCGGCCTGAAGCGCTTTGGCGGCAAGATACGCGTCCACGAAGCTGACGTTCCGCTCGGCAAAAAAGATCAGCGCAAGGCGGAGGGCGTCTTTGTCAGCCGCAAGGATGTGGTCGTCGGCGAGGAGGTTGAGGAGCGCCGCAGCGATGTCTGCCCGGGGCATCCGATAGAACCGGTTGAGGGTCCACACGACTTCGGCGAGGATGACCTCCTCGAGATAGGCGTCAAACTCGCCGGCCATCACCGCGCCGAGCAGTTTTGCTGCCCGTTCGGCGTGATCAACCGGCTCGTTCGTCAGGAATCGCAGGAGCACATTCGCGTCGATCCGGCCGGTCATAGGACTGGATCAGCAGCACTCCCCATAACCTCGGCGACAGCCGCTGCTTCCGCCGCTTCACGCTCGGCCTCACGGCCCGGAAACGGCCGTAAGCCGGCGGCGACGCCCCGCAGCTCCAGCAGGCTCTTGCGTGCCACAGGATGCAGATACGCCCGCCCATCCTCCAGCATGAAGATCACCTGTTGCCCCTCGGCCAGGCCCAGAGCGTCGCGCACCGACTTAGGGATGGTGATTTGCCCTTTGCTGGTAATGGTTGCTGTTAGCGTTGCCATTCCTTACCTCCTGCTAAACGTAAGGCTAGCATCGGCGGCGCACCACCGCAATTCCCCCTCTTTCACACCACCCGAAACCCGTGCTTGTCGCCCTCCAGTCTCACCTGCGGCAGCAGCACGCGGCCGGCGAGGTCAGCGCGCATGCGGCCGATGACCTGGGCCTTGTAGCCGTGCGCGGCGGCGATGGCGACGGTGCGGGCGGCGGCCTCGGGGCGCACCACGGCGCAGAAGCCGATGCCCATGTTGAACACCTGGTACAGCTCGGTGGCGGGAATGTTGCCGGTGCGCCGGATCAGGTCGAACACCGGCGGTGGTGGCGGCAGGGTGTCCAACTCCAGGCCGCAGGTGGTGCGCAGCCGCAGCAGATTGGTGAACCCGCCGCCGGTGATGTGCGCCAGGCCGGTCACCCCGCCCTGCTCGATGGCGGCCAGCACCGGCTTCACGTAGATGTGGGTGGGGCGCAGCAACTCCTCGCCCAGGGTGCACCCCAACTCCGGAATGTGCGCTGACAGGGCGTGGGTCTCGCTGCTCAGCAGCACCCGGCGCGCCAGCGTGTAACCGTTGCTGTGCAGCCCACTGGAGTGGTAGCCCACCACCAGGTCGCCGTCGCAGATGTCCCGTCCGTCGATGATTTTGGACACCTGCACCACGCCCAGGCAGGTGGCGGCGATGTCGAACGCGTCGCCCTCCCGCAGGCCGCGGATCAGCTCGGGCACCTGGGCCAGTTCGCCGCCGGCAATGGCGACGCCGGCCAGCTTGGCGCCCTCGTACAGGCCGCGCCCCAGCGCCTCCAGCAGGTCGGGGTGAATGTCCTGCACCGCCAGGTAGTCCACCAGCGCAAAGGGCCGGGCGCCCACGCATAGGATATCGTTGGCGTTCATGGCTATCAGGTCGATGCCCACGGTGTCGTACTTCTGCATCGCCTCGGCCACCAGCAGCTTGGTACCCACGCCGTCGGTGCCCACCGCCACGCCCATATCGCCGCCCAGGTCGTGCACCGTGGCGAAGAAGCCGTTGGCGATGACGGGGCGGCCAGTGGGCGAGGGGAGGTCCACCGTCTGGTTGAGCCAGTGCAGCAGGCCCGCAAGCCCGCTATCGGCGGCGCCAATATCGACGCCGGCGGCGGCGTAGGAGGAGGGTTCGGTCATGCGGCTGGCTCCTGTGCGGTAGCTCGGTGTAGCCCGGAGGGCGTTAGCCGGCGCGGCGACCAGCCTTCACCATGATATAGCGTAGCCGCCCCGGAAGAGACGGCGGGAGCGGCTACGCGAGTTCTGGCTCCCTGACGGTGATGATCCTGCTACGTCACATCTGGCCGGCTGAATCTGATGGTCCCTCACCGGGCGTTAACACAGCTTTGTAAGGCCATTTTAACGGTTGCTTAAGCTGCTCATAACGTTGGCGTAACCCGTCGCCCGCGGCCGCATGCAATGCTGGGGGTGGCTCACCGCGCAACCGGCGCGCTCTTAAGGGGAAACACCGTCATGCGCCTTCTTCAAAACCTCTCCATTGCGTTCGACGGCATCCGGGCCAACAAGCTGCGGGCGTCGCTGACCATGCTCGGCATGATCATCGGCGTGTCGGCGGTCATCGTACTGATGTCCATCGGCAGTGGCACGCAGGCAATGGTGACCTCGCGTATCAGTTCGCTGGGCAGCAATCTCATCTTCGTGCGGCCGGGCGGCGCTCCACAGCAGGGCGCGGTGCAGCAGGCTCAAGGCTCGGCCGCCAGCCTGACGCTGCAGGACGCTCAGGCGCTGGCCGCCGATGGCGCGGTGCCGGGCGTGGCCAACATCTCGGCCGAGGTGGACAGCCGGGCGCAGGTGGTGGCGGGCAACCTGAACACCAACACCTCCATCCGGGGCGTCGACGCCCCCTACCTGGACGTGCGCAACTATCAACTGGCCGATGGCGACTTCTTCACGCAATCCCAGGTGGACGGTCGCTCACTGGTGGCGGTACTGGGCGCCACCGTGGCCACCACACTGTTCCCGAACGGCGATGCCGTGGGCCAAAACATCCTGATCAACCGCAATCAGTTCAAGGTCATCGGCACGCTGGTGAGCAAGGGCGGTAGCGGATTCGGCAACGACGATGACGTGGCCATGGTGCCCATCACCACCGCGATGGCCCGCCTGTCGCAGCAGCGCTCGGTGACGGGTGGCCAGTCGGTGTCGGTCATCAACGTGCAGGCGGTCAGCGGGAAGGTGGTGAACGACGCCAAGGCCGGCATCAGCGCCGTGCTGCGCGACCGCCACCGGATCACCGGCGACGACGACTTCACCGTGACCAGCCAGGAGGATACCCTGGCGACGCTGAATCAGGTAACGGGGGTGATGACCGCCTTCCTGGGCAGCATCGCGGGCATCTCGCTGCTGGTCGGCGGCATCGGCATCATGAACATCATGCTGGTGTCGGTCACCGAGCGGACGCGGGAGATCGGCATCCGCAAGGCCATCGGCGCCAAGCGCTCCGACATCCTGGCGCAGTTCCTGGTGGAGTCGCTAGTGATGAGCGTGCTCGGCGGCGGCATCGGCCTGCTGATGGGCGTGGGCATCTCGCGCCTGGTGTCGGGCTTCAACGTGAACGGCACGCCACTGCAGACGGTGGTGAACCCCGACATCGCCGTGCTGGCCGTAGTGGTGTCCGCGGCAGTCGGCCTGTTCTTCGGCAGCTACCCGGCGGTGCAGGCCTCGCGGCTCAACCCCATCCAGGCCCTGCGCTACGAATAGCGGGCATGAGCCAGAGGCGTGATCGGTACAGGGCCGTCGCTGAGCGACGGCCCTGTTCTTCGTAGCTGCGCAATTCATTGCGCCTGCCGCGATGGCCTAAACGCGTTGGCGCAATGAATTGCGCAGCTACGGGCGCGATAGCATTCCCCGTACCGCTAACCCGGCCCGCGGTTCGACAAGTCTCCACGAACGGGTCTTGGGGGCGGGCGGGCAGCAGGTCAGCGGGCCCGATGGACTTAGATGAACTCCACCAGCACCAGCGGGCTCACCTTCAGCCACTCCTCCACGTCCATGCCGGCGCGGCCGGGGTCCCCTGCCATCTCGGTGAAGATGGCGCGGCGCTCGGCGGGGCCGGTGATGGGGGTGGCGTGGGCCAGGAGGTCGGCGGTGGCGCCATTCTTGACGTGCACGGTGAAGTCGGGGTGAGCGCGCAGGTTGGCGTACCAACTGCGCAGGCGGCCCGGCCGGCCGGAGATCGTGAACCCGCGCTGCAGCTCGGTGATGCGGATTTCGATGCGACGCGGCTGGCCCGAGGTGCGGCCGGTGGTGGTGATGTCGATAACCGGGTTCGTGCGCAGCGCGTTCAGTACGTTAGCATCCATGCGGTGGGGTCCCCTGGCAAAGGTGATGTGGTGCGGGTAGCATAGCATCCGCGGCGGCGGCGGCAGACCTTCTCCCTCAACGGAGAGGGTCGAACCTCCCGCTCACCCGTCTTGACCCTGAGATGCCGGCGAGCATGGGCCGCTAAGTAACTATCTCACAACGGTCTGGCTGCTCACTTCTTCAGGGGCATGAGCGGTAAGGCTCACCCCCAAACCCCCTCAAGGGGGTTCAAGGTACCCCTTCGGGATGAGTGAAAATGGGGGGACACCCCCCAAACCCCCTGCCAGAGGGGACAGCCGTCCCCTCTGGGCTCCCCTGCCGAACCTGCACAACGCCGCTATGCTTAGTTTTGAGATAGGTACTACGCCGGTGAAGCCAATCTGCCGCCTGCGTACAACGGCGAATCCTCCTAGGAGCACATCATGCGCATCTTCATCGCCGGAGCTACCGGTGTCTATGGCCGCAATCTCATCCCGCTGCTGCTGGCGCACGGCCATCAGGTGCGCGCCTTGGCGCGCACGCCGGAACGGGCCGCGGCCCTGCAGGCCCAGGGCGTGGAACCGGTGGCGGGCGACCTGCTGGACCCTGCTACACCACTGGCCGAGGGCATTCGCGGCTGCGAGGCGGTGCTGCACATCGCCACCGCCATCCCTCGCAACGGGGGTGCCCCCGATGCCTGGAACAACAACACGGCGCTGCGCACCACCGGCACCCGGGCGCTGCTGGACGCCGCGCTGGCGGCGGGGGCCACCCGCTATCTGCAGCAGAGCATCGTGATGGCCTACGCCGACGGTGGCGACCGCCTGCTCGACGAGTCGGCGCCCTTCGCCCAGCCCGCCAGCCGCCCAACCGCGCCGCCGGTCATTACGATGGAGCAGATGGTGCGGGAGACGCCGGCCGGCCGGTTGGCGTGGTGCATCCTGCGCGGCGGCAGCTTTGTGGGGCCCGACACGGCGCAGGAAAGCCTGGTGGACCGGCTGCGGGCCGGCCGCGAGGTGGCGACGGGCGACGGCTCGCACTACCTCTCGCCGGTGCATGTGGCCGACATGGCGGCGGCGACGGTGCTGGCCGTGGAGTCGGCGCCACCGGGGTCCACCTACAACGTGAACGACGAGCCGGTGCGCTACGGCGACTATGTGGACCGGCTGGCGGACCGGCTCGGCGTCTCCCGGCCGCAGCGCGATCCGGCGAAACCGGCTCCAGCGTCGTGCCGGGCCGATAGCACGGCCATCCGGCGCGCGCTGGGCTGGACACCCTCGCACGGGGTGTATTCGCTGGTGAACTCGTAAAGCGGTCAGCATCTGTAACGGCAGAATAGCGAGGCGGTTTGACAACGTGTTGTAATAGCTTGACGTTACAACACAATATCTGGTATACCTTCGGTGTATTGCGCGACCATCCTATCCACCGGCAAGCGGGTGGCCGCGGCTCACTACCATCAGGAGGCACGACATGGACGACGCTCGACCTATGATCCACATCCGGCTCCCCAAGAACCTCATCAAGCAGGTTGACCACGTGGCGGTGGATTGGGACAAGGACCGCGCCAAGACCATCGAGCAACTGCTGGCCGCCGCCCTGGAACGCCTGGATGCCCGCGACCAGATCCACGCCTTGGACCGGGTTGCGGTGGGCAGCCGCTAACCACCGGTGGCTGGCTGAGCGGGCTCTCCGGCCCGTATCTGGCCTCATCCCATGCCCCGCGACACGCTGATTACCGGCAGCCCCCTCGATGACGACGAGGGGGCTGAACCATCCGCATCCGCACCCGCCACCGAGCACGACCTTCTCTGGAGCCTCCGCCCCCGCACGCTCCCTGAGTACATCGGCCAGCGCGATGTGGTGGATAACCTGAAGGTGGCCATTCAGGCCGCCAAGCAGCGCGACGAGCCGCTGGACCACGTGCTGTTCCACGGCCCGCCCGGCCTGGGCAAAACCACGCTGGCACACATCATCGCCCATGAGATGGGCGCGGCCATCACCCACACCTCGGGCCCGGCGCTGGAGCGGCCCGGCGACATCGTAGGCCTGCTGAGTAACGTGCGGGCAGGCGAGGTGGTGTTCATCGACGAGATCCACCGGCTGTCGCGTGCCGTCGAGGAGTACCTCTACTCCGCAATGGAGGACTTCAGCGTCGATATCATCACCGGGCAGGGGCCCAAGGCCCGCTCGCTGCGCTACCGGCTGGAGCGCTTTACGCTGATCGGCGCCACCACCCGCGCTGGGTACCTCTCTGCCCCACTGCGCGACCGCTTCGGCATCGTGGCGCACCTGGACTTTTACACCGACGAGGAACTGGCGATGGTGGTCACTCGCTCGGCCCAGTTGCTGGACATAGCGATCACCCCTGACGCCGCACTGGAGGTGGCCCGCCGCAGCCGCGGCACGCCGCGCGTGGCCAACCGCCTGCTGCGCCGGGTGCGCGACTACGCGCAGGTGCAGGGCAATGGCCGGGTCACCCTGGAGATCGCCCAGCTTGCCCTGCAGCGGGAGGGGGTGGACAGCCGCGGACTCGACCGCATGGACCGCACGTACCTCACCACCATCATCGAGCAGTATGCCGGCGGCCCTGTGGGCCTGGAGGCGCTGGCCGCCACGCTCAACGAGGAGACCAACCTGCTGGCCGATGTGGTGGAACCCTTTCTGCTCAAGATCGGCTTCGTGAACCGCACCCCCACCGGCCGCAAGGCCACCAAGCAGGCCGCCACCCACCTCGGCTACCTGGAACCGCCCGGCGACCAGCCCCGGCTGCTGTAGGTAACCGGGGGTTCCCTCTCCCGCTGGGAGCGATCAGGTCCTACAGCGTGGCGTCACTCTGCGCCACACTGTAGGTAGCCTCGGGTTCCCTCTCCCTTTGGGAGAGGGTTAGGGTGAGGGTCCCGCCCATAGCAGTGGGCAGGTCCGAGGAAGGTGCCGGAGCGGGTAAGAACCGCTCGTCTTGGGGCGCCTTCGACAGGCTCAGGCAACAGGGCACTCCGAACCGCATCGCGGCCCTATCCCGTGCATCCGCGGCGCCCTAACCCGTGCTGGCAGGGCTATCGCATTCTCTCGCCCGCCATCCATAACCGCTCATCCTGAGCCAGTCGAAGGAGCGGACGCGAGCACCGGCCCCTTAGTAACTATCTCAAAACTAGGCATAGCGATGGTGTGGAGGTTCGGCAGGGGAGTCCAGAGGGGACGGTCGTCCCCTCTGGCAGGGGGTTTGGGGGGTGTCCCCCCAATTTCACTCACCCCGAAGCGGTACCTTGAACCCCCTTGAGGGGGTTTGGGGGTGAGCCTTACCGATCATGCCCCTGAAGCAGTGCGCTACCGGACCGTTTTGAGATAGTTACTTAGTGCGCCGTCCCTCCACCCAGGTTGGGTGGTTCGACAAGCTCACCACGAGCGGAACCTCACCGCCCGAGCAAGAATGCGATAGCACTGTCCATGCTCGCCCTCAATGCAATGGTGCATCTCCTCTACGCGCAGCGTAGAATGTGGCGCACTGGATGGCAATAAGACGGCCCGCACCCCGGCCATAACTCACAGGAGGCACCATCATGGGCGAGGTCCTTGGTCTCGGTATCACCCACTACCCAAACCTCACGGTCAAGGGCAATATGACCAGCCGTATCAAGATGCTGCTCGCCGACCCCCTCCTTCCTGAGCATCTGCGCTCGGTGGAAAACTGGGACCCCACCATGCGCGAACAGTGGGGCGCCGACGAAGGCCAGGCCCACTCCGACGCTCACCGTCAGGAGATGATCGAACGCTTCCGCAAGGCCCGCGCCGAACTCGACGCCTTCAATCCCGACTTCGTGCTCATCTGGGGCGACGACCAGTACGAGAACTACCGCGAGGACTGCGTGCCCGCCTTCTCCGTCATGGCCTACGACGAGGTGGCGTTCCAGCCCTGGAAGGCCAACCGCCGCGGCAAGAACTGGTGGGACGAGCCCGAGGACAAGACCTTCACCGTAAAGGGTCACCGCGACGCCGGCCGCTACATCGCCACCTCCCTGCTGCACGACGGCATCGACATCGCGTACTCGTACAAGCCGCTGCATGCCCACGGCGGGCTCGGTCACGCCTTCGCCAACTCCATCCTGTACCTCGATTTCGACCGCAAGGGCTTTCCCTACCCAGTGGTGCCCTTCTCCGTCAACGCCTACGGCCGCACCCTCGTCGGCAGCCATGGCTCGCCCATGACGCCCTCGGAGATGGCACACCTGCTGGGCGAGGGCGAGATGGACCCGCCCGGCCCGCAGCCCTGGCGCTGCTTCGATGTGGGCGCTGCCGTTGCCCGGGCGGTGGAGCGCAGCCCATGGCGGGTGGCGCTCATCGCCTCCTCGAGCTGGAGCCACTCGTTCCTGGTGGCCAAGAACGCCCTCATGTTCCCGGATGTCGAGTCCGACAAGCGCTACTACGAGGCGCTGCGCGAGGGAAACTGGGACGTGTGGCGCAACACCACCATCGAGCAGGCCGAAGACCGCGGCCACCACGAACTGCTGAACTGGTTCCTGCTGGCCGGCGCCATGAGCGAGCTGGGCCGCAAGCCCACCGAGTCCGTCTTTCTCGAGAGCTGGATCTCCAACTCCGACAAGGTGTTCGCCATCTTCCGGCCATAGGCTGGGGGCATGCATGTCATTCGTACCATCGCCGACTTTCGGGTGGCCCGCCGCACGCTGACCGGCACGCTGGGCATCGTGCCCACCATGGGCTACCTGCACGAGGGGCACCTGGCACTGGTGCGGCGGGCCCGCGCCGAGAACGACCACACCGCCGCCTGGATCTTCGTCAACCCCACCCAATTCGGCCCCCACGAGGACTTTGGACGCTATCCCCGCGACGAGGCACGCGACACCGCACTGCTGGCCGCCGAGGGGGTCGACCTGCTGTTCATGCCACCGGTCGGCGAGATCTACCCCGCTGGGTTCACCACGTCGGTCGACGTGGGTGGCGTGACGGAGCGGCTGGAGGGCGAAATACGGCCTGGCCACTTCCGGGGCGTTACCATAGTCGTCACCAAGTTCCTCAATATCATGCAGCCCTCCCGCGCCTACTTCGGCCAGAAAGACGGCCAGCAGGCGGTGGTCATCCGCAAGCTGGTGCACGACCTGAACCTGCCGGTGGAGGTCGTGGTGTGTCCAACAGTGCGGGAACCCGACGGCCTGGCCCTCAGCAGCCGAAACGTCTACCTGGGCGAGGCGGAGCGGGAAGCCGCTCCAGTCCTCTACCGCGCGCTGCAGGCCGCCGAAACGCTGTGGGCCGCCGGCGAGCGTGACGCCGGCCGGCTGCGCGACGCGATGCGTGCCATGCTCCACACCGAACCACTGGTGGCCGCCGACTACATCAGCGTGGCAGACCCCGACACGCTTGCAGAGTGCGCGGGCCGCGTGCACGCCGGGGCCCTGGCTTCGCTCGCAGCACGGGTCGGCGCCACCCGCCTGATCGATAACGTGGTGTTGGGGTAGGCTAGTGGAGCGTGGCCGGTTCCACCAGTCAGGAGGAGGACGCATGGCGGTCTACAACGTGGCGGTGCGTACCTCGAAACAGGAAGACGGGCTGTTCCGGGCCGAGTGCCCGGACCTGCAGGGCTGCTTTGTAGACGCGGAGACGTTGGAGGCGGCAATGGCCGACATCCAAGATGCCATCCATCTCTGGATCGAGTCGCAGAAGGCCATGAAGTGGCCGCTGCCAAACAACTTCGACGGCTACGCCATGGCAGTCCCTATGGACACCACCCTGCCGGTAGAAGCGGCGTGACCAACAGAGGATCAGTGGGGCGCTGGAGGGGATACCCAACGGCGTGAAAGATGAGATCCTCACCTACTGGGAAATGTGTTCGCGGCAAGGCATGTCGCTGCAGCGGGGTATGACCTTTCGGCCACCGCCAGCACACGGCGTCATCCTGATGTCGAGGCGGGCGAACGCCCCATACGATGACCATCTGAATAGCGACGAGTCGGTCCTGCTCTATGAGGGACATGACGAGCGACGCTCACCGGCCCTGCCCGACCCCAAACAGGTCGATCAACCTCGCATCGAGGCCAGCGGACGGCCGACACAGAACGGGGAGTTCGCCAACTGGGTTGACGAGGGGCATTCGAGCGGCGCAGCGCCCGCGATCTTTCGGGTGTACGAGAAACTGAGGGATGGCATCTGGTCCGATCGCGGCCTCTATCTCCTGAAGGACTACTCGTTCGCGCCAAGCGGCGGTCGATCCGTATTCAAGTTCGTGCTTGAGCAAGCCCCCTTCGATTCAGCGGCAGGTCACGAGACTAGCAGCGGGGATCTGCCCACCAGTCGGCAGATTCCTTCGTGGGTCAAACAGGCGGTCTTCAAACGCGACAGGGGGCAGTGCGTCATCTGTGGCGCCACCGACAATCTCCACTTTGACCACGATTTCCCGTTCTCCCGAGGCGGAGCGAGCATCACGCCCAATAACGTCCGAATCCTCTGTCTGCGTCACAACCTGGCGAAGTCCGCCAAGATCGAGTAACCATGAACATCCTCGTATCCAACGACGACGGCATAAACGTGCCGGGGCTGTGGCTGCTGGTGGAGGCGCTGCGGCCACTGGGTGACGTGACGGTGGTGGCGCCCGACCGCGAGCAGAGCGGGGTGGGCACGGCGATCACGCTGGCCAAGGCGCTGCGGCTGCACCCGATACCCTTCGCCAGCGAGACGGTGCCCACCTACTCGGTGGAAGGGACACCGGGCGACGCCGTCATCATAGCCCTGGGGCACGTGCTGAAGGACCGGCCGGTGGACCTGGTGGTGTCGGGCGTGAACCGCGGCGCCAACACCAGCGCCGAGGTGTTCCTTTCCGGCACCGTGGGGGCGGCGTGGCACGGGCTGATTCGTGGCGCCACCTCAATCGCGGTGTCGGCGGCGTACGTGAACACCCGCACCGACGAGCCGAACTACCAATTGGGCGCGCAGGTCGCCGCCGAGATCGCCGCCTCAGTGGCCGCCGGCACGCTGCCGAAGGGACGGCTGTACAACCTCAACGTGCCGCTGTGCCCAACCGCGGAGGTGAAGGGCCTTCTGCACGCCCGCCCGTCCTATAGCACCTACGCCGATGACGTGAAGGAGGAAGACGACGGCCGTGGCCGCAAGCACTACTACCTGCAGTACCGGCGCACCGACATTCAGGTGGGCCGGGGCACGGAAACCTGGGCGCTGCGCAACCGGTACCTGGCGCTGACGGTGCTCGACCGGCAGTTCCGGCCACAGCCGCGGCGCATCGTGCCGCCGGACGTGTGCGACGCGCTGTTCCGGCGGGTGATCGAGCGCCACTGGCCTATGTACGCCCCGGCTTTGCGTGGCGTGTGAGAGGTGCGTGAGGGACATCCGGCAGTCGGTAGTCGTCGCATCTATGGCTGACAGTGGGGCCGTGCCGCCGGTGCGTGCCCAGCGGCGGCGCTTCGGCCGGCCTGCGCACGGTCGTTGCGCCGAACCGGCCCACTAATCTATAGGCGTTGCCTCTGCCTTGCGGCGAGGCATTGACCAACCGCACAGATTGACAGGCGCGGACTTTGCTATACTAGCCGACGGCTCGCGGGCCATCGCCCGCACCACCACCCATTTACGCGGCCTGGGTTGCCGCGTCCAACAGGAGGAATAGGCACAATGGCAACGCGTGTAGGTATCAACGGCTTTGGCCGCATTGGCCGGCAGGTACTGCGGGCAATGCGCGAGCGGCACAAGGGCAGCCTTGAAGTGGTGGCGGTCAACGACCTGACCGATACCAGCACCAACGCTAAGCTCTTCAAGTACGACAGCAGCTATGGTATCTACCCCGGCACCGTCGAGGCCCGCGAAGACGGCATGGCGATCGACGGCGACGTTGTGAAGGTGTTCAGCGAGCGCGACCCCGGCAACATCCCCTGGAAGTCCGTGGGCGCCGACGTGGTCATCGAGTCCACCGGCATCTTCACCAATGCGCAGAAGGCCGCGGCGCACCTGCAGGGCGGCGCCCGCAAGGTCATCATCTCGGCCCCCGCCACCAACGAGGACATCACCCTGGTGCTGGGCGTGAACGAGAACAAGTACAACCCGAAAGACCACACCATCGTTAGCAACGCCAGTTGCACCACCAACTGTGTGGCGCCGCTGGCCAAGGTGCTGCACGACCAGTTCGGCATCACCCGCTGCCTCATGTCCACCATCCACTCGTACACCAACGACCAGCGCATTCTGGACCAGGCGCACAGCGACATGCGGCGCGCCCGGTCGGCGGCGGTCAGCATCATCCCCACGACCACCGGGGCCGCCCGCGCCGTGGCGCTGGTCATCCCGGAGCTGCAGGGCAAGATTCACGGCCTAGCCTACCGCGTGCCCACCCCCACCGTGTCGGTGGTGGACCTGGTGGCCGACCTGGGCAAGGATGTCGACATCGACGAGATCAACGACGCCTATCGCGAAGCCGCCCGCACAACCCTCAAGGGCATTCTGGACGTGTGCGACGAGGAACTGGTGAGCATCGACTTCAAGGGCAACCCGTTCAGCTCCATCGTCGACTCGCCGAGTACCATGGTCATCGGCAAGAGCATGGTGAAGGTGCTGAGCTGGTACGACAACGAGTGGGGCTACAGTTGTCGCGTGGCCGACCTGGCCAACTTCATGGCCGGCCGGGGCATCTAGCGCACCCCTTCGCACCCCGCCCTTGTGAACTCGGGCGGCGCCTAGGATTCGAGACGGGCGGCCAAATGGCCGCCCGTCTTCTTGTGGGTGCAGTCAAGGCCAACGAATGAGAGAGGGCGTCTTCCAGTCACCTAGGGGCGATTCACGAATCGCCCAGCCGCGTTCGGGTGATGCCCGTGGCCGTTCCCAAACGGGCGCGGGCGGGCGATTCATAAATCGCCCCTGCCCACCGGCGCTCACGACCCGCGGGCACCGTCCACCATTAAATCGTCATTGCGAGGCGTCCGACACCGTGGCAATCGTGGTGGCTTACCTACGGAGAGCGCACCCATGGCCGCTCCGTAAGGTTCCTTCGATTACACGGTTGCCACGGCGCCTTCGGCTCCTCGCAACGACGATGTGCGGACGGGCCTCGAACACAACAAACAGGGGGGCGAGCAATGCTCGCCCCCCTGGGTTTGCCGGCGGAGCCGGGTAGTTACGGGGTCTTTAAGCTGCGGGCGGTCGTCCAGTCGAGCGGTTTGCCGTCGCCCTGCACCCGTGGGCGCACCCGCCAGTAGTAGGTGGACTGCGCGTCGAGCGGGAACTGGGCGGGCACAGTGTAGCTGTTGGGTGGCGAGGTGACGGCGCCGTGGCGCAGCTCCCAGTAGAGCGCCCCCGTACCGAACGCCGGGTCCTTGCTCATCTGCACCTCGTAATAGAACACGCTGGTGTCGGAGTTGCCCCACTGCAGCACCGGGTTGCGCGTGGTCACGCCCTCGCCATCGGCTGGTGAGACCAGCGCCACCGTGCTGATCTTCGGCGCCGGGGTGATGAAGCTGAACTGCTCGGACCACGGCCCCCACAGCGCACTGTTCTCGTCGAGCGCGGTGGAGGCATACGTCATGCGCACCCGCCAGAAGTAGGTCATGCCACCCAGCATCACGTAGGGGCCGGCGCCCATCACCGGCGGGGCGATGGTGTAGCTGGTGTCGGCGTTGCGGATCAGGTTGATGGCCGGGCCGTCGTTATTGACCGGCGCCACCTGGAAATGGACCTGTGTGGCGCCCTTGATGGCGCCCCAGTTGAGGGTGGCGCCCAAGCTGGGCAGCGTGGAACCCTTCGGCGGCGAGTTCAGCGCCGGCCCGGATAGCATCACCACCGGTAGCAGACTGATGTTGCCTGCCGTACTGTTGGTGGTGATGAGGCGGGCCCCGGCCGTATCGGCAAGCACCGACGTCGGCCCCGCGCCCGTATTCACCATCCCCACCACTTTGTTGGAGCCGCCGTCGATGACCGCCAGGCTATCAGCGCTGCGCTGGGTCACGTATACCAGATTCGCCGGCGGGAATACCGCGATCGACCGCGGCGCAACACTGAGCGGGATAGTGGCGATAACAGCGTTGGCGTCGATATCGATGACCGATACGCTGCCGGCCGAGGCATTGGCCACATAGAGCCGTTTGGCTTCGGGGTTGATGGCCATGCCGGCAGGCCCGGCGCCCACTGCGATGGTGGTAATGGCCAGATTGCTGAAGGAGTTGATGACGCTGACGCTGTTTGAGCCCTGGTTGGCCACGTACAGCACGTTCGTAGTGGGGTTCACCGTCACCGCCGACGGCCCATTGCCCACGGTGATGGTGTCGGTCACCGTGTTGGACGTGGAGTTGATGACCGAGACGCTGTTGCTGCCCTGGTTCGCCACGTAGACGGCCCCAGTTGTCGTATTGCCCGCTATCGCTACCGGTAACGACCCCACCGAAATGGTGTCATTGACGGCATCGGCGCCAGCCCGCAGCGCGGAAACGTTGTTGGACCCTTGGTTAGCAACGTAGATGACGCTGGTTGCGCTATTGACCCACACCGCCGAGGGACTAACGCCACCGGAGTTGATGGAGAGCACGGCGTTGGTGGTGAGGTCGACCACTGAGAGGCTATTGGAGCCCTGGTTGGCCACGTAGAGCCGGTTGTTTGTGGGGTTGTAGTCGGCCGACCACGGCAGAATGCCCACCTTCACCGTGCTGCCCAGGCCACTGCCCGGGGGCGTGGGCGTGGCGGTAGCAAACCCTACCGGCGTCGGGGTCGCGAAGACGGGCGTACCGGTGGGCATTGCCACGTCGGTGGCGCTCGGCGTGACGGTGGCCCCGGGAGCGGGCGTTGCAGTAGCCGTGCCGGCAGTCGGCGTGGCGGTCGCGGTGGACGTAGGCGTGGCGGTGGCCTGCGCCTGGCCATAGGCGCGCAGCATACCGCCGGCGCTCAGCAAGTACACGCTGCCGCCGGCGATAACGGGCGACGACTGTGTTTGGCCTACCACGTCGGTCCAGGCGACGGCTCCGGTAGAGCCCTGGAAGGCGTACAACTTACCGTCGTAGGACGGGACGAACAGGAGGCCGTTGGCGAAGGCTGGTGACGCGTAGATAGCCCCCTGGGTCGTCGCCTTCCACGACACGGTGCCCGTGGCAGGCGACAGGGCCATCACATCACCGTTGATGGACGCCACGTAGAGCAGTCCGTTTGCAAACGCCGGCGACGCGACCACGGCAGATGTGGTGGTGTTCAACCGGCGTGCGCTTGCGTCGCTGCCGGTGTAACCGGTCGTCGTGTTGGGCGATCCCGCAATGGTGTACTTCCAGACCAAGGTACCGTTACTCGTATTCACTGCCATCACATCGCCGTTGTCATTCGCAACGTACAACGTGCTGCCCACAAGCACCGGCGTTGCCTGGATGCCCCCCTGCGCAGAGAACGTCCACTTCACGCCGCCCGACACGATATCTAGCGCATAGACGTTGCCATTCTCCATGGCGGCGTACACGATGTCGGTTGAGACCGTAGGAGCGGCGGACGCGCTGGTGTTGTTGACTACGTAGGTCCATCCCATGTTCCCGGTGGCGGCATCCAGGCGGTACACCCGGCCTGCCGCAGTGGAGAAGTACAGCAAGCCACCGCTCGTGATGGCCGGAGAGCCCTTCACAATACCGGTCGCCTGGTAGGTCCAAAGCTTGTTGCCGGTCGAGAGTTCCAGGGCGGTAACCTCGCCGTTGTTATTGCCGAAATACACGCGGGTGCCATCCGCTGCGGGGGTGGACGCAACGGGGCTCGCGCTTTGGTAGGTCCAGTTGACGGCGCCGTCCTCCGCCTTGAGGGAACTCAGCTTGCCATCGGCGGAACTGACAATGACCTGGCGCTCCACCACGATGGGCGAGACCAGCCCTTGGCTGGCCGCCACCATAGCTGCCTGCCACCGCAACATCATAGGGACTGTGATGTTGGCCGCATCGCTATTGAAGCCGGAGCGATCGATGGAACGGTGGAACATGGGCCAATCGCCGGCCTCGGCGCGGGTGAGCCGCGGCTGCAACAAGGCGGCCGCGGTGAAGCCTAGGGAAAGGGTGAGCGCTGCCACCACACCAAGTGTTCGACGGAAGTTCATGAGCCGGGCCCTCCTTGGATCCTTCTGCGAGTGGGCGCGTTTGTGCGTTTAGCTTAGTGTACGCACGCGGGCCTTCTGCTGTAAATATGGGGGTTGTATGGGCTAATACCACAACTAATAGTGGAAACGCAAATTTGTCACCAATCGTCGCTGAGGGCCCATTGCGCTCGCGGCGCTCGACGGTGGGCCTACGCCCCTGACCGCACCGGCTGCGCCGATAGCAGTGCGCTCGCTCCTGAACAGGAGCTGCCGCCACGCCTGTGCTACACTCGCATGCGCCGCGCCGTCCGTCTTTCGGGATGGCGCACTCTGGAAAGGATCCCCTCCCTCCCTTGCGTGCTGCTCTTTCGCCGCGCCTGTACTACGGCTGGGTGGTGGTGGGCGTGGTGTTCACCGCAATGCTGCTGGCCTCGGGCATCCGCACCCTGCCGGGCCCGCTCATGGTGCCCCTGGAGCGGGAGTTCGGGTGGGACCGCGCCTCCATCTCAATGGCGGTCAGCGCCAACCTGCTGCTGTTCGGCCTGGTTGGTCCGTGGGTCGGCAGATTGATGGACACTCGGGGACCGCGCACCATGCTGCTCCTCGGGCTCACGCTCTCCGCTCTCAGCGTGTTGGCGGTACCCGTGATAGGGCAGATCTGGCAACTCTGGCTGTTGTGGGGCGTGGGCGTGGGCATCGGCCTGGGCGGGTCTACCGGCGTTATTGTGGCGGCGGTGGCCAGCCGGTGGTTCACCCGGCGGCGCGGGCTGGTGGTGGGCATTCTGAGCGCCGCCATGTCGGCTGGGCAGTTCGTGTTCCTGCCGCTGGTGATGGGCATCATAGTGTTCTCAGGCTGGCGCACGGCGGTGTTCCTGATCGGGGGCGCGGTGCTGCTGGTGGCGCTGCCGCTGGTGGCGGTGCTCATGCGCGACAACCCCTCCGACGTCGGGCAGACCATTGAGGGGGCGGACGCGGACGCGCAGGGCCGCCCGGCCTGGCAGGCGCTGCCCGCCGTCCACCGCAACGTTAGCGCCTTCCGCACCACCGACTTCTGGCTGCTCTCCGCCAGTTACTTCGTGTGCGGCTTCACCACCCTGGGGCTCATAGGTACCCACCTTATTCCCCACGCCATCGACCACGGCTTCCCCGAAGCGGCCACCGCCACCATCATGGGCCTGATGGGGTTCATGAACTTTGTGGGCACCACCGGGGCCGGCTGGCTCTCGGACCGGTGCGACAAGCGCAAGCTGCTGGGGGCCATCTACGGCCTGCGCGGGCTCTCGCTGCTGGCGCTGCCGTTCATCGGCGACATCCCCACGCTCGGCGTGTTCGCCGTGGTATACGGACTGGACTGGATCGCCACCGTGCCGCCTACCGTCAGTTTGTGCGCCGACCTCTATGGCAAGGAACGGGTGGGCAATGTCTACGGCTGGGTGTTCTTGTCGCACCAGGTAGGCGCGGCGGCGGCGGCCTATGCGGGCGGCATCGCCCACGAGGTGTTGGGCGGCTACGGCCTGGCATTCTTTGGGGCCGGGCTGCTGGCGATCATCGCGATGGGGCTGGCGCTGCGAGTGTCGAAGCCGGTGGCGCGCCCGACGGCCGAGATGGCGGGCGCGACCGCATAGCGGCGACGGGACTACAGGGTGAGCCCCGGGCCGGTCAGCACCGATGGCAGTTCGCTGAGGCGGTGGATGGCGGGGGCACGGTGGCGGCCGGAGGCACGGCGGTCGACCATGAGGGCCTGGAAACCGAGCGCCATGGGCCCCTCGTAATCGGGGCCGAAGGAGTCGCCGACGAACAGGCTCTCTCCGGCGTCGGCGCCCGTGGCCTCCAGCGCGGCCTCGTAGATGCGGGGGTGCGGCTTGCGGTAGCCGACGCGGGCCGAAGTGACCGCCTGCTCGGCGTACCGGGTGAGCCCCAGGCCGTGGGCAATCTGCGGCAGCGCCCAGTTGAAGTTCGACACCACGCACATGCGGTAGCCGGCCTCGGCCATGCGGGCCAGCGCGGCGGGCACCTCGGGATACAGCGTGTAGGTGTCAGGATCGTCCTGCACCGCCAGCAACTCCTGCACCATGGCTTCCCGCTCGTCGGACGCTGGAATGCCGAGGCGCACCAGGATCTCACGCTCCAGCCGGGCGCGCAGCAGGTCATAGGTCTGCTCGTCCCCACTGGCTTCGGGGTGGGCGATACCCGCTTCCGTGTCCATGCCACCCCACACCTCATCCATCACCGGGCGGACGTCCCGCCGGTCAAAGAAGTGGCCGCGGCGGGCGCAGGTCCACACGTAGTTCCAGATGCGGGGAGGGTCGTTGAAGCCGAGGGTGCCGGCGAAGTCGAAGAACACCCAGCGGACACGGTCGGGGTTGGGAAGCATGCTGACCTACTGCAAGGCGGTGAGGGTGACGTGCGGCCGGAGGGCGTCGTCACCCTCCGGCCGCGGAGAACGAGGTTAGTCGAACATCTGGGTGACGGAGCCGGTGCGGGTGAGCGAGATGTGCGACATGGCAGAGTGCTCGGTGGCGCCGTGCCAGTGCTTCTCGCCAGCCACCACGTGCACCACGTCGCCGCTGTGCACCTCCAGTTGCACCTTCTCGTCGGCCACGTAGCCAATGCCGTAGGTGATGAACAGGATCTGGTCGCCGGAGTGGGTATGCCACTTGTTCTTGGCGCCAATGTCGAAGTTGACCATACCGAGGTTGTAGTCCTTGCTGTCGGACACCATGGTCTGGCGGGTGACTTTACCCACGAACAGCGGACTATCGGCGGGCTCGTGCGGGATTTCCGAGACACGGACCAACTTCATCGCGAGACTCCTTGCGGCGGGATGGTGGCGCGCGGCGCGCGCGGTTGGGTTAGTGTAGCATGCGGCAAATGGCAGGGTGGCAGCAGTCCGGCAGTGCGTGGATCAAGCCGCGCTGGCAAAGCATGTCTTCCAAGGCGCCCGCCGGGGTAGTACACTGGGGGTGTGCGTCAGTCATACCCTAGAACGAGGTGATTGACCCTTGCTTGATTCCTCGATCCCCATCGACCTTGACGAGATTAAGCATGTTATTCGCACCGCCGATGTCATGCTGGTCCGGTTTGAACTGTTCGACAAGCGCCTGCTCTTCGATGCCCGTTACGACAACGAGGAGGGTCCGCTGTTGAAGGTGGTGTCGCGTGCCGGTTCGGCCGCTGCCCGGTTCCGCAGCCTAAAGCGCATGCGGCCACACTTCCCACTGCCGCAGAACATCCTGACCTTCGGGTGGCCGCAGCACGTTAGCGCCATGAAGCGCGAAGGTGTGTGGCAGGAGATTCTCGAACGTTGCGGCGCCTCCGGCGTCCATGGGCGCAACGCCGAGTTTGAGAAGGCCTTCGACCTGCTGCAGGAAGAGGAGCACAAGGTGATGGTGGGTGCCGTCACCGGCGAAGGCTTTGAGACCATCTGGAAGGCCGGACAGGCCTAACCTTGTTCCGTCGTTAGAAGAGGCCACCGCACGTGCGGTGGCCTCTTCGTTTCGTCGCCGCTTACAATACGGCGCCGGCCGGCCGGTCTCGCCGCGTCGACGATCGGAATGCACCGTTGCCTGAGCTTGTCGAAGGCGCCGGCGCCAGCCAAGACCGGCCGGCCGGAAGCACGCCACACCCGCCGCTTGTTGCCCGCGCGCCCACCGCGTAGAATGACGACTGACTGGCCCCCCGTTCCCGACTTCCCCACATCCTTACTCCGGGTCCTCCAGGCACACGTGGACATTCTCTTCGACCGCGGCCTGCACCTGCCATCGCTCGACCTGTGGATGGACTCGCTCCGTGCCCGCAACGGGTGCTGGGTGTCGCACGCCCACACCGACCACATTGCGGGCCATCGCGACTACCTGGCCACCGCCGCCACCGCCGACCTCATGTCGCTGCGCTACAAGCGCGCCACCGGCCGCCCCATCGGCTACGGCCAGCCGGTGGAGGCCGAAGGCTACCGGCTGACGCTGTTCCCAGCCGGCCACTGCCTGGGGTCGAGCCAGATGCTGGTGGAGGTGGAATCCACCGGCGAGCGGGTGGTCTACACCGGCGACTTCAAGCTGCGCCACAATCCCACCGCCGCCGTGGCCGCCATTGTGCCCTGCGACGTGCTGGTGATGGAGGCCACCTTCGGCCAGCCGGGCTACAGTTTTCCCGACGACAGAGAAACACTGAACCGGATGCGCGAATGGATCGAGACCTGCCTGAACCGCAGCGAGACGCCGGTGGTGCTGGCCTACAGCCTGGGCAAGGCGCAGGAGGCGCTGTGGCACCTGCTGGAGATGGGCCTGCCCGTGCGTTACGACCTCTCGATTGGGCGGGTGGTGGGGGTGTACCAACGCCACGGCGTAACGTTCGACGGTGACCATGGGGTGTACGACCCTGCGGTGGCGCCGTGGCCCGCCGGCGCCGTGGGCTTGATGCCGCCGCACGCACGCCGCGGCGAGACGTTCCGCAGCCTGCACCGGACGCGCACCGCCATGCTGACCGGCTGGGCGATGGAACCCGACGCCCGCTGGACCTATCACACCGACGCCACCTTCCCCCTGAGCGACCACGCCGGCTTCCCCGACCTGGTGCGCTACGCCAAGGAGAGCAGGGCCAGGCGGGTGTACACCGTGAACGGCGCGCCCCACCTGGCGGGCCACCTACGCCGCATGCACATCGACGCCCGCCACCTCGAAGCCACCAACCCCGACGCCGTCCAGCTCTCCTTTACGCTTGAGGCGTTGCAGCCGGCCTGAACCCGGTGAACCTGCTGTCCACCCGTCCAGACCGGCCGGCCCCTGCCTGGGAGCGGCCGCTGGCGCTGCTGGTGCTGGCGCTGGCGTTCGCCGTGCGGGCCTACCACCTCGGCGTCCCCTCCTTCTGGTTCGACGAGGGGTTCAGCGCCCACCTGGCGCTCGGCTCCTTCAGCGCCATGTTCACCCAGGGCGCACTCGACCCGCACCCCCCGCTGTATCATGCCCTGCTGTGGCTGTGGCAGCACTCGGTCGGCGGTGGCGAGTTCGCCCTGCGCTTCCCGTCGGCAGTGGCAGGCGTGCTGGCAGTGGCGCTGACGTACCGGCTGGGCCGCGACCTAGCGGGCAGCGCCACCGGCCTGGCGGCGGCGCTGCTGGCGGCGGTCAACCCGTTCTTGGCCTACTACAGCCAGGAGGTACGAGCCTACTCGCTTCTGCTCCTGCTCGCGTTGCTGGCGACCGTACTCCTGCTGCGCGCCATGCGAGGGACCATCCGCTGGCGCTGGTACGCCATCGCAGTCACCGCCCTGCTGGCCACACACTACTTTGCGGCGTTCACCATCGCCACCCATGCCGTGTGGCTGGCGCTGCGCCGGCCGGGGCGAGCCGGGGCGCTGGCGTGGCTGCGCAGCGTGCTCATTGCCGCGGCGGTGCTGGCACCCTGGTTGCTGTATTCCGGCCTCACCCTCGCCGGGTACCAGACGCTGGCGACGGCGCCGGTGTCTCCGTTGCAAGCGCTGCGAGAGATCGCCGTGGCCTTCACCACCGGGGTGGTACCTGCAGGGTCACCGCTCCGCACCGCCGTCTTGGTGATGAGCGCCGCCATGCCGCTGGGGCTGGTGGCGCTGGCGTGGCAGCGTCGGTGGGGCGTGGCGGCCATGCTGCTGGCTGGTCTGTTGCTCCCGGTTGCCGGGTTACTGCTGGTGTCGCTGCTGCGGCCCACGTTCAATGCCCGCTATGTGCTGGTTGCGCTGCCATATGTGTTCCTGCTGGTGGGGGCGGCCACCTCGCTGCTGGGGCGGCGCTTTGTGGTGGCGGGTCTCGGCGCCGGGCTGCTCTTGGCAGCGCCGTCGCTGCCGCCGCTACGCGCCTACTTCACCGACCCAGCCCTCCAGCGCGACGACTGGCGCTCGGTGGCGGCCTTTGTCGACGCTCATGCAGGGCCCGGCGATGTGTTCGTGTTCAACGCCGCCTATGTGCAGGACGTGTTCGACTACTATTCGCGCGGCCCGCAGCCCCGTTTGGGGGTGGCTCGCACCGGCCAGTTCGACGGCGAGGCCGCAGCCGCGGTGCTGAACCAGGCGGCGGGGTTAGGCCGTCGCTTCTGGCTGGTGCTATGGCAGGACGAGGTGTCGGACCCCGGCGCCTACCTGCCGGGGACCGCCGACGCGCAGGCCTTGGTGGTGCAGCAGTACTGGAATGGCCCCATCCGCGCCTTCGCGTATGACGCGCCCCCCGGCGAACGCCCCTTCAAGCCGCTGGGACCAGCCGAGAAGCTGGCGGCGAACCTGGCGGATGAGATCGCCCTGGAGGGCTACAGCGTGGACCGGCTGACGGTGAGGCCCGGCGACACCCTGAACGTCACCCTTTACTGGCGGTCGGTGCGGCAGGTGCACCACGACTACCGCGGGTTTGTGCATCTGCTGGGCAGCGACATGCTGGTGTACGGGCAGCAGGACAAGGTGACCATCGGCTTCTACCACCCCACCAGCACCTGGCAGCCGGGGGAGGCACTGCGCGACACCTACCAATTCCAGGTGCTGCCGGAGGCGCCGCCGGGCGACTACATGCTGGAGGCCGGCATGTACACCTTCCCGGCCTTCGAACGGCGGCCGATGCTGGGCGTTAACGGCGCTCCGTCCGCCGATAGCGTGATGCTGCCCGTGAGGGTGCGGGTGCAGGCGCCATAACCGGGCGGGTGCTCCGCCGACCCCGTGCGGAGAACGATGGCTGTCGATGGGCCGCAACGCGTACCATGCGCACCCCGCGTGCTGGCAGAACGCCGTCTTGGGGAGCCTGCACCCGGCAGGCCGGCCTGCTCCTACAGAACAGCGGCCGTCTCGTTTTCCAACAGGCGCTCGATCTGCGCCAGGACGGGGCTGCGGAGCAGCGCAGCTTCGTGCGCTGGGAAGGTGACCCAAACCGGAAACTCGCGCCCCGTGATCTTGCGCTCTTTGGTGGGCGGGCCCAGCGAGAACAGGTCGTTCCAGGCGGCAGCGGTCGCTGGACGGGCCAGCAGCAGTAACCCACGGCCCAGGTACCCGTCGGGGATACCGGCCAGGTGCAGGCCGGCGGCGGTGCAGGCCTCCGCCAGTTCCGCCTCGGTCAGGAAGCGCGGCGAGTCGCCTGCCACCCATCCGATGGCAGGGTGCAGGCCGGGGCCCTCGTCCTGCAATGCCGCCACCCAGCGGCGGCGGGCAGTGGCGTTGAAACGCATGTAGGCGTCGCCCAGGCCGGCGGGCGCCGCCTCGTGCTCCTTCAGCAGCACCGAGGGAAACGGCAGGTCGGGCAGCGCGTAGGCCCGCAACAGGTATGACGGCTCCGGGCTGCCGTGCGGCGCCACCGCGCGCAGGAACGCCGCCATCGTGGAACCGGTGAGCGCCAGGCCGGGCAGCACGGCCAGGCATACCCTGCCGCCGTACCGCGCAACGCTTGCCAGCCGCACCTGCTGCGTGTCGAGCCCCAGCCGCTCGTCGCAGGCGGGCAGGCCCAAGTCGCTGCCCCGCCCAACATGTTGCGTCATGCTTGCCCCATCCGGGTCCGGGCCGCTGCGGCGGCGCAGCAGCTACCCGGTGCCATCAAAACTTGTGCTCTCAAGCATACGCGAGGTATCATGCCCGCACCATAGTTCGTGGAGGTGCGCCATGCCGGAAGGCAAATGCCACGTGGAGATTGTGTACTGCGTAGCTTGAGGCTACTTCCCCCAGGCCGTCAGTGTGGCGGCCGAGCTGGCTTCGACCAATTATCGGGAAACAGCTATCACGCTCACGCCGTCGGACAGCGGGCGGTTCGAGGTCTACCTCGACGGCGCCAAGTTGTACGACCGCAAGGAATCCGATAAGTACCAGGACTTCCTCCCCGCGATGCGCGAGATCCATAAGATCCGGGATGCCGTCGCCAAAATCATGCATGGGGAGCCAGCGGCAACGGCGGCCCACCCCTAACCGTAGCCGAACGCCACAACCGGCGGGAGGACTCCCGCCGGTTGTGGGTTAACCGGCGAGCCACGCCGCCGCGGCGTTACCTGGCGGCCTTCACGTTCTCGATGTGGGTCCAGGTGTCGGACAGCGAGCCGGGGAACAGGTAGTCGCCCACCACCTTGGCGTTCGCGGCCACCTCCACCGGCAGCCAGAACAGCGGAATGTCCTCGTGCTTGGTAAACATGGCCTCGCCCAGCGCCCGCCAAGCCGGCTCGGCCGCCTTGGGGTCGAGGGTCCCGTAGGCCGGCAGGCTCAGGCGCTGCACGTCGCCGTCTTCGACACCGCGCCCGCGCCCGGCGGTGCCGACGGCGTAGATCTGCGAGCCGACGTACTGGTCGGCGGCGGTAGCGGCGATCTCGATGTGGTTGTCGAACTTGAGGCCGTTGCGAAGGGTGGAGATTTGCGTGGGGTCCATGGTCACCAGTGCCACGTCCACCCCGATGCCCCGCCAGGCGCTGGCCACCGCCTCCGCCAGGTCCTCGGCGCCGGCGTATTGCACCAGCGGCATCACCAACAGCGTGGTCTTCAGCGGCTTGGCGGGCCCGTAACCGGCGTCGGTCAGCAACTGACGGGCGGCCGCCTGGTCAAAGCCGTACTCCGCTGGGAAGCGGGTCCCCCACTCCGGGTTCCAGCCGAGCCGGGTGGGGTGATAGTGGTTGAGGATGGCCACCTCGCCCTTGCCGGCGAAGAAGGCCTTGTTGAGGGCGTCGCGGTTGATGGCCTTGCTCAGCGCCTTGCGCACCCGGATGTCCAGCAACGGGCTCTCGGGGTGCAGGTAGCCGGAGCCTGGGTTCTTCGCCTCGTTGAACGAGCAGCACAGGAAGCCGAGGAAGGTGCGCAGGCCCGCAGCCCTGCCTTTGATGACCTTGAACGCCTGTTTGTCCAGCGGCTGCATCAGGTCGTTGGGCAGCGTGGCCAGGTGCACCTCGCCGGCCAGCAGCGATGCGGCCCTGGTCGAGGCCTCTTTGATGAACCGGAACTCGAACTCTGGGAAGTCGGGCGTCACCCGCCAGTGCGGGCCGGGCGCCCGCTTGAAGCGGATGTAGGAGGCCTGCTGACGGCTCTCCAACTGGTAGGGCGCGGTGCCGCTGATGAGGCCGGTCTGGAGGGTGGCGGGCTGGCGGGCCTTGCCGTCGGCCGCGCTGCGAATCTCCACGCCGCCGCCCTGCTGCCCGATGTTGTTCAGCACGTTGGCGTCGGACCGGTTGAGCCGCACCACGAACTCGCGGTCGCTGGGCGTTTCGACGGCCTTCACCAGGTCGCGGAAATAGGGCGAGGTGCCACCCACCGCGTCGGTCTTCATGTAGTCGGCCAGCGAGAACGCTACGTCGCCCGCGGTGACGGTGCCGCCACCGCCGTGGAATCCCACGCCGTCCTTCAGCATGAAGCGCACCGACAGGCCGTCGGGCGCGGCCTCCCAACTGGTAGCGAGCTGGGGCGCGACCTTGCCGGTGTTCGGGTCGACGGCGGTCAGGTACTCGTACTCGGGGCGCAGTTGCCACAGGTCGGTGGTGCCCAGCAGCCGGGGCTCGCTGCCCTCCACCCGCGGCGGGCTCAGCGCCATCACCACGCGGTTGACGGCGGGCGCCGCGGGCTTGGCGTCGGCCGCCGGCGTGTCACCGCCCGCGGCCGGTTGTGCGGCCGGGGTGCTGGCGCAGGCGGTGAGGCCGGCGGTGAGGAGGGCGAAGAGAAGCGGAAATGACAGGGTTCGCAATGGTTTCCTCTAGACTCGGGGTACAGCAGGGCCTTGGTGGTTTCGCCGAGGGTGCTTACGCAGCCCGCTGCTCGCGCCTTGAGCGGGCTACGATCAGGTCGTACAGGCTCTGCATGTTGAGCCAGTGAAGCGCTTCGATCTCCAAGGCCTTCTCCAAGTCCAGCGCAATATCGGCGGTCACTGCCTTGCGGCCATTGATGATGTCGTTGACGAGTCGCACGGGACGTCCTATATGGAGCGCCAGTTCCCGCCGGGTCATGGAGCGGGCGTGCAATTCACGGATCACGTGTACACCTGGGTGGATTGGTGGACCCTTGGCAGGGTCAAACACAAAGACCGTATCTTCAGTCGCCATAATGTGTGCTCACTTCCGCCACGATCACCATCGTTCCTTCCTGGAGCGTCGGTATCAAGCGTATCCGAAATCCCAGGTCCATCGCGTAGTGCCCTCGACGGTCGCCATGCAATGGGTGCAGGCGCAATGACCGCACCGCGTAGAGGCTCTCAAAGCTTGGGGCTGTGGCAATGGCGTTGATCGCGGCGAGGAACGGATCACCGACCTCAGGACCCCAAAACCGGACGGCTGCGTCGCGCTCCAGCGCACACCGTCGCAGCCGGTTCGTGCGGAAGGCTATCTGCAAGCCAACATCTACGCCGCAGGGTTGTTGACGCTCAGCACGTTAGAGCGCCGCCTCGACACCGTTGCGGAACGTCTCCGCGCCGAGCTTGAGCAGTGCGATGCCCTGGATGGTGACGAAGTTGGCGCCCGCCTTGATGAGGCTGGCGACGGCGGCGGTCTCGGTGGCGCCGTTGCCGCCGATGCCGGCGTGCTTGCCGCCGGCCCGAATGCGAGGCATCAGCTCGCCCATCAGCTTGCGCACCTCGGCCTGCGGCGGGTTGCCCATGCTCTGGCCCAGATCGCTGGCAGCCACATGCACCACGTCGATGCCCGGTACGGTCAGAATGGCGTCGAGATTGCCGACGGCCTCCAACTCTTCGCACATAGGGATGACCAGCGTCTGCTGGTTGATCCACTGCGAGGACTCGGCGCGGCTGAGGTGCACGCCGTAGTCGTGGGCGCGGCCGGTGGCGGCGCCGCGGTGGCCGTCGGGGAAGTAGCGGGCGGCGGCGGCCACCGCCTCGGCCTGCGCCTTGGTGTTGACGTGCGGCACGATGATGCCCTGCACGCCGCGGTCCAGGAACCGCAGGATGGTGGCATCGGCGTGGTCGGGTATGCGGGCGATGGGGGTGATGCCGAACACCTCGGCGGCGCGCACCATGTTCTCCACCTGGTCCACGCTCATCGAGCCGTGCTCGCAGTCCAGAAACACGAAGTCGTAGCCGATGGCCCCCAGCAGCTCCACCATGTCGAGCGCATAGCTGCCGACGATGCCGCCGAACACGACTTTGCCCTCGGCGAGCTTGGCCTTGGTGAGATTGGTGCGCATGCGATCGGGCTCCTTTGGGTAGTTGAGGGCGTAAGTATTGTAGAGCGTGGCGGGTTGGGGCGCATGGCGGCCGGGGCTCCAAGGGGCGCTGCATTTACGCGTTAGCATAGCTGGAACGGCTCCGCCGCTGCACCGCCAGCCCCATGTCCACAAAGCGCTGCACCTGCGCCGCCAGGTCCGGCACGGCAAACGCCACGTGATCGAACCCCTGCAACTTGCCCTTTGGTTGTCCCTCCCGCGAAACCCGGCCTGCCGTTTACGGCGGCGGTCTGAACCTAGCCTCGGTGCTCAATCCTCCTCATTAGGTCATGCGCCCCCGCTCACAGCAAACCCAGCACGAAACCGCCCAGAGCGCTGAAGACCACCACCACCAGCGGCGGCAGCTTCCAAAACAGCAGCAGGCCGAATGCCATCAGCGCCAGCCCAACGTCGAGCGGCCGGCCAATGGCGCCCGTCCACACCGGCGTGTAGAGCGCGGCCAGCAAAATGCCCACCACCGCGGCGTTGACACCCCGCAGCGCCGACCGGAACTGCGGGTGTGACCGCACGTCGTCCCAGAACGGCAGCGCGCCCACAATCAGCAAGTATGAGGGAAGGAAGATGGCCACCAGTGCGATGGCCGCCCCCGCCCAGCCGTTCGGCTGTGGCCCCATCACCGCGCCCAAGTAGGCCGAGAAAGTGAACAGCGGGCCCGGCACCGCCTGCGCCGCGCCGTAGCCGGCTAGAAACTGCTCGTTCGACACCCAGCCGGGCGGCACCACCTCCGCCTGCAGCAACGGCAACACCACGTGCCCACCGCCGAACACCAATGAACCGGACCGGTAGAAGCTATCGACCAGGGCCAGCGCCTGGCTGGGGATGGCCTGGCGCAGCAGTGGCAGCGCGACCAGCAACATGAAGAACACCGTGAGGACTACCGCCCCCAAGGGCCGTCCGTAGGTCACTGGGAGGCGCACCGGCTGTGTCTCCTCGCTGGTGCGCAGAAACCGCCAGCCCACCAGCGCCCCCACCGCAATGACCACCACCTGCATCGCGGCCAGCGGCAGCGCCAGAATGGCCACCGCCGCCAGGATGGCGATGGTGATGCGCGCCCGGTCGGGGCACAGCGAGCGCGCCATGCTCCACACCGCCTGTGCCACCACCGCCACCGCCACAATCTTGAGTCCGTGCAGCCAGCCGGCGCTCTGCTCCGGCGCCACCCACTGGAGTCCGTAGGCAAATGCCACCAGCGCCAGCGCAGAGGGCAGCGTGAACCCCAGCCACGCCGCCACCCCGCCCAGCAAGCCTGCCCGCATCATCCCCAGCGCCATGCCTACCTGGCTGCTGGCTGGTCCCGGCAGGAACTGGCACAGCGTCACCAGGTCGAAGTAGGTGTGGTCATCCAGCCACTTGCGCCGCACCACGTACTCGTCGTGAAAGTACCCGATGTGAGCAATGGGTCCGCCGAACGAGGTGAGCCCCAGCTTGGTGGAAGCAACCAGCACCTCCAGCACGCTGCCGCGCCCGGTGCTCTGCGTCTCAGTGGGTTGAGCCTGCACGGTCGCTCCTTAAGGCCGGTTACTGCGGCCCCTATGGTAAACCGATCAGCGTCGCCAAACGCTACCGCCGGATCACCAGCGACCGCCACTCGCCATGGCGGTGCACCGCAATCTGCGAGGCTCCGGCGCGGCGGTAGGCGGCGGTCACCATACGCAGGCCGGCCGAACCCACCCCACTGGCAATGATGGCGCCGCCGGGCCGGATGGCCGCCAGCAGGACGGCCGCGAACTGGGTGTGCAAGACCGAGGTGAGGTTGGCCAGCACCAGGTCGGCCGGGCCAAAGGCCGCAATCGCCGGACTGTCCATGCCGCCCAGCACAATCTGCACGCGGTCGCCCACGCCGTTGAGGTCCACGTTCTCGTTGGCCGACTGCACCGCCAGTTCGTCAATCTCCACACCCAACACCGCACTGGCCCCCAGCTTGGCAGCGGCAATCGAGAGAATGGCTGACCCCGCCCCCATATCGAAACAACGGTCGCCGGGCCGGATCAACTCGACCAAGCGGCGCAGGCAGGCGCGGGTGGTGGGGTGGTCGCCGGTGCCGAAGGCCATGCCGGGGTTGAGCACCACCTCGTGGTCGCCCGGCCGCAGCTTCACCGGCTGCCAGACGGGCCGCACCAGCAGCGGGCCCACTCGCAGTGGCTTGAAGTGCGCCTTCCAGCCCTCGCTCCAGTCCTCGTCGGCCAGGTCGCTTTCGGTAATCGACAGGCCGGGCCAGCGCTCCAGCAGCGCGCTGCACAAGGCCGCCCGCCGCTCCGGCAGCGTGGCGTCCACCACCAGGTAGCCGATGACCTCGGTCGGTGCGCCCTCGGGCAGCAGGTACTCCTCGGTGCCCTCGATGGGGTCCACAGTGGGGTGCAACGCCACGCCGCCGTACACGAACGGCGCCATGGCCTCGGCCACCGCGTCGGCCACGTTGGGCGCGGCCAGCGCCGAGACCTGCCACCAGCGCACAGGCATGGTGAAGGTGGGAGTGGACGGAGTCGTCACGGGTGCGGGCGCTCGGGCTAGCCGCCCAGCGCGTCCTTGATCTTGCCGAGCAGGCCCTTGTCGTCGTCGGGTGGGGCGCTGCCATCGAAGGTGGCGGCCAGCGCTGCGAACAGGCGCTTCTGCTCGTCGGTCAGCTTCTCGGGCACCGTCACCTGGGCGGTCACCAGCAGGTCGCCGCGGCCGTTGGCGCGCAGATGTGGCACGCCCTTGGCCTTTACGCGGAAGGTGTCCGAGGTCTGGGTGCCGGCGGGCACGTGCAGCGTGTGCTGGCCGTCCAGGGTGTTGAAGGTGATGGTGGTGCCGAGGGCGGCCTGCGCCACGTTCAGGTCCAGGGGCATCAGCAGGTCGTCGCCCTCGCGGGTGAACAGTGGATGCTCCGCCACCGCCAGGTACACGTAGAGGCTGCCCGCCGGGCCGCCACGGGTGCCAGCCTCACCCTCGCTGGTCAGGCGCACCTGCGTGCCGTCTTCAACGCCCGCCGGTATCTTCACCGAGAGGGTGCGCACGTGGCGCTCGCGGCCGGTGCCCTTGCACTGGGTACAGGGGGTGTCGATGCGCTGGCCGTCGCCCTGGCAGGTGGGGCAGGTGGCCACGTTCACAAACTGGCCGAAGATGCTCGACTGCACCCGCCGCACTTCGCCCGACCCGTTGCAGGTGGCGCAGCGCGCTGGCTGCGAGCCCGGTTCGCAGCGGTTGCCGCGACACCGTTCGCACCGCTCCGATCGCTGCACCTGCACCGGCTTCTCGGCGCCGAACACCGACTCCTCGAACGTCAGACTCACCTGCACCCGCAGGTCGCGGCCCTGCTGCGGGCCCTGGCGGGTGCGCGCCGCCGTGCCCCCAAAGAACGCGTCGAAGATATCGCCGAAGCCCTCGAACCCCTGGAACCCCTCGAAACCGGCCCCGCCGCCGCCATTCACGCCGTCGGGCCCGAACTGGTCGTAGCGCTGGCGCTTCTCCGGGTCCGACAGCACCTCGTAGGCCTCGTTGATCTCCTTGAAGCGCGCTTCGGCCTCCGGCTCCTTGTTACGGTCCGGGTGGTACTGGAACGCCAGTTTGCGGAACGCCTTCTTCATCTCCTCCTCGGAGGCGTTGCGTTCCACACCCAGCACTTCGTAGTAGTCGCGTTTTGCGGTTGCCATGACCTCTTGATTATCGGACCTGCGGCGGCTGGTGACTAGGACAGTGGTCTCAGTATAGCCAGTGGCAAAGCGGAAGGGGAGCAGCCAAAGCCGCTCCCCTCGATTCCAACGGCCGAACCCGTGGGTTACGAGACGGTGATGTTGGTGTGCATACCGGCCTCGTAGTGGCCCGGTACATGGCAGGCGATCTCGTAGTCGCCCTTTGGCAGGGTAACTTCCTTGGTGGCCGTCTTGCCCGGCTGCAGGTCCTTGGTCGGGATAGAGAACACCGCCTTGGTCATGTCGGTGCTGCCACGGGGCATGATGGCGAACTCATGCTCGACAGTGCCGCTGTTGGTCACGGTGAACTTCACCGCCGAAGCGGACGACACCGTCGCCTTCGCGCCCTCGAACTTGAACTCCGACAGCTTCACGGTCATCTCCTGGGCGCCGCCGCCCGCCGCGCCGCCGCTGGGGGCGGCCCCGCCCGAACAGGCCACCGCGAACGCACTCGCCAGCACCAGGAGTGCGACCAAAACAATAGGGCTTCGCCGCATTGGCTATGCCCTCCTTTCTAAGACTCTGTGCGCCCGCGGGCACCGCTGCCCGCCCAGCGCCCCCTTATTTTACGCCTCTTGTGAACGATTTCACAGGTTTGCGGCGTGTGGATCGCGTGAAAGATCGGGCAGTTGGCCAACCCAAGACCGGACTCCGACCCTGCGGCCGCGATCCAACCCGTTCGTGGCGAGCCTGTCGAACGACGGGCCTGGATGACGAGATCGGCCGGAGCGCGCCTGGGGGCCGCGGTGCAGCGGGCGAGTGCAGGGAGGGCGCAGCCCCTCCTTGCCGGGGGTTTGGGGGTGTCCCCCAAAAGGACAGATTGAGGGCGGGTGGGTGGGATACGGCGTGACGGGGAACATCCTGCAGCCCCCCGAGCCAGCGACCCAGCTGCGCCGCCGTAACAGCAGCGCCCCACCCGCAGGCAAAGGCGGCGGGCCACCCCATTCGTCGTGAAGTCGCCCGCCGCCCTCAGAAGCCACCAAGACGCGGCAACCTGCCGCCAGCCTACTTCCCGGCGATGAACGCCTCCACCTTGTGGTGCGCCTCATCGTCGGTGTACTGCACCGGCGGGCTCTTCATGAAGTACGACGACGGCTCCAGCAGCGGGCCGCTCAGGCCGCGGTCCAGCGCCAGCTTGCAGCACCGCACCGCGTCGATGACCACGCCCGCCGAGTTCGGGCTGTCCCACACTTCGAGCTTCAACTCCAGGTTCAGCGGCACGTCGCCGAAGGTCGTACCCTCCATGCGGATGTAGCACCACTTGCGGTCGTCCAGCCAGGGCACGTAGTCGCTGGGGCCCACGTGCACATCGTGGCTGGGCAGCTCGAAGTCGAGTTGGCTGGTGACGGCGCTGGTTTTGCTGATCTTCTTGCTCTCCAGCCGCTCCCGCTCCAGCATGTTCAAAAAGTCGGTGTTGCCGCCGAAGTTGAGCTGATAGGTGCGGTCCAGCCGCACGCCGCGGTCGCCGAACAAGCGGGTGAGCACCCGGTGCACAATGGTGGCCCCCACCTGGCTCTTGATGTCGTCGCCGATGATGGGCACGCCCGCCTGCCGGAAGCGGTTGGGCCAGTAGCCGTTGGGGTCCTTGGCAATGAACACCGGGATGCAGTTGACGAACGCACAGCCGGCCTGCAGCGCCTGCTCCACATACCACTTGGTGGCCTCTTCGCTGCCCACCGGCAGATAGTTGATGACCACGTCGGTCTTGGTGTCCTTCAGAATCTGCACAATGTCGGCCGTGCCGCCCGGCGCCTTCTCCACCACGTCCATCAGGTACTTGCCGATGCCGTCGTGGGTCATGCCGCGCTCGACCCGCACGCCCATGTGGGGCACCTCGGTGAACTTGAAGGTATTGTTGGGAGCGGCGAAAATGGCCTCGGACAGGTCCTTGCCCACCTTGTCCTTGTTCACGTCGAAGGCCGCCACAAAGTTCAGGTCGCTCACGTGATAGCCGCCCAACTCGATGTGCATCAGGCCCGGTATCCTGTCGCCCACCTTGGCGTCCCGGTAGTAGTGCACCCCCTGCACCAGCGATGAAGCGCAGTTGCCCACGCCGATGATGGCGACGTTGATCTTACCCATGCGATTGAACTCCCTTCTCTGCGGGCGGGGCGCGGTGGCGACCCCAAATTGGACGGTGGCGCCGGCCGCAATGCTGCCGGGCCCGTGGACGGGCGGTGTCGGCCGCTCGGGCGGGGCTTCCACAAACTCGCCGGCCAGCAGCACAATGCCGTGAGCGCGGCTCACGCGCAGCAGCTCGGCGTGCCAGCGGGCGGGTATAACGCCCGTTTTGCACCAGTACTGCACCGTGCCCTGGCGCTTGCCTATCAGGCGCGCCAGCGCACTCTGCCCCCCGAACTTGCGCACAATGCGCTCAGCGTTGTTCATAGCCCCACGTGGTGCAGCACGGGCCCAGCATAACAGGCGCTACCGGCCGCCGTCAAACGCCACCAAAATCTTTAGTAGGAAGACTACCAAATATGGCCGAGACCACCGATGCCGATATTCTCGCCCGCCTGCAGCAGGCCCAGGAACGCATTGAGGCCCTCAAGGCTGCGCACGCCGACATGAACAGCCCCGAAGCCCGCCGCGCCGTCAATACCCTCATCACCCAGATCCGCCACGCCCCGCCCCCCATCCTCGCCGCCTTCAACGCCTGGAAGGCCGAGCAGGGGTACACGTAGCGGGAATCTGGAGGCGCCCGTAGCGCGGGGGCTTGTCCAGGGACCCCCAATGAGGCCAGCTAGAGGGTGGCGGGTGGGCTATGCCGCAACGGGATCTATCCTGTAGCCATGCACGCCTTGACTGTCGATAGACCGCTTCTTATGCTGGGCCCCAACCGAGAGAATGCGCGCTTACCGGCAGCGCTGGACGGCGCACGAGTGAAGGGAGACTGGCCATGAGAAACGGGTTGTGCATTTCGGCGGACTCGCACGTGGTGGAGTCGGCGGAGTTCTTCGAGCCGTTGGTGAAGCAGTTCGGCGACGAAGCGCCGCATATGGTGACCGCCGACCCGGCGCGCGGGCCGCAGCTCTACCTGGGCAACGGCAAGCTCGGCATCGGCCTCTCGGGCTTCCTCATGGCCAATGTCGACTTCACCACCCCGGAAGCGCGCGACCTGCTGCGCAAGGGCTACGACCTGGCCCGCCCCGGCTGTTACGACGTGGCCGAGCGCATCAAGGACCAGGAACTCGACGGCATCGACGCCGAGGTGCTGTACCCCAGCGTGCTGTTCAACGTGTACCAGGTGGAGAACCTGGACATCGTGAAGGCCGCTTTCAAGATGTACAACGACTGGCTAGCCGACTACTGCAGCGCCGCCCCCGATCGCCTGTTCCCGCTGGCCTGCGTGCAACTGTACGACCTGGACGAGGCGATCGCCGAGATGGCGCGCGCCAAGAAGCTGGGCCACGTGGGCGTGTGCATCCCCGCCACCGCCCCGCCCGACCGCCTCTACAGCGACCGCTATTACGACAAGTTCTGGGCGGCCGCCGAAGAGATGAAGATGTCGCTGGCCATACACATCTTCACCGGCGCCACCGCCAACCACGGCCTGCCCTTCCGGGCGGGCGGCGGCCGCCTCAGCTTCGCCGGTGTCATGTTCACCATCGACGACCTGATCTGGTCGGGCGTGTTCGAGCGGTTCCCGAACCTCAAGTTCGTGGTCACTGAGTTCGAGACCGGGTGGGTGGCCATCATGCTGAAGCGCATGGACTGGAATTGGGTGCGCGGCGGCGGCGCCAAGGTGCACGGCCTGCCCTTGAAGCCCAGCGAGTACTGGAGGCGCAACTTCTACGTCACCTTCGAGGACGACCCGCTCGGCATCCGCACCCGCGACTTCATCGGCACCGAGTCCATTCTGTGGGGCAACGACTACCCCCACGGCGACTCGGTGTTCCCCAACTCCCAGCAGGTGCTGACCACCGTGCTCAAAGACTGCACCCGCCGGGAGATTTACGAGATGACCGTGAAGAACGTGGTCGAACTCTACGACCTGCCGTTCAAACCCGAGGGCCCCGCTCAGTCCTACATCGCCAACCTCATTGAGGCGCAGACCGGCACCGTTTTGGCCGCCGGCTAAGCCACCGCCCTTTAGGGCGTACCGCCACAGTCGCGACCCGCATTGACACGCCACGCCTGCCAGCCTACTATCACCGCGCACGACACCTCCCGCCTCCGGGCAGGAGCACCCTGAAAGGAGCCCAACGGCATGGCTAACATCGAACTGGCCATGGTCCTGTCGGACAACCCGCGCACCCGGCCCATCATCGATGGCCTGGTGAAGCCCGACGGTATTGACCTGCACATCACCATCGCCCATCCGTCAGAAATGTTCTGGCGGCAGTTGCATTTCGAGGAGTTCGACATCTCGGAGATGTCGCTTTCGTCGCTGCTGGCCGGCATTGCCCATGGCGACAAACGCTGGGTCGGCATTCCGGTGTTCACCTCGCGCCGGTTCTTCCACACCGGCATCCTCATCCGCAGCGACGTGGGCATCAACAGCCCGGCGGACCTGAAGGGCAAGCGCGTCGGCGTGCCCGAGTACCAGCAGACGGCGGCCCTGTGGACCCGTGCCGCCCTCAGCCAGGTGTACGGAGTGAAGGCCGCCGACATGAAGTGGTGGATGGAGCGCAGCCCTGAGATGAGCCACGGCGGCGCCACCGGCTTCAAGCCGCCCGCCGACATCGAGTTCAACTACATTCCGCCCAGCGAGAGCATCGGCAGCATGCTGGTGAGCGGCGAGCTGGACGCCAGCCTGCTCTACCTGACCGACAACAACCTGGTGGACCGCAGCCGGGTCGACATGAGCAAGCAGACCATCGTGAAGCGTCTGTTCGAGGACGAGGTGACCGAGGGCCAGGCCTACTACAAGAAGACCGGGTTCTACCCCATCAACCATGGCATGGTGGTGCAGCGCCCCGTGTACGAGAAGTACCCGTGGGTGGTGCTCAACATCTACCGCGCCATGCTCGAAGCCAAGAACATGGTGGACCGCCAAGCACGCGAGGCGGCCGGTCCCTACTTCGAGACCGGGCTGCTGCCCACCGAGGGCCGGAAGGCGATGCAGACCGACATCTTCGCCTACGGGGTGCAGGCAAACAAGGAGATCCTCACGGCCATCCCGCGGTTCTCCCACGAGCAGGGCCTCACCCCACGCGTGGTCGGCCTGGACGAAGTGTTTGCCCCGCAGACATTGGACGTATAAGGGCGCCCTGCCGTTCTTCCCAGGGAAGAGGGACGGGACGGGGACCAGCAGGTGCGTGCAGGGAGGGCGAAGCCCTCCCTGCACTGCGTCGGAGAGAATCCGTCTTAGCAGTCCGCCAAAACGGGCGCCGAACCAGTTGCGCCGGCCTTACTTTGCCGCGGCCTTGATGTTGACCGCATGGGTCCACGCACCGGTGATGCCGCCGGGGTAGGTCCAGGAGGCGACCACCTTCGGGTTCACCACAATCTCGGTGGGTAGCCAGAACAGGTTGACGTCCATGAAGTCTTCGTAGGCCTCCGCTCCGGCCTGCTTCCACAACTCTTCCTGCTTCGCGGTGTCGGGCGTGGCGGCGATCTGGCGCAGCAGTGCGTCCACCTTGGGGTTCTCCACGCCAAGGCCCAGGTGGCTGACGGAGCTGTTCCAGATGGTCTGGCCGCTCCACTGGTTCGAGCCGCTGGCCTCCAGTTTCAACTGGTTGCTGTACCCGAAGCTGCGGGCGATGGTGTTGGCCTGCGCCACGTCCACCGTCTCCAGCGCAATGTTGACGCCGATGGCGCGCCAATAGCCCGCCAACGCCTCCGCCAGGTCCTCGCCGCCGGGCACGCCGGGCAACGGTGTCACCAGCATAGTGGTCTTCAGATTGGCCTGGCCCGCATCCGCCAGCAGCTTCTTGGCCGCCGCCGGGTCATAGCCGTACAGGTCCTTGAACCGCTTCTCCCAGTCGGCGTTCCAGCCGAGGCGGGTGGAGTGGAAGTGGTCGAGGTACATGGTCTCGCCCTTGCCGGCGAAGAAGGCCTTGTTCATCTCGTCGCGGTTGATGGCCTTGTTGAGCGCCTGCCGCACCCGCCGGTCGGCCAGCGGTGACTCCGGGAACATCATGCCGCTGCTGGTCAGGTTGAGCGGCTCCTTGACGAAGCAGCAACGGAAGCTGCCCCAAACGCGGGTACCTGGGAACTCCCCGCGGATAACCTTCATGTTCTGCTTCTCGGCCTGGGCCATCAGGTCCTGGGGCAGGTCGGCCATATGGGCCTCGCCCGTCAGCAGCGCCGCCATGCGGGTGGACGCCTCTTTGGCGAAGCGCCACTCCAACTCAGCGAAGTCGGGCGTGCCGCTCCAGTGGTTGTTGTCGGCGCGCGCCAGCCGCAGGAACTGGCCATCTGCGCCCTCCTTGTAGGCGTAGGGGCCGCTGCCGGCCAGCGGGCCGTTCTTCCAGTTGGGCGCACCCTGCTTCTCGTAGCTGGCCTTGCTGCGCACCTCCAGCCCGCCCTGGTAATCCGAGATGGCGGTGACGAAGATGCCATCGGGACCCTTCATGTGGAAGATGACTTCCTTCTCGCTGGGGGCCTCCACACTCTTCACGTTGTTCTTGAAATAGGGCTGCTGGCCGTGCACCGAGTCCACGAGCACCAACTGCTCCCAGCCGAACTTCACGTCCTCGCCGCGCACGGGACCGTAGCCGCCGTTGAACTTAGCGTCGCGCAACGTGACGCGGAACGACTCACCGTCAGGCTCGATCTTCCAGGCGGTGGCCAAGCCGGGGACGAGCTTGCCGCTCTTGGCGTCGACGGCGATCAGGTTGTCGTAGACGGGGCGCCACGGCCAGACGTAAGGCTCGGCCAGAAAGCGCAGGTCCAGTTCGGTGCGGCCGGGGGTGCCGGCCTCGAACACCAGGCGGCTCACCTTGATGGCGTCGCTGGCGGGCCCGCCGTCGCCAGTCTGCCCGGTGGGAGTACCGGTGGGGGCGACGCCTGAGCAGGCGGTCAGCAACAGCAACGCCGCGCCGGCGGCGATGGCCGCGGCAGCGCGCGCGATCCTTTCTCGGGTGGGGTGAGGGGATATCAGGGCCATTCCAGAGACTCCTTTAGGACGGGACTAGGACCCAACCGTATGCGGAATTCGCATGCTAAATCAACGGTTCTTCACGGATCCCTCATAGTGAATCCTGAGCACCCGGCCGCCCGCCGTGGTGCTACACTCCAGCTAACACCAAGAAGTTGGAGTGAGCGCTCGTGCCCGAGTTGCTGGATGGATGGTGGCTGGTCTTCCTGCTTGTTGCGGCCGCGACGGTGGGTGGCGCGCTAGGCTGGCGCCGCACTATTGGCCCGGCGTTGGCCTTCGTCTGGGCGTTGGGAGCGCTTGGCTTCTGGACGCTCGTCACCTGCGACTTCTTCGCCATGGAGACGGGGAACGGGCTGATGTTCGGGGCAGCCGGTATCCTCACTCTTGCGGCGCCAGTCGCCATAGTCGCGACCGCCTCCGGCGTGGGGGTCGCGCTGGGCCGCCTGCGCCACCTACAGACGGAAGGGCGGGAGGCTGCCTACCCCGCGGCCACTTGGGCGGTTGTGTCAGTGGCCCTCTTAGTATTGGTGACCGCCTTGGACCGGCCAAGCCCGGCGCCCACAGGACCATCTGATACCGACCTCATCGCGAGATTTCAGGACCACCGGCCAGCGTTCGAACGGTTGATCGCCCGGTCTGACGCCGACCCGGGCATGCAGATGATTAGCATGCATCGCTGGTTCCATGACATCAGCGGTCTTACGACGAGCCCTGGACGCCATACCCCCTCCTATGAGGACCAGCTTCGGTGGGAAGCGTCGCTCGACCTCAAAGCCTTCCGGCAGGTGTTGCCAGACACAGGTCTGCCGTACGGTTTGGAGCGCGATTTTGACGGTCGTATTTGGTTTCCGGCCTGGACGGTGGTGTACCGGGGGGTCGGCCTCGAGCGCGGATATGTGCGCCTGAGGCAGCCGCCTACCACCACGGTCGAGGCATTGGACACCGCGGGTGTTGTGCCGGCCTACCGCCGAATCGATGGCGACTGGTACCTTTTTCAGCGTAGTATCAGCCAGTTTGAATACGACATGCTCTCCAGCCGCGCCACTCCGGACTCCCATATGCCTGCTGATGGCGACAGCCATGGTTCGTGAGTAGCCTTCTCCCCAGTTTGGGCCTCTGCGGGCAACTGTCGTACCGGCCACGCAATCCTGCGCGGGACTTTGGTGGGCCACGGGTGGGCCACACCGCTCCTTAGGCCCCACCCGAACGGCGGTGCTATACTCTGGGCACCCGCACCCGCTCGTGGTCCGGCAACCCTCGGGGGTGTTCATGGAAGCTCCGCTGCTCCTCATGTTCGACGGTAACGCCCTGGTGCATCGCGCGTACCGGGCGCTGGGTCCGGCCCAGGGGCGCGCCGGTGTGGCCATGAGCACCAAGAGCGGCGAGCCGGTGACCGCGGTGTACGGCTTCGCCAGCATGATCCTGAAGGTGATGGCCGACTATAAGCCCACCTACATCGCCTGCACGTTCGACACCCCGGTGCCCACGTTTCGCCACGATGCCTACGCCGACTACAAGGCGCAGCGCCCCGAGATGCCCGACGACCTGAAGCCCCAGTTCGGCCGGGTGAAGGAACTGCTGGACGCGTTCGGCATCCCCATCTACGAACTCGACGGCTACGAGGCGGACGACGTGCTGGGTACGCTGTCGCTGCAGGCGGCCGAGAAGGGCATCGAAACCATCATCGTCACCGGCGACGCCGATACGATGCAGCTCATTGGCCCGCGGGTGCGGGTGCTGTACCCGCCCGGCGGCAAGACGCTGACCGACGCCGTGCTGTACGACGACGCCAAGGTCATCGAACGCTACGGCGTGCCGCCCGCCCGCATCCCCGACTGGAAGGGCCTGAAGGGCGACCCTTCCGACAACATCAAGGGCGTGGCCGGCATCGGCGACAAGACCGCCACCACCCTGCTGCAGAAATACGACACCGTCGAAGGCATTTACGAGCACCTGGACGAGGTGGCCCCGGCCCGCACCCAGCAACTGCTGCGCGACGGCCGCGCCGCCGCGTTCGAGAGCAAGCAACTGGCCACCATCGACCGGGTGGTTCCGGTGACGCTGGACGAGGAGCACTGCCACGTGCGCGCCTTCGACCGGGCGCGGGTGGTGCGCCTGTTCCAGGACCTGGAGTTCCGCAGCCTGCTGGCCCGCCTGCCGCAAGAGGCCCGCACCCGCACCAACGGCAACGCCCAGCAGGGCCAGCTCAGCCTGATGGGCGCCGAAGAGGGCGCCGAGCCGCTGCGCAATCTGCCCGACGGCAGGTACGAGACGGTCGACACGCTAGAGGCGTTGGACGCCCTGGTGCAGCGGCTGGCTACTGCACCCGTCATCATCGTCGACACCGAGACCACCGGCCTGCTCCCTATGGAGGCGCACCTGGTGGGCATCGCGTTTGCGCCGGCCCCCAACGAAGCGTACTACCTGCCCATCGGCCACCAGACCGGCCCCAACCTGCCGCTGGCGCTGGTGCAGCAGAAGCTGGGCCCGCTGTTGGCCGACCCTTCGAAGCCCAAGGGCGCCCACAACGCCAATTACGACATGATCGTGCTGGCGGAGCACGGCCTGCCCCTGGCGGGCCTGACGACCGACACGATCCTGCAGGCGTGGCTGTTGGGCGAGAAGGGGCTGGGGCTGAAGGGCTTGGCCTTCGGACGCCTCGGTGTCGAGATGACCGAGATCAGCCAGCTCATCGGCAGCGGCGCCAAGCAGATCACTATGGACCGGGTGCCGGTGGCCCAGGCGGCGCCCTATGCCTGCGCCGACGCTGACATGACCGCTCGCCTGAACGCCACCATGGAGCCCCAGCTCAAGAGCGATGGGCTGTGGCCGCTGTACGCCGAGCTGGAGATACCGCTGGTGCCGGTGCTGGTGCAAATGGAGCGCTGGGGGGTGGCACTGGATCCCAGCGTGCTGGCGCAGATGGCGCACGACATGCAGGGCCGCATGGGCGACCTTGAGATGGACATCTACAACAACGTGGGGCACCGCTTCAACATCAACTCCACGCAGCAGCTCGGCCAGGTGCTGTTCGAGGAGATTGGCCTGCCCAAGGGCCGCAAGACCCAGAGCGGCTACTCCACCGACCAGCGGGTGCTGGAGAACCTGAAGGGCGCCCACCCCATCATCGAGAGCCTGCTCGAGTACCGCCAGCTCACCAAGCTGAAGTCCACCTACATCGACGCGCTGCCGGCGCTGGTGAACGCGCGCACCGGCCGGGTGCACACCAGCTTCAACCAGACCGGCGCCGCCACCGGCCGGGTCTCCAGCAACGACCCTAACCTGCAGAACATCCCGGTGCGCACCGAGCTGGGCCGCCGCGTCCGCACCGCCTTTGTGGCCCCGCCGGGCACCAGCCTGCTGTCGGCCGACTACAGCCAGGTGGAGTTGCGGGTGCTGGCCCACCTGTCGCAGGACCCCAGCCTCATCGCCGCCTTCCGCGCCGATGAAGACATCCACAACGCCACCGCGTCCACCGTGTTCGGCCTGCCGGTGGAGGAGCTGACCCGCGACCATCGCCGCATCGCCAAGGTGGTGAACTTCGGCATCGTGTACGGCCTCAGCGCCTTCGGCCTGCAGCGGGCCATCCCCGGCATGTCGCGCGAGGACGCGTCGGGGTTCATCGCCACCTACTTCGGCAAGTACCCGGGCATCAAGCGCTATCTCGACGAAACGCTGCAGATAGGCCGCGAGCGCGGCTACGTGGAGACGCTGCTGGGCCGCCGGCGCTACGTGCCGGAACTGCTGGCCAGCAACCAGCAGGTGCGGGCCGCCACCGAGCGCTACACCGTGAACCACCCGGTACAGGGCAGCGCCGCCGACGTCATCAAGGTGGCCATGATCCGCCTGCACGCCGAGCTGCCCCGCCGCGGCCTGCGCACCAAGATGATCCTGCAGGTGCACGACGAGCTGCTGTTCGAAGTGCCCGACGACGAACTGGACGAGGTGCAGCGCCTGGTGGTGCACGAGATGTCCCACGCCATCGAACTCGCCGTCCCCCTCAAGGTGGAGTCGAAGGTCGGCCACACCTGGGGCGAACTCCAGGAGGTGGTGGACGAAGAGGAGGCCGAGGAGCTGCTGGCAGTGGAGGCTTAGCTTCACGTTCCCCTCCCCGCCTAGGGAGGGGCTAGGGGAGGGTCTAACCGTCCGGGCTAGCAGCCGCTGCGCTGGTGAATGGCGGCGGTGTGCAAGCCAGTCGGTCTAAACCCCCCCCCCCCCCCCCCCCCCCCGGGGGGGGGGGCCCCCCCCCCCCCCCCCCCCCCCCGGGGGGGGGGGGGGGGGGGGGGGGGTAAAGAGGG
>Ga0082335_1000604_pt1 | contig 87578 bp, 82 predicted proteins | sample Subgrocontami58m_FD_72375 | JGI IMG/M metagenome (GOLD analysis project Ga0082335, IMG submission 72375) | Subsurface groundwater microbial communities from S. Glens Falls, New York, USA - GMW37 contaminated, 5.8 m (SPADES assembly) (version 2) ...
GTCCCGCCACAAGGGCACCCCCGCCGACCACCTCCCCTTCGCCGGTTTTTCCCCCCGGTTGGGGGGGGGCCCGACCGCGCGCGCGGAAAGCCCCCTCCCGCGGCTCGGGCGCCCCCCGCCGATGCCGAGCCATGCCGAGATCGAGCATGCGCTCTGGCTGATCCTGTGGGGGGTGTGCAAGAAGCTCATCTTCGCCGATCACTTCGGCAACATCGTCAGCGGCGCCGAGAAGGCAATCGTCGGCGGCCAGGCGCCCGGCGCCGGCTACGTCTTCATGTATGCCTTCGCGCTGCAGATCTACTGCGACTTCTCCGCCTATACCGACATCGCGCGCGGCCTCGCCAAGCTGTTCGGCATCGAGCTCACCCGCAACTTCATGACGCCCTACTTCGCCGCCTCGCCGTCCGACTTCTGGCAGCGCTGGCACATCTCGCTGTCGACCTGGCTGCGCGACTATCTCTACATCCCGCTCGGCGGCAACCGGCACGGCGCGCTCAACACGCTGCGCAACATGATCATCACCATGTTTCTGGGCGGGCTGTGGCACGGCGCCGGCTTCGGCTTCATCATCTGGGGGCTCTATCATGGGGTGCTGCTGGTCATCTATCACACGACCCGGCTCGACGAGCGTCTGCGCACGGCGCTCGGCCCTCACGTCGGCGCTGCCGTCGCGATCTTCCTGATGTTCCAGCTTGTCTGTGTCGGCTGGATCTTCTTCCGCGCCGCGCCGGAGATGTTCGGTCCCGTGTTCGCGTCCCTGCTCGCGGCGCCGACGGTCGTCCTTGACCATCCGACCCTGTCGGCATTGACGTATTCGCTGCTGATCTACGCACTGCCGGTCGCGGCGACGGAACTCCTTGGCTTCTGGAGGGGTTGCGAGTTCATCGATCTTTACGGACGCATTCCCGCCCCAATCAAGATCGCGTTCTACAATGTCGGCCTCGGCATGCTACTCTATATCTGGGTCGCCGGCACGGTGGCCGAGCCGTTTCTGTATTACCAATTCTGACGACGGACGACCGCGGTACGTCGAGGCGGAGAGCATGGATCAGGCGCAGAGCAATTCCACCGCCAACTGGGTCCTAATCGCCACGCTGATCGCGCTCGGCTATTGCATCCTCAGCTTCATCAGCGCGCTCGGAGGCCGCCTCGATCCGGCGACCATGATCGTGGCCGTGGCGGTGCTCGTCTGGATCGCGCTCCTCTACGGCCTGCGCAAGGTGTTTTCCCTCAAGCTCCCCGTGGCGATCGCCGCCGCGGTGCTGGTCTTCGGCGTCGCCGGCGTGGATGCCGTGCTGCGCGTCGCCGACATGAGCCTGATGCGCGCCCTCGATCTGACGCCGGTGGCGCGGATGCGAGTCGCGGCCGCCGCGCCGCGCGTGGTGCCTCTCCCGCCGTCCCCGGCATCGGCGCCGACCGCCGAACCGACCGCGCAAATGGTGCCACCGCCGCCGCTCGCCCCGCCCGAGCCGCCGCGCACGGTGCGGCTCGAATACCCCTCCGTGGGGACGGTCGTGTCCGTGCTGCCGGCTGATCCGGCGCAAGCCACGGCCAAGGATGGAGCGAGCTTTCTCGGCTACAATTTCAGGCCAGGCAAAGCCAAGGCCGTGCTGCGCGTCCGCGTCGTCGCCAATGCCTATGCGGCGCAGGACACGGTGGCGGCTGTAGCCATCTTTCGTGAGGGACAGCCGGCACCGCTGAAGCTGGAGAGCAAGCCGGTGCCGGCCGGCGGCCGCGCCCTGTTCGATATCACCGTCGACGTGCCGCTGACCGATGGCGGCCCGGTCGGCCTCGACGTGCGCGCCGGCCCGGCGCGACCGGGAACGATCGTCATCAACGGCCCCGACCTCGCCAGCAAACCGGCCGACGTGCCGCTGCCGTCCCTCACGATCGAGGAGCGGTAGGATGCGCGCGGCCGTCCATTAATTTAATTCGGGCGCCGCTCCTTCGTCGCGGGGCGGGCGAGCAGGACCTTGGCCCAGAGCTCTGCCGCCTCATCCTGCCCCTGACCGTCCAGGTGACAGGCGTCCCAACGGCGCTCCATGCCGATCGTGTCGGTATCGGGACCGAGACGGACGCCGGGGACCTCGCGCGCGAGCTCGATGATGGCGTTGCGGATATTCTCTGGACGCGGAGGTTGGGGCGGAGTGCTGCATTTGGTGGAGAGCGCCGCATAGACCGGCACATTGAAGCCCGCGGCGCGGATGCTCTCGAGCATCTGCAGGAACTCGCGCTTGTACATGTCGGTGGGAAAATCAGGTCGCTGCCCTTCGGCCTCGCCCTGTTGCCACAGCATGGCGGTCAGCGGTATGCTGGCGCGCTTCAGCCGACCCAGCGCGAGCATCAAGCGGCGATGCCACTGGCCGCCGGGTGTCCATTCGTACATGTAGCTGCCGCCGACCGCGATCGGGATCACCACCACCCGGTCGTAGACGCCGGATTCGATCAACCGGTCGCCCAGGCGGCTCCAGATGCTCCCGCTGTCGTTGCTGGCCCCGAGCAGGGGATCGGCGGCGCGGTAGCATTTCATGTTGAAGAAATCGAGGTTCACCACGTCCTTCTTGGAAGCATGCTTCACATTGCCGAGATTGGAGGCCTGCGACTGGCCGAAGGTGAAGAAGACCCCGACCTTGGGCCCCCGCAGGGCCGCCTTGCAATCGACCTCTTGCCGGCCGCTGCCCATCGGGGCCTCCCCCACTTGCAGCGCGACTCCGGCTGCGTCAGCGTATCGCTCGCTGCCGTCATCGGAAGCAAACTCGTCTGTTCCGACGTAACCTTTCGCATCGGCAGCTTGATCGCCGAGGTCGGTGATGGTCAGGAACGGAATCGGCTTATAGGGCGGGTCGCCGACCGAGCGGCTGTTGATCACGCCGCTGCCCGGCTTGGCCAGCCCGATCCGGACGTCGAAATCGACCGGGCTGAGATCGGAGACCGGCACGTCAACCGAGAAGTCGACAAAGGCTCTATCCGACCCTCCGAGCGGCTTGCTGATCAGCTTGACCGGGCTCGACTGACCGGCGCGGAAGAGAGCGAGCACCACTGCGTTGTCGTCCGGCGAAGACACGTTGGCAGCGACCGATATCCTGAGCACCGACTTCTCGCTCTGCGGCACGAAGCGTCTGGCGAAGAGGCTCAGGCCGTCGGTCGACCTCGCCTTTGCGAGGTCGTCGGGGAGAACGGCGGAGAGCGTTGCGGTCGCAAGATATTCGACCCGCGCGAACCGGGTGGGAGGCGCGGACAACGGGGCTACTGCTTGCGCACCCAGGTCGGTGATCGAGAGCATGGGCCAGGGAAGCTCGGCCGGCCGGCCCCCCTCGGGGCCGTTGACCACGATAGTTCCCGGTTGGGCCGGTCCGATGCGTATATCGAGTGCCACCGTTTCGGTGCCACCCGCCGGCAGATCGAAGCTCTCGTCGAAGAGGACTCGTCCGCCGGCCGCCACGGTCTTGTTGAATAGCTTGATGGGGTTGACCCCATTTACGCGAAAGACCGCCAGCACGACTTCGTTCGCGGTTGCCGAATAGGCATTCGCGCGCAACTGGATACGCAGCACCGAGCGTCCGTTCCTGGGCGTGAAGGCATAGCCCAGGAAACTTGCCCCATCGGCTCGCGTGGCCTTGGCTGGATCGGGAGAAAGGACGTTTGTGACCGTCCCCACCGCTTTGTACTCAAGCTTTGCTGTTTCCGTAGGCGGTCTTGTCGCGGCAGCGGCCGTCGGCGCAGGAGGCTGCGGCTGCACGGCTGCCTTGGCCGGGCTCGGTGCAACGGGGCCGACCACTTGCGCGGCCCCCGGTCGCGCTGCCAGGCCGTCGAGCGCCGCCATGATCTGCCGGGCTATCAGTTCATACCCTTTCGGGTTGAAGTGGCCCCATTGATTACGCAGCGGAAAGAATTTCAGCGGGTCACCGGTCGCCCGCAAGGCCTGGTCGACATCGACGATCGGCAGCCCGAGGCGGCGAGCCTCGTTGATGACTGGCAGGCGATACTGCGGAATGCGGCCGTGATAGTCATCCATGTTCGGAATCATGACGAAGACGATCTTGCCGCCCCAGGCCTCGACCCGCCGCTTGGCGATCGCCAGCACCTTGCCAAAAATCCGCACCAGGGACGTATCGTCCCGCAGCGACGCCACGTCGTCGCCTAGCAGTTGGCGCACAAGCGGGAGGTTGTCGTCGAGCGTTTTGGCCCACGCGGCCTTGCGCTCGGGGCTGCTTTCGAACTCCTGCAACGCCGTCGCCCACGCGCGGGCCTTCCAGAACGCATCGACCTCCGATTGCCTGTGGATGAGACCTTGAGAGAAATCATCCTTCAGGTACTGCAGGAGAAACGTGCTGCGCAGCTCCTTGTCGGCGAGATCGACGACGTCGTTGCCGTCGAAATAGAACCACAGCACGGTCTCCGGCTTGAAGTGCTCGCCGTATTCCTTGAGGGTGGCGAGCGCGAAGATCGCTCCATAGCCGCCGATGCCCACCGAGTTTGTCGGATAGCCGTTGCGGCGCAGCACCGAGGCGACGTTCTCCTCCTGATGCACGCACGACCCCCGCGCGAACGAGTCGCCGACGATCAGCATGCGCTCGGGATAGGCATAGACCGTGTCGTCGTTGTTGAAGCCGTAACGGTCGGTGTGCCAGATCGGAAAATCGCGCTGATCGCCCTCGTTGCAACCGACCGTGATCGTATTGGAGACGCTGCTCAGCGGAAGAAGGGGCGGGATTTTCTTATCGGCGATCAGCGGCAGCAGCGGCGGTGGATCGTACATGAACCCCGCCTTGATCCCGGTCTTGGCGAGCGCTTCCTGCACCGGGCTGGGTTCACGGCTGACGGCGGGACGCGAGGAGAGGAAGTCCTCCTGTCGGCTCGACGCTGCCTTAGCGGCAGCTTCCTGCTCCACGCGATTGACGGCGGCCATGCTCCGCACGACCTTCGTTTCGATGATCGCGGTCAGGCTGCGCCCGGTGAGATGGAGCACGAAATTGCCGATGCCGAAGCTGGCGAACAGCGTGGCGACGAGCACTGCCACGTTCAGCTTCGCCTCGAAGCGCAGGAAGAGGCACGCGACCAACGCACCCGCCAGCACGAGCACGCCCGCGAGGATCATCGTCCAGGGGTCGATGGTGACGTCGACCGCGGCGAGAAAACGCCACGTGCCATACGCCAACGCAACGAGCGAGGCGGCGATGATGATGTTGGCGATGCGCTCGCTCGTCTCAGTCTGCATCGTCGTTCGTGCTCATGCTATTTGGTTTGACTCTAAAAGGCCTAGATCGGTGCTTGCCTTGCACGCGCACCAATTGAGCATCGTCGGTGTGCCTGGTCCTGCTCAGAAACCAGATGCGCGATCATGACGAGTCTCGGTGGTCTGTGAAAGGCCAGCGCGGGCACGCCGCGCCGACGTTGACGCTTTTACATGAGTAATATAGCATTTCTCACCGATGCGAGGCAATAATTTTGACCGACGCACGTCGAATGGTCATGCCGAAGTAGAAAATCGGGAAATCGTAACAATGAAAGCAAAGGTCTTACTCCAAAATGTTGCACTCGTTCTAATTTCAGTCGTACTTTCTTACGGCGTCCTTGAGGCCGGGTTCAGGTATTATTGGTATGATCAGCTGAAAAACCAGCTGGTCACATCGCTCTTTAAATTGGGCCAGCATGGGAACATCCCGGGCACGGGGGTTTTCGACTCCGACACAGGGTACCGCTACATTCCCAACCAAACCTGGGAGCATTCAGGTGGTATCATGAAAAACAGGTGGCGAACTAACCGACACGGGTTAATCGCCAACGAAATCGACCCCACCGATTACCCGGTCGAGAAGCCTCCGGGTGAATTTCGGATCGCTCTTCTGGGTGACTCCTTCACCGCCTCCAATGCGGTGTATATCCGCTGGTCCGATCTACTGCAAGACTACCTGAATCGGTCACCGAAGTGGAAGGATTTCGTGGGAAACAAATTCACTCGCGTGCTCAATTTCGGCATGGATGGCACAGGCGTCACGCAGTGGGCGTCGGTTTATGAGTTCAATGCGCGCCATTTCTCTCCCGACATGGCAATCGTCAATATATTCGTCGACGATATCATGCGTATTTTCGTTTACCGGGGCCGCTACGCATTCAGATCGGATGCCGAACTGCGCGCGTTCGTGGAAGGCCGCGTTGCAAATAGTCTTGCGCGCATGGATTGGTTCGGTATCTATCCGGAGCTATTGGCAGCCACGGTCGGCGAATATATCGATTTGCCGCAGCGACTTAGGCCGACGACGGAGATCACCAACGAAAAGTTTGCATCAGCGGAAGAGGCAGTAAGGAATTCGATCGCTTCTCTGCAAAGAATTCGTTGCCTCAATCCTCGAACGGTAGTCTTGTACACTCCTGCGGTGGAGGAAGTGCTGGTTTCTAGCGATGATCGACGCCGCTGGCCCAGCAATCCAGAGCTAGTCGGCCTACAGACAAAGTTCCAGCAAGCGATGATGGCGACCGGTATTCCTCTCGTTGAACTGGCCAAGATCAATCCGCTGCCTCCCAGCCGGCTGCAGATTCTTGCACTCTATAACGGTCCGATCGACACTCACATGAGCGACTACGGCGTAGCCATCTACGCCGCTTGGCTCTTCAAATATCTGCTTGAGTGGTCCCACACCGCCGCAGCGATTGCCCCTCCTTCGCCGCCAGGCTGCAGCTGATCTTCGATCCAAACGACGAAACAAGTGATGTTCCATCCGATGCATATGACGGCAGCTTTGACATTGACCGCGGCGGCACTGTTCAATGTTGACTCCGCGACGGCGCAGACAAGCGGGGCGGCGAGCGATTGCCGAATTTTTCAACAGTCGAGTTGCCCGAATGCGGTATTGCACGGTTTAGACCTCAAAGGCCAACTCATGGCCATGATGGACCTGACCGGTGCCGATCTTACGAATGCGAACCTAGAGGCCGCCGATCTATGGAAGGCCGATCTTGCGGGCGCCAATCTGTCCGGCGCCAACCTGACGGAATCCTTTCTCACCGGCGCGAATCTTAGGGGCGCCAATTTGTCCGGCGCCGATCTGCGCAAGGCCTTCATCTTCGGCGCGTTCACCGAGGGGGCCAATTTCGCGGACGCCCGGCTCGACGGCGCCCGCTGGATCACCGGCGCCATTTGCGGCCCCGGATCGATCGGCCAATGCCATCCGCTGCCTGCCGACGCCCCGGTCAAGGCGCCCATGCAGTACGGCCCTCCCGGCGGGGTCTATGCCGGCGGCAAGAACCCCATCACGGTGCCGGCCAGCGTGCCTGCCGCACCTTCACCCACCGTGGGCCCGCCAACCGCGCCGAGCGCCGCCCCGGCGGCCGCTGCGGCATCCGCCCCCTCGCCGCCCGCGCCGCGGCCGACCGGATCGGTGCGTCTACAAAACGATGCGGTCGGCACGGTGACGCAGGTGCTGCCGGCGGACGTCACGAAAGCAAAACGCACGAACGGAGCGAGCTTCCTCGGCACGGCGTTCATGCCCAAGAGCGCGCAGTCGATCCTGCACGTCAAGGTCACCGCCAACGCCTATTCCGCACAGGACAATGTCGTCGTGGTCGCCGTATTTCGCGACAACGAGGAGCGGCCGCTGACGATTGCAACAGCCCCGGTCGCTGCGAATCAGATCGCGGTAATCGAGCTGGAATTCGAGGTTCCCGCCCGGCGGGCATCTCCGATAGATTTGGATTTCCGTATCGGCCCGGCGCGGCCCGGCTTGATCATCGTCAACGGTCCGGGCGATGAACCTCGAACCGATGTCCCACATCCCTCGGTAACAATTACTGATTAATCGTCTACGCGGAAACACGCACGCCATCAGCGATTCAAGATCTCGAACCACATCTTGGCGTGTTCATCGAGTCCCGATGCAGCCAAGTGAACGCCATCGGGCATCCGATGGTTCTGATCGATCAGGTCGGTGTCGGGGCCGGCAAGCACGTCGTGGCCGTTCGCCAGCGATTTTTGCGCCTCACGAATTCCGGCATTCAGGAGCGCGCCGCATCGGGTCGCAACCGCGACGTAGACAGGCGCCGAGCAGCCTTGGTCGCGGATCGATTTCAGCATGGAGAGAAAGCGCGCTCGGTAGGCATCGGGCGGAGTGCCGAACGAGGCATCTGCCTCACCCTGGTGCCATAAAATGTGCGTCGGCAACCTGCCCATTTCGCGCAAACGGCGCAAAGAGCCGATCAAGCGAGAACACAGCCGACCCTGCTGCGTCCAGTCGTGCACGAAGGTGCCGCCGACGGCGAGCGGTACGAGGACGACACTGGGATAGCCAGCGTCCCGGACCAAGCAGTCTCCCAGCCGTGAAACGAAGCTGCCTTCGGTCCCCGTCGCCCCAAGGAGCGGATCGGCTGCCACGTAGTATTTCCCGTCGATATAATTCCAGTTGTAGACGCCCGTTCCGGGTGTGTGACGGCCCATGCCTTCATTGGCCGCATTTGACTGGCCAATCACCAGCACAATTGGCGTACCATCCTTGAAGACGTCGGCCTCGGGAACTTCAACCTTGTCAAACGCCTGGACGAACGTATCCGCTCGCGGTGGAGGCAACATGATTTGGTCGGGATCCAACTCACCTTCAAGCAAGCGGACCGCGTCGCCGAAGGCGTGCAATGCCAGATGTGCCTCAATGCCCTGCGTATTATCGTAGACCATATTCAAGCGATCGAGTTCGCAGCGCAAGATACGGATTACGTTTTCTGAAATCGGGGGAATTTCTTCGTCAATGTGAATGAACGGGTATGGGATCAGGATTCTTTGTCCAGCCTCATCGAAATTGATGTAGATCGTGCCCGGCCGGCTTGGCCCGACCCGGACTTCAAAACTCGCGAGCGCAAACTGCTGCGTCGGTACGACGAAGGTGACATCAGTAGAGGTCACCTCGTGTGCCTGTAGCGGGACGACCGCCAACCCGACGGGCCGTGACTGCTTGTCGCGAAAAAGCGCGATGACTAGATTGTTGTCCTTAGACGTCCAGCCGTGCATCGAGACCCTCACCCGGAGTTTGCTCGTGGCACTGGTCGGCATGAATTCGTGGCCGAGTACGGACGCACCTTGCTCCCGGTCAACCTGATCGGTGTCGGTCGCGACGACAGAACTGGTCTGGCCAGCAGATGTATAATCAAGATGGACCGAATAGGTCATTGCACGCGGGAATTTCTTACGGGATGCCGAGCTTCGTCCGATGGAATCGGACTTCAAGTTAGGGACTACCGCACTTCGTGGCAACATAATTTGTTTACAACGGCGGAATCATGGCCGGCGAGGATGTCCTCGACGGGGCCTCAAGGGAAAATTTGCCATCACCGACACAATAATTGCGTCGTCACGCTGACTCTTCGTAATACTTGCGCGCTTTCAAGATATCAGGTTAGGTTTTTAATCGGCATATCGACGCGGCCCCAGTCGGCAAAAATCATCTATGGAGTTCCCGGCTGCTGTCCCGTCCAAGGAGGATTCTCGATGCGGTCAAGATTCCCTTCAGCAGCATTCAAGATCATCGGCGGACTTGGCGTGGTCGTGGTGTCTTTTGCAATTACGCTGCGGGTGCTGGATTACTGGGAATCCGGCTCCACGGCACTTCCCGGCGCTCCGGCTCTTCCCGGAACCGAGACGCTTCAGACGGTGCGGGCGCAAAATGACGCCGTTGCCCCTATCGGCCAGGAACTTCCGGCCGATCCGGCGAAAGCAAAAAACTCGCAAGGCGTATCTTTTAAGGGCATGACGTTTGTGCCAAAAGATGGCCAGTCAACCGTGCGGATTCAGGTGACCGTCTTTGCATCGGCGGCAGAGCCGAATGTCGCCGTGGTTGCGGTTTTTCGCGACGGACAGGAGCCGCCCGTGCGGCTCGTGACCAAGCCGGTGTCGAGCAACCGGCGCGAGAAAATTGACTTCAGCATTGATCTGCCCGCCAACGGCACCAATCCGATGGCTTTAGATTTCCGGATCGGTCCCGGTCAGCCCGGCACTGTCGTCTTCAATGGGCCGCAGGGGATGGAGCCAGTCGAAAGCACGATCACGGCAATCGAACGGAAGTAATTCATCACCCGGAATTCAATCGAGGCTGGCGCGACGTGTTCTATATTTCTACCGTTGGAAGCTCAGCGAGCTTGTGGCTGGCGCGGGTTCTGTGCCTGCACCTTGAGATCGATTGTTTTCATGGAATACGTTCTCTTTCGCCTGAGGGTACTGGCCTGTTTTGACAAACAACGCGGAACTACAGAAGCAGAGAGATACGCTTGCCACGTTTCATCGCTCGCACGAGGTCTTGCGCGCGAGCTACAACCAATTGAACCAAGTCAAAGAGGCCGCGGACCAGCAACTGGAAGCCCAGCGCCGGGTCCTGGAGCAATCCCAAGCCCGAGCTCGCGGCTGAGAAACAGGCTTTGGAGGATCGGGTTGCGCAGACAGAAGCGGCGCAGCAGGAGATCACCGAGGCGCACACTCGGCTCGCGGCCAAGAAACAGGTGCTCGAAAGCCGTGCGACACAAGCCGAGATAGCACGCCAAAGTCTCGGCAACGAGCAGGCGCAACTCGTCGCCGAGAAGCAGACACTTGATGCGCGAGTCATACAGGCAGAAGCGGTCATTCGGAGCCTGGTCGAGAGCGTGACTCAATTCACCGCGGATAAACAGCTGATCGAGGAACGTGCGGCCCAGGCTGTTGCGGTACGGCGCGAATTCGAAGTTGCTCAGATGAAATTGTTAGGTCGGCAAGAGGCGGCAGCGACCGAGATCGCTCGGCTCAACGCACTTCTCGCCGATGCCGAACAGCGTCTCAAAGAGTTCCGGCTGCCGAGCATTCTGATTACATCGATTCCCAGGTCGGGCGCGATGTTTACCAATCTTGCGCTGAACCGCGGCCTTGGTCTGGAATCTGCGATCGTTTCTTTCGGTTACTTTCCGGAGTATCTGGTCGAGCTTCCGAAGCTCATGTCTTTCAAGAAAGATCGTAAACTCGTCCAGGCCCATTTCGACGTAAGTCCCGTGAACCTGCAATTGTTAGCGAACGTCGTCAAGAAATGGATCGTGCATGTTCGTGACCAGCGCTCGGTGTTGCTGAGCTGGTGCACCACACGAACCACGTCTACAAGCACAAGCCCGCCGGCGCCCATCAGAATCTGTTTGTCTATCCCGAACCGCCAGCCGGGTATTATCAAATGCCGTTCGCAGATCAGGTTGACTGGAGCCTCAAGAATTTTCTGCTAAGCGTCGTCACTTGGATCAAGCAATGGCTGAAGGTCTACGACTCAAAGCAGCACGATATTCTGCTGACCACCTACTCGTAACTTGCCCGGGATGAGAAAGCCTACATCTATCGGATTCTCGACTTTTACTATATCCCTCGTGGCTTGCTGTGATGACCTGACATCGAAAAAACCTTGGCAGCCTCGCAGTTCCGCACCGGCAAAGAGGACGAGTAGCTGACCGCATTTACGCCGCGGCAAGTTTCGCGAGCCACCAACATGATCGGCAAGGACCTGCTCGAACGTTTCGGTTGGGCGCCTGCCCCCGAGCGCCCATCGCGAACGAAAGCCCCGAAAGTGAGCGCCGTACCAGCGACCGCCAGGCGCATGCGGAGGAACGGGCCTGCGGCAACCAAATCGCCAGCCAGCGGTGGAGGTGCGGCTTGATCGGCCACGACGGCGAGCACGACGTCCTGTAAACGGATTTACGCTGGGGGCCTCTTTCCCCGAGGTCGAACCGGCCCTTCAAACTCATTGCGACGCTTGAGCCGATTGCTCGACGTCTTTATTCTGATTGAGCGTCGCCCGTTGGTTCGCGATCAGCGCAGCAAAAATCTCGCGCAGCAGGTCGCTCATCGCCACGATCGTATAAGGGCAGCCACAAATGTTCCCGGTCTCCAGTAACCCCCGGGCTGCCAGCGGCGGGCCGAATTGCGGAAAGTCGCGGTTGAGCCGCCAATGCCGTCTGGCCCACACTTGATGGACCGTGCCGTGCCGATCACGGCACGGATACATCACGGCGGTTTCCGGTGGCCTTACGTAAACATCGACCGCGATCGTTTCCTCCGGCAAATGGATCGCCGTGCAGGTCTCCAGTCCAACGCCGACCATGAAGATGTAGGTCTCGTAGTCGCGCATCAACCCGTAGGGACTGTTTTGTGAGACTGGTGTCGTATCGAGATGATGGCGCGAGAGCAGCGCCGGCGCCGCCGGCCCCCAGCCGGCGACCGAATGGGTCGGATGGATGCTCCGCGCGATCGCGTAACGGGTGCGAAAGATTTCGGTCAAGATCCCGGTATGCGAAGCCGTTGCGATCTCGTCCCAAGCGGGATTGTCAGGTGTCACGGTCCGCCAGGTCATGGTCGGCATAAACAGGTGGCCGGCCGCCATGTGATCGAGCAGGGCCTCGATAATGGCCTCAGCGCGATAGCCCTGTCGGCTTAAGGTGGCGATGGCGCTGTGCACCACCAGCACGCCGTCACGCGGAACGCCGAAGCGCTCGAGCAACGGGATGAATGCTGCCGCTTCCTTACCTGTGTTCATGGTCTCGACCATTGTTGCAAGCTTCTCGCCGGCACTGATTGCGTCGAAGCAACGCTCGACCGCGGGGAACCAAAAGTCGAGCAACTGCACGTATTTTCACGTCCCACCATAGCACACGAAACTCGATAATGTTCTTTCACCCGAAAGGAGGCGAGCAGACCGCGCATCGCCTTCGTAGCACTGGTACCGCTCAACGCCGCGCAATATCGAGATTATGCGCGGACGACACTGCGTCGAGGAATTCCACCACGATCTCCGCCGCGGTCCGTCGTGGACTGTAACCGAGGGCTGCGGCGGCATAGTTCTGCGAGGCATAGACCGGCTTCGTGCCGGTCGGGCTACCTTCGATACCGCCGCGCGTGTCAACTTCGACTCCGAACCGGCTCTGCACAATGTCTAGAAGCTCCAGCTTGCTCACGGGTGCCTTGGTGTAGAGGTCGAGCGGGGTGTTCGGCGCGGCGGCTGCCTCCCAGTATTGGATCAGAGCGACGAGCTCTTCGGCGCCAGCGTAGTCGCGAACCATATCGTCGGCCGACGTGACCAATGGCCGGCGTGTGATGATGCTGCGAGCGAGATCCGAGAGGAAAAAGCTACCCTCCAGCGGAAGCGTTACATCGGCGTAACCGAAGACGCGCACGTCCAGGATAGAGCGGTGCGGCGCAAACCGATGCCGCGCTTCGGCATAAAGCTTGGCGATCGTATAGGGCGGCACGCTGGCGAGATGGTTGACCGGCAGCGAAATCCGGCTGTCGGGCCTGACCGGCTCGGTGAGTTCCGTGCCGTACACTGCTCCACTGGACAGGAACACATAACGCGTGTCCGCGCTCATCGTCATCAGTACGCGCTGATCCCAGGTTTGGGTGATGTCGAAGATATCCGCGCCGATCGTTCTGACCCGGGCGGGGTCGCCGGCACCGATAGCGTTGATGACCAGCTGAAAATCGCCGGCTACGAACCGATCAAGCCCACGCAGGCTGACGTTTGTGCTCCAGGGCTGATCGGCAAGCGGGGAGGGATCACGCGCGAAGAGCACGAGCCGGCGTTGCCGATCGCGCGCAAGAACGCGAGCGACGCTGCGCCCAATCGTCCCCGTCGCCCCCAGAATCGCGATCATCAAAGCAATTGGCGAAGGTTTTCCGGCCGCGGATAGTCCACGAAACGGTTGCCCTCGGCATACTCAGCCTCCGGCAGGTAGGGGAACTGGTCATTGATCGGGCGCCCCATCTCGAGCTTCGGCTCGATCAACGTATGCTCGCTGAGCACGACCTCAATGACGACCGGCCCGCCGCAGAAAAGTGCGGCATTGATCTGCTCGACGTGCTCGATGCGAGCATAGCGCAGGCCATACGCCTCCGCGACTCGTCCAAAGTCGGGGGTGCTATAGCCGTCACGTGAAGCAATATAGCGGCTGTCGAGATAGCTGTCTTGGAACTGCTTGATGATCCCGTAGCTGCCGTTGTTCATGACGACAACCGTCACGTCAAGATTGTGGTGCTTGAGCGTCTGCAGCTCCTGGATATTGAGTTGAAAGCCGCCGTCTCCGTTGATGGAAACCACCTGACGGTTCGGTGCCGTCAGCTTCGCACCGATCGCGGCGGGCAAGCCATAACCCATCGGGGAGTTGCCACCAGCGGTGAACAGCGTGTGTTTCTTGACCTTGAACGCCTGATGCACCCAGCATACGCAGGCACCGGTATCGGCGATGACAATGGCGTCCTTCTCGATGATCTCGTTGATGCGACGAATGGCGTCGTAGGGCGAGATTGTATTGAGGCGTAGCGCCGATGTACTCTTCTCCTTGCCGAAATAGCGGCTCTTCATCTCGGCAACATAGCAAACCCACTCCTTGTCCATCGCCGGAACGGGCATTTGTTCGAGCACGCTCGGGAGCGAGGAGAAATCGAGGTGGCTCGTTCTATAGTCGTCGTTGTGGTACTTCTTGAGCTCCTCCTCATCGACGTCGACGACGTGAACGGTAGCGCCTGTCGCGAAGTTTCGCGCGTTGCCGGAGCGCTGCCGGTTGTCGAGGCGACTACCGAGCACAAGCACCGCATCGGCGTTCTGCAGCACAAAGTTTGCGCCACGGTTTCCGTAGACACCGATCTGCCCGAGAAAACCAGGATGATCATTGTCGAAATAGGTGAGGCCAGCCCAGCTCGATACAAACGGAATTCCCGTTGCGGTAAGCCAGTCGACCACTTCACTCTGGACACCCGCGAGCCCGACGCCGGCACCCCACAGCACGACCGGCCGGCGCGCGTCAGCGAGCGTCTCCTTGAGCGTGGCGATTACCTCCGTGATCGGCTTTGCCGGAACCGGCAACGGCTCGGGCATGAGGATTTCGTCGCCGAGCTCCATCTGCTGCACGTCCATCGGGACGTCGATCAGAACGGGACCCATCCGACCACTGGTCGCAATCGCGTAAGACTTTGCAAGCTCATGACGCAGCTCTTCGGCATTTCTCACCATGACTGCGTATTTCGTAATCGGGCGTACCATCTCGATGATCTTCGTCTCTTGAAAGCCCGATTGGCGCACGTTGGCGCCATGGTAGGCGCTGCCCTCGCGCTGATTAACCTGGCCCGTGATGTGCAGGGAGGGAATCGAGTCGAAGTAGGAGCAAGCAACTCCGGTAATCAGGTTGGTCGCGCCGGGGCCCGACGTCGCCATCGTTACGCCGACCTTGCGACTGACCCGCCAAACAGCATCCGCCGCCATAGCCGCGGATTGCTCGTGATGAAAACAGTTGTAGGTCAACGCCGGATGGCGGGCGACCGCATCGATCAAGAATGCACACGCGCCGCCCGTGAGCACGAAGACGCGATCGCTACCCACCCGCGAGAGAAACTCGGCGATGTATTCCGCTCCTAACACAGTCTCGTCTTTCGTTCACTGGGCAAGGCGGGCGCCGCAGAAATCGTGCAGAACGTCGAGCACGTAATCGATCTGTGGATCGCCGAGACCGGGATAAACCCCGATCCAGAACGTCTGATTCATGATGCGATCGCTGTTCGTTAAGGTTCCGTGGACGCGGTAGCGGCGCCCCTGCATGTAGGGCTGGCGAACGAGGTTGCCGCCGAACAGGAGACGCGTTGCTATCTTCTTTTCATTGAGGTGTCGCACGATCTCGTCGCGGTTAAACGGTGCCGTCTCGTGCACTGTCAAAAGAAATCCGAACCACGACGGCTCGCTTCCAACCGTTGCTTCGGGAAGAACGAGAAACTCCTTGAGGTCGCGTAGACCTCCCTTCAGGCGCATGAAATTGCGACGTCGAGCATCGATGAAGCCATCGAGATGGACAAGCTGGGAAACCCCGACCGCGGCCTGCATGTCGGTGATCTTCAGATTGAAGCCCATGTGCGAGTAGATGTACTTGTGATCGTATCCGTAGGGCAGCTCGCCGAGCTGCCAATCGAAACGACGCTTGCACGTGTTGTCCTTGCCCGGATCGCAGTAGCAGTCGCGCCCCCAGTCGCGGAACGTCTCCATCGCGCGGCGCAGCGTCGGATGGCTGGTAAAGACGGCACCACCCTCCCCCATCGTGATGTGGTGAGCAGGATAGAAGCTTAGCGTGCCGATGTCGCCGAAGGTGCCGACGTGGCGGCCGTTCAGGGTCGCTCCCAGCGCGTCACAGCAATCCTCGATGAGAAACAGCTTGTAACGTTTGGCGATGTCGGCGATTCGCGCGGCGTCGAAGGGATTGCCGAGCGTGTGTGCGGCCATGATGGCGCGCGTCTTCGGCGTGATCGCTTCTTCGACCTTGTCGGGCAGGATGTTGTAGGTCGGAATATCGACGTCGACGAAGACCGGAATCATCCCCCACAGCATGATCGGGTTGACGGTCGTCGGGAACCCGGTCGCCGCGGTGATGACCTCGCAATCAGGCGTGAGTGCCCGCTCGCGCAAAAACGGCGAGGTCAGCGCGGAAAAGGCAACGAGATTGGCCGAAGAGCCCGAGTTGACCGTTAGGGCGTACTTGACGCCGATGCGCTGGGCGAGGTTCGTCTGGAATTGGTCGTTGAAACGTCCTGTCGTGAGCCAGAACTCGAGGGCGGAATCGATCAGGGACTTGATATCACTCGAATCAAAGACTCGACCCGAGACGGGAACGCTCGACTGCCCCGGGACAAATGCCTTCTCGCCGTGTTCGCGCGCGCAGTATTCCTCCACCAGGCGCATGATCTCGATACGAATCTCATCCACCGATCGCTTGGAGACAGATGATTTAGGAAGAGGCTGCATCAAGCAGCCTCGCCGATCACGAGAGCGGGAGACACGACCTCGTCGATCTGACCGAGGGTAAATGCCCGCATATCCGCGCCGCGTTGCAGAGCCTTGTACCAGTCCAGCGTGAGATGGACGGCACGTTCGAGGTCGAGCATCGGGCGCCAATCGAGGTGAGTGCGTGCCTTCGAGCAATCGAGCTTGAGGAAAGCGGCTTCACGCGGATGCTCGCCTTCATCCCGCTTCCACGCAGCACCCTCGCTCCAGCCACGGGCCAGCATGTCGACGATCTGGGCGACCGAGACCTCGCTTTCGGAAGCGGGACCAAAGTTCCATGCTTGCGCGAATGCCCGCCCGTCCGCTACCACGCGCTCAGCGAGCAGCAGGTAGGCCATGACCGGATCGAGCACGTGCTGCCAGGGCCGCACCGCATGCGGGTTGCGGACGTCGAGCATTGTCCCCGCGAGGAAGGCACGCATGGCATCGGGCACCAGACGATCCTGCGCCCAATCGCCGCCGCCGATCACGTTACCCGCACGGGCTGACGCGACTCCCGGACATGACTTGTCGTGCAAGAAGCTGCGCCGGTAGGCGTCAATCACCAGCTCGGCGCAAGCCTTGCTGTTGCTGTAGGGATCATGGCCACCGAGAGATTCGGTTTCACGATAGCCCCAGACTTGGCCGACATTATCGTAGCATTTGTCGCTGGTGACGATGACGGCGGCCTTCACCTCCGGGCTTTGGCGGATGCATTCCAACACGTTGACGGTGCCCATCACGTTGACCGCATAGGTGCCGACCGGATCGGCATAGGAAGGGTGGACCAACGACTGCGCCGCCATGTGCAGCACGATGTGCGGCCGCGCGTCGTCGAACGCGCGTCGCACTGTTGCCAAGTCGCGGATGTCGCCGATCGAATGGCGGACATCGTTCTCGACGCCTGCGGCGACGAAGACGCCCTGATCGCTGAGCGGAGGCAGCGCAAAACCATGCACGTGCGCGCCAAGGCGATGCAGTAGAAGGGCCATCCAGGCCCCCTTGAAACCGGTGTGGCCGGTCAGCAGGACTCGGCGACCTCGCCAGAACGAAGAGGAGATCACCAGATCCTCCATTGCGCCGTTCCGTGCGCCCATTGCTCCTCGAGGAAGTTGCGGTCGCGCATCGTGTCCATCGGGTGCCAGAACCCCGGATGGACATACGCGTGCAACTCGCCGGATCGCGCCAGCGACTCCATAGGCTCGCGCTCCCACGCAGTGTGGTCACCTTCGATCAGATTGTCGATGGAAGGCGACAGCAGGAAGAAGCCGCCATTGACCCACCCGCCGTCGGTATCCGGCTTCTCCTCGAAGGCCACAACACGATCGCGATCAACTATGATCGCCCCGAAGCGCTTGGCCGGCCGCACCGCGGTTACTGTCGCCCTGCCACCGTGCGCCTGGTGAAATTTGATCTCCGCCGCCAGATCGATATTGGCGATGCCGTCTCCGTAAGTCAGTGCGAAAAATGCATCGTCACGCACATAGGGAAGGATGCGCTTGATGCGACCGCCGGTCTGCGTATCTGCTCCCGTGTCGATCAAGGTCACGTGCCAAGGCTCGGCCGTTTTCCGGTGTACGTCCATGCAGTTTTCGGCCAGGTGCATTGTCACGTCGGACATGTGCAAGAAGTAATTCGCGAAGTATTCCTTGATCAAATAGCCCTTGTATCCGAGGCAAATGATGAAGTCATTAAACCCGTAATGGCTGTACATCTTCATGATGTGCCACAGAATAGGGCGGCCGCCGATTTCGATCATCGGCTTCGGCTTGATGATCGTCTCTTCCGAGATGCGGGTGCCCATGCCACCAGCCAAAATAACAACTTTCACCAGCCGCCCTTTCTTGGTTCACCACCTTTTAAAAGCTTGACTACTCATATGCAAGCCGCGTTGAGCGCTGGTCGTTACACTTATTTAGGCAACGAATACTTGCCGGCCGGCGGGCTTCCACCATCACCACATCGAGTGAAATTCCCGGCCACGCCGTGCAGCCCGCCTGTGGTTCCCGGGGAACCCCGCCGTCTGCTATCGTTTACCCCGTTCCAGAGTTCATCTGGGGAATGTCGGTTGCGGCGACGATGATGAAGACAACACGATTCACGCGGTTGATCATGGCTGTGCTTACGTTCGTCCTGGTTCCCACATGGGTTGCCGCGCAGAGCGCTTCTGGAATCCAAGCCGGTTTCTCTGCGAATACGTTGGCCCCGATTACGGCAGCGAGAGCTGTTTCATCCGCGGACTGCGGCAAGACGCTTGCACTCCGCGGGAACGCCGCCGCTCTTCAGCGCCTCGCGCACCTTGCCGTTTGCGGTGCACCCGAGGTGCAGCCCATAATCCAGATCGGAGATCGCGACCGCGATTTGCTGTGTCCTCGTCTCGATAGGGTCGAGCAGAACCGTGTGCATGTGGTTTCTGACGCCGTAAAAAAAGCGGCGTTGCGACGATGAACAGCGCAACCGAGCTCAGGACAAGTCCAGAAAACGGCCACGAAGTTTCGCGAGCGCGCCGCTCGGCCAGCGGCGCGAACGAACGCCATCAGCATCCATATCGGTGCCGTTTTCCTCGGGTGCGTGCATCAATTCCCGCCTTCGCTCAACGCTGTAAGCTGCACCGCGTCCTCAATCAGAATAGCGCCGTCATCAGCCAAGATCGGATACCGGGGCCCCCCGGCATGCAGCATCGCCGCGGCCGCAAGCGATGTGGAGCGGGAGCGCAAGGATCCTGGCCTAGTGGCGCGATGCGAACAGATGATTCCGGTCAAAGTCCCTGATTTCTGCCGTTTTGGGCCGCTTATGACGGATGCATCTAATTGAGTCTCACCACCAGCGGAGTGCTTCGGCCACATGCAACAAATTCCCCTCCAAGCCTCCACTTTCAACGCAAACGATACGCCCCGATGCCCGCCGGCAAGGCGGCATTGGCCGCCGGATTTCCGTCGACGCGGACATACCCATTCTTACGTTGCATGGTGCCCTCCGCCCCTGCCACGCTCAGTGGCGGATTTGATGCAAACTACGACAGGGAGGACTTGAAATAATTCGAATAAACCTTCAAACGGTGTCGTAGGCAGCCGCGCATTTGGATACCGTAATGTCACAGGTCAATTCGGACTCGAGCATTAGTTCGCCCTATTATTTGCTGCTCACTTTTTGGGGCGACCAATTCAGAGACTTCGTTTGCAACTTGACATTTCCGTCGCTGCTTGCGCCCGGAAACATCCCCGCGCTCGGGGGAAGATCGAACGCCCGGTTCCTAATCGCCACCACCGCCTATGACTGGGAAAAACTCCAGCATGAGCCGATCTTCCAGACGCTGAGGGATCGGATCGAGGTCGAGTTTCTGCCAAATGAGGAATCCGTCCCGCCGATTCACAAATATGTCCGGATGTCGCGCGGGCATGCCATGTTGGCCGATCGCTGTTTTCGCGACAAGGCAATTGCCATCAACATAAACCCGGACTCGGTTTATCCGGATGGCTGCATCGCCGAGGCCCAGCGTCTATCTGAGCGCGGCAAGCACGTCATCTTGTGCGTCGCGGTCCGCTTCGAGATGGAAGGCGTCGAGAAGGAACTCGCCGCGCGTGGGATGCTCCAGCGCGGCCAGCCGTTCTCCCTTTCCATGCGCGAGGCGACGGTCATCGGCCTGCGCAATCTTCATCCGGAGACCCGCGCCTCCGGCTGGATCGAGGTGAACTTCGGCCGGCTGTCGAGCGAGCATCACCGCCTCCACTTCCTGACCTGCTGCTATTGGGAAGTGCCCGGGGAGGACGGCTGCATCATCATCACTCACAATTGGTCGCCTTTCCTCGTCAATTACGCGATCCTCGGCCACCACGACACGACAGCGCTGGACGGTCGCGCCCTCGATGGCAATTACATTTTCGAGAATTTTCCGCGCTACACGAATTCGATCGAGGTCATCCAGGATTCAGACAGCATTTTCCTGCTCGGTCTCACCCCGCACGACGAGATGATGCCGGCGGTCGATCGCCGGTGGTGGCGTAGCGCGCCGGTCATCGGCGAGTGTACGCGGGGCTACATTCTGAACCAGACGATCTTCGATCCCGGTGTGGATGAATATCGCCGACGCACCTATCGCATGCCGGTGCGCTTCCATGGACGCGATTTCGGCCCGGCCTGGAACCCGGTGGAACGCAAGGTCGAGGGCCTGCTGCACGAATATGCCGCAGTGGATCTGCTGGGGCCGGGCGAGAAGACCTTGTCGAGGTGGCATCGCTTGTGGTTTCGCGTGCTGCGCCCCCTCATGTGGCTCGATGCCTGGAAGTCCGGTGATTCGTGGGTGCGACCGACGGTCTCCCTGGACCGGCGGAACTCGGCCGTTGCCGCCCTCTCGGGGATGATACCGGTCGAGGCCGACCTCGCTAGGCGCACCAACGGGGCGAGCTTCACCGGTACCCACTTCGTGCCAAGCAATGCGAAGTCGGTGATGCACGTCCGCGTCACGGTCACCGCGTCGGCAGCGGAGCCCAACGACCTCGTGCTTGCCGTCTTCCGCGAGCAGGATGTGAGCCCGGTGCATATCGAAGTCTGCCCGATCCCACCGGGCGGCCGCGTCACCCTGGACACGACCTTCAAAGTGCTGGCGAAAGGCGCCAAGCCGATCGAGCTCGATTGCCGCATCGGGCCCGGCCGGCCCGGCACGATCCTATTCAACGGCCCGGCGGAGGGTCCGCCGCCGAACCCGGCGACCGGCGTTCAGATGTGGGAAGGATCGCGTTGGCTGGCGCAAGTCTTTAATGTCTCCCGCAAGATTTCGCACCCATTGCGAAACTTCTATCAAAAGCTGAAGCAATGAAGAGGCGGCTGCGCATCATCACCTATGCCTGGGGTCGGCAATATGTCGCCAACCTGCTCGACATCACGCTGGCGGCCGTGCTCGCGCCCGGAAATCTGCCCGCGCTGGCGGAGGTGTTCGATTGCGAATTCATCCTGCTGACCGAACAGGGATTGTTCGAGCAGATCGAGGCCCACCCGGTCTATCGCCGCGTCGCCCAGCTGACCAAGGCCCGGCTCGTCCCGATCGACGATCTTCTGGTCGCGCCGCTTTACGGCATGACGCTGACTTGGGCCACCTACCGCGGCATGGAAGATCTCGGCGACGCGATCACGGACATGGACTTCTTGTTGTTCACTGCAGATTGGATTCCCGCCGATGGCTCGTATCGCTCCCTCATCCCTCACTTGCTCAAGCGCGAGCGCCTGATCGTCGCGCCGAGCTATTGCGTGGTCAGCGAGAAGGTGCTTCCCCGTCTGCGCGAGCGGATCGACCCCGAAACCCATGTGCTGGCGATGTCCAAGCGCGAGATGGCGGCTCTCGGGATTCCGAACCGGCACAACACGATCCGCGGCAAGACGATCAACTCCCACCTGTTCCACATGGACGTGGTCGAGCAGTTCTACTGGTTGGTCGATCCCCACACATTGCTCTGCCACCAGATGCCGATCGCGATCGTCTGCATGCGGCCCGAGCGGTGGATTGCGGAGCCGAACACGTTCTGGGACTACGGGACGGTATCGGAGCTCATGCCCAACACGACGCCCTGCGTGCTGGCCGACTCCGACGAGTTCCTGATGATCGAACTGCGCAGCGAGACGACTTACGACGACGGGCTGCGCATCGGATGGCCCGACAACGATACCATCGGCAAGAAGCTCGCGAGCTTCGTGACCCGCGATCACACGGTCTATGGCCGTCACCAGCTCGTGTGGCACTCGCGCGACCTGCCGCCCGATATCGCACAAGCCCGTGCCCGGCTCACCGCCTTCGTCGACGAAATCTTCACGCACTTCGAGGGCAAGGAGGTGTCCTATGTGGGACACCCCTATTGGGCCTTTCAGTCCTCGCTGTTCGATCTCGCCCGCCGCAAAGGGGCGGCGGGGCTCGGCAGTGGTGGCCAACCTCTGTGGAGCTATTGCTCCAAGGCCCTCACGTCGGTGGTGAACGGTGCGCTCGCGGACTTCGAGCGCAATGCCGGAAAGCTTTGGCAGCAGCTCGCCCAAACGATCCCGACGATTAAGGAACAGGGTGTTGAAGACTACATTGAACGGCGCAATCCGCTGATCGAGCAGCTGTCGCAGCAGATCGCGACCATCGAGCAGGCGGTCAAGGTCGAGGAGGCGATCCATCAGCGCGACGTTGCTCTCGCCCTCAAGGACATCGCCGAGTTCAGGCAGGTCATGTCTGAATCGTCGCGTGACGCGGACTACAAGTTCAACAAGTCGGCCGGCCTTGCGCCGGTCTTCACCGCCGTTCCTGCCGTTGCCGCAGGCTGCGGCCTGTTGGCCAGGCTGGAAGAGCGTATTTGCCGGGTCGGCCGGCATCACCCCCTGTGGGCGCCGATGCGACACGCGCTACGCATACTCGAAACGGCGCTGCGCCCATCCGAGCTGAACATCCTGTGGATCACCAGCGACAACGTGAAACGGCTGTCGCGCTTCACGCCGCTGGCCGGACGCGCGCATACTCGCATGGCCACATTTACCGCCGCTCACATGGAACCGGGCGACATACCGTGGAGCCAGCACTTCGACCTGTGCGTATTCGAGGTCGATCTGCAGGACCTTCCGCGGCTGGGCCGGATGTATGAAAATGTTCTTCCAGCGTTGCGACCCGGCGGCAAGATCATGGCTTTCTATTTCCACGAATCGATGGGGCCGTTCGTCGGCGACTCACGTTTCATCCGCAACGTGTTCCCACGTTGCGACTACGGCAACGTCTATTACGCCGGCTCGCCGCAGAGCGTCGCCGCGCTGCGCCGTTTGCACCATGCGCGTGGCCTATTTCGCATTGATACCCAGACTGGCCCCAGCCTTGCGTCCGTTCTGGCGACGCTGCTCGCGTCGCCGCTGGCGCTAAAGGCGAGCCGGATCGAGAACAGCCGACCGCCCGAAACTCTCGGAATGCCGCCGCCGACCTGCACGAGCATGACTATCGAGATCGATGTCTAGGCTAGGCCATTAGTCACCCGTGACTTAGGCAACCGGGTGCTGCTTAGCTGGTCGCCCGTTAAGAAGCCTGTTTGAGCGCGGGATGGGTGGCGAGCGCGCGCCATAGGGCGATCAGGATCAGGCGCAAAAGAATTCTCAGCCAGGCGAGGATGCGTCGGAAGTTGTAGCCGACGGCGGTGAGGATGGCGTTGGCGGCGTCGCCGGCAGTTCCCTTGAGATAGCAGCGGCCGAGGTGACCCTCGGCTTTCATGTGTCCGATCACGGGCTCGATGGCGGAGCGGCGTCGCAGTTCGCGCTTGATGGCTCCGAACACGCCGCGCTTCTGCCCGGAGATGAAGACGCGGTGTGGGTTCGGCGCATCGTGGCCGCGGTATCCTTTGTCGACATAGGCGCGCTCGATCTCGCGCCCGGTGAGCCTCTCGGTGTTCTCGATCGCGGACCGCAGCGTGTGTCCATCCCTCGGGTCCGGCCTTTGGCCGGCCCAAGGGCAGGCTCCCGGATTGCCCGGCAGCGCTTTGGCGTGCAGCACAAACTGGCCGCCGGGCGCGCGGGCGTTGGTGGTAGCGATCGAGACCTTGACGCCGAACTCATAGGGCGCGCTGGCCTTGCCCTTGCCGATGCATTCCACCTCGGGGGCGTGGAAGGAATACAGCTTCCAGCCGCGCTGGCGCTGCTGCTGTGAGCGGATCTGGGAGGCGCGCGCGAGCGGCCAGACGAACGCCTCTTCGAGTTCCGCCTGGCCGGCGATCTTGCGGTGGAGGTCTCGGATGATGCGGCCGAGGCGCGTGCGCAGGATGCGCAACTGGCGACGGTGGCGGTTGAACTGCTTGGCATGGGCATAGCGCCCCGCCATCATCGCCGCATGCTTGGCGATGCGCAGATAGGATTGCCGCAGCCGCACCCCATGCGTCCTGGCCAGGCGGTTGAGGCCCTTGATCGCCGCGTGCAGCAGCTTGGCGTCGGTCGGAAAGGTGATGTTCTTGGGCTGCACCGTGGTGTCGATCGTGACCCGCGCCAAGTCCTTCGTGCGTAGCGCGCCGCTCGCATGCGCCACGCGCAGGCTCTCGGCCAGCAGCAGCTCCAGCTTGTCGCTCAGCCGCTTGCGCCAGTGGCTGAGGTCCGAGCGCTCGTGCGGGAAGACGTGCTGGAAGAACTCCTCGCCGGTGAAGTGCTGGAAATACGGGTCATGGACCCAGCGCTCACACACGCCCTCGTCGGACAGCCCGTAAATGTGCTTGAGCAGCAGAAGCCCGATCACGAAGCGGGTCGCAATCCCGGGCCGGCCCTGGTCGCTGTAGAGCGGCGCAATCTCGCCGTCGATCCACGTCCAGTCGAGCTTGCCGGCGAGCTGCACCAGCTCGTGCTTCATATTGATGATCTGCTCGAGTCTGGCCCGGAACAGATCGCCTGATCCCGTCGTCTCGTGTTGCTTCGGCCGCATCGTTCCCTCCGATGCGCCAAGGAATCATGCTTCGCGGCTCAAGGGAATCCCGAAAACGAAATTGCAAGGTTCCGCGCCCTCAAGCTGAGAAACCTTGCAATCTCAAATCAGTCAATACCCCGACAATAGACTCACATTCAGTCGCTTAGCCATTGTTCACGGGCGACGCATTAGATTTCTGGCTGCCGAAAACTCCCCTGCCGTCATTCCGGAAGCCGCGAAGCGGCTGGCGGGAATCCATAACCCCGGGCAAATTGTAGGAAAGGATAAGGGTTCTCGCTGCCGGACTTGCGCCCGGACGCGCGAAGCGCGATCCAGGTGGCGCCGCCCTGGAATGACAGTTAAGAGTAATTCCACAGCCTCCTAGCGGGCGCTGCAGGTGTTCACCGATACGCCACGCACTTCTCGCAGGCCGTCGCGGTGACATCACGCCGAAGGTGCGCCGCACGCAGGGTCTGGAATTGCTCGGAATTCCAAGCTTCCAGGAACGGGCTTGTGGTCAGATCGCCCATGTGAAAGCGGCCGTCGTGATCAAAGCAGCACGCGGACAGCTTGCCGTCCCAGGTGATATGACCTTCGGTGAAGACCGCCCAGCACGGCAGCGGGTCGCGCAATGCGCCGACTCGCCCGCGATTGCCGGCAGTCGGCTTCCAGCCCTTCTTCTCTTCGCCCTCGGTGACGAGGTTGGCTTGGTTGTAGAGCGGTAGCGCGTAGATTTCGTCGACGCTATCGCGGATAAGATCAAGCGCCTTTTGCATGCGCTCGCCCTGCGCGCCGTCATATTCGATGTAGGAGGCATACAATCCGCAGCGGTGTCCGGTTTCCCGGTGAACGGCATCGCGCGCCGCCCGCGCGCCGCGGATGTTCTCGACCATGCGACCGAAAACATGCCGTTTGACCTTGGCGATTTCTTCGAACTGGGCCTCATCGGCGTAGTTGAAAGAGAATTTCAGACTGTCGAGACCGGCGGCGAAGCATCGCTTGAGGCGCGCAGGGGTGGCAAGCGAGCCGTTGGTGGTGAGAAAGACATAAGGATAGCCGCATTCATGCTTGGCAAATTTGATTGCATCGGCGAGCCAGGTGCACAGAAAGCTCTCGCCCAGATAAAACAGCCCGATTTCCTCGACGCCGAGCTCACGCATCTCGCGCAGCAGCCGTTCGAACAGGGCCCGGTCCATATCGTGTTGCTCGCGCAGCACCATCGAACGCGCGCAAAACGTGCAACCAAAATTGCAGCGGCCGGTAAGCTCGATTTTAACCGAGCGCGGCGGGGGCAAGACTGTTTGACAGTCGTTGTCACCAATGCGCGTGACGCGGTCGATGCGATCCGTGATCATAGGCCGCCCCCTTTTTCAAGATGTAGGATGATCGCGGGGCGCTGCCAAGACCTTGATCCAAATCAATCGGGAACCTTGAAATCTAGCGTGTCCTTGTGGCCGAAGCCTCGCTGGTTGTCGATGATCACCATGCGATGCGGATCAAGCCGGTATAACTCGGCCGATTCGTAAGCGTCCTTCATGGCGGGCGGGCCGTCGGACAAGCGCCCCAAGAACGGATAGCGTGCTGCGAGCAAAGCTTGAGCGCGGCGACGCTCGGAAGCATCGGCTACGCGATACGCGTCTCCGGAAATTTGCACTCCGCAGACTTCGTCAAAATCGCGGTAATCCGGCGCGATGGTTGCGGCGACGCGCCGATCGGCCTCGATCTCCACCGAGTGCCGGCTGTTCGGATCGGAAATCCATAGCAGCACGAAGCCGTCGCGCACGTAGAACACATTTGCCGCATGTGGCCCCTGCGAGCCGCAGGTCGCCAGTGACATCACACGATGGGCATCGAGGAACGCGGCGATGCGGGCACCGGTTTCGCCGTGCATGTTCGTCTTCCGTGAAATTACAGTAGAAAATTCCATCACAGCCCCGCAATAGAGACTGCCGTTCCAGCGCGGGACTCGGCACGGCAATCACACCTACGCATGCGTAGTTTAGGTAACTGCGAAGTTATCGTATGCCATTGATAAAAATCAAAGCGGTGACAGTGGCCGATCATTTTTGTTGGTAAGAATTGTCGGTTTGTCGTAAGGGCGGCATTCCCTTCCGTGCGATCCGTCCGGAAAATGAGGAGTTCCTATGTCTCAGGCTATACTGAAGTCGGTTTCCAACGTGACGCCGTCGGGCCGGCCAAAGGGCCGCGGCCGCATCTACGATTCGATCACCGACACCATCGGCGACACGCCCATCGTGCGGCTCAATCGATTGCCGCAGATGAAAGGAGTCAAAGCCGATATCCTGGCCAAGCTCGAATTTTTCAACCCGATCGCAAGCGTGAAGGACCGCATCGGCGTATCCATGATCGACGCCATGGAAGCACAGGGAACGATCACGCGCGATAGCGTGTTGATCGAACCGACGTCGGGCAATACCGGGATCGCGCTTGCCTTCGTGGCGGCGGCCCGCGGCTACCGCCTGATCCTGGTGATGCCGGACTCGATGTCGGTCGAACGGCGCAAGATGCTGGCGCTGCTCGGCGCCGAGCTCATTCTCACCCCGGCGGCGCAGGGCATGCGCGGCGCCATCACGCGCGCCGAAGAACTTGCACGCGAAACCAAGAATGCCGTCATCCCGCAGCAATTCAAGAACCCGGCCAATCCCGACATTCACCGCCGCACGACCGCCGAGGAAATCTGGAACGACACGGCAGGCAAGATCGACGTCTTTGTGGCCGGCGTTGGCACCGGCGGCACGATCACCGGCGTTGGACAGGTCCTGAAGCCGCGCAAGCCTTCGCTGCGGATCGTCGCCGTCGAGCCGGAAGATAGCCCGGTCTTATCCGGAGGAAAGCCCGGTTCGCACAAGATTCAGGGTATCGGCGCTGGCTTTATTCCCGAGATTCTCGATCAATCGCTGATCGACGAGGTTGTGACCGTCGACAATCAGGCCGCGTTCGATGTCGCTCGCGCCCTTGCACGCTACGAAGGCATTCCGGTGGGCATCTCGTCGGGCGCGGCGGTGGCTGCCGCGTTCAATATCGGGTCGCGCAACGAAATGGCCGGCAAGGCGATCGTCGTCGTCGTGCCGTCATTTGCCGAACGATACCTATCGACCGCTCTGTTCGACGGCCTGTGAGGAGTTCGAACCGAGTCCTTGCGTCACCCGCGCAAGGCGATCAGTTGGCCGCCGTCGACCACGATCGTCGCACCGGTCATGTAACGGCCTGCGTCGGAAGCAAGCAGCAGCAGCGCGCCGTCGAGATCTCGATCCTCACCGAACCGGCCGAGCGGAATCTCACGCTTGATCGCCGCGCCCCGCTCGCTGGCGAGATAGTCGCGGTTGAGATCGGTAACGATCCAGCCAGGCGCAATGGCGTTGACGCGAATGCCTTTTGCGGCAAGTTCGAGGCCGAGCGCCTTAGTGAGCTGAATGACGCCCGCCTTCGCGACCGCGTAGGCCGCAACGCCTTTTGCGACATTGAAGCCCACCACCGAAGCGATGTTGACGATCGCGCCGCCCTTTCCAATAGCGAGCATGCGCCGCGCCGCCTCCTGTGACCAGAACAACACCGCATCAAGATTGGTGCCGAGGACCCGGCGCCATTCCGCCTCCGGCAAATCGACGATCCGGTCCGCATGGACCACGCCGGCATTGTTGATGAGAACATCGACGGTTCCGAACGCCTGTTCGGCAGCATCGAAGGCACGAATCATGTCGGCACGATCGCAGACGTCCGCCGACAACGGGGCGGCTCGGCCGCCTGCCTGTTCGATTCGCTTGGCGACAGCGGCAAGCCGGTCCTGGCGCCGTGCCACGAGCGCCACGCTTGCGCCATTGGCGGCCAGCACTTCGGCGAAACGTACTCCGAGGCCGCTCGATGCTCCGGTGACGAGCGCAGCCTTTCCGGCGAGATCGAACAGGTTCTGCGCCTTCACGGCTCAATCCTGGGAGATCGGCGGATCAAGGTCCTGTGCCCATGTGTCCGCCGGTTTCGAGTATTTGCGCATGAGCCGATAGACGAGGTTGACGTGCTCGGCTTCCTCTTCGACGAACTCAGACGCCATTTCCTTGATCTTCGGATCTTTTGCCGTCTCGGTGATCGAGGTGAAGAAGCCAAGCGCCCGTTTCTCGCCGGCAAGCGCAAGCTCCAGTGCATGCCATGGTGTCATCAGATAATGGGCCGATCCAAGGTCGACCTCCTCCGGACTCTCGCCCTTCTGCCAGCGGCCAAGACGTTCCGCTCGTGCAACCAAGTCGATGTCGCCAGCCTGTTTGCGTATTTCTTCAGCGTGAATTCCTTCGGCTCTCGCCAGATCGCGGAAGACCTTCACGAGCTCCGGATTGTTGTGAATTTCCATCTGATCTGCCAGCAGCGTATAGCGCTGTACCGCGTCAGCCTCGATCCGGTAGGCGATCGCGAGCAAATCGACCGGACTCGAAACGGTATGTCCCGAGGGTGCCTTGCTCATAGCTCGAACTCCCTTTCGAGTTCGGCGAGATCGATGGTCCGAGGTTCAGCCTTGGCTTGGTAAGGCAGGCGGTTGCCGCGATAAAGAATGCCGATATTGAATCCGTCGTCCGTCATAATGCGACGCGCCGCCTTGCCGGGATCGTTGGTGGCGGCGACCGGGGCCGGATGAACGCGGTTCTTCCATTCGCGTTCATCGGGGCGAAAGGTGACGCAGGGACTCAAGACTTCGACAAACGAAAATCCTGGATGTCGAATTGCCTCGACCAGAATGCTTGCCGTCTCGTTCGGTGACCCGGAGAAGGCCCGGGCCACGAAGTTAGCGCCTGCCGCCAGTGCGATCACCAGCGGGTGGAAAGGGCTCAGACCGGTTCCGCCGGGAGAGAGCGCGGTATCGAAATCCGGCTCCGTGGTCGGCGACGGCTGACCTTTGGTCATGCCGTAAACCCGGTTGTCCATCACCACGTAAGTTATGTCGACATTGCGACGGCAAGCGTGGAGAAAGTGATTGCCGCCGATCGAATAGCCATCACCATCCCCGCTCGCCACCACCACCGTAAGGTCCGGACGCGTCACCTTTAGTCCGGTTGCGAGTGCCAGCGAACGGCCATGCACGCCGTGGAAGCCGTAGCAGCTTGTATAAGCCGGAATGCGGGATGAGCACCCGATACCGGACACGACCACAGTTTTTTCCGGCAGCAGACCGAGTTCGGCAAAAGCCCGGGTGAACGACATCAGGACATGATAGTCGCCGCATCCGGGGCACCAGATCGGCTTGATATCGGACTTGTAGTCGGCGGGGTTGCATGCCAGGCGCGTTTGAATGCTTGACATTAGGAACTCCATTGCATGAGCGCTTGCTCGATCTCGTTCGGTCGGATCGGCAACGGCCCGGGACGATGCAGGACCCGGACGTCATCAGGCAGATCGTAATGGGCGCGGAGATATCGATGGAATTGCGCACCATGGGATTGCTCGACGATGAGGATGCGTTTCACACCGTGCAGCGCCGCCGTGAATCGTTCAGGTTGGACGGGCAGCAGCAAGCGCGGGGCGATCAAGCGAACGTCACGGCCGTTCCGACGCACGCGCTCGATCGCTTCCCGCGCCGCGCCGGTGAGCGAACCCCAGGTCATGATCGCAAGCTCGCCGTCACCTTCGACGGTCGCCCAATGATCGCCATAGGTGAACTGTTCGAGTTTTGTGCAGCGTTTGTCGAGCTGTGCGCGGTGATCGCCTTCGCTGCTGGTAGGTGTTCCGCGTTCGTTGTGGGTGAGGCCGTCGGCCGTGTATTGGCCGCCGCGTGTGCCGGGAATTGCCATTGGTGAAACGCCGCCGGCCGACACTGCGTAGCGTTTGTAGGCACCGGCCTCCGGCAGTGCCTTCGCACGTTGACCGATGAAGGCGATATCGGCTGGCCGGTCAGTCACGGCCACGGCTTGCCCGATGAATTGATCGGAGAGCACGATGGCGGGCGCCTGAAGCGTTTCCGCGAGGTAGACGGCCCATTGCGTCGTGAACAGGCAGTCGGTGATCGACTGCGGTGCCAGCACAAGATGCGGCGCGTCACCGTGTAGTCCATAGACGGCAATATTGAGATCGGCCTGTTCAGACTTGGTGGGAATTCCGGTCGAAGGGCCGGCGCGCATGACGTCGACGACCACGATCGGAATCTCGGCGGCGGTTGCCAGGCCGAGCGCTTCGATCATCAAGGACAAACCGGGGCCGGACGTCGCGGTCAATGCCGGCGTACCACCGTACGAAGCGCCGATGATCATGTTGATGGCAGCCAATTCATCCTCTGCCTGGAGCAGCACTCCGCCCACTTTGGGAAGATTGGGCGCGAGCCATTCGAGGATTTCCGATGCCGGGGTGATCGGATAAGCCGCCGCAAATCGCACGCCGCCGCGGATTGCGCCAAGGCCCGTCGTTTCATTGCCGGAGACAAGCCATCGTTGTGCCGTGCGGGACTTGGGTGGAGCAAGGCGCATGCCGAGATCAAGATCGGCGGCAGCCGCAATTCCTGCCTTGAGTCCCGCACGGCTCGCTTCGATCGCCGTCCGCCCCTTTTCGGCGAGCCGCTTCTCGATCACAACCGACAAAATATCCTCGCTCAATCCGAGCAAGTCGGCGGCAAGCCCAAGCGCAATCATGTTTGGACGCCCTTCGGGGATGGCCTTCGCCATCTCCTTGATCGGGACTTTGACGACGCGCGCGCCGGCACGGGCGACAATGGCGGGCAAGTCGCCGCCGTGCGGATCGGTAATGACCAGGCTTTGCGGCCCGACCTCGATCTCCGCGCCGAAACGATTCGCATTCAACCAGTCGATGCCGATGAGCAAATCAAATCGTTCAGCCAGGCATTCGACGGGATGGCTTGCCAGCCGAATCAACGCCGCCGCCTCGCCGCCGCGAATTTGCGGACCCACTGTGCGCGTCAGAAGACCGTGCCAACCTGCCACGCTCGCAGCCTCGAGCAGGAAATTGCCGGTCGTAAGCGCACCCGCGCCGCCGCTTCCGACGATCGCTATCGAGACATTTTCCACTTCCGGCATTGAACTCTCCGTTGTCGGTCAATTCCGTTATTCGAAGCTTCAGACGACCGGGACAAAGGCGGCTTGATCTAAATCAAGCATTCCAGCACCAATTTACTTTATTAAGGCTCTATCGCGTTTGTTCTATGTCAAAGCGAATTGCCCGAAACGCTATGATAATTATCAAAATAATGCGAACGGCCGGAGGAGTCGATGGTGAGTGCAGCAGTCCGATGGATGATGACGAAGCCGGGCGAACCCATCGCTCTGGCCGAGTTTAATCCTTTCCCGCCGGGACCCGGCGAAGTCGTCGTTGAAATTGCCGGGTGCGGCGTTTGCCACACCGACCTCGGCTATTACTACGACGGTGTCCGCACCAAGCATGATCTGCCGCTGACTTTGGGTCACGAAATCAGCGGCCGAGTCGTTGAAACCGGCCCGGACGCCCTCTATTGGACGGACCGGGCCGTCATCGTGCCCGCCGTCATCCCGTGCGGTACCTGCGATGCCTGTCGGCGTGGCAAATCGACCATCTGCCCGAACCAGAAGATGCCGGGCAACGATATCCACGGCGGCTTTGCCACACACATCGTGGTGCCTGCACGCGGCCTGTGCCTGGTCGACGAGGCCAGACTTGAGGCCATCAGCGTCGAGCTGGCAGATCTTTCCGTCATCGCCGATGCGGTGACCACGCCGTATCAGGCTGTCACCCAGGCCGGTGTCCGCCCGGGGGATCTCGTCATCGTCAATGGCGTCGGTGGCGTCGGTGGCTATGCGGTGCAAATCGCGAATGCACTTGGCGGCACGGTCGTCGCGATCGATGTCAATGACGCCAAGCTCGATGCCATTGCGCACAACGGCGCGACACTGACCTTGAACGCGAAAGAACTTTCCGCCCGTGACCTCAAGGCGGCGATCCAGGCCTTTGCGAAAGAGCATGGCTTGCGCAAGACCGAATGGATCATCTTCGAGTGCTCAGGTACGCGGGTCGGGCAAGAGACCGCGTTCAGTCTGCTCAATCATGGCGCAACGTTGTGCGTGGTCGGCTTCACCATGGACAAGGTCGAGGTCAGGCTCTCGAATCTCATGGCCTTCCACGCTCGCGCTCTCGGCAATTGGGGGTGTCCGCCGGAACTCTATCCCGCGGCTCTGGAGTTGGTCCTCACGGGCCGCGTGAAGGTCGCGCCGTTCGTCGAAAAACATCCACTTAACGAGATCAATCAGGTGTTCGAAGCCGCGCATCATGGCGAGCTCAAGCGCCGCGCCGTTCTCGTTCCCGCTCATTGAGGAGCAATCAGATGAACGCTGAAGCAGTCCACGTCGTTGCAGACAAGTCGAGTGAGCCGAAAGACCACGGGCTTGTACCAGAACACGTGCGCAAAGCGGCAAGCGAGGGCGTGCGTTACGAAAAGCGCGCGGTGCGGGGAGCCGACGGCAAACCCGTTGCGGGCCTGTTCAATGCCTGGATCACGCTCGATAACCCCACGCAATTCAACTCCTACACCACTGACATGGTGAAGGCCGTAATCCTCGCCTTCCGCGCCGCGAGCGCCGCGCGTGATGTCGTTGCAGTCGTGTTTACCGGATCCGGCGACAAGGCATTCTGCACCGGCGGCAACACCAAGGAATATGCCGAATATTACGCTGGCAACCCACAGGAATACCGCGGCTATATGCGGTTGTTCAACGACATGGTGTCGGCGATCCTCGCCTGCGACAAGCCGGTGGTCTGTCGCATTAACGGCATGCGCATCGGCGGCGGCCAGGAGATCGGCATGGCCTGCGACTTCTCGATCGCGCAGGATCTCGCTCGCTTCGGCCAAGCAGGACCGAAGCATGGATCGGCGCCAATCGGCGGCGCGACCGACTTTCTGCCGGTGATGGTTGGAGCCGAGCGCGCGATGGTGGCCTGCGTGCTGTGCGAGCCGTTCTCGGCTCATGAGGCCTACCTTATGGGCATGCTCGCCGACGTCGTCCCGGCGCTCAAGGTCGACGGTAAGTTCGTCGCCAATCCGCTGATCGAGACGGCGCGCATGATCGACGAGCACGGCCGCCTCGTCTTCGGTAAGGCGAAGACGGGCGAGGCACTGAAAGCCGGCCAGGAGTTGCTGAAGCGCGGCACGGTCGATCTTTCGCTGCTCGACGAAAAGGTCGAAGCGCTTTGCACCAAGCTTCTCTACACGTTCCCCGACTGCACGGCCAAGACGGTCGAGGAGCTGCGCAAGCCCAAGCTTGACGCCTGGAACCGCAACAAGGAGAATTCGCGCGCTTGGCTCGCTCTCAACATGATGACCGAGGCGCGCGCCGGCTTTCGCGCCTTCAACGAGGGCACCAAGGAAACCGGGCGCGAGATCGATTTCATCGCGTTGCGCCGGGCACTCGCGGCCAACACGCCGTGGAACGACGAACTCACCGCAAGCATCATGCCGGGAACGGGGCGCAAGTCATGACCACACCGCTCAAGGTCTGGTTCGAGGCGGAAGGCCGGCTGCTCCGGCTGCGCTTGAATCGGCCTAAGGCAAATATCGTCGATAAAGCCATGTCGGCAGCGATCGAGGCTGCGTTCATAGAGCATCTCGGCAATCCTGGTCTCGGCGCGATTCTCCTCGACGCCGAGGGGCCGCACTTCAGCTTTGGCGCCAGCGTCCCGGAGCATCTTCCCGGGCAGTATGCGACTATGATTGCTGACTTCCATCGTCTGATCGTGCGCATGGTCGAATCGCCGGTCACGATCCTGGTCGCAGTGCGTGGCCAATGCCTCGGCGGCGGACTCGAAGTAGCGCTTGCCGGCCACGCGATGTTCGTCTCGCCCGACGCGGGCCTCGGCCAACCGGAAATGAAGCTTGGTGTGTTCGCACCGGCGGCGTCCTGCCTATTGCCGGAGATCATCGGCCCCATGCGCGCTTTCGATCTTCTCGTCTCAGGACGCAGCATCACCGGCGCGGAGGCTGTCGCTATGGGAATAGCGAAAGAGGCGGTGGCCGACCCCGAGCAAGCCGCGCTCGCCTATTTCGACGAACACCTCAAGCCGAAGAGTGCGCGCTCGTTGCGCCTCGCGGTCAAGGCCGCGCGCCTCGATTATGTCGAGCGCGTGAAGACCAAGATCGCCGCGGTTGAGCGCCTTTATCTCAACGAATTGATGTCCACTCGCGATGCAGTGGAAGGCCTCGAAGCATTCATCGCCAAGAGGCCGGCAAAATGGGAGCACCGTTGACATGGCGACCACCGCCGAACTCATCGCCCGCGCGACTGAACTTTTCGAGGATCTCCACTTCAGCGCCGCGCGCGAGTGGAAGGCGGTGCAGCCCGGCCGCAAAGTTGTCGGCTACATGCCGCTCTACGTCCCGCGCGAGATCATCCATGCCGCCAACATGCTGCCGCTGGGCGTTCTCGGCGGCGGCGATCAGCTCGAAGTCATCCACGGCGACGCCTACTACCAGAGCTACATCTGCCGCATTCCGCGCTCGACCATTGAGCTCGGGGTAACGGGCCGGCTCGACTTCGTCGATGGGATGCTGTTCCCCTCGATCTGCGACGTCATCCGCAACCTTTCGGGCATGTGGAAAGTGATGTTTCCCAATGTCTATACGCGTTACTTCGACGTGCCGCAGACCTACAAGGACGATATTGGCGGCACCTTTTACGTCAGCGAACTCACCGAACTCAGGCGGGATCTTGAAAAACTGCGCGGCAAGCCGATCACCGACGACGAGCTGCATCATTCGATCGCCATCTACAATGAAAATCGGAAATTGGTTGGCGATCTCTACAAATTGAGAGCGGAGCGGCCGTGGCAAACGCCGGCTTCCGAGGTCTATCTGATCATCCGCGCAGGCATGGTGCTGCCGGTCGAGCAACACTCGGAGATGCTGCGCGATTATATCGCCGCTGCCAGCGCCGAGGAGCGGCCGAAGCGCGACAACTGCCGCATCGTGCTCACGGGCATGTTCTGCGAGCAGCCGCCGCTCAACCTGATAAAATCGCTTGAGCTTTCCGGCTGCTACGTGGTCGACGACGATCTGATGCTGGTCACGCGCTGGCTCACGGAAGACGTGCCGACCGATGGCGATCCGCTTAGGAATCTCGCTCTGGCTTTCCTGCACCATTCTCAATCGACTTCCGCTAAATACGAGCCCAGTCAGAAAGAAAAGGGGCAGCATCTCGTGCGCGCCGTTCAACGGGCGAGCGCGGAAGGTGTGATCTTCGCCGCGCCGAGCTTCTGCGATCCGGCGCTGCTCGACCGGCCAATGCTGCAGCATGTGCTCAAGGATGCCGGCATCCCTTATATAGCGTTCAAATACGCCGAAAATTCCGGCCAAATGCAGCCAATCCGAGAACAGGCGGGCACCTTCGCCGATTCGATCAAACTATGGAGTGGATCATGACGACACAAATCATCACTCCCAAGGCGGTCGCCAAGGAGATCGATAAAGACGCTTCCATGGTGAAGCAAAAAGAGATGATGGCTGGCCATTACGACCGGCTGACGAGCGCGTCAGAGACTGGCGCAAAGGTCTGCGCGACCTTCGTCCCGGGCAATCTCAACGAGCTTATCATGTGCTTCGACCTGCTGAATAACCTGCCGGAGGTGAACGCCATCCAGAGCGGGTTACGGCGGCAATCGGGCGCCTATGTGCTCGAGGCCGAGAAAATTGGGCATTCGGAGGACGTCTGTACCTATGTGAAGTCGGATATTGGCATGATTGCCAAGGGCAACATCGGTCCAAACGGCAAGAAGATGCCGGACCCCGACGTGCTTCTACTGTCCTACACCGGCTGCTTCACCTTCATGAAGTGGTTTGAGCTCCTGCGCGAACAGTACAAGTGTGAAACGATCATGTTGCAGACGCCCTATATGGGCGACGGCAAGATCACCAAAAACATGACTGAGTACATGGTCAAGCAGCTGAAGGAGGATGTGATCCCGAAGCTCGAGCGCGTCTCGGGGGTCAAGTTCGATATCGACCGGCTGCGTGAATATCTTAAGAAGTCGGTGAAGGCGGAGGACAATCTCGTCCGTGTGCTGCAGTCGGCGAAGAGCAAACCCTCGCCGATCGATGCCTATTTCGGCGGGATCTACTACATCGGCCCGATCTTTGGCGCCTTCCGCGGCACCGACGATGCTGTTGAGTACTACAAGTTCCTCCGCGAGGAAGTCGAGGACCGCCTTGCCAAAGGCCTGGGTCCGGTCACCCCGGACGGCGATATGGGCAAGGAGAGGTACCGCTTGGTGGTGGAGGGACCGCCGAACTACACGCATTTCCGCCAGTTCTGGAAGATGTTCTACGACGAAGGCGCGGTCGTCGTCGCCTCGAGCTACACCAAGGTCGGCGGCGTCTACGACTTCGGTTTCCGCCACGATCCTGACAAGCCGCTGGAGACGCTCGCCGAATACTGCCTCGGCGTTTACACCAATCGCAACCTGCCGATGCGTATCGACATGCTGGTGAATTACATCAACGAGTATGAGGCGGACGGTCTTCTGATCAATTCGATCAAGAGCTGCAACAGCTTTTCGGCAGGCCAACTCCTCATCATGCGTGAGGTCGAGAAGCGCACCGGAAAACCGGCGGCTTTCGTCGAATCCGATCTCGTCGATCCGCGCTATTTCTCAGCCGCCAACATCAAGAACCGGCTCGAGAGTTACTTCCAGATGATTGAGCAGAAACGCGCGGGCAGCAGCGTCGCCGCGTAAGGGAATACCATGAAGACCTTTGTCGGAATCGATCTCGGCTCGACCACCACCAAGTCCGTTCTCCTCGACGAGAACTGCCAGGTGCTCGGCCGCGGCATCACGAACTCACGTTCGAACTATGGCACGGCGGCACGCGTGGCAAGCGAGGAAGCGCGCATCGATGGGCGCTTCACCCTGTTTCGCCGCGCGCTGAACGCCGGAGGCGGCAAGAGCGGCGAGCTCGACGAGTTCCTCGGTGCGCTCGAGCGCGCCTTTCGTCTCGTGCAGTTCCTTGAGCAGCTCGGCGATCTCGAAGAGACTTGCCGGAGCCAAGTCAAGGGTGAGCGATTCGCCAAGGTCGAGAGCGCGGTCCAAGAGGCAATCGGCGAGGTATTCAAGCGCCTGCGCGAGGAAGCGCCAGCGCTCTACGCGCCCGGCGCCAAGCGCAAGTCGGACTTCTTCCGCGACGTTGCCGGCTCGCGCTACCACACCCTGGCCGAGGAAGTCGCCCGCGCGGCGGGGCTGCCTTACGAGCTTCTACTCAACGTCTACGACAAGTCGATCATCGAGGTGGAGAACCGGCCGCCGGCGGGTGAATTGAGTGCCAAGTTCCGCCGCGCGCTCGCCTCCGTCCTCGCCGCAGACAGTACAATCAAGACTGGGTCGAGCGATGTGCCGAAAACGATCGAAGCCACGCTCGATATCGACCTCGAGGAGACCTATCTCGTTGGCACCGGTTACGGCCGTGTGACACTGCCATTTTCCAAGGAGCACATCCGCTCGGAAATCCTGTGTCACGGCCTCGGGGCGCACATGATGTATCCGAAGACGCGCACGGTGCTCGATATCGGTGGCCAGGATACCAAAGGGATCCAGGTCGATCCGGCCGGCATTGTCGAGAATTTCCAGATGAACGACCGCTGCGCCGCTGGCTGCGGGCGTTATCTCGGCTATATCGCCGATGAAATGAACATTGGCCTGCACGAGCTTGGGCCGATGGCGATGAAATCGGACCGGCCGGCGCGCATCAACTCGACCTGCACGGTGTTTGCCGGCGCCGAGCTGCGCGACCGCCTCTCGCTCGGCGAGAAGCGCGAGGATATCCTCGCCGGCCTCCACCGCGCCATCATCCTGCGCGCGATCTCCATCATCTCGCGTTCGGGTGGCGTCGCTAATGAGTTTACCTTCACCGGCGGCGTTGCCAAGAACGAGGCGGCGGTGCGCGAGCTGAGGAAGCTCATCAAGGAGAACTACGGGGACGTCACGATCAACATCAACCCGGACTCGATCTACACCGGCGCGCTTGGCGCGGCCGAGTTCGCCCGGCGGGCGCATCTGGGACAGACCGATGGGAGTGCAGCATGACGATTGCGGCTGGAATTGACGTTGGCACCTCCACCATCAAGGCGGCTTTGTTCAAGGTGGAGAATGGAGAGAGTACTTGGCTGGCGCGGACGGCCATGCGCATTCGCCAGCGCGACCCCATGGAGCTCGCGCGCATCGCCTACGATCAGATGCTCGAAGACGCCAAGCTGAAGGAGAAGAACGTCGACTATGTGGCGACGACCGGGGAAGGCGAGAGCATCCCCTTCCACACTGGCCACTTCTACTCGATGACGACCCATGGGCGCGGCGCCATCTATCTCGATCCCACCTCACGTGCCGCCCTCGATGTCGGTGCTCTGCACGGCCGAGCCATCTTGATCGACGAGCGCGGCAAGGTTCTGAGCTATAAGATGACGAGTCAGTGCGCATCGGGTTCGGGGCAGTTCCTCGAGAATATTGCGCGCTATCTCGGCATCGGCCAGGACGAGATCGGTTCACTGTCGAGGAAGGCCGACAACCCCGAAGTGGTGTCGTCGATCTGCGCGGTGCTGGCGGAGACCGACGTCATCAACATGGTCTCGCGCGGCATCACGGCGCCCAACATCCTCAAAGGTATTCACCTGTCGATGGCGGGCCGCTTGTCCAAGCTGCTCAAGTCGATCGGGGCGCTCAACGGCGTGGTCATGATGACCGGCGGTCTTGCGCTCGATCCTGGCCTCGTCGCCGCGCTCGAGGAGGACATCGCCACCATCAAGGACATGAAGACGATCGTGCGCAGCCATCCCGACTCGATCTACGCCGGCGCCATTGGTGCTGCGCTTTGGGGCGCCTATCGGTTTGACAAGCTCGCCGCGCTCGGTAACGTTCTGAAGGCGGCCTGACAGGTGAGGTCTGGCAGGCAAGGAGAAATATCATGGCCCTAATGATCAACGACGCGTGCACCGCTTGTGACGCCTGTGAGCCGGTTTGTCCGAACAAGGCGATAACTGCCGGCAATCCGATGTACGTAATCGACCCGATGAAATGCACGGAATGCGTGGGAGCCGAGGACGAGCCGCAATGCAAGCTGGTCTGCCCTGCGGATTGTATCGTCGCCAATCCTGATTGGGTCGAGAGCAAGGACGACCTGCTGGCCAAGTATCAACAGCTACATGAGTGACCGCAATGATGGGCTTCACCAATCGCATCAGTCAAACGCTTCACCAGGAGCATCACGCCACGATTGCCCTGATGGAACGCCTCGAACAGTTGCTCGTACGACATCGTCGCGGTGCAACGCCAGATACAAATGACCGCGCCGTGGCGCAACTTCTTGCCGATCTGTCGATTGCGCTGGCGGCCGAGGTCGAGCGCCATTTCGCCTTCGAGGAAAATCAGCTCTTCCCTTATCTGGAGGCGGCCGGCGACGCCGCTATCGGTTCGCACCTGACGGATGAGCACGGCGCGATTCGACCGCTCGGCGTGCGCCTTACCTCACTCGCCCGCGATGCGTCCGCACGAGGATTCGATGCCGGCCGATGGGAAGAGTTCTCCCGCGTGGGGCAGGAGCTTTACGAGCGGATGCTGATGCACGTTCAAAAGGAAGAAATGGCATTGCTGCCGCTCCTGGACGAGGTGATGGATGCGGATACCGAAGCTCGCCTCTATGAAGATTACGTCGAGCACGTGTGAGGTTCTACCATGGCCACTGCTCTTGCACATTTCAATGGAGGCATTTGCTCCATCAATGCCAGCGATCTAGAGCGGGTGGTCGCTATTGATCGGGCTCACACCGGTCATTCGCGACGCCGGTTTTTCGAGAAGCGCTTTGCGGCTGCAGAGGCGCACCCCGACGACTTCGTTCAGATCGGACTGATGCGAGGCGGATCGCTGCGGGGTTTTGCCATCGCGCGTCTGCTGCGCGGCGAGTTCGGTCACAAGGATATTGTTGCCGTCCTCGATGTGGTCGGCGTTGAATTGGAGAGCCAGGACCGCGGCGTCGGCCAGAGTCTGATCGAGCACCTGATTGAGATCATGCGACAAAGGGGCGTGCGCTCGCTTCATTCGCAAGCGGGTTGGGCCAGTCATCATCTCTTGCGCTTCTTCGACGCCTCCGGCTTCCAGCTGTCCCCCCGCATAGTCCTTGAACGATCCGTTACCGAGCCGCTGGTCGAGCCGGTGGAAGAACCGTGATGACGATGAAGAGACGAATGACTGCGCAACCGAGCATGACGATCCCGACGCGGGTCGGGGATGCGGCCGAAATCAACTACGGCAAGCCGGCCAGCCCCGATTTTGGCCCTCTGGCGCGCGACAAGGTACCGGTTCGCGCCATGAAGGAAAGCGATTTGGGTGCCATGATCGCGATCGATCGACGAATTACCGGACGCGATCGTTCCGAGTATTTCAACCGGAAACTCGAAGAGGCGCTTTACGAGTCGGACGTGCGCGTATCGCTGGTGGCGGAGCGCGCCGAACGGCCCGTTGGTTTTGTCATGGCGCGCGTGGATCTGGGAGAATTCGGTCGCTTCGAGCCGACGGCGGTGCTGGATACGATCGGCGTCGATCCTGACTACCGCAATCAGGGCATCGGCCGCGCCTTGCTGTCGCAGCTTCTCGTCAATTTGACCACCTTGCGGATCGAGCGGGTGCGCACCGAGATCGCCTGGCGCGATCGCGAATTGCTCGCGTTTCTTGACCGCTGCGGTTTCCGCCCCTCACAGGAGCTTTGTTTCGACCGTGTTATCGCGTGAACAGACAACCCCTGAATGCCGGCCGCGGTTCGTCTTTTCCGGCCACCGCGCCATTGTAACCGGCGGCTGCCGCGGCATCGGCCGCGCCATTGCGGATGCGCTGCATGCTGCCGGGGCTGATGTCCATGTTTTCGACGTGAGCCAGCCCGAATCCGGCTTCCCGCATCGTTTCGCGTCTGTCGACATCACCGATCCAGCCGCAGTCGACAACGCCGTAACTGCGCTTCCCAGCGCGGCAACGCTGCTGGTCAACAATGCCGGGATCACGCGCGACCGGTCTCTGTCGAAGATGAGCGATGCTGAATGGGCGGCCGTCATCGCCACCAATCTTACCGGGGCCTTCAACATGATCCGCGCCGTTGCTCCGCGGATGGTGGCGCGCGGCTTTGGACGCATCGTCAACATCACCTCGATCAACGGATTGCGCGGAAAATTCGGCCAAGCCAATTACGCTGCCGCAAAAGCTGGTCTTATCGGCCTGACTAAGACCGCCGCCCGCGAGTTCGGCAAGAAGGGCATAACTGTCAACGCCGTGGCGCCGGGCATGGTGATGACCGAAATGGCGCGCGCGTTGCCGCGCGAAATCGTTGCGAAATCGTCCAACGAAGCGGCCCTTTGCGACCTGGCCGAGCCGAGTGACATCAGCAACGCCGTGTTGTTCTTGCTATCGGATGGCGCTCGGGCGATTACGGGCGAGGTTCTGCGCGTCGACGCAGGGCAATATATCTGATTGTGAAAGGCGCGCCGGCTCCGCTGTCACAAGACGCTTGGCCGGAAAACGTGTTTCATCACATCGGCCATGAACCATGCCAAGGCGATTGCGCCCATAAGCCCGATGCCGCTTGCCGTGCGCAGAAGAGTCGCATTGTCGATGGCGATGGCCGCGCCGACGCCTGTCAGTGCCAGCCCGTGACAAACGGCATGCAACTTGAGCGGCCATGCAGCCGCGAGTTCTGACAGCAGCATCGGGCGCCCACCCTTGGCTTGTGTTGCGTGCATCGACGCGAGAAAGGGAACAATTCTCTGCAGAATGCCGACGAGGAAGGTCAACAACCAGCCGCCGAGCAGGAGAAAACCGAACAGCGTGGGTCCATTGCGTCCCGCATATTGATAAAGAGCGGCGACACCCACGAGCAGCGTTACCGGCAGCATGATCCAGGCCGCCCGAACGAGCACGAAGGACAGACCGAGCCGCTTGCGCATGCCGGCGCCAAGCACGCGTGCCATGAGCCACAGATGCACGGCCGCCGCGCCAAAGCCGACCAGTGCCGCTTGCGTGAGTAGCGCGCGACTATCGGCGAGCGCGCCGGCGCCGCCAAGCGCCACAGCCATAGCGGCAAGGCCGAATCCAATAAATGACAGCCGCTTCTCCGGTGCCGCGGCAAGCGCGAACATCGGCACCAGAACATGACTGAAGCCGAGCGCGAGTAGTCCCACAAAACCGAAGCCGCCCAGGATCATGTGGGCAAGGGAGGCCGCGCCGTGATCGGGCAGCGCGCCGATCTCATAGTTAAGCGCCAACGCAAGACCAAGACCCGTCAGCAGGATGAGACTGGCGAGTGATGCCCAGCCGTAGGCCGCAACGACGCCAAGGCTGGCGGCCCGGCGCAAGTTGTCGGCGAGCAGCGCTGCGAACACCAACAGACCAGTTGTTACGGCTGCAGCGCCGATAATGATCGCAGTCATCCGCACGGCATACATTCCCGTTACCAGGAGCATCAGCCCGGGGATGACGAGCCAGAACACAAGCTTGATCGGCCAGATGGCGGACAGCGCACGGCGCGTCGCAACCGGCAGCAGCTGGACGCTGGCGCCGATGACGGTTGCGGTGAGCACGCCAAGCGTCAACAGGTGGACCGCAGCGAGCGGCGGTCCGACACCGCCGCGGAAACTCGTCGCCTCGGCGGCATCCAGAACCAGCACAAGCCACATCAAAACGTGGAATGCCGCCGCGGCGGCGAAGAAACGGAAGGGTATGGAGGCAGGCAACAGCCTGCCTTTGGCGCCGCCAAGAAATGTTGCCCCCAGCGTCATGGCCGCATGCGTATGAGCTGCAATCGCACCTCATCCTCGCAGGCCGGATCGCCGCATGCGGCGGCGACGATCTCATAGCTCCAACCGCGGTCGTCGAGCTCGGGGTAGAGGAAAATCGGTTCGCGGTCGAGGTGAACGATCAGAACATCGCCCGCTTCGCCGGAGTCGATCAATCCGAGAATCCTCACCATCGGCTGCGGCGGTTCGAGACCGCGCACATCCAAATGAACACCCTCGGATGTTTGCCACATCTCCGCGCCGTTCCGACAATCGCAGCTCATGACAATGTCTCCGCGCCCGCGCCCAGACGGGCCGCAAGTCGGTGGGCAATGGCGGCTGCCGCCAGCCGGCGATAATGGGCCGAGGCGGTCGTGGTGCGCATCGGCTGAACTTGTTTTTGCACAAGGCTTTCGAGGTGCTGCAATGCCTCCGCGTTTAGCGCGCGACCCAGCAAAGCCTCTGTCCCTTGCAGCAGGAACGGCCGCGAATTCGTGCCGGTCAGGCCCACGCGAAGTGAGACGACCTTTTCGTTCTCAGTGGCGAGCGCGACCGCCACACCCGCCAGTGGGAAATCGATTGCGCGGCGCACGCGGGCCTTTGCGTAGCTCGAGGGCGGTGGATCGGGGGGCAGATGCACGGCGACGAGGACCTCGTCGGCGCCGAGCGCCAGATATGCGCGGCCGTCGTCCGCATAAAGATCGGGGAGGGATATGCGCCGTCGCCCCATCTTGCCGGCGATTTCGATCTGGGCGTCCAGAACCATCAAGGCCGGCGCGAGATCGCCGCTGAACGCTGCATGACAATGCTGGCCCTGCGGTGCCACATGACAGATAGTGCCTTGGCGCTTGAGGCAATAGCCGTTCGACCGTCGCCACCATTCGCTTTGGTTATAGTAGATGCAGCGGGTCTCCAGGCAGAGATTGCCGCCCAAAGTCGCCAAGCTGCGCGTTGCCGGTCCGGCAACCATGGAGGCGGCCTCGGCCACGGCGCGGTAGCGGTCATGGATCGCCGGCTTTTCCGCGAGTGCCGCAAGCGTCGCGCACGCACCAATGTGCGCACCACTTTCGGTCACCGACAGCTCATGCAGTTCGTCGATGGCGGACAAGTCGATCAGCAGCGCCGGATGATCGAGGCCATGGCGCAAATTGACGACGATATCGGTCCCTCCGGCGAGGAAACGGCTCGAGACTTCCCGCCCACGCATTGCAACCGCCGATTCAACATCGTGCGGACAAGCGAGGGCAAAGTTCGGTATCGACAACGTCATGACGCCTTCCTTTGCGGGACAGCGGCCCGGGCACGACGACGGCGCTCGACGAAAGCCTGCATGACGCGGTCGGGGGTGAGAGGTAGCTCGTCGAAATCGATACCGATGGCGTTTGCCACCGCATTCACTAGCGCAGGGGGGAAACCTGCGAGCGCGCCTTCACTCGCCTCCTTGGCGCCAAATGGTCCGTTGGGATCGTGGCTCTCCACGATATACACTTCAATCGGCGGCGATTCCATGATCGTCGGGACACGGTAGTCCAGCAGGTTTGCATGCGCCGGCAAGCCGTTGAGATACCGCGTCTCCTCACTCAGCGCCTGGCCCATACCCATCCAGACCGATCCCTGGATTTGTCCTTCGACCGCGAGCGGATTGATGGCGTGGCCACAATCGAGAGCGGTCCACACTCTATCGACGTTGATGGCTCCGGTCGCCTCATCGACCGTCACCTCAACGACCTGGGCCGCATAGCTGAAGCCCATGGTCGAACCGACCGCGCCGCCCTTGTGCCTGCCGCCTTGTGCCTCCGGCGGACAGGTGAAGGTTCCTTTCACGGTGATCGAACCGACGTCGACCAGAGCTGCTTTCGCCACCTCGGCAAACGGCAGGATTACCTGGCCTCCACGGCCAACTTGAAATTGCTCGCCGATGCATTCGATATCCTCCGGCTTGGCTTCCAGCTTGCGCGCAGCCGCCTCGATCAAGATCGCTTTGAGGCCTTTCGCCGCATCGATCGCCGCGTTCCCCACCATGAAAGTAATGCGTGACGAATAGGCTCCATTGTCCTTCGGCGTGATGGCGCTGTCGCCTGCCACCACGCGCACCCGATCGAGCAATACCCCGAGCGTTTCCGAAACCACGATGGCAATCATGGTCGAGGAGCCTTGGCCGATATCGGCAGCACCGGTGAACGCGGTGATGCCCCCGTCGAAATCGACCTTGAGATTGACCACGGCATGCGGCTCGCCGGTCCAGTGAATCGGCTTCGCCGCGCCGCTGACATAGTGCGAGCAGGCCATTCCAAGGCCCTTTCCACGCGGCAGCTTTCCGATGCGCTCGCGCCAGCGGCTCGCTTGCTCGACCTGATCCAGACACTCGGAAAGCCCGTAGCTGTTCACCACGAGGTCATTCATCGTCCGGGTAGGGGCTCGGAGAAGATTTACGCGGCGCACCGCGAACGGGTCGAGTCCAAACTCGCGCGCCATGCGATCCAGCACGCACTCGAAGGCGTGGCGAACGTCGACCGAGCCGTGGCCGCGCATGGCTCCGCAGGGCGGCAGGTTGGCGTAGATCCGATAGCCATCGAATTTGATGGCGGGAATGTCGTAGATGCCCTGCAGCAACGCGCCGGCATAGAGGATCGTGACGATGCCATATCCAGCATAGGCGCCGCCACGCTGCACGACTTCGCACGCGCAGGCGGTGATTTGCCCGTTTCGGCGCATGCCGAGCTTGAGCGTGACGTCGGTCTGTGGACGGGCCCGATGCGTGAGGAAGTTCTCCTCGCGCGTCAGCTGCATCATGACTTTGCCGGCCGCGGCGCGGGCGAGCAGGGCGGTGATGATCTCGAAGTTCAACACTTCGACGCGGGCGCCGAAACCCCCGCCAACAAAGGGCTTGATAATGCGAATGCGCGACAGGTCCAAATCGAGGCAGCGCGCCAGCATCAGCTGCAGGTAATAGCCCACTTGGGTGACGCTCTGCATTGTGAGGCGCCCCTGTGCCGGGTCGTATTCCGCCAAAGCTGCATGCGGCTCGATTTGCGCGTGGTTGACTTCGGCGCAGATGATTCGGTGCTCTTGAACCAAGTCGGCTTGCGCAAATCCGGCCGCGACGTCTCCAAACAGATGATGGACCTCGCGCTCGATATTCCCCGGCTTGTTGTCGTGCAGCAGCGTCGCGCCCGCTGCCCGCGCATCCGCGGAGCTGTAATAGGCCGGAAGCTCGCGCAGCTCGCATTCGATGAGGTCAAGCGCGCGCTGTGCCGTCTCGGCATCAACGGCCGCGAGTGCGGCTATCGGCTCGCCCCGATAGCGCACCCGCTCGCGGGCAAGCGGATACTCGTTCATGGCGACCGGCAGCACGCCATAGGTATGCGGGCAGTCGTCGCCGGTAATGACCGCAAACACGCCTTCGAGCGCTCGGGCCTTCGACACGTCCAGCCGGATGATCTCGCCGTGGCTCACCGGACTGCGAAAAATGCGCCCGACGAGTGCATCGGCGTGATCGAGATCTGCGGTATAGCGTGCGCGCCCGGTGACCTTGTCGATGCCGTCGATCAACGGCACACCGCGACGACCTGAGCTGAGCCGCTCGCTTACAGCCGCCGTCATGGCGGAGGCTCCGTGGCTGCTTGAACGGACTCGATGATCTTCACGTAGCCTGTGCAGCGACAAATGTTACCGGATAGGGCAGTCCGGATATCTTCCTCGCTTGGGCGGGAGTTGCGTCGCAGTAAAGCTTCTGCCGCCATAATCATGCCTGGCGTGCAAAAGCCACATTGCGTTCCCAGCCTTTCGTGAAAGGCACGCTGCAACCGCTGCAGCCGGCCCTGCACGGCCAGACCTTCGATCGTCTCGATAGATCGCCCCTCGCAACGGACCGCGAGCGTGATGCAGGACGGCACCGGCTGGCTGTCGGCGAGTACCGTGCAGGCGCCACATTCGCCGCCATCGCAGCCGATCTTGCTCCCCGTCAGGCCCGCGACCTCGCGCAAATAGTCGACCAGGAGCTGGTTCTCGGCGACGGCGTCCTCGCGCCACCGGCCGTTGAGATTCAGGCGTAGAAGTCGCTTCCGGGGTTCCACCTGCGTTTGCGCCATGGCTCGTTCGCGGCCGCGATAGTCTTGCAAAGCAAAGGCGTTTTGGGGTCGCCCGACCATGATAAAAATCAATTCCCGGCAAAGTCGGGCGGTAAGGCGATCGCCGGGTAGCGTGGCGAGCGCCACCGCCGGCGACGCTGGTTTCTGATTTAAATCAAGGAATTCGACCTCGATCCCTGTTCTTCTGGCCAATAAAGGGCAGCTTGAACTATGGGTGTCGAGCGCGACTACAACGCAGCCGTTGACTTCATCGACCGCAACGTTGCCGAAGGCAGGGGCAATAAGGCTGCGTTCGTCGATCCGTCACGTGAGATCAGCTATGCGGAATTGAGTCATGCCGTGGCACGCGTTGGCCCGCTTTTGGCGCAACTGGGCGTCGAGCGCGAAAACCGTATCGTTCTCATCCTGCATGATTCAATCGAGTTTCCGATCCTCTTCTGGGGGGCAATCCGTGCCGGCATCGTACCGGTGCTGCTCAACACTTTGCTCACCAACGATCAATACCAGTACCTGCTCGACGACTCCCGCGCCAAGGTGGCCTTTGTCTCAGCTTCGCTCCTGTCAACGCTGCAGCAGGCCGCGAAGGGCGTTTCAACGCCAACGAAGATTGTGGTCGTTGGCGACGGGCCGGACACGGTGCCGCGTTTCCAGTCACTGCTTGACGCGCAACGTGAACCCGCCGCCGCTGCCCGCACCTGCGCAGATGAAGTTGCCTACTGGCTATATTCATCCGGCACTACTGGGATGCCGAAAGGCGTCATGCACGTCCACTCGTCTCCCAATTTGATCACGCAGCTTGTCGGACAAGAGCGGCTCGGGATGCGCGAAGACGATGTGGTTTTCTCGGTAGCGAAGCTGTTCTTCGCCTATGGCATTGGCACCTCGATTTGCGCATTGGGCGCCGGCGCGACTTCGGTGCTGTTTCCGGACTGGCCGACGCCGAAGGCGGTGTTCGATGTGTTGCTTCGCCACCAGCCAACAATGTTGTTCGCGGTGCCGACGCTGTATGCGGCAATTCTTGTCGATGCCCAATGCACGCCCTCGGCCGGATCAAAGCGGTTGCGACTCTGCTTTTCCGCAGGGGAACCATTGCCGCCGCATATCGGCGTAAGCTGGAAGCAGCGCTTCGGGGTCGACATCTGCAACGGGGTCGGTTCGACCGAGATGGGGCATCTCTTTCTGACCAACCTGCCCGACGCCGTGGACTACGAATGCTCGGGGGTTCCCGTCAACGGATACGACATGCGGCTGGTCGATGCATCGGGACATGACGTTGCCGATGGTGAGATCGGCGAGTTGTTGGTACGCTCTCCGTCAGCGGCGGCCGGATATTGGAACCAGCGTGAGCGCACGCGCCGTGTTTTCGAAGGCGAGTGGACGCGGACCGGCGACAAATATGTGCGGCGGCCCGACGGTGCCTACTGCTACTGTGGCCGCAACGACGACATGTTCAAGGTGAGCGGCATCTGGGTTTCCCCGTTCGAAGTCGAGGCCGCATTGGCCAGCCATCCGGACGTGCTCGAAGCGGCGGTCGTTCCTGCCCAGGATGCCAAAGGTCTCATCAAGCCCAAAGCTTTTGTCGTGCTTAAAAACGGTGCGGGCGAGGGCGCTGGCCGCGCGCTCTATGAGGGTCTCAAGGCGCATGTGAAACGCACCGTCGGCCCGTGGAAATATCCGCGCTGGATCGAATTTGTCGACGCGCTGCCGAAGACCGCGACCGGCAAGATCCAGCGCTACAAATTGCGCGAGCTTGCGGCCCAGCAGGCGCTGTCCGGGAACGGAGATCGTTCATGATCGATCTCAGCCATCTGGCTTGGCCGTTCTTCTCCGACACGCACCGGCAATTCGCTTCAGCGCTTGCGCAATGGGCGCAACATGAGCTTTCGGCACAAGTCGACCATGCCGATGTTGATCGCGCGTGCCGCAATCTGGTGCGGGCATTGGGCGAGGCGGGTTGGTTGAAGGCGGTCGTGCCTGCCGCCTACGGCGGATTGTCGGACAAGATCGACGTCCGAACGCTCTGCCTGGCGCGGGAAATTCTCGCTTGGCACGATAGCCTTGCCGATTTCGCCTTCGCCATGCAGGGACTGGGGACCGGTTCGATCTCATTGTTCGGCAGCGATGCGCTGAAAGCCAAGTATTTGCCGGCGGTTTGCGACGGTCGTCACATCGCGGCCTTTGCGCTTTCGGAACCGGCTGCGGGCTCCGACGTGAGCGCGCTGGAAACGACTGCGACGGGCGACGGACCCGGTCACGTGCGGATCGACGGCATCAAGACGTGGATTTCAAATGGAGGCATTGCCGATCACTACGTGGTGTTTGCGCGCACGGGCGAAGCGCCCGGCGCCAAGGGCCTCTCTGCCTTCGTCGTCGATGCCGACACGCCGGGACTGTCGGTCGCCGAGCGCATCGACGTCATCGCCCCGCATCCGCTAGCGACCCTGCGGTTCCACGAATGCCGCGTTCCGGTGACGCACAGGCTCGGCGCTTCCGGCGAAGGCTTCAAGGTTGCGATGGCGACGCTTGACATCTTCCGGTCCACCGTCGCGGCTGCAGCATTGGGTCTAGCCCGGCGCGCTCTGCACGAGGCCGTCGAACGTGCGGTCACGCGCAAACTGTTCGGGCGGCCGCTTGGCGAGTTGCAAATGACGCAGGCTTCGCTTGCCGACAGCGCGGCCGAGGTCGATGCGTCGGCCTTGCTCGTCTATCGCGCCGCGTGGACCAAGGATCAGGGCGCTGAACGCATCACCCGCGAATCCTCAATCGCAAAGATGTTTGCGACCGAGATGGGACAAAAGGTGGTCGATCGCGCGGTGCAGATTTTCGGCGGCAACGGCGTGCGCGTCGGCACCAAGGTCGAGGCGCTGTATCGCGAAATTCGCGCGCTTCGCATCTACGAGGGCGCGACGGAAGTACAAAAAGTGGTCGTGGCCCGCGAGCTGATGAAGTCACGGGGGGCTGTTCCTGCCGTTGAGCGTGTGCGCAAATGATCACACTCACGACAAACAATGCAATCGCGACCCTGACGCTGAGCCGCCCGCCGGTCAACGCGATCAGTGACGATCTCATCACGCTGTTCGAAACGAAACTCGACGAGCTGGCAGCGCGATCGGATTGGAAGGTTCTGCATCTGCGGTCCGACCAAAAGGTCTTTTGTGCGGGCGCTGACCTGGCGGAGGTGCGAGAGCGCTTTGATGCTCCCGACGGATCCGAACGCGCCTATCATTATGTCGCAAGATTGCAGCGACTCTATAACCGGCTCGAACAATTACCGCAGGTGAGTCTCGCCGAGATCGGTGGAGCCGCCATGGGCGGCGGCCTCGAACTGGCGCTCGCCTGCGATCTCCGCATTGTCGCCGTCGACGCCAAGCTGGGTCTGCCGGAAGCGCGCCTGGGGCTGATTCCGGGTGGCGGCGGCACGCAACGCTTGACGCGATTGTGCGGCCGAGCCGTGGCCTCGCGCCTCATTTTCGGAGCCGAAATTCTCGCTGGAGCGGATGCCGTTCGGCTGGGCGTCGGGCAGTGGTCCGCTGCCGGTGCCGAAATTGCGGCGCGCGCTTCCGAGATCGCGCAACGGATCGCCGCGTTGCCGTCTGCAGCTCTCGTTGCCAGCAAGAAATGCATTGCGGCCGCGGGCGAGCTCGGAGATCGCGGATACCTTGCCGAACTCGAGGAGACGCGTCAGCTTGCCACCAATTCCGAGACGCGGGAACGCGTCGCCGCGTTCTTTGCGGGCAACCTCCGATGACATAAGGCAAACGAAAGGAAGCACTCCGATGAAGCTCGACGGAAAGACCGCGCTGATTACTGGCGGCGCCTCCGGAATCGGCCGAGCGACCGTACTGGCATTCGCCCGCAATGGCGCGCGGGTCATTTGCGCCGACGTCAACGACGCCAAAGCCGCGGAGGTGGCCAAGGAGGCCAAAGATGCCGGATTCGTGGTCGAGGCAGTTGCGGTCGATCTCGCCGATCCGAAATCGGCGCGTCGCTGCGCTGCCGACGTGATCGCCCACCACACGCGGGTCGACCTGCTGGTCAACGCAGCTGGCTGGAATGACATCCAGCCGTTCATGGAGAACGCGCCCGATTACATAGATCGCATCATCGCCATCAATCTCGGTGGGCTGGTGCATCTCACCCAGGCGCTGTTGCCGCCGATGATCCAGGCCAACAAGGGCAAGATCGTCAATGTCTCGAGTGACGCCGGCCGCGTCGGCAGCAGCGGCGAGACGGTCTATGCGGCGGCCAAAGGCGGCGTGATCGCATTCACCAAGTCGCTCGCGCGCGAGGTGGCGCGCTACGCCATCAATGTCAATTGCGTCTGCCCCGGGCCCACCGACACGCCGATGCTGGCGACCCGGCCGGAGAAACTGCGCGAGGCTTTCATCAAAGCCATCCCGTTCCGCCGCTTCGCCAAGCCGGAGGAGATCGCCGATGCGGTCCTGTTCTTCGCAAGCTCCCGTTCCGACTATATTACCGGACAGGTGCTGAGCGTCAGCGGCGGGCTGACATTTGTCGGATGATCCATGCTCTAGAGGACCGAAAGGGGAAGACCATGAATGATACAGCGCAACGATTTCAGCCAAATAGACCGAACCTCACAAGTTTTAACCCCAAGCATTTTCTGTGGCGCATCGACAGCAAGGTGGCCACCATCACGTTGAGCCGCCCTGAGCGAAAGAATCCGCTCACGCTCGAATCCTATGCTGAATTGCGCGATACGTTTCGTGAGCTGGTCTATGCGGACTCGATCAAGGCCGTGGTGGTCACCGGCGCAGGCGGAAATTTCTGCTCTGGCGGAGACGTGCATGAGATCATCGGCCCGCTGGTCGAGATGCAGCGTAATGACGATATGGCCGGCTTGCTCGCCTTTACGCGCATGACCGGCGATCTCGTCAAGGCGATGCGCGCCTGTCCGCAGCCGATCGTCGCCGCCATCGATGGCGTGTGCGCGGGAGCCGGCGCCATTCTGGCGATGGCGTCAGACCTGCGCTACGGCACCACGCGCAGCAAGGTTGCCTTCCTGTTCGTGCGCGTCGGGCTTGCCGGTGCCGATATGGGGGCTTGCAACATTCTGCCGCGCATCGTTGGTGCCGGACGCGCCGCCGAGTTGCTCTATACGGGGCGGTCGATGGACGGCGCGGAAGCGGAACGCTGGGGCTTCTACAACAAATTGTGCGAGCCGGACTTGGTGCTTGCGGACGCGCAGTCGCTCGCGAAAGCGCTCGCTGATGGACCGACCTTCGCCAATGCCATGACCAAGAAATGCCTGCATCAGGAATGGAACATGGGCATCGACGAATCGATTGAAGCCGAGGCGCAGGCGCAGGCGATCTGCATGCAGACCAAAGATTACGAGCGCGCCTATCTCGCCTTCGTCAATAAGCAACGGCCGACCTTCGCGGGAAATTAGGTGAATGCAGTCAGCGCGGACGCCGCGCCGGCTGCCGCGTGAGGAGCATGACATGTCAGCCCGTATCCTGCTTCCCGCCGGATGGACGCCGCCGGTCGGCTATTCCAATGGAATAGCGGTGCCCGCCGGCCGCATCATATTCATCGCGGGTCAGGTGGGATGGGACGAAGCGCAGAATTTCCAGAGCGAGGATCTGTTACCGCAGTTCGAACAGGTATTGAAGAACGTTCTTGCCGTGCTCGCGGCAGCCGGCGGCGCCCCGCATCATATCTGCCGGCTGACTACCTATTGCATCGACAAGCAGGCCTATCTGGCGGGTCGGCGGCAGCTTGGCCAGATCTGGCGCCGCTTGATGGGCGCTCATTATCCGGCCATGAGCATGATTTTTGTCGCTAATTTGTTGGATGCTCCCGGCAAGATCGAGCTCGAAGCGACGGCGGTGTTACCGGCAGACGAGACATCATGAAGCCTGTACGCTCGACATCATTTCGAAATCCGATCGACCGCACAATGAGAGGCGTTCACGCCGTGTCGGAAGGAGAAGCGATGACCAAAAACGCCGACACAGTCCGAATTCGGCGGGTGCTAGCTGCCGACTTGCCCGAGATCATCGCGCTCGATCAACGAGTGACCGGCCTCGCCAAGCGCGATTATTGGCACGACATATTCGGACGCTACGGGCAGCAACAAGTCAAAGAAGGCTTCTTTCTTGTGGCCGAATCGCGTGGTCAGAACGATGCCCGTGTCGTGGGATTCATCATTGGCGAAGTGCGCGCCTGGGAGTTCGGGTCAAGCCCGTGCGGCTGGGTCTTTGCGCTGTCGGTCGAACCCGAAGCGCGCCAGCATGGCGTCGGCGAGGCGCTGTTTGAGGCGATTTCGGCCGAGTTCAAGAAAGCCGGCGTGAGCAAGATGCGCACGATGGTCGCCAGGGATAGTCGTCTGCCTCTCCTATTCTTCCGCGGCGAAGGGATGACCGCGGGCCCCTATATCCAACTCGAGAAGGATCTTGATTGAAGACCTCCCAGCATCACACGCGCTCGCGGCGTAACTCCTCAACCGGCGGCCGGAATTCATGAAATTACAGATCGCAAGTCAGCTTGCCGTGTACGCCCTGCTGGAACTCGCCGCGCGCCCGGATCGCCCGGTATCGGTTGGCGAAATTGGCGACAAGTACAATGTGTCGGTTCATCATTTGGCGAAAGTCATGACCGTGCTGGGACGCGCCAAGCTTGTACGTGCGGCGCGTGGGGTAAGGGGCGGATATCAGTTCACGGGAAATGCACGCCGCACGACATTGCTCGACGTGATCCAACTTTTCGAAGATCTTGGCACCGCCAACCTCGATGCCTGCGCGCCAGGCGAACGAACGGACGAGGCGCGCGCATTACGCGATGTGCTCCGTGAGATTGACGACCTCGCCCAAGCGACGTTTGGGTCGATCACGATCGCGACGATGCTGAAGCTTATCGGCCGCCGTCGCGCCGATAGACCGAGGCGCGTAAGCCCTGGAGCGGTCGAAAGACGCTAATTCAACCCCGTCCGGTATCGCCGGCGGTTCGCGCTAACCATACAGAAACACGCCAGGAATCGGCTCCCTGTCGGCTAAACTTTGACTTCGATCAAATCGCGGGGATCGAAAGCATATCATTCTATGAAATGGCGTTCGGCCTCGGTAGCGACTGAGGCATGCATCGTGCCGCAGAGGAGAGGAGATCCAGCATGACGGCACCTGCCGTTAGTCTCGAAAGCAAGCGTGCCAGCCACGTGCAGGATGCTTTCTTTCGCTGGGAGGATCCGCTCGATCTTGAAAGCGAACTCACGGAAGAAGAACGCATGGTGCGTGATACGGCACGCGGCTTCGCGCAGGACCGGCTCATGCCGCGCGTCCTTATGGCCTATCGTGAGGAACGGATCGACCACGACATTCTGCCGGAGATGGGCGCGCTCGGCCTGCTCGGTCCAACGCTTCCGGAGGAGTACGGCGGCGCGGGGTTAAGTTACGTCGCCTACGGTCTCATCGCGCGCGAAATCGAGCGCGTCGATTCGGGCTATCGCTCGATTTTGTCGGTGCAATCGTCGCTCGTCATGCACCCCATTTTTTCCTATGGCACCGAGGCGCAGCGACGAAAATTTCTGCCCGGCCTCGCCAGCGGCGCGATCGTTGGCTGCTTCGGCTTGACGGAGCCCGACCATGGCTCCGATCCGGCCTCGATGAAGACCCGCGCCGATAAGGTTTCCGGCGGCTTCCGTCTGACCGGCAACAAGACATGGATTTCGAACGCTCCGATCGCGGACATTGCGATCGTGTGGGCGAAGCTCGATGGCGTGATCCGCGGTTTCATCGTCGAGCGAGGGGTCAAAGGTTTCGAGACCCCCAAGATTGGCGGCAAACTTTCCTTGCGCACCTCGGTCACCGGCGAGATCGTGCTTGATGGTGCCGTCGTGCCGGAGGATAACCTGCTTCCCCACGCGCAGGGCCTCGCCGGTCCGTTCGGCTGTCTCAATATGGCTCGCTACGGTATCGCCTGGGGCACCATGGGTGCCGCCGAGTTTTGCTGGCATCGCGCGCGGCAATATGTCCTCGACCGCAAGCAGTTCGGCCGTCCGCTCGCCGCCAATCAGCTGATCCAGAAAAAACTGGCCGACATGCAAACGGAGATTGCGCTCGGTTTGGCCGGCGTCCTGCGGCTCGGACGCCTGCTGGATGCAGGAAAGCTGGCGCCGGCGGCGATCTCGCTGATGAAGCGCAACAATTGCGGCAAGGCGCTGGACGTCGCCCGGCTTGCCTGTGACATGCATGGCGGCAACGGTATCTCCGACGAGTTCCATGTCATGCGCGTGATGTTGAACCTGGAGAGTGTTAACACCTATGAGGGTACGCACGATATCCATGCCCTCATCCTCGGCCGCGCGCAGACCGGGATTCAGGCATTCAGCTGACACGTCGGGTGTAGAGCCCATAAAGATTCAGACCATGCTATCCACCCCCACTGCAGACGATCTTGATGTCGTTCGGCGCATCGATTTGTTCCGCGGTCTCAATCCATTGATGGTCGAACGGTTGATTGCATCGGCGGCGGCGCGCGTATTGCGCGAGCATGAAGTGGTATTTCGCCAGGATGATCCGGCCACTGCATTCTTCATCATCACTAATGGATGGGTGAAGCTGTATCGCATGACAATCGCTGGCGACGAGGCGGTGATCCAAGTCTTCGCTCAGGGGGATAGCTTTGCCGAGGCGGCGGCGTTGACCGGCGATCCCTACCTGGGCACCGCCGAGGCGGTGAGCGACGCCCGCATCATCCGAATTCCAGCCGACCATGTCATCAAATGCATTCGCTGCATGCCCGAGATTGCCCTCGCGATGATCGCATCGACCTCGCAGCACATGCATAACTTGGTCCATCAGGTCGAACAGCTCAAGGCCAAAACCGGCGTGCAGCGTGTGGCGGAATTCCTCGTTTCCCTGTGTCCACCGGATGGCGGCAAGTGCACCATCGCGCTTCCCTATGACAAGGCCTTGCTTGCCGGCCGGCTTGGGCTCAAGCCGGAATCCTTGTCGCGCGCTTTCGCCAAGCTGAGGTCGGTCGGTGTCGATGTCCGCGCCTCGCACGTCGTCGTGCGCGACCCGCAGCGGCTGCATCGGCTAGCTTCCGACGATCGTGGGTCGACACGCCGCCTCTTGCGCGACGCCCGCCACGCCATCGCGGCCAATTCCGCATAGAACTTGGAGCCTGTTTCGGAATTCCGATGGAGCTGCGCTACTGCTGATTTGGCCGAGACCGGCAACGAACCAAGCGGCCAAAATCGGTGCAGCCCGGAACGCCGGCTTAGGCGTCGAAAGGCTCGCCGATAGTCCCAGTATCGGCATCGCCTTTCTTCTGTTATCCGGTCGTTCGCCGCTCAACGCAGCCCCATCCGTATTCCGAAACAGGCTCTTAATGCTTCCGATGTCCGACTGCGGTGCCGCAGCCGGATGAAAACTTCTCCGATGACGCCCGCGGTAGGCGGGTCAATCCGAGCGCCCGGCGGGCATCTTCGCTGAGGCGATCCAAGCCCCACGGCGGGTCCCAGACGACCTGCACGCGAATGGATGAAGCCTCGCGGAAGCGTTGTTGAAGAATTTCGTTGACCTCATCGAGCAGTTCTGCGCCGAACGGACAGGACGGCGCTGTCATCGTGACGTCCACTTCGATGCCCGTTTCAGTCCAATCGGCGCGATAAATCAAGCCAAGGTCGACAATACCGATGCCCAGCTCGGGATCTTCGATTTCGTTCAGTGTGCAAAGGAGATCGTCTTGCATCTTTGCCCCGGTTTCGTTTTCACATGGCGCGCGAATAGCGCGTCTCTTCGCCGGACAGATACGCGTCGAAAACGGCACATATTGTCCGCACCAACGGCCGTGCATCTTCGGGAATGGTGATTTTTGTATCAGACCGGCGAACCAGTCCGTGCTCTGCCAGTGAATCGATCTCGCGCAGCTCGGTCACGAAATCGTCGATCGTCCTGTCCCGCGCTGCCGCCACCGCCGCAACATCCACTTCCAGATTGCACATGAGCTGCTCGATGATCTCGCGCCGCAAACGGTCTTCATCGGTCAGGACGCGTCCGCGTGCCGTGGCCAGGCGACCCGCACGGATTGCATCGCGGTAGGCGACCGTGCTGGAAGCATTCTGGACGTAACCTTGCGGCAACGCGCCGATGGACGAAGTACCGAAACCGATGAGAGCTGCTGCTTCGTCGGTCGTGTAACCTTGGAAATTGCGATGCAACCTTTTCTCGCGCTGGCGACGCGCCAGCAGGTCATTACGCTTGGCAAAATGGTCGAGCCCGATCGGCTGAAAGTCGGCCGCCTCAAGCACGTCGGCTGCCACCCGGCTCTGCGCAAGCCGCTCGCGCGCGCCCGGCAACGTCTGCTCGGGCAGCAGCTTCTGGTGTCGCTTCATCCACGGCACATGGGCGTAGCCGAACAAGGCAATACGATCGGGGTCGAGGGTCAGTGCGCGCCGTGCCGTTGCCGCAACGGTTTCAGACGTCTGGTAGGGCAACCCGTACATCAGATCGAGATTGATGTTGATTATGCCGGCGGTGCGCAACCACTCCACCGCCTGCGCCGTCTGCTCGAAGCTCTGTACGCGGCCGACGGTCCTTTGCACCTTGTCGTCAAAATCCTGCACGCCCAGACTCGCACGCGTGACTCCGGCATCTGCTAAAGTAGAGACGAGTTCGCGCGTCAGGGTGCGTGGATCGATCTCAATCGCGATTTCGCACTCCGGCGAGATCATAAAGGTCTTATGCAGCGCCCGCGTCAGGCGGGCGAAATCCGCGGGCGAGAGCATGGTCGGCGTGCCGCCGCCCCAATGCACATGGACCGCTTTGCGGCGGGAGTGCAAATGCCGCCCGACCAGCGCGATTTCGCGTTCCAGGAGATCGGCGTAATCCGCCACCGGGCCGTATTTGCGCACCACGGTGGTGTGGCAACCGCAGTAAAGGCAAAGCTCGGCACAAAACGGGACATGCAGATAGATGGACACCGGCAGGTCGGGCAGCGCGGCCAGCCATTGCGCATAGGCCAAGCCGTCCACCTCGGCACCGAATTGAACCGCCGTGGGATAGCTCGTGTAGCGCGGGATGCGTCGGTTCCAGAATTGCATCAAGTTTGCGGACATGGAATGGCTCTTTTGCCGGGCCACAGCGGATCAACCCGCCCACCAAGGTCCATTCTTGACAAAATCGGCTTCCGGCGGCCACTGCGCCTTGATCGAAATCAAACACGCGACCGGTCTGCTCCAGTCGTACACCAAGACCGAAGATGGGTTGATCTAAGTCAAACGACAGGTCTGCGGGGTCACGTAAAGTTCCAAAAAGATGGCATTGAGCAAGAAAATACATGTGCTGGCATGATGCTCTGATCGAGCGTCTGATGGGAGGCCGGGCATGTGGACCGCACTATTTATCATCGTCATCGCGGCGGCGATCTGTTTCGGCGTAGCAGCGATCATTCTGCAGTTTAGAGATAAGAATCGTGACGTGACAGAAACAAGGCGTAGCATCGACGCATCGGCGACCAGAATCGCTTCGCGAGATTTGCTCGCATCGGGCTTACAGAGTCCTATTTTGTTAGTCGATCGCATGAAGTCTCTCCACCTCGATCCTGACGGGTTCGCGCGCCTCCAGCCTGTCGTATTTCAAGAGCTTTCCATTCGTTGCAGGACATGCAACAGCGCGGTCCGATGCGCGTCGGAACTCGCACGCAATTCCAATGACGAGATGAACGAGGAATGGCGGGACTATTGCCCGAACGCTTCGGCTCTTAACATGCTTGGCATCGTGCGGACTGCTATTCAGCGCACATAAATAGCAAGGGAACTGGGTAAATATGGAAAAGCATAATGGACAACCTGATCTGATGGGCAATCCGATTGGGGGCGGCGCCGGCAGCGCCAACGTTTCCGAAGCCAAGGTTTCCGAATTTTCCAATATCAAGCCAAACATTCCGTACACCGATTTGCGCGAATGGATCGACGAGGCGCGCAAGCTTGGCGAGATCAAGGAAGTCAAAGGCCTGTCCTGGCAGGAGGACATCGGATTGGTCTCAGAGCTTGCTTTGCACGACGACGATGCACCATGCTTCGTGTTCGAAGATGTGCCAGGCACGATCAAGGGCAGCCGCGTGCTGGTCAATTTCTTCGGCGGCAGACGCAAGAACATGACGCTCGGCTTTCCCACCGATCTGTCGAAGATCGAATTGAGCGAAGGCTTCCGCACCAACTTCATGACCGAGCTCAAGCGCATCCCGCCCAAGGTCGTGAAGGACGGCCCGATCTTCGAGAACGTCATGAAGGGCGATGACGTCGACGTTACCAAGTTCCCGACGCCGCAATGGCATGACGCAGACGGTGGCCGCTATATCGGCACCGGCAGCTTCAACATCACCCGCGATCCGGACGAAGGCTGGGTCAATTGCGGCACCTACCGCGTGATGATCCACGACGCCAAATCCGTCGGTTTCTACATTTCGCCCGGCAAGCACGGCCGCATCATGCGCGACAAATATCTGGCCCGCAACGAGCCGATGCCGGTCGCCATCGTGGCCGGTGGCGACCCGATGGCTTTCCTCATGGCCTGCAGCGAAGTGCCGTACGGGATCAGCGAATATGACATCGTCGGCGGCATTCGCGGCCGGCCCACCGAGGTGATCAACGGCCCGGTCACCGGATTACCGATTCCGGCCAATGCCGAGATCGTCATCGAAGGTTTCGTGCAGCCCGGAAAAGAGCGCATCGAGGGCCCGTTCGGCGAATGGACCGGCTATTACGCCAGCGATCTGCGGCCCGAGCCGGTGCTCGACATCAAAGCCATCTATTATCGCAACAACCCGATCATTCTCGGCTGTCCGCCGCTGCGGCCGCCGGATGAGATCGCCCGCTACCGCGCGGTTGTCCGCTCGGCGCTGCTGCGGGACAACATTGAGAAGGCCGGCGTGCCCGGCATCACTTCGGTATGGGCGCACGAAGTCGGCAGCGCGCGTCTCCTGCTTGTCGTCGGCATCAAGCAGCGCTATCCCGGCCATTCCAAGCAGGCCGGTCATATCGCCGCCATGTGCCACGTCGGTGCCTATTGCGGGCGCTACGTGATTGTGGTGGACGACGATATCGACGTGTCCAACCTCGAAGAGGTTATTTGGGCGATGATCACGCGCTCGGATCCCGCCACTTCGATCGACATCATCACCAATGCTTGGAGTACGCCGCTCGATCCGCGCATCGAGCCAGAGCGCAAAGCGGCTGGCGACAACACCAACAGCCGGGGGATCATCGACGCTTGCCGTCCATGGCACTGGAAGGACAAGTTCCCGCGCGTCAACATGCCGACGCCGGAAGTGCGGCGCCTGGCGATGCAGAAGTTCGGACATTTGCTGAGGAACTGACGCAGCTTGGCCCCGGGTAATGAACAAAAAGGCGCGCATAATGCCCGCCGTAACGGTTTGCCTGCCGATTGAATTTGCGTGGTTGTGACGCCAAGGCGGTCACTTCCTTTCTTAAAAAGCATGCCTATCGGGTTGACACATACAGCCACCTGTGCTAGTGTTACGTCATTGGGCGATCCCGCCCTTTGATGGAGAGAGCGATGAGCGACGGCAACAGTTTTCACATTCAGTGGTCCGGCCCGTGCGAGCCGCATTGGCCCCAAGGCGCATGGCCGGTCTACCAGATCGACGGTGACCAGATCGCGGACCGGGTTGTGCGCGAGCGCGTAAACCCGAAGGGCTACTACGAGGGCAAGGTCATCGCCCGGCATAGCTGGTGCGGCTATCTCGGCATGTTCAAGACGCTGCCAGAGGTCATGGCCGCGATTGAGGCAGCAAAGCCGAACGATCAGGCCGACAAGCGCCGGGCGGCGGGGAGGGCCTGAGCCATGGATATGGACAGCTACATCCCCGTGCCGCTTTTCGGAAAGGACCACTGGTCCACGCTCGCCTATGCCGAGATTGTCATGGTCGAGTGCGGCGGGTTCCAAATCGGCTTTGACGTTCGCATGCGCCAGTGCCGGCGGAACTACCGCGTCATGCGCGAGATGTGCCGCCGGCCCAAGCGCGTCAAACAAGGCCCCGACATGGGCTGCATGTGGGAGCCGAAATACTCGACCGCGCTTGCGGACAAGCAAACGGTCGATGGTCACGACGACTGGCACTGCATTCAGGACATGGCGGAAGCCGGGTTTTTCACCGCCGGCGGGCAGATTGTCGGTGCTGAGGCGTGCGAGCCGGGCGTAATTTTGCACCTCTCGCCGGCGGGGCGCGCCGTGGTCGAACAGATACGCGCCCATAAAGCCGCTGGCGGCACGTTCGGGAACTTTCACGAAACGCTCAAACTCGAAACGGCGGGGGTATAAGCCATGCCCCCGCATGCCGACGTGCTGCAATGGGAGCACCTCCCGTTCCCCAAATCGCTGGTCCAGTTCCAGCGACTTTTCCCCGATGACGCCGCGTGCGCGCGCTACCTTGAGGGAGCCAAGTGGCCGAAAGGCTTCGTCTGCCCGCACTGCCAGGAAAAGGGCGAACCGTTCCGCATGGCGACGCGGACTAGCGTGCTGACCTGCCGGAAATGCCGCAAGCAAACGTCGCTCACGGTCGGAACCGTGATGCAAAGGACACACTCGCCGCTGACAACGTGGTTTTGGGGCGCGTATCTGGTCGCCACCATGACTCCCGGCATTTCCGCCGTGCAGTTCCAGCGTCAACTTGGCCTCACGGTTTACGAGACGGCCTTCCAAATCTTGCACAAGCTGCGCGCGGGCATGGTGCGGCAAGGCCGCGACCGTATCGGCGGGAACCTCGCGCGCGGCGATCACGTCGAAATTGACGAGACGTACATCGGCGGCGTGACGCGCGGCGAAGGCAAAGGCCCCCATGCCGACGATAAGACGCTTGTGGTCGCGGCGGTCGAGGTCCGCACCCGCCCGGCCAAGAAAGGGGACAAGCCCATGCGTCGCGGCGGGCGCTACGCTGGCCGGCTGCGCTTGGAAATCGTCCCCAATCGCGGCGCGCGCGCCCTGACAAACTTTGTGGAACAAGCGGTTGAGCCGGGCGCGATGGTCATCACAGACGCATGGGGCGGATACAATTCGCTCGGCGCGCGCGGCTACCAGCACTTGCCGGTTGTCGAGTCCGGCCGACCGGAGGTCGCCGAAGAATTCCTGCCCATCGTCCACTTGGTTTTCAGCAACCTCAAGGCTTGGCTTGGTGGCACGCACCACGGCGCGATCAGCCACAAGCACCTGCAAACCTACCTGAACGAATTCACCTTCCGCTTTAACCGCCGATTTTACCCCTTCAATGCGTTCCGCAGCCTCTTGGGCATCGGGACCAATGGCGAAGGCCCGACCTATGACGGGCTCTACAGCGGCGAGTGGAAACATCCGACGATGGCAAGTCATCATGACTAGACCCGATCAACCCGTGGGGGCTGTATGTTCAAACCCGATAGGCATGTTAAAAAGGATGTGGGAGCGCATCGCTCACGGATGCCAGTGTCGCCGAATTCAGCTCGAATGCGCAAAATTCCCTGTCAATTTCCCTGTTATCAGGGAATTTGGAGTGGGAACAGGTCCGATCAGAACTGCGTAGTCAGCCAGCCAGTCCGGTCTCTGCGCTGTTGATTTCAGGGTATGCGAGAAATGCGAATATTCCAGCGGGTTAGGCTGGCGTGCCCGAGTCTCTGGAGGCTGATTTCCAAGCTTTGAGTCCTGGAAGCGTGCTTTTCGGGCGCCAGTCTCTGCTCGCCATTTTCCAATTTCCGTTTCTGGTGCCGCAGACCGGTTCGATATGTGACAGAAAGCGGTTCGCAGAGTCGTACATCGGACATCGAGCGCGACCTTGGTAAAGTTCGCGGTTTCGAAAGACTTTTATTGTAGGAGCCCCCAGTGACGCCCGATGGGGGCACTCCTGGCGTCGAGCTAAGCCTCCCACTTCGTACCTCGCGACATAAAATGCCGTCCGGGACCACTTAGCGTTTTGACCCGAAGTGAACCGCGCCGGTGAACCCGAGGAGCCTCCTTTCGAGCAAGTTTGATCTAAGTCAAAGGGCCACTCAGCACTCTCGACCACCCTAGTTTTCACGCTAACCAATCGGCGCGATCGAGAGGCAAGAGATCAAAAGATGTTGAGAAGGCAACAGAACGAATTCATCACCCAAACGGGTCCGGGAGCCCCGATGGGTGAATTATTCCGCCGATCCTGGATACCGGCACTCCTCGCCGAGGAACTGCCGGCAAATGACTCTCCGCCGGTGCGCGTCAAGCTCTTGTCGGAACGGCTTGTGGCATTTCGCGACAGTCAGGGGCGCTATGGCCTGATCGACGAATTCTGCCCACACCGAGGTGCGTCGCTGTGGTTCGGCCGCAATGAGGATTGCGGTTTGCGGTGTCCCTATCATGGCTGGAAGTTCGATGTCACCGGGCAGTGCGTCGAGGTTCCTTCGGAGCCTGCTGAAAGCGGATTTGCCCAGAAGGTCAAGCTCAAGTCCTATCCACTGATCGAGCGCGGCGGCGTGCTGTGGACCTATATGGGGCCACCGGAGCACCAGCCGCCGTTGCCGGAATGGGAATTCGCCATGGTCCCGGCCGAGCAGTGTTTTGTGTCCAAGCGCTTCCAGGAGTGCAACTGGCTGCAGGCGATGGAGGGTGGCATCGATTCCAGCCACGTCTCCTTCCTGCACAGAGGAAATCTGGAATCCGATCCGCTGTTCAAAGGTGCCAAGGGCAACAGGTACAATCTGGCCGACATGCAGCCGCATTTCGAGGTCGTGGAAAGCCCGGGCGGGCTCTACATCGGTGCCCGCCGCAATGCGGAGCAGGGCAATTATTATTGGCGCATCACGCAGTGGGTCATGCCATCCTTCACCATGGTTCCTCCTCGCGGCGGTTATTCCGTACACGGTCACTTCTGGATTCCGGTCGACGACGAGAATTGCTGGGCGTGGAGTTACGACTATCACCCCATACGCCAGCTCACTGACGCGGAGCGCAAGGCGATGCAGCAAGGCAAGGGCGTCCATGTGGCCCATGTGCCCGGCACCTATCGCCCGCTCGCCAATAAGGACAATGACTACCTGATCGACCGCGCGGCGCAGCGGCGCGGCGACACCTACAGCGGCGTCGAAGGTATCACTATGCAGGACGCCTCGCTTCAGGAAAGCATGGGCCCGATCGTGGACCGTACGAAAGAGAACCTCGTCTCCACGGACAACGGCATCATCATGGCGCGCCATCGTCTGATGCATGCCGCCAAGGCGCTTGCAGAGAAGGGCGTCACGCCTCCCGGCGTCGACCCTGTACATCAGAAGGTGCGGTCCGCTTCCGTCATCCTGCCGCCCGACCAGCCGTTCAAGGACGCGGCGCGGGAGGCGCTCAAGGTACGCGCGGGGGTTGCACCGGCGTCGGTATGAATCCGCTGTTGGCCAGCCGCAATGCCAAGATTCGAGCCATTTCCACGCCGCTCTCGACTCTCGGCGGCCTTGGCGGCCAACGAAGTCTTCATATTCGCCCGGAGAGAATACGCCGCCGCCGGCCCGCGGACTATCGCCCTGAAGGCCCGCCGTCGTGTGTGATGGATGCTGGTTTCGTCCGAAGAACCGTGGCTTCGCTATCTGCCGTCGAAGCTCCGGCTGATCGGACTCGGTCCTCCGCAGCAGGCGTACCGCCGGGCGCTCGGTCTGCTATCCTAATCGTTATTGATGAACTGCTTTTGGAAGTGTCGAAACGGCTTAGCCAGGCGATGACTGTCGCGCGAAAATGTCCCGAATCTCATCCAAAAGCGCGTTCCCAGAAAATGGCTTTTCGACTATGGGTACACCCGCGGCGGCAGCGCGCGCGCGCAGGGTCGAGTCCGGATGGCTAGTAATAATAATCGCAGGAATTAAAACCCGGAGATCCCTCAATTTTTTCAGCAGTTGCAGGCCATTCATTTCAGGCATCTTGTAGTCGATGATGAGGCAGCCGCGGCTCGGCAGATCGGCGTCGGTCAGTAATTCGTCGCCGCCCGGGTAAACGCGCACCGCGAAACCCTCAATCTCAAGGGAGAACTTGAGCGAGTTGCGAACGGCGGGGTCATCATCAACTACGAGGATGGCGTGGTTTTGCATGAATAAGTCATGGTGCTTTGTTATCGCCAATGCACACTTCGACCGCGACCGTGGGATCGGCAGTCGTTGCTTAGAAAACACGAAAGGGCGAGGGAGCGCTTTGATGTGGGTCAAAAAGAGAGAGTGCGCTACCGAGCTTAGGAAGCGGCAGATGTTGGGGTGTTGTTGAGAATCCCCGCGATCAATGCCATGCGCACTAGGTTGGAGAGGCTGGCAGCCGTCATTTTGGTCATAACGTTGGCACGATAAATTTCGACCGTCCGCGGGCTAATGCCGAGGTCGAAAGCAATAGTCTTGTTTGGGAGGCCGGCCACCAGGCTTTCGAGCACCTGCCGCTCGCGATTGGAGAGGGTGGCCAACCGGTCCTGGATCTCCGCTTTTTCCGCCCCCCGCTTGTCATTCTTTTCACGTTGGTTGAGCGCAGATCGGACTGCCGCCAGCAAGACATCATCATCAAACGGCTTTTCGAGGAAATCTGCGGCGCCGATCTTCATCGCCTCGACGGCCAGTGCGACATCACCATGACCCGTGATCACGATCACCGGGATTCCGCTCTCGGAATCTTTCAGCCGCTTGAGAAGATCAACACCGCTGATACCGGGCATTCTCACGTCAGTGATGACGCAGCCGGGCTTGATGTGCGGGAGCGCATCCAGAAACGCCACGGCGGATTCATGGATTTTGACTTCGATCTTCGCACTCCGCAGCAGGAAGGCAAGCGACTGCCGGACGGCCTCATCATCGTCGATCACATGTACCACAGGTTCATTCGGCATCGCCGAGTTCCTCCTTGGTTACGGCGCGAAGCGTGAAGCAGAAAATCGTTCCGCCGCCTGGATTGGGCTCCACCGAAATCTGCCCGCCATGGGCTTCGACAATGGTGCGGCAGATGGAAAGGCCGACGCCCATGCCGTGACGCTTGGTGGTGAAGAATGGCTGAAACAGCTGCGAGGAAATCTCGGGGGTGATACCCAAGCCGGTATCGGCGACCCAGATTGCGACCATATCGTCTTTATCGGCAGCGCTAGCAACCGTCAGCTCCCGCTTATCGGATTCCTCCATCGCCTCCACCGCATTGCGCATCAAGTTTAGCAAGACCTGTTGGATCTGTACTTTGTCGGCAAGCACCTGGTCGGCTAACGGATCGAGTTCGAACCTCACCCGCACTCCCTGTTCTTTAATACCAACGAGCGCCAGGGCGCTTGCTTCTTCCACCAGCTTAGTGATGCTTTCGACTCTCCGCTCACTCTCGCCACGAGAGACGAAGTCGCGCAATCGTCGGATGATGTCGCCGGCACGAAGTGCTTGCTCGGTGGCCTTGTCCATCGCGTCGCGTATTGTCGCAGATTTCTCATCCGAGCTGTTTTCAAGCAATCGTCGCGACCCCTTCAGGTAATTGGCGATCGCGGATAGCGGTTGGTTGAGCTCGTGGGCGAGCGTCGAGGCCATTTCGCCCATGGCCGTCAACCTGGAAATGTGAATCAGATCGGACTGCAATTCCTGCAGCCGGGTCTCGGTTTTCTGCCGCTCAGTCAAGTCGCGGATAAAGCCCGTAAAGAACCGCTTGTCGCTGGACTTCATCTCTCCGACGGCCAGTTCCATGGGAAAGGTCGAGCCGCCCTTGCGCTCGCCGACCACGACACGGCCGATCCCGATGATGCGACGCTCTCCTGTTTGAAAATAGCGTCTGATGTAGCCGTCGTGTTGTTCGCGATAGGGCGAAGGCATTAGCATCTTGACATTCTGTCCAAGCACTTCCGCCGCGGTATAACCGAACAGCCGTTCGGCCGCCGAGCTGAACGATTGCATCCGGCCCTGTTCGTCGATGACAATCATTGCGTCAGGAACGGTATATAGGATCGATTGGAGATGCGCCTCGCGCGCAAGCAGGTCTTGCGTGCTTGCGCTGGCTGCGAGACGTACACGATGCAGCCGCGCACCAAACCACGACGTTCCAATCCCAATGACAAAAAAGATGGGGACGCTTACAATTTCCGCATGAGAGAAAGCTGGGAAATTCGAGGAAAACAAGAGAACGATTCCAACGCTGAAAAGCGTAACAAGAAACCCCGGCCCAAACCCGTAAAGGCCACTCGCGACGAGAATGGCCGGATAAAAAAAGAGGTGTGGCGTCTGGTCGCCCAAGATGGCCGAGAACACGGTCCGCAATATGAACGCGAGCGCAACGAGTCCGAGCGCAACACCGTACTCGACCGCCATCTGCCGAATGGCACGGTTGGAAATACCCGATTTTCTCGAAGATCCATCATCGCGTCGGAAATGCGCTTCAGCCATTTTGGGTCCTAGACGATACCGTGATGAGAGGTGCGCCAAGCGCTTGCCGGCAATGTACGCTCTAGCTCATTGATTTCAAATAGTTATTTTCTCACCACTGTCCCTCTGGGTTCATTTTCTAACCGCTCGCTCTCCGGGATATCCCTTAGGGGCATTATCTGAATTTTCGCCGCGGAAATCACCCTGCATCATGCGCCTATCGAACCGAAAAGGAGTTGGGCCATGCTGACGCAGACCGCCGCACACAAAGGATCGTCCAAGCAGCCGGAAGGCGCTCGCAATCAGTCTCTGGCCGATTCTCATACGCTTCTCGGTTCGCTGGAGATGATGGGCGCGCGGATGCCCTTCGCCCGTAACGAGGAGATCTATGGCGAGGGCGAGCCGGCTGAATATCTGTACAAGGTGGTAAGCGGCACGGTTCGGACTTACAAGATACTCAGCGATGGCCGCCGTCAAATCGGGGCCTTTCACCTCCCGGGTGACATTTTTGGTCTGGAGGCCGGCGACGACCACGCCTTTTCGGCGGAAGCAATTAGTCCCTCGGTCGTCTTGGTCATCAAGCGCAGTTCCGTGATAACCCGTGCCGCCCGAGATAGTGACATAGCTCACCAGCTTTGGAATCTGACAGCCGGCGAACTTCATCGCACGCAGAGCCACATCCTGTTGCTGATCAAGAGTGCGCAGGAGCGAGTCGCGGGATTTCTGCTGGAAATGGCTGGCCGTTCTCCCGCCGGCAACGAGGTTGACCTGCCAATGTCGCGTCAAGATATCGCGGACTATCTCGGACTTACGATCGAGACCATTTCGCGCACGCTGACTCAGCTCGAAAATGCCGCCGCGATCGCGCTGCCGACATCGCGCCGGATTGTGTTGCGCAACCGCTCGGCGCTGAACCGGTTGAATGCCTGAGGTGTCGTTCCCGCTTCCCAAATCAGGGCAAGGTGCCGATCTTCAGTCCCTCACGGACGATATCGTCTGCCTTTCGACACCTTATCTGTTTTATGCAGTCGGCCTGTTATGAGGATTTCCACCAGCTTTCGGATAGTGAGGGTGATAGCAATGCTTTCCGAGCACACGACAGCGCAAACATCTGAGACTGATAACGCCTTGTAGCTACTTTTTTCTTTTGCAGATTGCAGGTGGTACTGCTCGACGCCGACTTCCATCAGCTTCATCACGACTTCCGGGAAGGTGAGGCGTTCTTCGTCAGAGCCCTTCGTGCATTCCTGCATGACATCTTTCACATGGACGTCCATGGTCTTCTCCTGTCATTTCGGTTGCGGTGCTAGAGCACGGCCGAATGACCCTGTGTATTTTGACTGTGCATGGCCACGGAATCGTATTGAAATATCAATTCGCATGGGATATGCGGCAATAACAACGTCAAGCATATCGATTCTGATATCTGATACATGATTACAAGCGCTCAAATGCGGGCCGCAAGGGCGCTGCTCGCCATCGACCAGCGCGAGCTCGCTCAGCGCTCAAGTCTCTCGCTGCCGACCATCCAGCGGATGGAGTCGAGCGATGGGGTCATCCGCGGCAATGTCGATTCACTCATGAAGCTCGTTGATGCGTTTGCTGCTGCGGGCATCGAGCTGATTGGTGAAGGAGTGACAAGTCAGGGCGGCGGGCGCGGTGTGCGTTTGAAGGCGTAAAATGGACGTCGTTTCATCGGAACGAAAGTTTCCTGAGGCCGAGGCGCACACCGTGAATTGGGATCATTGATGGCTCTCCTGGCAATCATATGTCTCGCCGTGCTCATCGCGATGGCCCCTGTTGCGATTGCGATCGGGGATTTTTCGCGCGCGCGCCACGTCGTCTACGGCGTGTGTCTGGCCGCTTCCTTTGCGCTGCTGGTTGTTGCGCTCACGGCTCTGCTCGGCTCTTCCGGCGCGCCGTCGGTTGCTACGCTTCCGCTTGGCTTGCCGTGGCTCGGCGCTCATTTCCGTCTCGATGCGCTCTCGGCCTTCTTCCTTGCCGTGGTCAATCTCGGCGGCGCGGCGGCCAGCCTGTTCGCCATCGGCTATGGCCGGCAGGAGCGCGCGCCGTGGCGCGTGCTGCCGTTCTATCCGGCGTTTCTCGCCGGCATGAGTCTTGTCGTGCTGGCCGACGACGCCTTCACTTTTCTGGTGTCGTGGGAATTCATGTCGCTGTCCTCCTGGGCGCTGGTCATGGCGCACCACCGCGAAAGCGACAATGCCCATGCCGGCTACGTCTATCTCGTCATGGCGAGCTTCGGCACGCTCGCGCTGCTGCTGGCTTTCGGCATGCTGGCGGGTCCCGATGGCGGTTACGCCTTCGCCGACATCCGCGCCGGGCATCCTTCCGCCGGGTTAGCTGCGTTGGTCCTTGTGCTCGCGCTGATAGGGGCGGGCTCAAAGGCCGGTTTGGTGCCGCTGCACGTCTGGCTGCCGCTCGCGCATCCCGCGGCGCCGAGCCACGTCTCGGCGCTGATGAGCGGGGTCATGACCAAGGTCGCGGTCTACGGTTTTGTGCGCATTGTGTTTGATCTGCTCGGGCCGCCGGAATGGTGGTGGAGCATGGTCGTGCTCGTGCTCGGCGGAGCCACGGCCGTGATGGGCGTGCTCTACGCGTTGATGCAGCACGATCTGAAGCGTCTGCTCGCCTATCATACGGTGGAGAACATCGGCATTATCTTCATCGGGCTTGGCCTCGCGCTCGCATTCAAGGCGTACGGTATGGAATTCGCCGCCGCGCTTGCGCTCACCGCCGGGCTGCTGCATGTGTTCAACCATTCCATCTTCAAGAGCCTGTTGTTCTTCGGGGCCGGCGCCGTGCTCAACGCGACCGGAGAGCGCGACATGGAGCATCTCGGCGGGCTCATCCATCGCATGCCGCAGACGGCCTTCGTGTTCCTCGTCGGCTGTGCCGCGATCTCGGCGCTGCCGCCGCTCAATGGCTTTGTTTCCGAATGGCTCACGTTTCAGGCGATTTTGCTCAGCCCGCAATTGCCCTCGTGGGGATTGAAGTTCCTGGTGCCGGCCGTGGGCGCGCTGCTGGCGCTTTCCGCCGCGCTCGCCGCTGCTTGCTTCGTGAAGGCATATGGCGTGACCTTCCTCGGCCGGCCGCGCACGCCGGCGGCCGAGCGTGCGCAGGAGGTAGATCAGTTTTCACTCTCCGCGATGTACGTCTTCGCGGCGCTCTGTCTCATCGCCGGAATCGTGCCGGGATTCTTCATTGACGCATTGGCGCCCGTTGCGCAAAGCCTGGTCGGCAACAGCATGCCATTCCAGGCCGGCGTCGAATGGCTCTCCATCGTGCCGATTGCCGAGGGCCGCAGCTCCTACAATGGGTTGCTGGTGTTCCTGTTCATCGCCAGCTCGGGCATGCTCGCCGCCTTCGCGATTCATCGGCTGGCCTCAGACAAGCTGCGCCGCGGGCCGGCGTGGGACTGTGGCTATCCTGATGCTAGCCCCGCCATGCAATACACCGCCGACAGTTTTGCTCAGCCCATCCGCCGCGGCTTTGGCACGATCGTGTTTGCCGCGCGGGAGCAGGTGGAAATTCCGCCGCCCGGAGACTTGCGTCCGGCGCGGCTGACGGCTGAATTGCGCGACCTCGTTTGGGACTGGCTTTACGCACCGGTGGCCGGCGGCGTGTCGTTTGCCGCCGATCGCCTCAACCGTCTGCAATTCCTGACCATCCGTCAGTTTCTCAGCCTCGTCTTTGCCGCTCTCGTTATCTTGCTTCTGGTGCTTGCGATATGGCCGTGATCTTTGACCTTGCCGTCCAGGGCGCGCAGATGCTGCTGGTGCTGCTGCTGGCACCGCTGCTCACAGGCTTCGTGCGCAAAGTGAAGGCGAGGTTTCTGCGCCGGCAAGGCCCGCCGGTGATCCAACCCTACCGCGATCTCGTCCGCCTTCTGCGCAAGGAGGTGGTGCTTGCCGAGAACGCCTCGTGGCTATTCCGGGTCACTCCCTATCTGATCTTTGCCACAACCTGGGCCGCTTGCTCGCTGGTGCCGACCTTCCGCACCGGGCTTTTGTTCAGCTGGTCGGCCGATCTCATCGCTATCATCGCGCTGCTAGGCAGCGCGCGCTTCTTCCTCGCGCTCGCCGGGCTCGACGTCGGTACGAGCTTCGGCGGCGTCGGCTCAAGCCGCGAGGTGATGATTGCTTCGCTCGCCGAGCCGGCGATGCTGATGATCGTGTTCACGCTCGCGCTGATAGCGGGTTCAACTCAGCTTTCGACCATGGCCGGCTTCATGATTTCGCCGGAAGTGGGGCTGCGGGTGTCGCTCGGGCTGGCGCTCATTGCCATGATCATGGTGGCGATCGCCGAGAACGCGCGTATTCCGGTCGACAACCCGGCGACGCATCTCGAACTCACCATGGTGCACGAGGCGATGGTGCTGGAATATTCCGGCCGCCACCTTGCGCTGATCGATCTTTCGGCTGCGCTCAAGCTTCTGCTCTATGTCTCGCTGATCGCCTGCCTTTTCGCTCCCTGGGGCACTGCGGCGCCCGGCGCCGCTCCACAGGCGCTAGCGATCGGCGCCGCCGCCTATATCGGCAAGCTCGCGGTCGGCGGCTTCCTGCTGGCGCTGTTCGAGACTGCGATCGCCAAGATGCAGGTGTTCCGCGTGCCCGAGTTCTTGGGCGCCGCGCTCATGCTCGGGTTGCTGGCGACGCTGCTCTTGTTCGTATCGAGGAGCCTCTGATATGCGCGGTCTTGCCTTTGATATCGCGCACCTGCTCGCTGGATCGCTCGTGCTGATGAGCTTCCTGCAACTCTACCAGGATCGGCTCTACGCGCTCCTCAACATCTTTGCGCTGCACGCTCTGGTGCTGGCGCTGTCGGTTGCTTGGCAGGCCTATATCCAGGGCGCTCCGCATCTTTATGTCACGGCCGGCATCGCGCTCGTGTTCAAGGCGATCGTCATTCCAGTCGTACTGCATCGGATCATCGTCCGCCTCGGCATCCATCGCGAGATCGAGAAGGTGGTTGGTGTCGGCCCGGCGATGCTTCTGGGCATGGGGCTGGTAGCGCTCTCTATGGTGGTGATGCTGCGAGTGACCGCGGAGGCTGATCCGCTTGCGCGTGAGGATCTGGCCTTCGCGCTTTCGGTCGTGCTACTCGGCTTGCTCATGATGGTGACGCGGCGCAACGCGGTCAGCCAGGTGGTCGGCTTCATGTCGCTGGAGAATGGTCTGGTGCTTGCCGCCACCGGCGCCAAGGGTATGCCGCTGGTGGTCGAGATCAGCGTCGCCTTCTCCATTCTCATCGCCTTCATCGTCATCGGGATTTTCCTGTTCCGCATCCGCGAGCGCTTCGACACGGTCGACGTCGGCGCGCTCGATCGCTTTCGCGGAGAGCGGCGATGACTTTCAACGCGGTAACGGCGGTTCTGCTGATCCCGATCATGGCCGCGATGCTGCTCGCCATGCTTCCCGGTTATCGGCTCACCGCGCGCCTCAATGTTTTCGCGGCGTTCCTCAGTTTCCTTGCCGCGTTGTCGCTGTTCTTCGGGCGCCCCCAGCCCGGTCCTTATCTGCATGTCGACGATCTGAACAACGTTTTCATCGTGCTCACCACTTTCGTCGGGTTCACCACCAGCGTGTTTAGCGCCAGTTATATCAGCCATGAGCTGGAGATAGGACGGTTGACCCCGACATATCTGCGTTTCTATCACGCGATGTATCAGGTGCTGATGTTCGCGATGAATCTGGCGCTCGTTGCCAACAATATCGGCGTCATGTGGGTGGCGATTGAGCTGGCGACGCTCACCACCGTGCTCATGGTCGGCATCTATCGCACGCATGAGGCGCTGGAAGCGGCCTGGAAGTATTTCATCCTCGGCAGCGTCGGCATCGCGCTGGCGCTATTCGGCACCATTCTCGTCTATATGGCGGCGCGGCCGGTGATCGGCGAAGGCATCGACGCCATGGTCTGGACCGTTCTCGTGACGCACGCAGCGAAATTCGATCCAGCGCTGCTGAATGTCGCTTTCGTATTCCTGCTGCTCGGCTATGGCACAAAAGTCGGGCTCGCGCCGCTGCACGCTTGGCTGCCCGATGCCCATGCCGAAGGCCCGACGCCGATTTCAGCCGTGTTATCGGGGCTTCTGCTCAATGTCGCGCTCTACGCACTGTTGCGCTTTAAGATGCTGCTTGCGGTGAACCCTGGCGCGGTGGCGCCCGGCCCGCTGATGGTGACGATGGGGCTGATCTCGCTCATCTTCGCGAGCTTCATGCTGTATCGCCGGCGCGACATCAAACGGATGTTCGCCTATTCCTCGATCGAGCACATGGGTATCATCACCTTCGCCTTCGGCATGGGCGGACCGCTCGCCAACTTCGCCGGGCTGTTGCATATGGCCATGCATTCGCTGACGAAATCGGCGATCTTCTTCGCCGTCGGTCACATTGCCCAGGTCAAGGGCACGCAGAAGATCGCCGACATGGGCGGTCTCACAGAGACAAATCCGGTGCTGGGCTGGGGCCTGGTGCTCGGCGTGGTCGCTATCGCCGGCCTGCCGCCGCTCGGAATCTTCATGAGCGAATTCCTGGTGGTGAGCTCGACCTTCGCGCGTGAGCCATGGCTCGCGATCCCATTGGTGTTCGGCATTCTGGTCGGCGTTGGCGCGCTATTCCTGCGGCTCAACAGTATTGCCTTCGGTGAGCCGCGGGGCGCCACCGCCGAGGCGAAGGCCTCCTATGTGCCGATGTTCGCGCACCTTGCGCTGGTGTTCAGTGCGGGCGTGTATCTGCCGCCGCCGGTGGTCACCTGGTTCCAGCATGTGGCGAAAGTATTGGGATAACTCTCATGGCGCTGACCGACACGATGCAGGGGCGCAGAGTTGACGGGCATGCACCGTGGCCGCGCCTGGTGGTGAGCGAGGATGGCTGGCGCTTTGCCGCCGGGCAGGTGTCGGCCGGCCACTGGACCATGCTTGGCCTTTGGGGCGATGCCGCAGCGGTGCACATGGCGGTGCTGCATGAACGCGCCGCCGAGATTGCCGTCTTCACCATTGAATGTCCGAATGGCATCTTTCCCTCGGTTGCGGCGCTGCATCTGCCGGCGATCCGGCTCGAGCGCGCGCTCCGCGATCTCTACGGGCTGGAGCCGGTCGGCTTGCCCGATGCGCGACCGTGGCTCGACCTTGGCTTCTGGGGCATGCAGCATCCGCTCGGTGCGCGCGGCGAGGCTGCAGACAAGCGCGCGCCTTATGCCTTCTTGCCCGCCGAAGGTGGACACCTGCATCAGATTCCAGTCGGTCCGGTGCATGCCGGCATCATCGAGCCTGGGCATTTTCGTTTTACAGCCAGCGGCGAGACGATCGTGCGGCTCGAGCAGCGCCTGGGTTATGTCCACAAGGGCATCGAGTCGCTAATGACGGGCACTCCTCTCGACAAGGCGGCGCGCCTGGCTGGCCGTACCTCGGGAGACAGCACCGTTGCCTATGCTCTCGCTTTCGCCCAGGCGGTCGAGGCGGCGCTGGGGATCGAGGTGCCGCGACGCGCGCTCTATGTGCGTGCGCTCATGGCGGAGCTTGAACGCCTTGCCAACCATTTCGGTGACATCGGCGCCATCTGCAACGATGCGTCATTCTCCATCATGCACGCGCACTGCGGCATCCTGCGGGAGCGCACCTTGCGCGCCGCTGATGCCTGCTTCGGTCATCGGCTGATGATGGACCGCGTGGTTCCGGGCGGCGTCACCCACGACCTGACCCCTGATGCGGTCGCGCAGGTGCGGTCGCTGCTGCATGAAGTGCGGCGATTGTTTCCCAGGCTCGTTGAGCTCTACGACAACACGGCGTCGCTACAGGATCGCACCGTTTCCACCGGAATCCTCACTCCGGATCTGGCACGGCAGTTCGGCGCCGGCGGCTTTGTCGGACGCGCCAGCGGCCGTGCCTTCGACGCGCGCAAGGTCCCAGGTTACGCGCCCTATGGTCAACTCGAGTTCGAAGTACCGGTGCAAGAAGCCGGTGACGTCAACGCCCGCGTCTGGGTGCGAATCGGAGAGGTCGAGCAAAGTCTTCGGCTCGTCGAGCAGATTTTGCTGCATCTGCCCGATGGCCCGGTCGGGGCATTCGTCCATGGTGCGGCCGCCGGAAAGACCGGCGAAGGCCTCGGTCTGGCCGAAAGCTTCCGCGGCGACGTACTGGTATGGCTGCGGATCGAGGAAGGCCGCATCGCGCGCTGCCACCTACGCGACCCGTCATGGTTCCAGTGGCCGCTGCTGGAAGCCGCGGTCGAGGGCAACATCGTTGCCGACTTCCCGCTGTGCAACAAATCGTTCAACTGTTCCTACTCGGGACACGATCTCTAGGCCCTTGCGATGCGACGAATTCTCTTTGAGAGCCTGGTGAGCCGGCCGGTGACCGAGCCGGCGCCGGCCGTGGACGATGCGGCGCTCGCCGAGCTTGCCACCCGCGTCGACCGGGCGGCGCGGCGCCGGCTTGGCCGTAGCCTGTCGATCCGTGAGGTTGATGCCGGCTCGTGCAACGGCTGCGAGCTGGAAATTCACGCGCTCAACAACGCATTCTACGATCTCGAACGCTTCGGCCTGCGCTTTGTCGCCTCGCCGCGGCATGCGGATGTGTTGCTGGTGACGGGGCCGGTCACCAAGAACATGCGTGAGGCGCTCGAGCGCACATATAACGCGACGCCCGGTCCGAAATGGGTGGTTGCGGTCGGTGATTGCGCGGTCGACGGGGGCATTTTTTCGGGAAGCTATGCGGTTGTCGGCGGTGTCAAAAATGTCGTGCCCGTTGACCTCCACATCCGCGGCTGCCCGCCGAATCCAAGGCAGTTGCTATCAGGTCTGCTGGCTCTGCTTCAGAGCGACCCGCAGACGCAGAACCTCGCGCCATCGCTTTGAAGCGGCCCAAATCGGTCGAAGGGCCGGCCATTCCAAGCCGAACGAGAATCGGGCAATTGGCGTATTTTTAGGCAGTATCATTTGTGGCCAATATCACGGCAGAACCAATAAATATCTATTAATGTCAATTACTTGAATATATATCTTGATTGGCACATCCTTTGCGAAGTGGTTGTCGCGCGTAAAGACCGCCGGGGCTTATACGCGCGTCAAAGCAGAGGGATCAGATGCTCAATCACATCCATACGGCCGCCAGGCGGCCGATTGCCCGGCGCTGGCTCGACGCCATCGCAGGTCTTACATTTGCTGCCGCGGTCGCACTTCCGGCCGCCGCTCAGGAAACGATCAAGGTCGGCATCCTGCATTCGCTTTCCGGCACCATGGCCATCAGCGAAACCACGCTGAAGGACGTGATGCTGATGCTCATCGACGAGCAGAACAAGAAGGGCGGCCTGCTCGGCAAGAAACTTGAACCCGTGGTCGTCGACCCCGCCTCAAACTGGCCGCTGTTCGCCGAGAAAGCGCGTGAGTTGATCACCAAGAACAAGGTTGCGGCCGTCTTCGGCTGCTGGACTTCCGTATCGCGCAAATCCGTGCTTCCGGTGTTCAAGGAGCTGAACAGCATCCTCTTCTATCCGGTGCAATATGAAGGCGAGGAGAGCGAGCGCAACGTGTTCTACACCGGCGCCGCGCCCAACCAGCAGGCGATCCCCGCCGTCGACTACCTGATGAAGGAAGAAAAGGTACAGCGCTGGGTGCTCGCCGGCACGGACTACGTCTATCCACGCACCACCAACAAGATCCTCGAAGCCTATCTCAAGTCGAAGGGCGTGAAGCCCGAGGACATCATGATCAACTACACGCCATTCGGCCATTCCGACTGGCAAACCATCGTCGCCGACATCAAAAAGTTTGGCTCGGCGGGCAAGAAGACGGGCGTGGTCTCAACCATCAATGGCGATGCCAACGTGCCGTTCTACAAGGAACTCGGCAACCAGGGCGTCAAGGCCACCGATATTCCGGTCGTCGCCTTCTCCGTCGGCGAAGAGGAGCTTGCCGGCCTCGACACCAAGCCGCTGCTCGGCCATCTCGCCGCGTGGAACTACTTCGAGTCGATCAAGACGCCGGAGAACGCGGAGTTCACGAAGAAGTGGAAGGCGTTCACGAAAAATCCTAAGCGTGTCAGCAACGACCCGATGGAAGCGCATGTGATTGGTTTCGCCATGTGGGTAAAAGCGGTCGAGAAGGTCGGCACCACCGATCCGGATAAGGTGATCGACGCTCTGCCCGGCACCAAGGCGCCGAACCTCACCGGCGGCATTTCCGAAATGCTGCCGAATCATCATCTCACCAAGCCGGTCTTCATCGGCGAGGTCAAAGCTGACGGCCAGTTCGATGTGGTATGGAAGACGCCGGGGCTTGTCCCGGGCGATGCCTGGTCAAAGGAGCTGCCAGGCTCCAAGGATCTGATCGGCGATTGGGTGAAGCTCAAGTGCGGCAACTATAATACCAAGACCAACAAATGTGGCGGTCAAGGCACATAGCCGCTTGCATTCTACGAAGATCAACGGAGGCGGCCCGGTTGCCGCCTCCGTCCTGCTGGGGACCAAAATGCGCGCACTTTACGGCCGCCTGATCGCATTTTTGCTGGCGCTGGCCCTGTGCTGGGTTGCGCCGGCCGCAAGAGCGGCGACTTTCGACCAGACCGTCAGCCAGTTCGCCAATGACTCTTTCGCGGATACCGAGGCCGCCATCAATGCGGTAGCGGCGAGCGGGCATCCGCTTGCTGCGCGAGTCATCGGCGCGTTGCAGGATGGACGTCTTCTGTTTAGTGCCCAAGCCAAAAATGTCTTCATTCGGGAGCCATCGGGCCTCACCGATGCTGCAACCGGCAATCGTATAAGCGATCGCGCCGCCGATCTTGCGCCGGTACGCCTCAACAACCGCCTTCGCCGCGCGGTGGAAGCGGCGCTCGGTGGGCTGACCTTGCTGTCGCTTGATGCGGGTCAGCGGTTCGAAGCGGCGCAGGCGGTGTTCAAGTCGCGCGATGCGAACGCGCTGCCGGCGGTCGAGACGGCGATCGTCAAGGAGACCGACGCCAATATCCGGCGCGCTCTTTCGGCTGCGCGCGCCGCAATCGTTCTCTACAAGCCGGACGCTGACGAAGCCGCCAAGCTTGAGGCGGTGAGCACCGTGCGCGCGCGCGGCGGCCGTGATGCCGTGGCGCTGTTGGCCAGCCTTCCGGCAGACACGCCGCCGGCCGTCGTTGGCGCAGCGCAGAGCGCAATTACGTCGATCGAGAACGACCTTGCGGCCTGGTCTTCCCTGCAGAATGCGTGGTATGGCCTCTCGCTCGGCTCGGTATTGCTGCTCGCGGCCATCGGTCTTGCGATCACCTTCGGCGTGATGGGCGTCATCAACATGGCGCATGGCGAGATGGTGATGCTCGGCGCTTACACCACTTTCGTCGTTCAGGAAGTGATCCGCAGCAACAGCCCTGCACTGTTCGACTATTCGCTGCTCATTGCCGTGCCGCTGGCCTTTGTGATCGCGGGCGCTGTGGGCATCCTGATCGAGCGCGGCATCATCCGTTTCCTCTACGGCCGGCCGCTGGAGACGCTGCTCGCTACCTGGGGTCTGTCGCTGATCTTGCAGCAGGCGGTGCGAACCATCTTCGGCCCCACGAATCGCGAAGTCGGCGCGCCGTCCTGGATGAGCGGGGCCTTCGAGGTCGGGCAGATCACGATCACCTATAACCGGTTGTGGATCATCTGCTTCACGCTCGCCGTTTTTGCCGCGCTGCTTGCGATGCTGCGCTTTACGCGCCTTGGGTTGGAAATGCGCGCTGTGACGCAGAACCGGGCCATGGCGGCGTCCATGGGGATTCACACGGCGCGCATCGACGCGCTTACCTTCGGGCTCGGCTCAGGAATCGCCGGCATCGCTGGTGTGGCGCTGTCGCAGATCGACAATGTGAGCCCCAACCTGGGGCAGGGCTACATCATCGATAGTTTCATGGTTGTGGTCTTCGGCGGGGTCGGGAATCTCTGGGGCACGCTGGTCGGCGCCTTCACCCTCGGCATTGCCAACAAGTTCCTGGAACCCTTCGCGGGCGCGGTGCTTGGCAAGATCGCGATCCTCGTTCTCATCATCCTCTTCATCCAGAAACGCCCGCGCGGGCTGTTCGCCCTCAAGGGCCGGGCGGTGGAGGCATGATCGCCTCGCTCGCCAGCCGTTCGCTCGACCGCGGCGCCATGGTCTTTATGGCCGTGCTTATCGCGGTCGCGGTGGTCGTGCCGTCTCTCAATCTGGCGTTCCCGCCGGCATCGCCTCTGCATGTGCCGACCTATCTCGTCGCCTTGTTCGGCAAATACCTCTGCTACGCGCTGCTGGCGCTCTCCATCGACTTGATCTGGGGCTATTGCGGCATTCTCTCGCTCGGCCACGGCGCCTTCTTCGCGCTCGGTGGCTACGCCATGGGTATGTATCTTATGCGGCAGATCGGCACGCGCGGTGTTTACGCGGATCCTGTACTGCCGGATTTCATGGTCTTTCTGAACTGGAAGGAATTGCCCTGGTATTGGTACGGCTTCGACATGTTCTGGTTCGCCGCCGTCATGATCGTGCTCGTTCCGGGACTGCTTGCTTTCGTGTTCGGCTGGTTCGCCTTCCGCAGCCGGGTGACCGGCGTCTATCTGTCGATCATCACGCAGGCGATGACGTTTGCCCTGATGCTCGGCTTCTTCCGCAACAATTTCGGCTTCGGCGGCAACAACGGCCTGACCGACTTCAAGGATATCCTCGGCTTCAACGTGCAGGCGGATGGCACCCGCGCGGCGCTCTTCGCCGCCTCCTGCCTAGCGCTGGCGCTCGGTTTCTTCATTTGCCGCGCCGTCATCACATCGAAATTCGGCAAAGTCCTGATTGCCATCCGCGATGCAGAGTCGCGCGCGCGCTTCCTCGGCTATCGCGTGGAATCCTACAAGCTGTTCGTCTTCACGCTGTCGGCCTGCATGGCAGGCGTGGCGGGAGCGCTCTACGTGCCGCAGGTGGGCATCATCAATCCGAGCGAGTTCGCGCCCGCCAATTCCATCGAGGCGGTGATCTGGGTGGCCGTCGGCGGGCGGGGGACGCTGACCGGCGCGGTGCTCGGAACATTCGTCGTCAACTATGCGAAGACGTTCTTCACTACCGGCTTTCTCGCGCCCTATTGGCTGTTTGTTCTTGGCGGGTTGTTCATCGCGGTCACGCTGCTGCTGCCGCGCGGCATCATCGGCACCTACGAGCATTGGCGCGACAGCCGGGCTGAGACAAAGGATGCTGCGATGCCGGTCGCAGCGCCGCACGCGGCGGAATAGGGGCGCGTGATGGACAAACACACCACCTCCGCTTTGCTCTACCTCGATGGCATTACGGTTTCGTTTGACGGCTTCAAGGCGCTCAACGAATTGTCGTTCCTGATCGAGCCCGGCGAGATGCGCGCCATCATCGGCCCGAACGGCGCCGGCAAGACCACCATGATGGACGTAGTGACCGGCAAGACCCGACCCGATTCCGGCGAGGTTTTTTTCGAGGAGGGCGCCTACGACCTCTCCAGGCTCGACGAAACCCAGATCGCCGAGCTCGGCATCGGCCGCAAATTCCAGAAACCGACCGTGTTCGACATGCACACGGTCGAGGACAATCTGCTGCTGGCGCTCAAGAACGACCGGCGCGTGCGCGCGACCCTGCTGTGGCAATCCTCGCCATCGCAGGAAAAACGCATCGACGAGCTGCTCGACATCATCCGGCTCAAATCCCTGCGCTCGCGCGTGGCGGGGAGCCTGTCGCACGGACAGAAACAGTGGCTGGAGATCGGCATGCTGCTGGCGCAGGAGCCCAAGCTGTTGCTGGTAGACGAGCCGGTCGCCGGCATGACCGACGCGGAAACGCGACAGACCGCCGAGCTGCTCAAGGAAATCAACCGCGACCGCACGGTGGTGGTGGTCGAACACGACATGGCCTTCGTGCGCGACCTCGGCGTGAAGGTGACGGTGCTGCACGAAGGCGCGGTGATCGCCGAAGGCACGATCGACGAGGTCTCGGCCAATGAGCGGGTGGTGGAAGTATATTTGGGGCGGTGATGGTGACCACATCCTTCGAGACGCGGGCTTCGCCCGCTCCTCAGGATGAGGGGAAATGCCGAGTATGTTCCTCGTCCTGAGGAGCCCGCGCAGCGGGCGTCTCGAAGGACGAGGCCAAGCGGGAACGAAGCTATGCTCGACGTCAATGCCATCGACCTGCATTACGGCGCCGCGCGGGCGCTGCGCGCCGTCTCGCTCAAGGCAGAGTCTGGCAAGGTGACCTGCGTGCTCGGCCGCAACGGCGTGGGCAAGACCAGCCTGCTGCGCGCGCTGGTCGGCCAGCACGCGGTGAGCCGCGGCAGCATTACCTTCGATCGCGCCGATATCACGGCGCTGAAGCCATATGAGCGCGCCCGCCGCGGCATCGGCTACGTGCCGCAGGGGCGGGAGATTTTCCCCCTGCTCACGGTGGAGGAGAATCTGCAAACCGGCTTTGCGCCACTCAAGCGCGCGCAGCGGAAAATTCCCGACGACGTCTTTTCACTCTTTCCGGTGCTGCGAGACATGCTGCGCCGGCGCGGCGGCGATCTTTCCGGCGGTCAGCAGCAGCAGCTCGCGATCGGCCGCGCACTGGTGATGCGGCCGCGGCTGTTGCTGCTGGACGAGCCGACCGAAGGCATTCAGCCGTCCATCATCAAGGACATCGGCCGGGCCATCGCCCATCTGCGCAATCTCGGCCAGATCGCTATTGTGCTGGTCGAGCAATATCTGGACTTCGCGCAGGAACTCGGCGACCATTTCGTCGTCATGGATCGTGGTGCGATCGTCTATTCCGCGGGCCGCGCCGAGCTTGACGAGGCGGCGCTCAAGCGGGCGCTGGCGATCTGACAGGGGACGGATGTGGGCAGCGCGGCAGCATTGACGGAGCGCGACGTCTTCGCCGCCAATCGCGCGCATGGCCGGGTCGCTCTAGCTGTCGCCGTGCAGTCCGGTTTCACCCGGCGCGTAGGCGTGCGGGAAGAGGGCTCGCTGCGCGTGCGCTTCCCCGGTCCATCCGCGGCGGCGCTGGAGGCGGTGATCGTCAATACGGCAGGCGGGATGGCAGGCGGCGACCGCTTTGATCTGGATTTCAAGGTTGGACCGGGCGCGGAGCTTGTCGTCGGTACCGTTGCGGCGGAAAAGGTCTATCGTTCCAACGGGCCGGACGCCGAGGTCAGCATCAAGCTCGATGTGGCGCTGGGCGGCTCATTGTCCTGGCTGCCGCAGGAGTTGATATTTTTCGATCATGCCCGTCTGCACCGCAGCATTGATGTCGAACTCGCGGGTGATGCATCCATCTTCATCGCTGAGGCTGTCATCTTCGGCCGCTCCGCCATGGGCGAAAAGGTACAAAACGGCCATTTCTTCGACCGCTGGCGCGTCCGCCGCGGCGGCCGCTTGTTATTTGCCGATGGCCTGCGGCTCGACGGAGCGATTGCCGGACGGCTCGCGGAACCTGCAATTGCCGGCGGCAACATCGCCCTTGCGACCGTGCTGATGGTTCCAGGCGAGGAAGCCCAGGCGACGGCCGTTCGCGCCATAAGCGGCCAATTCATTGGCGAAGTAGGTGCCTCGGCCTGGGGTGGACTAATGCTAATGCGGCTGTGCGCGCCTGACGGCGCGGTCTTGCGGCACGATCTTGCGGCGGCACTGTCGGTGCTCGGCCGCACCGCCCTGCCGCAGCTCTGGCTTACTTGAAACGGAACGGCGATGAATCTCACCCCGCGTGAAAAGGACAAATTGCTGATCGCCATGGCGGCGATGGTGGCGCGCCGCCGCCTGGAGCGTGGCGTCAAGCTCAATCACCCCGAGGCGGTGGCGTTGATTACGGACTTTATCCTGGAGGGCGCGCGCGACGGCAAAAGCGTCGCCCAACTGATGCAGGCGGGGGCGCAGGTGCTGACGCGCCTGCAAGTGATGGACGGAATCCCCGAGATGATCCACGACATTCAGGTGGAGGCGACGTTTCCCGATGGAACAAAGCTTGTCACCGTGCATGAGCCGATACGGTGAGGATAAACCATGCTTGATCTCAGGCCCAATTGCGAATGCTGCGACAAAGAGCTGCCACCGGAAAGCCGTGAGGCAATGATCTGCACCTTTGAATGCACATTTTGCGCGGACTGTGCCGGAGGTGTTCTTCACGGCACCTGCCCGAATTGCGGCGGCGAGCTGGTGAGGCGGCCGGTCCGCCCGGTGGCAGCACTCGCGAGACATCCAGCGTCGACGAAACGTGTTCTCAAGGCCGAAGGCTGCGCGCCGGTCAAGGCCGCGTGAAGGAGAAGACTATATGATCCCAGGCGAAGTGATTGCCGCAGCTGGCGACATCGAGCTCAACGCCGGCCGCAAGACCATCACGCTCACGGTTGCCAATACCGGCGACCGGCCGATCCAGGTCGGCTCGCATTATCATTTTTTCGAAACCAATCCCGCGCTGAAGTTCGACCGCGCCAAATCGCGCGGCATGCGGCTGAACATCGCCGCGGGGACGGCCGTTCGATTCGAGCCGGGGCAGACGCGCGAGGTGACGCTGGTCGCGCTTGCCGGCAAGCGGACGATCTATGGCTTTCGTCAGGAAGTGATGGGGAGGCTGTGAAAAACATGACGGGCGAGCTTGCGCCCGCCCGTCACGTTCTTAGCGCTGCTACCCGCAGCCAAGAACCAGGATCAAATCGGTCGCAGAACGTAACACCGGTAGCGGCATCGCGTCCTTGGCCGGTCTGGTCAAGGTGACCCTCATGTTCAGCGTGAGCCGTCCGTGAGAGGTCTGTAATCAGGATACCGCGCGAGTGACGCAAAGCAACTGATATGATGACCCCCCGAAGCCTGGGGATAATACTGGGGATGAATTGAGAAACGCTGTGAGAAAGCCATGTCATTCAAGATAAAGCGCGCCGTTTATACCAACATGTTCGGGCCGACTGCCGGCGACCGTGTGCGGCTGGCCGATACCGATCTCATCATTGAGGTGGAAAAGGACTTCACCACCTATGGCGAGGAAGTGAAGTTCGGCGGCGGCAAGGTGATCCGCGACGGCATGGGGCAGAGCCAGGTCACCAGCAAGAAGGGCGCGGTGGACACCGTCATCACCAACGCGCTGATCCTCGACCACTGGGGCATCGTGAAGGCGGACGTCGGTCTCAAGGACGGCAGGATCGCCGCCATCGGCAAGGCCGGAAATCCGGATATTCAGCCGGGCGTCACCATCGTCATCGGTCCCGGCACCGAGGTGATCGCCGGCGAGGGGAAAATTCTCACCGCCGGCGGCTTCGATACGCACATCCATTTCATCTGCCCGCAGCAGGTGGAGGAGGCGCTGATGTCCGGCGTCACATCCATGCTCGGCGGCGGCACCGGCCCGGCGGCCGGGACCAATGCCACCACCTGCACGCCCGGCCCCTGGCACATTGGCCGGATGATCCAGGCCGCCGACGCCTTTCCGGTCAATCTCGGCTTCGCCGGCAAGGGCAATGCCTCGCTGCCCGCCGCGCTGGAGGAGCAGATCAAGGCGGGCGCCTGCGCGCTTAAGCTGCACGAAGACTGGGGTACGACGCCGGCCGCCATCGACAATTGCCTGTCGGTGGCTGACGACTATGACGTGCAGGTGATGATCCACACCGACACGCTCAACGAGTCCGGCTTCGTGGAAGACACGATCGCGGCGTTCAAGGGCCGCACCATTCATGCCTTCCACACCGAAGGCGCGGGCGGCGGACACGCCCCCGACATCATCAAGGTTGCGGGGCTGAAGAACGTGCTGCCGTCGTCCACCAATCCGACACGACCCTTCACCAAGAACACCATCGATGAGCATCTCGACATGCTGATGGTGTGCCACCATCTCGACCCGTCCATCGCCGAAGACCTTGCCTTCGCCGAAAGCCGCATCCGTAAGGAGACCATCGCCGCCGAGGACATCCTGCACGACCTCGGCGCGCTTTCCATGATGTCGTCCGACAGCCAGGCGATGGGGCGGGTGGGCGAGGTCATCATCCGCACCTGGCAAACCGCCGACAAGATGAAGAAACAGCGCGGGCGCCTGAAGGCGGAGAAGGGCGACAACGACAACGCGCGCGTGAAGCGTTATGTGGCGAAATACACGATCAATCCTGCCATTGCACACGGCGTTTCGAAGCACATCGGCTCGGTGGAGAAGGGAAAAATGGCCGACCTTGTGCTCTGGTCACCGGCCTTCTTTGGCGTGAAGCCCGACATCATCATCAAGGGCGGAACCATCGTGGCCGCGCTGATGGGCGATGCGAATGCTTCAATCCCGACGCCGCAGCCGGTGCATTACCGGCCGATGTTCGGAGCCTTCGGCAAGGCGCTGACCGCAAGCTCGGTCGTCTTCGTCTCCAAAGCGGCACTAAAGGGCGGCCTGCGCAACAAGCTCGGTGTCGAGAAGCAATTCGTCGCAGTTGAGCAGACCCGTAGTATTTCCAAGAAGAGCATGATCCACAACAGCGCGACGCCAAAGATCGACGTCGATCCCGAGACCTACGAGGTACGCGCGGACGGCGAGCTGTTGACATGCGCGCCCGCCGAGACGCTGCCGATGGCGCAGCGGTATTTCCTGTTCTGACCATGAAGCGCGCGTCCGCCATCAAGCATCCCGATGCCTGGAACCCGGCCGAGGCAATCGACCTGGTCGTGCTCGATGCCGACCAGCGGTACCGGCGGCGCGTCGTGCTGACCGGGGAGGGCGGCACGACATTCCTATTGGATTTGCCCCGGCCGGTGATGCTCAAAGACGGCGACGGCCTGGTGCTCGACGACGCCAGCATCGTGCGGGTGGTCGGGCGGCCGGAACCGCTGGTCGAAATCGTGGCGGCTACGGCGCAGGAATTGGCGCGGCTCGCCTGGCATATCGGCAACCGGCATGTGGATGTGCAGGTCATCGGCGGCAAGCTGCGCATCCGCCGAGATCATGTGCTGGAGGCAATGCTGCTCGGCCTCGGCGCGCAGCTCACGCCCATCGAGGCGCCGTTCGATCCCGAGCCGGGAGCCTATGGGCACGATCATGGCGCGTAAACGCAAGAATGCGCCGCTGATCAGCAACGCGGCCGTTAAGCGCGCAACCCTCCCCCCGCGCAGCGGTGGGGAGGGTCGGCTCATATCGCGTCAGCGATGTGAGCTGGGGTGGGGGGAAGCCGCATCTGCTTCCCCCCCCGCCCCCCCCCCCCCCCCCCCCCCCCGCCCCCCCCCCCCCCCCCCCCCCGGCCGCGACCGCCCGCGCGGC
>Ga0082335_1000605_pt1 | contig 87434 bp, 83 predicted proteins | sample Subgrocontami58m_FD_72375 | JGI IMG/M metagenome (GOLD analysis project Ga0082335, IMG submission 72375) | Subsurface groundwater microbial communities from S. Glens Falls, New York, USA - GMW37 contaminated, 5.8 m (SPADES assembly) (version 2) ...
CTCTGGATCTCGTGGAACGCATAGGGGGCTTCATTCTTGCTGCGATTGCGGTAGAGATGATCGCGATGGGGCTTCGCGGATTGTTTCCTGTATTGGTTTGAGAGAGGCCGGTGACGGCCAAGAGCGGACGTCCACGGATTACAGATCAATGTTAGGTACAAAACTAGATTTTGGTTGCAAACTCTGCTGCGCCAGCCAGATGTTGGCGGTATGCTTGCAACATCCGACAGGAATGACAGGTGACCTAAAATGAATCTCCCGACAAGTCGACACGGTATCAAAGTTGTGATTTTGTGCTTGTTTGCAAGTACCCATGTAGAGGCGGCGCAGGTAGGGACGAAATCTACTTCGGAAGCGAATTTAAGCGCTGTGCAAGTGCAGGTTTTAGAGGCCACTCGAAAGACCGCCGAGTCGGCGATTGAACAGAACAAGCAAGCCCTGGCACTAACTCAACAGACCGCCATCATGGCAATTGAGGCTGCCAAAGCTTCCAACGAACATATTAAGGGAATGTTCACTTGGTCTGCTAGCCTTTTGGGCATTCTTGGCGGGGTGATGGTAGTGCTGGGCTACCGGGAACTGCGCACTATTCGCAAGTCATTTAAGACGCGTTTGGAGGGCGAGGTAAAAAACGTACTTGCTCAGGTTCTTGACGACGCACGCGAAAAGCAGGGGTTGGTGACGTATATGGGTGTTGAAGTTAGCACCTTTTCGTCGTTCTTTGAACCAATACGAACGGACAAGGCAAAGATCAAAACTCACAGCGAAGCACTGCTTGCGCAAGTTAAGAATATTGAGGACTATGCACTTCAGCTAGATGACAAACGGACGGTAAGCTGGGCGCAGTCCCATCGGGCAGTGGTGTACTACTACCTCGAGCAATATCAGCCGGCTCTCAGCGCTCAAAAAGAAGCTTGCAAGTTCATAGTCCCGCACACGCGTTTTGACAGAGAGCGGAATCTCGCATGCATAGCAGCAAAGGTTTTCGAAAATAGTAACGACCCTAAGGCATTCGAGTTAAGTGTAAATACTTTGGGTAGCCTGCAACAATACGTGATCCCAAGACAGGCAATGGAGCTTGTTGGCGACGACGACCTAAAAAGCGTGTTTGAGAAGACGCCACAAATCAAGGTCGACTTACAGGCGATTGCAAATAGCGGCACAAGAATCTAGTCCCCGATTCAAATTGGGGAAGCTGGTTAGGTGAGTCCGTTTAGACTCCAGGGCGCGGTGTGATGGTCATGAGTTCACTCTCCTTAATTTGCTTCGATTCCATGTTAGGACGCTGTCACGTGGAAGTGCTCTAAACAGTTGACATTATAGTATCAATGGGCTGGTTTTTCAAGAGGAGGAAAGGCGTCCTTTTGGGTACGAGGGAAGTAATCGAATGGACGGCGCTGGTGCCGAATATTGTCTTTAATAATTTAATAATAGACCGTCGTACACGTGCATTTAGTTTCCCCGCAAGACTAAGCCGGTGGCGAGGCCGGCTGACGTGCCTCCCTTAACTAGCGAGCGCTGGCGGAAGACGCAGCTAACGTCAGAGCGACCGCGATAATGAGGCGCTCCCTCCTACCGCTGTATCCCGAGCGTCTCATTTGGGTCGAAAGCGGGCATTGCCCGTCAGGTCGAGTCGCGACTACTAAAAATAAACGGCGTTTTCAGCTGGTTTGCAGCACGGAAATTGCGAAGTCCACCGATCGGTCTAACGGGACCGCCTGCCGACGTGATCAGGGAATCAGCTGCTCGTTCCTGAAGCGCGCGAACATTCCCAGAAACATTCGCTCGCTGTCGATGGCTTCCGGGAAACCGCTCTGCCGCACTTTCAGCGTGTCGGAAATGAAGTCGTACTCGCACGCCAGCCGCGAATTGGGCGGAGAGAACGAACCCTGCGCCCAGTCCGGCGTGTGCTCGAACGGAAACGGTTTGAGGCCGTATTTGCGGGTCATCGTATCCCACAGCGGCTGCTTGCCGGACAGGAACTGCTGCAATGAGTACGGCTGCGGCCCGGCGGGTTCGAGCCCGAAAAATCCGGCGAGCGCCGGCCACATATATTTCCAGCGAAACATGTCGCCATTGCTCACGTTGAACGCGTTGTTGCCGCAACCCGCAGTTGTCGACACCCAGATCGCCGATCGCGCGAGCAACTCCGCGTCGATCACCTGGATCAGCGCATTGAAGCAGGCCGCCGTGCTGGGGAACCCGAACGGTAGACCGAGTTCGCGCAACAGCGAGCCATAAATCGCGAGCACGGTGGCGAGATTCACCGGATTTCCTGCTGCATATCCACACACCGCGGTGGGCCGCACCCCGGTCCAGGTCCAGCGCTTGCCCTGCTGCCGCCCCGTTACCAGGTCTTCTTCGGAGTAATAGAAATCGCCACCGGGCACGCGCGGATCGCTCTCCTTCGCCGGCGTCTTGAACGGACCGAGGTAGCTGCCGTAATACTTGGTGCCCTGCAGCAGGTTGATATTGGCAAACCCGGGCGCAGCCGCTTCGATGGCATCCAGCGTGTTGCCTATCATGGCGAGCCTGGTCTCGGGCCGGGCGTCGTTGGCGCAATGAAACACATGCGTAACGTCGGCACAGCTGGCAAACGCAGCGCGCGTGGCAGCGCCGTCCGTCAGGTCGACCGGCAAAGGGTGGAATTGTGCGTGCAGTCCGCCCCGCAACTGCGGCGCACGTCGCGACACGCCGTAGACCTTCCAGCCGGCCAACGCCAATTGTTCTGCCAGTGGGGTGCCGGTGACCCCGCTGGCCCCGATAACCATGCCAACTTTGCGTTTGTCCATTCGGGCCGTCAATCAATGCGGATCCCGACGGTCTTGATCAATCTCGACCACCTGGCGAATTCCTTTCTGATGTAATCCGTCATTTCTTCCGGCGTGCTGCCCACGGGTTGCGCGCCGGCGGCCTCGATACGTTCCTTCACGTCGGGTAGCGCGAGGACCTTGACGATTTCCTGGTGCAGCCGGTCGATCACGGCTTTGGGCGTTCCGGCCGGTACCACCACGCCATGCCACTCGGACACCTGGAAGCCGGGTACACCGATGGCCTCGGCGATGGTCGGAATTTCGCGCAGCGTGGAATCACGTTTCAAAGTGCTTACGCCCAGGGCCACCAGCCTGCCGTTTCTGATGTGTTGCAGAGAATTCGGGATGGGTATGAACAGCACCACCGTTTCTCCACTGAGCGCTGCAATGACCTGGGGGCCGCCGCCTTTGTACGGGACGTGCAGCATCTTGATGCCGGTCACGTCATTGAAAAGCTCGGTGACGAGGTGGCTCGCACTGGCATTGCCGGCGGACCCGTAATTGAGGCTGCCTGGCTTGGCTTTGGCGAGCGCGATCAGTTCCTTGACCGATCTCGCCGGCACTGAGGGATGCACCGTCAGCACCATCGGCACCAGCGAGGTCAGACTGACCGGCAGCAGATCCTTCCCGGAGTCGAACGGCATTTTATTGATCAGGAACGGGTTGGCGCCGAACGCAATGTTGGACGCGCCGATCGTGTAGCCGTTGGGCGGCGACTTGGCGACGATGTCCAATCCGATAATCGAACTGGCGCCGGCGCGGTTGTCGATCACAATCTGCTGCCCCAGATTTTCCGCCAGTTGCGGCGCCCAAAGCCGGAACGTCACATCGGTGGCGCCGCCGGTGGGCCACGGAATTACGAGACGTATGGGCCGGTTGGGATAGGTCTGGTCGGCCGCGTGGCCCGCGTGAACGAACGACACCGACAACAATGCCAGCATGCAACGACGCAACGGAAACCTCATTTCGTTTCTCCTCCTGTCAGTCGATGCGTATCTTCGCCGCCTTGATCAGCTTGCCCCACTTTGCGATGTCAGACCTGACGACGGATTCGAATTCCGCAGGAGAACTGCCGACACTCTCCATTCCGGTACTGAAAAACCGCTCTCGTACTTCCGGCTTGCGCAGAAACTGAACGGCTTCCTGATTCAGCGTGTTGATGACGGCTGCCGGGGTTCCCGCCGGAGCAAACATTCCGTTCACCAAAACCGACTCGAATCCCGGCAGTCCGGAGGCGGCGACTGTGGGTACCCCCGGAAACAGCCGCGATGGCTCGGCGGTGGTCACGGCAAGTGCCCGCACGCGGTTGGACTTGAGAGGTGCGGCCACAGCGCCCGCGCTCGCAAACGTCAACTCCACTTCGCCGCCAAGCAGGGCGAGGAGAGCGGGGCCGCCTCCCTTGTAAGGTACCGGCACGAAGTTGACCCCCGCCATGAACTTGAACAGTTCGGCCGAGAGGTGAGAAGGGCCGCCTGCCGATGCCCGCGAATAGTTCAGTTCTCCGGGCCGCGCTTTTGCCAGCGCAATCAGCTCGCGAACGGAATTCACCGGCAGCGAAGGATGCACGACGAGCACGCTGGGAGAACTGTCGGTCATTGAAATGGGCGCGAAGTCTTTCACCGGATCGTAGGGCACGTTATCCTGCAGCAAAGGCAACAGCCAGATGGGGCTGGTAAAAAGCAGCAATGTATAGCCGTCGGGCGGCGACTTCGCCACGATCTGCGCCGCAATTATCCCGCTCGCACCGCCCCTATTGTCGACAATCACCTGTTGTCCGAAGCTGTTGCCCAGGCCCTGCGCCAACAGCCGCGCAGTGAAATCGCTGGCCCCCCCGACGGCAGCCGTGACTATGCGTATCGGCTTGACGGGAAAGGTGACCTGCGCATGCGCTGCGCCCGATCCGGCAATCATCAGGGTGATCGCGCATGCGCCCGACACTGAATGTTTTTTCGGCATCACCGATCCTCCTCCCATAACATAACGCCCGCCGCTGCCCAACGCAACACTCATCAGGGCTCGGCTTTGACCGCCAACCCCGCACCGGCTATTATTTGGCGGAGCCAGTACGTCGACCCCAATTCTGCATCGAAAAATACACTTCGAATTTGAATCCGCGTTTCTGGCGTGTGCGCAGTCGCGGCTTTGGGAGAAGCCATGGCAGTCAGTGATCCATTGCGTGCCCTGGGCCGGCCGGCACACCTGCCCGGATGCGGGCGCCTGCTGAAGGAGGGGTACGATCATGAGTATGCGAGTTGGGCTTTTTTTTGCGTTAGCTTCGATGGCGAGCCTCTTTGCCGCGCAATATGCAGCAGCGCAAAGTTTTCCGGACAAGCCCATACGGCTGGTCGTTCCCTATCCGCCGGGCGGCACGGTCGACATACTCGCGCGGGCGTTGAGCGAAGGCCTGACGCCGTTAGTCAAACAACCGGTGATCGTCGACAATCGCCCGGGCGCGGGTGGCACGGTGGCCGCGGCGTACGTCGCGAAGTCGCCGGGCGACGGCTATACGCTCTTCGTCAGCGACGTGGGCCCGCTGGCGATCGCGCGCAGCGGATACAAAAACCTGCCGTACGACACGCTCAGGGATTTTGCTCCCGTCACCATCGCAACGGTAAGTTCGCTCGATCTTGCGATTCATCCGTCGGTCGGGGTGAAAACGGTCAAAGAGTTCATCGCGCTGGCCAAGTCGAAGCGGGGCCAGATCAATTTTGCATCGTCCGGCATCGGTAGCGTCATGCACCTCGCGGGGGAGCTGTTCAATATCATGGCCGGCGTCGAGCTGGTTCATGTGCCATACAAGGGCGGGGCCGGCGCCGTGACCGCTCTGATTGGCGGCGAAGTCGCCGTCAGTTTCAGCGCGCTGCCGACGACCCTGCCATTTGCCAAAGCGGGGAAAGTCAGGATTGTGGGGATCACCATGGACAAGCGCTCGCAGCTTGCGCCGGATCTCGCAACGATCAGCGAGGCGGGAGTTCCCGGCTACAACGTAACCGTATGGCAGGGCGTGGTTGCGCCGGCAACGACGCCCGCAGCGATTGTCGCTCAGTTGAACGCGAGCATCATCGAGGCCCTCAAGAAACCGGAAATCAATTCCCGCCTTACCCGCCTGGGATTCGATGTGGTGTGGAACACGCCGGAAGAGTTTGCGAAATACATCCGGGCGGAAACGGAAAAATGGGAAAAAGTCGTGAAGAGCGCCAACATCGTGATGGAGTGAGCGGCCCCGCGATCATGATTTCCTTTCCCGAGTTGAAGGGACGGCAGAAGTTTTATCGCCGATTATCGGCTCGGTATCCTGCTGCTCGACCCGGCGTCGGGAAAAGTCGCGCCGCTCGTTGCGCGGTATCTTCCCGTCAGTCTCAAGGGCGCCAACGACCTCTGCTTTTCGAAAACCGGTGACCTCTACTTTACCGACTATGGACAGACCGACCTGCGGGACCCCACCGGACGGGTATTCCGGCTGACAGCCGCTGGCAAACTGGAATGTCTGCTCGATTTTGTTCCCGGGCCCAACGGTCTGACCCTGAATCCGGCGGAGAACGTTCTCTATGTCGCGGCGACCCGGGCCAACGCGGTGTGGCGCGCTTCCATCATGCCGGACGCCAGAACCTTGTTTATTACCGACGCCGAAGGCAAAATCCTGACTACCCGCCTGCCTGTTCCCGGACGCACGCTTTATTCACATCGGTAAAGATGAGAGGTCAAGGATGAGGAAACCCCTCTTAACCGGGCGGCAATTCTGACACTGTTAAACGAGGAGGAGAAAAGTCATGCGAAAAACTCAACTGCACGGATACTGGCTCTGCCTGCTGGCGGGTGTATTTGCCCAAACAATCGCGTCCGAGGCGCTGGCGCAAAGCTATCCGAGCAAGCCGGTTCGCATCATCGTGGGATTTTCCCCGGGCGGCGGCACCGACGTGACCGCGCGCTTGCTCGCGCAGAAATTGTCTGGCGAGCTGGGCGCGTCGGTGGTCGTGGAAAATCGCACCGGGGCATCCGGCATCATAGCGGGCGATTACGTTGCACGGCAGCCCGCGGACGGCTACACGCTGCTGATGGTCGCGAGCACCACCTTTATTAACTCGGTGTTGCGCGGCAAATCGCTGGAGCCTGAGTTCGATCCGGTGACCCTGGTAACGACCGCGCCGCTGGTGCTCGTGGTTCATCCGTCGGTGCCGGCGCGCGACGTCAAACAGTTGATCGCACTGGCGCGCTCGCGCCCGGGCGAGCTCGTGTTCGGATCGGACGGCGTCGGCGGCACCACGCACCTGGCGGTCGAGCTGTTCAGCCAGATGGCCAAGGTGAAACTCGTGCACGTGCCCTACAAGGGCGCAGGGGACACTGTCGTCGCAACCGCGAGCGGCCACGTGGACATGACGATGGCGAGCGCGCCGGCCGCGCTGCCTTTGCTTCGCGCCGGCAAATACCGCGCGCTCGCGGTGAGCACCGCAAAGCGCTCATCGTTGCTGCCGGAGATTCCCGCGATGGCCGAGGTGGCGCTGCCCGGGTACGAAGTGCCCACGTTTTTCGGCTTGATCGCGCCCAAAGGCGTGCCCAAAAACATCATCACAAAACTTAATGCCGCGGTAGTCAAGGTCGCCAACACGAGCGAACTCAAAGCCGCGATCAACAAGCAGGGCATGGAAGCACAGACCAATACACCCGAGCAATTCACCGAATTCATGCGCCGCATGGGCGAGCAGATCGCCAAACTGGGCAAATCGGCCGGAATAAAACTCGAATAGGAGGCATCATGGCGGTGAGTGATCCATTTCGCGGCACGCCGTTCTCGAACCGCGGCGTGCGCATGCGAGGCACCAAAGCAGTGGTCGAGACGCTCAAGGCGCATGGAACCGAGTACCTGTTCGGCGTGCCGGGCAGCACCTTCGTGCTGTTCGCCGAATTCGCCGGACGCGACGACGTCAAGGCGATACTCACGCGCGACGAGCGGGGTGCTGCCTGCATGGCCGATGGATATGCGCGCATTTCGCACAAGCCCGGTGTGGTTACCGGCTGCGAAGGGCCGGGCACAGTCAACCTGATGAACGGCATCGGGGAAGCCTGGATGAGCTCGGTTCCGGTCATCGCGATTACGGCTTGCCGGTCGCCCTCGGAGATGGCCAAGAACCCGATCATGTTCTGCCGCGGCCGCGTCTACGATACTTTCGACGTGCTGCGGCCATTCACCAAATGGAGCGTTCAGGTCCACAATCCGGACCGCGTATCGGAGCTGCTCTCACGCGCGTATGCGATCGCAACCACCGGCAGGCCGGGCCCGGTACAGGTCGAGCTTTTTCCCGATGCCCAGTGTGGGGAGGCATCGTACGAAATTACTCCCAATGAGGAATACAGTGTCTGGCCTGCGCAGCGGGTATGGCCGGACCCCGAGAAGCTCAAGGCGGCGGCCAGGCTGCTGGTCGAGGCGCGCCATCCCGTGATCGTTTCCGGCGGCGGCGTGGTCCACTCGGGCGCCTTTGACGAACTCGCCGCATTGGCCGAACACCTGTCCATTCCGGTCGCGACCAGCCTTTTCGGCAAGGGATCGATCGCGGAAACGCATCCGCTGGCGGTGGGCGTGAGCGGTATTCATCACCGCATCAGCGCGAACCAGACGGTGTCCGAGGCGGATCTCGTCATGTTCGTCGGCAGCAATACCGACATGCACACGACGAATAAATGGACGATCCCCGAACCCGGCAAGGTCAAGGTGATTCATCTGGATATCGATCCCGAGGAAATCGGCCGCAATTATCCGACGGAGGTCGGGATCGTTTCGGATGCCAGGTCGGGACTCGCGGGTTTGTTATCGGCAGTGAAAGCGCTGCGCCCGGAGAAAGTCTATGTCAAGGAACGCTACGAAGCGGTCGCCAGGCGGGTGGGAGCCTGGCGTCAAGGCATACGCGCCGATCAGTCATCGGATGCCGTGCCGGTCAAACCGCAACGGCTGATGCACGAGATCAGCAACTTCCTTGATGAAGATGCGATCGTCCTGGGCGACCTGAGCTTTTCGTCCGTTTGGGTCAACGTCCATTACGACTGCCGCAAAGCGGGGCCCAACATCACCTACGCGCGTGGATTCGATATTCTCGGCTGGGGGTTGCCCGCGTCGCTCGGCGCCAAGCTGGCCGCGCCGAACCGGCAGGTCCTGAGCATTGTCGGTGACGGCAGCCTCGGCTACTGCATCGGCGAACTCGAGACTGCCCGCCGCTATAACATAGCGGCGGTAAACATTGTGCTGAATAACAGCACGCTTGGTTACGAGAGGTTTCTCGTCAACTACTACAACGAGCCCGGCAAGTTCACCGAGCAGGCGCCGGGCTGCGATTACTCCGATACGGACTACGCGGCGGTTGCCCGCGCGTTTGGCTGCGTGGGGATCCGCGTCGAAAAGCCGGAGCAGATCCGCCCGGCACTCGAGAAGGCATTTGCCTCCGGCCGGCCGGCGCTGATCGACGTCGTCATCGATCCGAACGTAATCCCGCCGATCACGTACTTTCCGGAAGCGGTGCGCAGCCTCTGACCGGTCCGGGTTTGTGCAAACTGCTGGTTTCGGAATTCAACGCAGCGATCCGCTGCATCGGAGGAACGGAGTATGAGCTTGGGCAAGGTCGAAGCATACAAGGGTATCGTGCTGCTGAAGCGCAAGGAAGGGATGTCCCGTGAGGACTTTCTCGAGTGGCTCCTGAAATCGCACAGCCGCTACAGCAGGAGCGTGCCTGAAGTCTTGCGCTATACCGGCTCTCTGGTCGTGGCGCCCGGTCCGCGTTACGAGTTTCCCAACGGCGAGCCGCCCTTCGACCTGATCAACGAGATCTGGTGCCGCGACCGGGAGGCCCTCGAGAAGGCGTACGCCCAGCTCGTGTCCATGGGCGGCCCGGATTCCACGCTTTCGGCCGTGAGCCAGCGCATTCCGCTCTACTGCGAGGAATACGTACTGAAGTGATGACCATGGATGTAGTTATTGCGGGGGCCGGGATGTCCGGACTCGCTGCAGCGATTGCCGCCGCGGAAAAGGGCGCGCGCGTTTGCGTGCTCGAAAAGAGAAAAGCGCCCGGTGGCGCTGCCGCGATCTCGGCCGGTGCGATCTGGGCGCCGACGTCGATCGGCCGGCTCAAGGAATATGTTCCCGATGGGGATCCGGTATTGCAGGAAATCCTGGTGAGCCGCCTGCCGGAGGACCTGGATTGGCTTGCCTCCCATGGCCTGATGCTCAGCGCCCCGGAGTCCGTGGCTGGGCTCGGCGAAGGGCGGAATATGCTGGGTGGCGAATCCGGCAGCCACGACCCGTTCATGAGAGCGATGGCGGATCACGCCGCGCGCCTCGGCGTGCAATTGCGCTATCAGGAAGCGCTGCGGGAGGCGCGGCGGAATTCCTCAGGTTTCGAAATTCGCACCGATGCCGGGACGGAGATCTCGACTCGATCGCTGATACTCGCAACCGGTGGTTTCCAGGGAAGCAGGAAGCTGCTTACGCAATATCTGGGAGCGGAGCGGGCCGGTCACCTCTATCTGCGCGGCCTTGCTGAAAGCACGGGTGATGGATTGACGGTAGCACTGTCGCTCGGCGCCCGAACCGCGGGAGACATGGCGGCGTTTTATGGCCATACGATGCCTGACGGTGAGATTCCTCCCGAGCAGATGCAGCCAGTCACGCCGTACTTTGCCCGCTATTCGCTGCTGGTGAATATTCACGGGCGGCGCTTCGTCGACGAAGCGGCAGCGCTTCTCGAGGAAGTGAATCCCCAGGAAGGGTGCCGTCAGCCCGGCGGGAAATATTTCCTGGTTTTCGATCAGCATATTTACGAAACATACGGTATCAACCAGCAGGTAACATCAGCGATTCCTGCAATCGATCGGGTCGCACTCGCGAGCAAGCTGGGAGTTCCTGTTTACAAGGCCGGGACGCTAGAGGAATTGGCGCGCCAGCTCAGTGGCGAAGGAGTCTCTGCCGAGCGCTTTATCCACGAGATTGAGACTTACAACGAAGCCTGCCGGTCAGGATCCGGCGCCGGCCTCAGTCCCCCCAGGATCCGCTACGCAATCCCGGTTGAAAAGGCGCCGTTGTACGCGGTGCGTTGCGTGCCCGGGATCACCTGTACCACCGGAGGTGTTGCCGTCGACGGTCAGGGCCGGGTTCTCGATCGGGAAAAACATCCGATCCCGGGACTGTTCGCTGCGGGTGTGGATGCCGGAGGCATATTCGGACGTCATTACGCGGGCTTTCTGGGCTGGGCGCTGGTTTCCGGCCGCCTTTGCGGCAGCAGCGCAGCGGCCGCCGGCGTCGCTACGCGGCACCCTGACGCGACACCGGGTAATCCAGCTCGAAATAGGGCGGCCGGCCGGCGAACCACGGGTCGCCCCAGCACTGCTGGCCGCCATCGACGTTCAACACTTCGCCCGTGATGAACTTGCCGGCTTGAGACGCCACGTAGATGATGGCCTCGGCGATATCCCAGGAGTCGCCCGCGTGGAGCATCGGGTTCGCCTGATCGAAGCTCGCGCGGCCCGTCTCTGAGTAGTAGTTGAAGGCTTCGGTCCGGACGGGCCCGGGCGCGACGCAATTGACCCGGATGTTGAGTGGCGCCCATTCAACGGCGACGGTCTTCGACAGAAAAACGACACCGGCCCGCGCGGCGCAAGTGTGCGCGACTTGCGGCATACCCCGCCAGATTACCGCGACCACGTTGATGATGCTTCCCGGCTGGCCGCGATCACGCCACTGACGCGCGGCGTTCTGCATCATGTACCAGGTGCCGTTCAGATTGGTGTCGATAACCGCATTCCAGCCTTTCGGCTTGATATCGATGGCAGGCTGCGCGAACTGCCCGCCGGCGTTGTTGACCAGGACGTCCAGCCGGCCGTGCTCGCTCCAGACTTTGTCCATCATTGCGGCAACCTGGTCCGGGTCACGAATGGTCATCGCGTGAGTGCTGACCTTGCCGCCCAGGCCCCGCAGGAATTCAGCCGCCCGTTCCAACCTCTCCTCGTTGCGGCCGCAAATGACAACGGCCGCTCCCAGGCGCACGAACAGCGCCGCCGTCGCCTTTCCGAGTCCGGTCCCGCCGCCGGACACGAGGACTACGCGGTCGCGAAAGATGCCATCGCGAAACACGGTGGCGAGCTTCGCGATGTCAGCGTCGGACATGTCGGCGGATTTATCGGAGGTGTTCATTGCCGTTTCCTCGTTGGAACCATCAGCGACCGCTGAAAGCGGGGTTTGCATTTCGACGGTAATGTATCATAGCATTCACCCCGTCAAGGTGGATGCAGCGAGTGGCGCCATCACTATGGAGCGTTACTATTTCAGAGGAGCACTCGACATGAAGATCCATCCGTCCGCAGTCATCGCCTGGTCGATTGCAGCACTGCTCGGCAGCCCGGGCGCCGAGCATCTCGGAAGTTCCGACGATGGCAGAATCCGGCGTGCCGGGTTACGAAGTCGAGTACTGGTATGAATTCTTCGCGCCGGCGGCAACGCCGAAGGACATCCTGGTGCGCATCCACGCCGCCACGACGTTATCCCCGGGCGTAGCGGCCACGGCCGAAAAAACGGTCCAGATCCTCAGGGGTCGCGGTCCAGTTGGGCGACGGATTTGCGTCGATTGTCACGAGCGCGCGAGCGACCGCAGGCCGTGTCTCGATGGCGGCGAACCATCGCGCCAGATGCGGCATACCCTCGAAGCCGATGCGCATGAAAGCAAGCGTTTCCGCAAAGCGCTTCGAGTGCTGGCGTATCCATGGAAAGGTCGCGATGTCGGCGACTGAATAATCGTCCCCTCCAAGATATCTCGTCTGTCCGAGCCGCGTCTCGAGCAGATCGTAGAGACGGCGGGTTTCCGAGGTGTAGCGCTGATCGGAATACTCGTTTCCGGGCGGCGCGAAGCGCCTGAAATGGTTGAACTGACCGAACATGGGACCGATGCCCGTCAGTTGGATCATCAGCCATTGCATGACGTCGCAGCGCTTGCGTGGTTCAGCCGGCAGCAACGGCGATCCGGTTTTTTCCGCGAGATAAATAAGAATCGCCCCTGATTCGAATACCGTGTAAGGGCGGCCCTGGGGTCCGTCGTGGTCGACGATCACGGGGACCTTGCTGTTCGGATTGCGCTTCACGAAATCGGGGGCAAATTGTTCTCCCCGGTAAACGTTGACCGGGTGGCTGCGGTATTCCAGACCGAGCTCCTCCAGCATGATGTGGATTTTTTGCACGTTGGGCGTGCCGCTCGCATAGAGTTCGATCATGTCCATCTCCTGTTGATGCGTTTGCCATCCATCCGCACGGTCAACTGATCGTGCCTTTCATGATCGCGGTAATCTCGTCGAGCCGGCCGGGTTCGTCGAAGCAGCGCAGGGCGCCGAACAACGTGCGCGCCCGTTCGTGATAGACCGGCTCTGCCGCCAGCATGAATTTTGTTTCGATCTCGGGCCAGCGCAGCGGCCGCTCGAGGCTTCCCAGCGCAGCCTCGATAACCGCGGTGCGCGTGCCATCGTCCCGGTCCAACTCGACGCGGGAAGCCCACCGTTGCATGGATTTCACCGGAACGACTTCGACCAGGTCGGCGGCTGCAGCAATGTTCCGGTCGCTCAGACGCGCCTGGGAAAAATCGCCGGGAACGGCGGCATGGCCGTGCAATCCCAGCGCCACGCAATAGGCGATGCTGAATTTGCCCTCGATCGGTGTCCTGGGCTGCGTCTTGCCCGCTACTTTGATGGCAAGCGGGTTCACAAATGCCCGGATCGCGCGGACACGACCGTGCAGGAACTCGTCCTTCAGTTGCCGGGCAGCCTCGAACGGTGCGTGCGTCAGTTGGCAGGCGGCATAGGGTTTGAAGCTGTTGCGAGTGATTTGCCAGACCCGGCCGAGGTCCTGGAAACCGGGTTCGATCGGGGTCTGAAGCAGGCTGGTGAAAACGCCGCTTTTGGCGTCGTCGAAAATCCGCGGCGAGGCGTCGAGTCCTTGCGCCGCGAGCTCGGCCGCAATGACGCCGTTCATCGCCGCCTTGCCGACGTGGAATGGTTTGGCGCTGCTGCCTGCCGAGATCATCAAGCCGGCCGCCTGCGTTGCCGCAAGCCCAAAGCTGTTGGCGAGCTGGTACCGGTCGAGCCCGAGCAACAGCGCGGCGGCGGCAACGGCAGAAAAATGACCGAGTGTTCCCGTCGGATGCCAGCCCTCGTGGACGAGATTGAGCCCAATGTCGCGTTGACCGGCAGCCACGCCGACCTCGAAGCCGATGATAAAGGCCGCCAGAATGTCCCGGCCGCTGCGGCTGCGATCCATTCCGGTGGCAAGCGCCGCAGCCAAAGTGGGTCCGCTTGCGTGGTAGGCCGTACCGAGATGCACGTCGTCGTAATCGAGAGTGTGCGAAAGCGTGCCATTCACCAGTGCGATCGGTGCCGCCGCGCCGGTGTCGCCGTAGAGAGACAGGGCGTTTCCCCGGGTCCGCCAGCTTTTGACGTAGTCACGAACGATGTGCGGGCCGGGTTCATTCAGCGCGGCGACAGAGGCCGCCACCCAGTCCACGACGCATTGCTTTGCGGCGTCAAGAACCTCGGCGGGAAAAGGCCGGCCGGGCGCGCCGGCAATAAAGTCGCAAACCGCGTCAAGGTTGCGGTGGGTCATCGGGAGACTGCCGGCCGCTGTGGTCCGTATTTGCCGTTCACGAAATCTTCCCGGAGCTTGAATTTCTGAATCTTGCCGCTGGCCGTCATCGGGAATTCATGAAGCACGACGAGATATTCGGGGAGTTTGTATTTTGCGACGCCCTGGTCCTCCAGGTGGCGGACGAGCTGCGGCAACGTGAGCTGCGCGTTGTCGCGCGGAACGACAAAAGCACAGCCCCTTTCTCCCAGCCGATCGTCGGGGACGGCGACCAGTGCAACGGAGACTATGCTCCCGTGCTGGAGCAGCAATTCCTCTATTTCACGCGCGCTCACCTTGAGGCCGCCGCGGTTGATCATATCCTTCTTGCGGCCCACGAGCCGGATGTAGCCCTCAGCGTCCATGGTTGCGAGATCGTTGCTGAAAAGCCAGCCGTCATCGGAAAAGGTTTCGCGGGTTCGCTGCGGATCATTGAAATAGCCGAGGCACACATGCGGGCCGCGCGTCGCAAGCTCGCCAATCTCTCCCGGCGGCAATTGCTTCGACCTTGCCGTATCGAAGATCGCGAGCTCTGCGCCCGGCATCGCCTTGCCGTCCGTTTCCCACAATTTCTCCGTGCGATCGTCGGGCGGTGAGGCACTGCCCACGAAACATTCCGTCATGCCCCACATTCCAATCAGAGTGCAGCCGATGCGTTGCCGGAAAGCTTCTCCAAGCTTCGGTGGAATGGGCGCGCCGGCGCAGGCGAAAATCCGAAAGCTCGACAGGTCATGGTGATCGACCGTGGGAGACTCGAGGAGCATGGCCGCGAACGGTGTCGCGGCCAAAGTGAAGGTGCACCGCTCACGCGCGATGATCTTCAACGCATCCTCGACGTTCCAGATATCCTGCAGCGCGAGCGTTCCGCCGATGACGAGCGCCTGGCGCATTCCCCATTCGAAAGCGGTGCCATGACCCAGCGGGGAGGCCGTCCAGACCACGTCCCCGGACGTGAGCCCGAGCAATCGCGCCATCGTGGCCGTGCCATACATCAGTGTGTTATGGCTGTGCATCACGCCTTTCGGCGTCGATTCCGTTCCCGAGGTGAAGGCAAGGAGCGTCATCTCGTCATAGTCGATCGGGCCCGGGGGCGCGGGCCGGATAGGAGCTTTCGGCTTTTCAAGCAACTCGGCAAAAGGCGTCATCCCATCCGGCACTTCTGATCCGATCACGTAGATTTGCCTGAGATCGGGGAGCTCTTTTTTCAACTCGGCGTACATCGCGGGATAATCAAATCCACGAAAAGCCGCCGGGATCACGGCGACTTTGCTCGATGCAAATTTCAGGATGTATGAAAGCTCCTTCGAACGGTAATTTGGCAACAGCGGATTGGTAACGGCTCCAAGCCGCGTTGCCGCCAGATGCACGAGAACGAATTCGGGCCAGTTGGGCAGTTGCAATGAAATGACATCCCGCGCCTGCACACCGGCGGCGGCCAGGTTTCCCGCAATGCGTTCCACCTTCCCGGCAACCTGGGCGTAGGTCATGCGCCCGCCGTCCGGCGCGGCGATGGCGATCTTGTCCGGTGTCCGGCCGACGACTTCGTTGAAAACCTCGATCAACGACCGATCGGGCCACGTTCCTGCCGCTGCGTGCTGGTGGATCATCACTTGCCGACGAGGTCCTCGAGATGCCAGGTCCCGTATCCGGCCAAAATGGTTTCGTATGCGATTGCAGGCGCTGCCATGTCGGATCGCCAATGTCCCGGAACTTCAACGGGTTGAGGAGGTGCGCTGCGATTGTAATGGGTGCCCCGATTGAAGCGCAAGATTACCGATACGATTTGTTATACTTTGCGGCGAATTCCGGTAGCCGGGCGGAGGTGCTGCCGCGCGGTTAAGAGCCATAATTACAAAGGAGGAGAAATCGCATGGGAAAAAATGGCTGGATGCGAATGCTGGCGATCGGCGCAGCGCTTGCGCTCAACACCGGTGCGAGGGCGCAGAGCTCCGCGCCGCAGGATTACCCGAACCGGCCGATCCGCATGATCGTGCCACAGGCGGCCGGTTCGGGCGTCGATCTGATGACGCGGATCGTCGCGCAGAAGCTCACGGAGTCGTTCGGCAAGCAGGTGATAGTGGACGACCGTCCCGGCGCCAACGGCATTATCGGGCTGGAGGCGGCGGTCAAATCCAAACCTGACGGCTACACGATGGCGCTGGGCGTGGTTAGTGCGCTCACCATGAACCCGTTCATCTACAAGAGCCTGCCTTACGATACTTTCCGCGACTTCGCGCCGGTCACCCAGCTCTCCGTCAACACCTTCGGCATGGTGGTTAACCCGTCGCTGCCGGTGCGATCGGTGAAGGAGTTCGTGGCGCTCGCCAAGACCCATCGCGGCCAGGTGTCGTACGGCTCATTCGGCGTAGGCAACATGACCCACCTCGCCGCGGTATTATTTTCGAATGAGACCGGGGTCAAGTTGCTGCACGTTCCGTTCAAAGGCGGGACGCCGGCACTGGTTGGATTGCTCAGCGGGGAGACTGCGGTGATGCTGGCGCCGATGCAGGGGTTTACGCCGTACGTGCGCGCCGGCAAGCTCAGGCTGCTGACGACTTTCGGTGACAAGCGCTCGGACGGGTTTCCCAAGGTGCCGAGCATAGCGGAGTTGGGTTATCCCCAGCTGGTCATGTTCGGCTGGAGCGGATTACTCGCGTTGGCGGGCACGCCGCCCGAGATCGTTCACAAGATGCAGCAGGAAGTCGCGCGCATATTGCTGGTGCCGAAAACGCGGGAGGAACTCACCCTGCAGGGCGCGGAACCGGTCGCCAGTACGCCCGAGCAGTTCGCGGCGTTCATCAAGTCCGAATCGGCCAAGTGGTCCAAGGTGATCAAGGCCGCCGGCCTCGAGCACACGCAGTGAGAAGAGTGTTCCCTCGCCCCGCTTGCGGGGAGAGCCAGCGCAGCGAGCGAGGGGCCGGGTGAAGGTGAGGGGAAAATTTGTCATCCGGCAACGGGCCCACAGCGGCACCAGCAGTGCATGAATCACGGTTCGCATCATTTATTCTCCCGGTCCCGAGTCACTCGAGTTTGATTCCCGCGGCGCGGATGACCTTGCTCCAGCGCGCATAGTCGTCGCTGATGATCTTCGCGAATTCAGCGGGGGAATTCGGTTCCGGATCGACACCCTGCTTTGAAAATAACTCGCGTATTTCGGTCATATTCATCACTTTCACGACCTCCCGGTTAAGCCGGTTGATGATCGGCCTGGGCGTCGCTGCCGGCGCAACCAGGCCGTACCAGATCACGATTTCGGCATCCGGAAAACCCGCTTCCGCCATCGTCTGCACCTCGGGCATGTTTGGTATGCGCTTGCGGCCGGTGATGACAACCACGCGAAGTTTTCCCGCCCGGACGAGCGTAACCACGGCCGGGACACCGGTCATGACCATGGTCACGTCTCCGGCAAGCAGACTGTTGATCGCGTCCGCATTGCCTTTGTACGGCACATGCACGATCCTGGTTCCGGCGTAGAGATTGACCATCTCGCCGAGCAGGTGATTGACGCTGGCCACGCCGCTTGAGCCGAAGTTGAGCTTTCCCGGTTGTTGCTTGGCAAGCGCCACCAGTTCCTTCATGTTCCTGGCTGGTGTCGACGGGTTCACGACGATCGACAGCGGTCCCGTGGCGACCTGGCAGACTGCGGCAAAGTCCTTGACCGGATGATAGGGCGTCTTGGGGTAGAGAATCGGGGTGTGGACTTGCGGTCCCACGGCCGACATCAGCAGCGTGTATCCGTCCGGGGTCGCTTTGGCGCCGGCGTCCGTGCCGATCGCGCCGCCGGCGCCGCCGCGATTTTCAATGATTACGGGCTGCCCCAATGCCTGGATCAGTTGGGGCGCAATGAGGCGGGGGAGGATGTCCAGCGTACTGCCGGGGCTGAACGGCACGATGACGCGTATCGGCTTGTTGGGATATTGCTGCGCATACGCGAGCTGCGTCGCGCCGGCAATCACGAGAGCGAGAAAAAAGTTTTTCATGCCATGGCTCCTTATCAGGCGTGCGCGCGCACATACGCGGCGGCTTGGGCTTCCAGTGCGTCGATCCGCAGAGCGGCGAATTGGTCTGCCATCTTGCGCTGCTCCTCTTCGGGCGGCAGGAGGTAAGGCAGGCGCAGGACGCCGTTGCCCAGTCCCTTTACCTTCATGCCCATCTTCACCCACCTCGCCGTCGACGGCGCCCACTGGTTGACGATTCTGAGGAAGCGCTGAATGGCGCGATTGCTTTGCGAAACCTGCTGGAGATCGCCGGCCATCCATGCGTCCACGAGGCTGCGGCAGACGTAGGGGATGATATTGCCCGCCGGGTTGATGTAGCCGGCCGCGCCCAGCGTCGCGTGCTGGACGAACTCGGGAACGCCGCAGTAGAACTTGATCGATTCCGGAATCGCTTCGCGCAATTCTAGGAAGTAGGCCGCCTGCGAGCCGACGAGGTTGAACGCGCAGATCTGCCGGTAGCGGGCGACGAGGTCCTGGAGCAGTCGCGTGCTCGCCCTGAACTTCGCGTCGTAGTGGATCGAGATCGCGACCGGGCTGTGGATCTCATCGAGCAGCTCATGCCAGTACGCCTCCTGCTCGCGCGCGGTGGGGATCATCCCGTGGCCATTGTCGAGCTGATAAATCTGCACGGCGTCCACGCCCGCGTCTATCGCTTCCCTGGCGACCTCGTACATCGCGGCTGCGCTGCGCGGCTCCCGCAGGCCGGCGTAGACGGGGACCTTGCCCTTTGCCACCTCGACGCCGATCTGGTAAATCCGCCCCATCTCCGTGGGTGTGAGCACGTGGGCTTCGCCGGCGCCGCCGCTGCAGAGGAAGAGTCCCGTGCGGGCGGCCACCAGGCGCCGCAGATGGACGCGCAACGCTTCCTCGTCGAGCAAACCGTCCTCGCGGTACGGGTTAGGGGTCATGCAAAACGTCGTCAGCTCCTGGTCGTCCATTGATTCCTCACTTATTTGTTATCTTGGCGTCCCAAGCGTCCTTGGCGGTTCAAATGTTTGATTTAGGATGATACGCTGTCCGCGCTGTCGACAGTGCGCCCGACCCAGTTCATTGGCCTATCCGCACGGTCATCCGTCAGCGGAAAAGGTTTCGCGGGTTCGCTCCAGATCGTTGAAATAGCCGAGCCTCGATCGAAGCGCAAGATCACCGCCGCAATTTGTTATACTCTGCGGAGAATTCCGGGAGCCGGAAATCTTCCAGGAGGAAACATGCCGCACATCAACAAGACCCATAGCATTGGTTTGCTGACGCCCTCGTCCAATACCGTCCAGGCGCCTGAGTTCGTGGAGGTGCTGCCGCCGAATATCTCGCTGCACAGCGGCCGCATGAGCCTTACCACGATCGATCCGGACTCGACTGTCCGCATCGTCGAGGAACTCGAGCAGGAGAGCCGCAAACTGGGCGATGCCGATGCAGGCGTTATCGTGCTTGCGGCGACGGCTCCCACTTCGCGCAAGGGCAAGGGTTACGACCGCGAACTGATCAAACGCATCGAGAAGGCCTCGGGGAGGCCGGCGACGACCGCGGCGACGGCATTGATCGAGGCGCTGACGGTTCTCGGCATTCGACGCATCGTTCTCGGTGCGCCGTGGACTGATGCGATCAATAAGATCACGGCGAGTTTTATCGAGGCGCACGGCTTCGAGGTGCTGCATCATGAAGCCCTCGGTATCGTAAACAACAATGAAGTCGGCCGCCTCGATCCCGAAGCGGCCTATGAAATGGGACGCCGCGTGGATCGGCCGGATGCGGATGCCGTCATGCTGGGTTGCGGCAACTGGTGGACGATGTGCGTGGTCGAGCGCCTCGAGCGTGAACTCGGCAAGCCGGTGTTGACGACCAATGGCGTCAGCATCTGGGCGGCGCTCAGAATCCTCCAGAGCCACGCCAGCGTCCCCGGCTACGGCCGGTTGCTGCGCGATTATCTGGACCCGGATACGGTATCGGCCAAGCTCGCATCGGCAGCGTGACCGGTTCGTGCGCACCGCGACTCTAAAGGGGAGGGTCACATGTTTCGTACTTCATCAGCGATTCGTTGTTTTCTCGCGCTTGTCGCATTGCTGGCGGCAGCCGGTGCGTCGGCGCAGAGCTATCCCGTGCGGCCGGTGCGCGTCATCGCGCCGTTCACCGCAGGCAGCGCGATCGATACGCTCGCCCGCGTCATCGGGCAGAAGCTGGCGGACTCCTGGGGCCAGCAGATGGTGATCGACAATCGCGTCGGCGCCAACGGCATCATCGGCACCGAGGCTGCGGCGAAATCTGCCGCCGACGGTTATACGCTTTATTTCGGCAACGTCTCGACGCTGGCGGTCAATCCGCATCTTTACAGCAAGCTGTCCTACGATCCGGTCAAGGACTTTGCGCCGGTGTCGCTGACTGCCTCAATCCCGCTGGTGCTCGTGGTGCACCCGTCGTTGCCGGTGAAATCGGTGAAGGAACTGATCGCGCTTGCCAAAGCGCATCCCGGGCAGCTCAACTACGCCTCAGGCGGCGTCGGCAGCGCCCAGCACCTGCCGATGGAAATGCTGAGGGTTGCGGCGGGGATCAACCTCGTGCACGTTCCGTACAAGGGACTGGGTCCGGCCTACAGCGACGTACTCGGAGGGCAGGTGCCGATGATGTTCTCGGGGATTTCCAACGTGGTGCCGTACCGCAAATCCGGGCGGCTGCGCGTGCTGGCGATCGGCAGCCTTAAACGTTCGCCGGCATTACCGGACGTGCCGACCGTCGCGGAGTCGGGGGTGCCGGGTTACATCTTCGAAGCGTGGTCCGGCTACCTCGTTCCCGCCGCCACGCCGAAGGACCTAATCGTCAAGATACATGCAGACATTGACCGTGCCTTGGCGTTGACGGATGTGCAGCAAAAGCTGAGCGCTCTCGGGTTCGATCTGGTCGGAGGGACGCCCGAGGAATTCGCTGCGCTGATCAAGACCGACCTCGCGCGCTTCGGCAAGCTGGTCAAGGACGCCGGCATTCGCGCCGAATAACGATTCGTTGGCCATTGGAACTCCTTCCCCCTTGACGGGGGAAGGTTGGGATGGGGGTGAAAACACTGCGAGTCATGTTAAATTTCACCCCCGCCCTAGCCCTCCCCCGTCAAGGGGGAGGGAATCCGTTTTTCTGACGCTCCAACAGTTCGCGAAAATCGGGATGCGCGATCGCAATCATCTTGCGCACGCGTTCTGACAGCGTCGCGCCGCGCAGATCCGCCACGCCGTATTCCGTCACGATGATGCCTGCGTCGCTGCGCGGCGTGCTCACGGGTCCGCTGAGTTTTGCGACGATGCGGCTCGCTTTCCCCGCGGTGGACGGCAAGGCAACGATGGGCAATCCGCCTTTGGAACGCTGCGCGCCGCGCAGGAAATCCACCGCGCCACCGACGGCGCCGACATAAACTCCGCCTGCGGTCTCGGCATTGATCTGGCCGGTGAGGTCCACCTCGATTGCGGTGTTGAGCGCGGTGAAGCGCTCGATGCGCGCCAGCACTTCGGCGTTGTGCGTATAAGCACTGGAGCGAAACTGCACCGCCGGGTTGCGGTGGCAGAACTGCTGTATGCGCCTGCTGCCGAACATCACGGCGGCCACGGTGACGCCGCGGTCGATGCTTTTTCGCGCGTTGGTGATGACGCCCGCATCCATCATATCCGCCGCCTTGTCGCCGATCGAGCCGCTGTGAATGCCGAGATCGTGCCGGTCGGCGAGCGCTGCGAGTATCGCTTCGGGCAGCGCTCCCAGACCGAACTGCAGCGTGGCGCCATCCTCGATCAACCCCGCGACGTGGCGCGCGATGGCGAGTTCGGCCTCGCCCGGCTGCGGATGGAGCAGCTCCAATGGCGCACGTGAAGTGCGCACGATGTAATCGAGATCGTCTGCGCGCACTGGCCGCTCGCCGAAGGTCCACGGCGCCTGCTCGTTGACTTCGGCGATCACCACCCGCGCGGCGTTGAGCGCCGGCATCAGGTAATCGTGCGCCATCGACAGGCTGTAGTTGCCCGCCGCGTCGGCCGGGGCGAGCTGCAGCATCAGCACGTCGATCTTGAGCCTGCCGCTCCGGATCAGTCCGGGAAGCTGCGAGTAATGGACGGGAAGGATGTCGAGCTTGCCCGCTTTGGCGAGCGCGCGGTTGCCGCCGGTGCCGCAGTATGAAGAAAAGGATATGCAGTCGGCATATTCGGGCTTGAGCGTGTCGGAGTAGGTGACCCCGAGGAAGACATTGAAACGTCCGATCGCGTGGCGCTGTGCCATCAGCGCCCGCGTGAGCGGCAGCGGCTCGGCGACGGACTGGCCCCACGTCACGGTATCTCCGGGGCGCACGATCGCAGCGAGATCGAGGGAATCGGCGGCGAGTTCCTTGGGAATGGTTTTGGCCATGATTGGTTTCAATGAAGAATGATTCGCGTTAGCGCAACGGCATATTGTAGGGTGGATGGAGCGCAGCGCAATCCACCAAATCGGCACGCGCCATGCTGCGGGAACGGCGTATCATTTCAATTTCCAGTGCAAAAGGAGAAAGAGCATGAGACGTGCAGCCATAGTGTCCCCGCTACGCACCGCCGTCGGTATCTATGGCGGGACCCTGCGTCCCGTTGCGGTCGAGAAAATGATTGCAACGGTGATCAAGGCGCTGATCGCGCGCACCGGCCTTGACCCCATGAAACTCGATGACGTCATCATCGCCCAATCCTACGCCAATGGCGAAGCGCCGTGCATCGGGCGTTATGCGGTGCTGGAGGCGGATTTGCCGATCGAGGTTCCCGGCTACCAGCTCGACCGCCGCTGCGGCAGCGGGCTGCAGGCCGTGCTCAATGCGGCAATGATGGTGCAGACGGGTGCTGCCGACGTGGTTCTCGCCGGCGGCGTCGAGAGCATGAGCAACGTCGAGTACTACACCACCGACATGCGCTGGGGCAAGCGCGCGGGCTCGGCGACGCTGCACGACCGGCTGCAGCGCGGCCGCGAACGTTCGCAGCCCGATTGGCGCTTCGGGCCAATTTCAGGAATGATCGAAACGGCCGAGAACCTTGCCAAGGAGTACGCGATATCGCGCGAGGCATCCGACGCCTACGCCATGCGCAGTCATCAGCGCGCGGCAGAAGCGTGGAAAACCGGCAAGTTCAAGGACGAAGTCGTTCCCGTCAGCGTACCGCAGTCAAAAGGTGACCCGAAAGTATTCGCGCAGGACGAGGGCTTCCGCGCCGACGCCAGCATGGAGACGCTGGCCAAGCTGCGGCCGCTGATGAAAAACGGCACCGTGACCGCGGGCAACGCTAGCCAGCAGAACGATGCGGCGGCGGCGTGTCTGGTGGTGGCGGAAGACAAACTGAAGGAACTGAAGCTCGAGCCGATGGGCTATCTGGTCGGGTGGGCCGCGGCGGGCTGCCATCCGGCGACAATGGGAATCGGCCCCGTGCCGGCGGTAACCAAGCTGTTCGCCAAGACCGGCCTTGGCTTCGACAAGATGGATCTGGTGGAACTCAACGAAGCCTTCGCCTGCCAGGTGCTGTCGGTGCTCAAGGGTTGGAGCTGGAACGACCCGGACCGGCTCAACGTCAACGGCTCGGGCATCTCGCTCGGCCATCCCGTCGCCGCCACCGGCGTGCGCATCCTCACTACACTGCTGAATGAATTGCAGCGCCGCAAAGGGAAGTTCGGTCTGGAGACCATGTGCGTGGGCAGCGGCCAGGGCCTCGCGGCGATTTTCGAGAGGGCATAGTGATATTGGTTTTTCAGAAACGACCCGCTCACGCAATGCGCCCCCTCGCCCCGTTTACGGGGAGAGGGTTGGGGTGAGGGGTGTACCGCTGACGCAGAACTCAAAGCCGGATTATGCGATAGAACGTTCGCCACCTACTTGATCGAGCTAGAACACACCTTCGGCTCGCTACCGGCGGGCTTGTACTTGCAGCCCCGAAGATCCGAGCCGATCCTGAGCAGTAATTTAAGACGCCAACTGGCGATTTTTCGCGCCAATAACACAATTCCTCAACTTGTGGCACTCTGTATCCGTAGGATCCGGATACTGCTGTGTCGTGATCAATCACGGTACGGGTCGGACGCACAACATGACGTTGGGCGTTAGGAGCGCCGTCGTATGAATATGCGACTTGGAAAGCACGCGATGTTCGAGACGTTAAAGAGGAACCTGAATCAAGGAGATAGGTGATCGACTTGATGGCGAAGAATTACTTTTGGTTTGTCGCGGTTTTCTGGTTGGCCTGCTTTGTTCCAAGCGTGGCGGCACAGGTGTCGTCCGGCACCGCATTTGCCGTTACTCCTGGATTACTGATCACCAATCAGCATGTCATTGCTGGTTGTGGTTCCATTGAGATTATTGCAGCGGATGGCCGACGTACCGGATCAGTCGTAGATGCAGATGATCAAATCGATCTGGCGTTGCTGCGCGTGGGCGGTTTAAAAGGGGCAACTGCTCGCCTTCGCAATCCCCGGAATGTCCGGCTTGGCGAACCGGTGATGGTTTTCGGATTTCCGCTATCGGGATCACTAACCAGCGGCGGCAACTTCACCTCTGGCCTTGTGAGTGGCCTGCGCGGTTTGCGAGACGCCGCAGGAGAATTACAGATTACGGCTCCGGTTCAGCCGGGGAATAGCGGTGGCCCATTGCTGGATGCCTCTGGTCTGGTTATTGGGGTTGTGCAGGCGAAATTGGATGCGCTTCGGTCGGCGATAGCAACCGGCGACATCCCGCAGAACGTCAATTTTGCGATATCCCTCGAAGTCTTGGCAGAATTTCTGGCTAAGAACAAGATCCCATTTCGGGATGGTGTGCTTGGTTCACCATTGGACACGGCGCGGGTGGCTCAGTTAGCGCAGAGTTTCACTTATCGCGTTGAGTGTCGGGGTAAGTCTCAACAAGCGAGGGTGTCCCCCGGCACTAAGTCAAAGCCTTCGATGGCCGATGGCTTGCAGCGGCTTAATCCGGGCGCCGTGTTCAAAGATTGCGATGTGTGTCCCGAAATGGTGGTGATCCCGGCGGGCAGCTTCACGATGGGCTCGCCTGCATCGGAGCCGGAGCGCATTAGCGACGAAGGTCCACAGCACCAGGTTACGATTGCCCGCCAGTTTGCGGCGGGGAAATTTGAAGTGACTTTCGACGAGTGGGATGTCTGCGTGCGCGAAAGCGGGTGCGACCACAATCCGGGCGATAGCGGCTGGGGCCGCGGCCGGCGTCCGGTGATGAACGTCTCGTGGGACGACGCGAAGCAGTACGTGCAGTGGCTGTCGCGCAAGACCGGCAGGAGCTACCGGCTGCTCACCGAGGCCGAGTGGGAGTATGTCGCACGCGCGGGGACGACGACTGCATTCTCGTGGGGCAACAGCATTACGCCGCAGCAAGCGAACTACAACACGAAGGTGTCCTACGCGTCCTACACGGGCAGCCCGGGTCGGGACCAGGACGCTTACGCTTCCTTCGACCGGTTGTTCGAGGCTTCATGTCGACAGACCGTGCCGGTGGACAGCTACGCGCCGAACGCCTTCGGGCTGTATGACGTGCACGGCAACGTCTGGGAGTGGACCGAGGACTGCTGGAACGCAAGCTACACCGGCGCACCGACGAACGGGAATGCCTGGACAGGGGGCGACTGTGGCGGGCGCGTGTTGCGCGGGGGTTCCTGCAGTAGCAGTCCCAGAGACTTGCGTTCCGCCGTCCGCCGATACACCACCGCTTCCATCCGGGACTTCAGCTTCGGGTTCCGTGTTGCCAGATCGGATTAGTTACCTCTTGCATCATTAGCTCTTGCTTGTCCCCTTGAGATATGAACGTCGCCGCTTTCCTTCTGGCGCTCAGACGCCGCACGCGGTTAGTCAGTAACGCCCGTGATCCGCTCGCAGAAGCATGGCGTTTCCTTGATGCACACGGGGAGACTACTGAACGCCAAGCCCTTCGCAAGACTAGAGGCCACAGCAACTGCTCGCTGTCGTCGAACCTTACCGCCCATGACTGTCCCTTGCTGTTAAGAAAATCGTCAGGATTTCCTGGCAGACAGTCAGGTGTTCGTTGCCTTGGGCCGTTCTGGTAAGCCGAATTTGAAGGGAGTAGCATGGTTCCTGCAAACAGAGGCCATGTGTCCGTAGCCCCGGCCCCCTTCTCTAACTGGCACATTGAGAAATTTTCCCTACGAGGCTCTGATGACTTCCATAAGTCAACTCATAAAATCCACTAAGCCAAAAGAAATAAATTATTTCGTTTTGGCTTTGGTGGCCTCGGCATTCTTATCTGGGTCCGCAGCAGCGTCTAATTGGATATTTGGGGGCGAATCCGAGGATCTAAGGAATAGGGTCTACTATGATACCGACAGCATTCGTAGAGATGGTCAGTTAGTAACTGCATGGGTTCAATGGGACTTCACCGAAATAAAGTACCTAGGTAACATTCCTTATCGATCATCTTTATATCTTCTGTATTTGGACTGCACTAAAAACATTTCAGGTAACGCTCAGGTTGTTTATTTCGCGGACAACCGCGCGCAAGGAACTATTGTGCACACGACTCGACTCCGCGCCATAAGGGAGATTCAATTCGAAGCACACATTCCCGACAGCGTGGGAGAAAACCTAATTAACTCAATATGCCGCAGGATTCAGAGCAGATAGAACTTTGTAGGACAGACAGGAGGCGGCGACGTGTACCCCGTTCATTTAGGATACGATACAGCAATTTCCCGCATTCATAGCCTGATAGAACACGGTCATCAAGCAGAAGCATTGGTTACTAGCATGTTCACCGTGGAAAAGACGCTTCGCCGAACATTAAGGCAGCTTATCGTTTCTGCGGGTTTTACCTCTCCTATAGCCAACATAATTATTGCCCGACTAAGGGGCCTCACTGCGATACAGGACGCTTGGAAACTTTATGATCCACAGAACGAGCAAATAACCGACTTCGTTTCTTCGTCTGACTGGCAAACCTTTAAGTACTGCGCCGAGATGAGAAACAAGCTTGTGCACGGTGAGCGAGTGTACGACCTCGTTGATTGCAAAAAGAGGTCTCAGGAGATAGTCCACGCACTAACAAGGCTAAAGGGTCTCCTCGATCAACGCTACGGTTACAGCGGCTGGACGTCAGGCAGCCGACGCGTTCAGTCTCGTCTTCATGTCGATCCCAAAGTCACGATTCATCTCAATGAGCCTAAACTTCGGACTGATCGCAAACTGCTAAAACGATCATGAACAGTTGGTTAAACGAGCGATACTTGGGGCAGCCAAGAGTTCTCAGGTTTGCTCCGGTCGGGGCGCCATCGATACTGAAAACGTGGGGATTTAGCGAGCGTTGGCGTGTTTCGGCGAGTGAGGACGCCCCACCCTCACCCCAGCCCTCTCCCGCCCAGGCGGGAGAGGGAGTGTTTCCTCGCACCGCTTTCCAAATTACAAATCCTGCTGGCAGCATCTGTCGAGAAACAGGCGCCCGGATATGTGCCGCACGTCACCGGGACGTCGGTTTACGCGCGTGCCGCAGCGCCATCTTTGAGGAAGTCGTGCCAGGGTTGTGCCCGCTCCGACGAAGGTACCGCATGTTGGGAAATCTAAAGTATCACTTTAGGATTCTCAATGGATTTTTGGTTCGCGGCGATTTTCGCGAGGGCATAATTTCGGTGTAGGGTGCGCTTGCGCACCGATTGTCGGATGGTGCGCAAGCGCACCCTACAGCTGCAGCACCTTTCTGGCGGTTCCGGAGAGAATCAGATTTTTCTCCTCTTCGGTGAACTCCTTGCCCAGACTTGTGAATACCTTTGCCCACTCGGGCAGTCGCAAATGGAAATTGGGGTGCGGCGCGTCGGACGCGAACATGATCTTGTCCGCTCCGACCATGTCGGTGAGGTGGCGCAACCACGCGTAGAACTTATCCGGAGGCATTTTGCGATAAGGCTTCTGCCACAGGGATAGATCGAGGTACACGTTCGGCAGCCAGGCCGCCGCCTGCATCGCTTCCTGCCACCAGCCGATATCGCCCGCGTGGGCGAGGATGAATGTCGCATCGGGATAGCGCGCCGCCGCCGAAGCAAAATATGACGGTCTCGAACACTCCCAGCGCAGCGGCGCCGCGGGCGCGCCGCCGGTATGGCACATGATGGGGATGTTCCACTCGGTGGCCTTCTCGTAGACCCAGTTGCAGACCGGATCGTCGGGCAGGTAGCCGACACCCGCGTGGAGCTTGAACCCTTTCATGCCCCACTCGTGGTAGGCCTGCTCGCAGTGCTTCAGGCCCCCCTCGCGGCGCGGATCGATGGCCATGAAGGGGATCATCCTGCCCGCATGCCGTTTGGCGATGTCCGCATACATCCTGTTCTGCTCGAAAATATGGATCTGCGCTTCGCCGAGCAGCAGGCCGTAATCCACCGCGAATATGACCGAAATGTCGACGCCGGCCTTGTCCATCTCGACAATGATGTTGTCCGCCTGTCCGTCGATCTCCTTGCGGACGATGTCGTCGATGTATTCATGCGGCGTGAGGTTGGTCTTGTTGGCCTTGTTGTACATCATGCTGAAACTTCTCGATGCGCCGAGAATATAGGATCGCTGGACCGTTCCCTTGATGACCAGGTGTCGATGTACATCGATGATCATTGCGCTGCTCCTTTCAATTGGTGCCTGTCCAAGTGCTATGCATTTTGACCCGCCTTCGTTCTGCCCATGATCCATGCCGGAATCAGCGCGAGCGTGATCACGAGCGCAACGATGAGGAAGCTGTCGCGGAACCCCATCGTGTACGCCTGCGCATAGACGATCCGATCCAGGAAATGCATCGCGCCGGGCATCTGCAAATCCGGGGGCACGCCTGCGCGCGCCAGTAACTCCTGCATCATGCGCAGGTACTCCGCGGTGCCGCTGTTGGCGGCGGTCTGGAGGTTCGCCAATGCGTTGCCGTGAAAAAAAGTCCGGCGGTCGAGCACGACCGAGAGCATGTTCACGCCGAAAGCGCCGCCGAGCTGGCGGAAAAAATTGATCATCCCCGCTCCCTGCCCGAGCTGCGCGGGGCGCAATGCCCGCAATGCCGCAACGATGAGCGCCGGCTTGATCAGCCCCAGGCCGATATAGGAGATCACCACGCACGTCGCGATAGTCCAGAACGGAGTATTGGCGTCAACGCTCCCCAGCCAGTATGCCGACGCGCCGCCGCACAGCAGACCCGCGATGATCAGCCTTCGCGCAGGAAACCGGTCGGTCAGATATCCGCCGATGGGAAAGAACAGGCCCAGTACGAAACCGGCGGGCATCAACATCAAACCCGCCGCCATGGGCGTGAAGTGCTGCACGGTCTGCACGAACAGCGGCACGAGGTAGATGGAACCGAACAGCCCCACGCCGAAGATAAACGCCACCGCAGCGGCCGCGGCAAAACGGGCGTTTGCCAGTACCCTGATTTCGACCAACGGCTGGGATACACACAGTTCCCATGCGAGGAATGCGACAGCGGCGACGGCCGCAATCCCCAGGAGGACGAGAATATAGCCGGAATACCAGCCTTCGCGCTGTCCGTTCGAAAGACCGGTGAGCATGCACGCAAGGAACGTCGACAACAGCAGAAAGCCGGTCCAGTCGAAGTCGGTGGACGCATCGGTTTCGTCGCGCTCCGGCATGAACACGCTGCCGAGCAGAATCGCGACCGCGCTGAACGGCACGGCAAGAAAGAAAACGTAGCGCCAGTTGAAGTGGTCGATCAGGATGCCGCCCACAGTGGGACCCAGCGCCGGCCCCAGGATCACGCTGATGCCGAAAAATCCCATTGCGGTGCCCCTCTGCTCGGGAGGGAACACGCGAAACAGCGTGTACACCGAGAACGGTTGCATCAACCCCGCCACCGCGCCCTGCATGATGCGGCAGAAAATCAGCACCGATTCGTTGGGGCTCAATCCCGCCAGCACTAATGCAGCGATGAACACGCCGAGCGCGCCGACAAACGTTTTGCGCTGTCCAAAGCGGCGAATCAGCCAGGCGTTCAGCAGCATCGCTACCGTCATCGCCGCCAGGGCGCCGGTGGAAACCCACTGTGCGCGGTCCTGGCCGATGCCAAAGGCGCCCATGATATCGGGTATGGCGACATTGACGGTGGTACTCGTCAGCATTGCCGAGATCGTGCCGAGCATCACCGTAATGGTGGCGAGCCAGCGGTAACGCGGCCCGTAACGCGCGGAGAGTACCTCAATGGTTTCGGAGGCCAATGTCCACTTCCACTATTTCTTTACTCGCGGCACACGGTGCCGTCGTGCTGCGCGGCGAAATACAAAACCGTTTCGGCGCACGTGCGCGGGTAGACGTTGTAGATCATGAGGTTGTCCGTTGCCAGTTCCACCACGCTGAAGTGGCGAACGTGCTGGCGGAGCAGGGCCACTTGTTCGGGCCGCGAGCGCGGATAGACTCCCAGCACCGGGGCGCCGATTGCGGGCAGGAACGAAGTCATGTTGTAGTTCGCGCACATATTGGAAAACGCGATCAGCGTTTCCGGATCCGCCGTCGCCAGTTCGTCGCTGTACCAATCCAGGAATGCAGCGCTGACTTGTGGCGGGAAGCGCGCGATGGTGTTGGTGGCGGCCGCCCATTTCTTGATGCCGTGTTTGCGCAGCGCATCGATCCACGATGCTTCGCCCAGCGCGTAGTTCTGCTGAATTTTCTGGGGCAGGAAGACCGGCGCGGCTACCAGGCTCAGCGTCCGTATCCGGCCGGGATGCTGCGCCGCCAGTTGCATGCCCAGCGTGCCGCCGAACGCTTCACCGCAAAAATGAATCGTGTCCGCGCCGACGTCATTGATGATGGCGATGACATCCGCCACCAGATCGGAAGTATCGAATCCCTGCGCCCGGTCGAATCCCTCGCGGGAACGGCCGAATCCGCGCATGTCAGGCCGCAGCACGCGAAAAAACCGGCTCAGGTACGGAATCCAGCTATACCAGAATCGCGAGTAACGGCCATAGCCGTGCTGCAGCAGCAGATAAGGCGCCTGGCGCCACGGGTCGGTGTAATCGTCGATTTCGTAATAGAGGCTCGGTTTTCCCGGCCTGTTCAAAGCAGGCATATGCGGATATCCTGAAAAAAAAGTAATGTTGGCTAGCCTCGCACGAATTGCAGCGCCAGGTCGCGCAGCTTGTGCTTCTGGATCTTGGTGGCGTTGGCGCCGGGGGTGACCGGAAACGCATCGATCGCAAATATCCGCCGCGGGACCTTGTAGCGCGCAAGCCTCGCGGCGACATGCTGGATTGCCGCGCGCTCGTCCAGAGTCGCGCCTGATTCAAGCAGTACAAAGGCAATCGGCTCGAGCCCATCCTGAGCCGGGATGCCGACGACCTGGCAACCGGCGATGCCGGGCACCTCCTGCATCACGGACTCGATTTCGGCGGGACTGACCAGGAAACCACCCAGCCGCAATGTATCCCCGATGCGCGTAAGGAACACGAAGCGGCCATCGGGCTGCGTGTGGCCTAAATCGCCGGAACGAACGTAACCGTCTGCGGTATACGCGCGGCGGGTCGCTTCGATGTCACCAAAGTACCCGAGCATCGAGCTCGTGGGCGCGTAGAACTCGAGTTCGCCCGCTTCCCCATGCGGGAGCAGCATCGCGCTCTCCGGATCGCGCGCCCGCACGCGGGCGCGCGCGCTCACCGGCAGGCCCCCGGCCACCCGGCGTTCCGCGAGCGGCGCATCTTCGTGTTGGCGCGCGAACAACGCCTGCACTTCGCTCGAGCCGTAAAGTCCGACCAGCTTCATGCCGCGCGCATCCGCGCGCTCGACGATGTCGCCCAGCGCAGGGTTGAACGGCGCATAGCCAAAAAAACGCAAACTCGGGAAGGGTCGCTCGGCCTGGCTCTGTGCCAATAGCTGAACGACCGCATCGTCGGTGCCGGTCGCGTGCGTGATGCTATGCGCCACGATGTCGCGCGCGGCCTGCTCCGGGTCCCATGCCGGCGAGATAATCGCCGGGCGGCCTGCAGCTAGCGCGGCCATGACGCTGCAGAAGCCGTACACACCGCATAACGGCGGAATCAGGAGCAGTTTCGAATCGGCATCGATCGCAAATTCGCGCGCCACGTCAAGTGCGTGCCCGATCACGGTGCCATGGCTATGCAGCACGAATTTCGGTGCGTTGGTCGTGCCGGAAGTCGTGAACATCGCGCAGGCCGCTTCGGCTTGCGCGCGGTTTTCAAGTAGCGGCGCTGCGGAGGACAGCGCCGCATAATCGACGACGGTCTTGCCGGCGAGTGATCGTGGCGCCGGCGCACCGTCTTCTGAATATGCCACCACGCATTGCAGGCGCTCGAGCGCGTGGGCGTCGCAGCCGGCAAGCGTACCCGCGAAGTCGATACCCTTGAAGTCGGGCCAGAACACCAGGGCCTTGGCGCCGGAGCGGGCCAGAACGTCGGTTAATTCGTGGCTGCGGAAACGCGTATTGACCGCAATGGCGATAGCGCCGAGCTGCGCGCAGGCAAAGAACACGGTGAGCCACGCAGTCGTGCTGGGCAGCCACAGCGCGACGCGGTCACCCGGTGTGACGCCGAGCCGATAGAGCCCGCCCGCGACGCGGCGGCTTGCCTCAGCTAAAGCGGCAAATGAAATTGTCTTGCCACGCTCGATCACCGCCGGAACCTGATGCAACGCGTGCCGCGTGAGCAGCTCCGGCAGAGTGAGATTAGGCACTCTTAATCGGCGCGCAGCCCGGCTGCTTTCACTACTCTTGCCCACTTGTCGAAATCCGATTCGAGTATCGCTGCGAACTCGGCACCGATATTGCCCGCCGCGGGCGTTCCGGCTGCACCCACAATGGCGGTGCAGATGAGCGCCCACGTCAAGCGCATTGTCGATCGTCAGTCGATGCGCGCCCCTGTATCCTTCACCACTTTCGCCCACTTGTCGAACTCGCGCCTGATGTACTGCGTGAGCTCCTCGGGCGTGCTGCCGATTGGATCGATCGCTTGCTCCGTCATTCTCCCGTGGTTTATTGATTAGTAAATGGCCGGGACGCCATACGCTTTGAGGATCTGCTCCTTGGCGGTCTTGCGGCGCAGTCCGTTGGGAATATATTGCCTCACCTCGCTGATGACCTCCACGAGACCTGGTCGTCCGGAGGCGAAAGCCGCGTGCAATGCGTCCTGTATTTCGCCCGGCTTTTCAACCCGCGCCCCGTAACAGCCGAAACCCTCGGCGACCTTCGCCCAGTTGACAGTGGTGGTATCGAAGGTTTTCATGTAGGGAGCTTTTTTCTTCGTAAAGTCCTCAAAACGGTTTCTTCCCATCGCGAAGCTGGAGTTGTTGCTGACGACTACGACCCATGGCACGTGCTCGTCGTTGCGGCGGACCATCGTCTCGAGGTCGGCGATGTTGTATCCCATGCCGCCGTCCCCCGAGTAATGCACCACCCGCTGGTCTTTCTCGGCCCCGAATGCGACCCCCATGCTCATGGCGAGTCCCGAACCGAGCGTCCCCCCTACCGGTATGTAAAGCCTTCCGGTACCCTTCAGCTTGACCATGCGGCAAGTCCAGCACAGCGTCTGTCCCGTGTCGGAGGTGAGTATGTCGCGCGGACCCAGGAACTGCGTGATCTCCTTCATGATGCGCTGGGGCCAAACGGGAACCGCGTCCGAGTTCATCATCGGCTTCACGACGGCCTGAAATGCTTTGACCGCCTTGCCGACCTCCTTGATGCGGGCCTGCTTCGGCGCGGGCTTCGCCATGCGGTTCCTGAGCACGGCGAGCATCTCCTGCAGCGCAACCTTCGCGTCGCCGACGAGAGGCACATCGGCCTTGTAGTTGCGCCCGATGGCGATCGGGTCGATGTCGAGGTGGATGATCTTCGCCGCCCCGGGTCTGGGCGCCGACAGATCCTCGGTCATGTGCGCGCCGGCCCGGGTCGCGACGAAAAAGACGAGATCGGCCCCGCGCACGAATTCGTTGGCGTGCTCGCAGCCATAGCCGCCGATGACGCCGACGTAGAGCGGATGATCTTCGGGGAAGCATCCCTTCGCGCCCGGATTGACGGCGACGGGAATCGTGAGGAATTCGGCCAAGTCCTTCAGTTCGCGGTAGGCCCCGGAGAGGTGGATGCCGGTGCCGCACATCATCACGGGCCGCTTCGCCTTGGCGAGCAGTGCCACGGCCGCCGCAATCCTCTCCGGTTCGGGCCGCGGCCGGAACGGGGAAACCTTGAAGAACGCCGGGTCGCCGTAGAGTTCCGGCATCTCGCCGACGGCCGTGTTGATGTCGTAGGCCATGTTGATGTGGGTGGGTCCCGGGCAGCCGCTCACCGCGACCTGGATCGCGGTGCGCATGTACTCCGCGAGTCTGCCGATCTGCGTGACGTCCGCATTGAACTTGCAGGTTGACTCGAAGGACTTCATCTCGGGGCATTCCTGGTAGTCCCACCGGTCCCGCTCGCTGGGCGGGTGCGCGCCGGTGAGAGCCACCACCGGGCTGCGCGCGTACATCGGCTCGTACATCATGGAGGCGATCATCATGGCCGCGGCTCCCGCCTGCCCGTAACACACGGAGGGCCGGCCCGTCACCCGCGAATAGCCGTCCGCCATGTTGGTCGCGGCTTTCTCGTTGCGGCACAGGATCGGATGTCCGCCGAGGCGGTCGAGTTCGTTGGAGACGATGTCCGATATGAGCCCGCCGGATTCGTAGAAGAAATGATCGACGCCGCATTTCATCATCGTTCTCGCGACGGCGACACCGCCGCTCAGTTTCTCCGTTCTGGCCATCCCTTATCCCTTCCTTCAATTGAGTCGAATAGAGTTGCGGCAAATCATGTGGTCGCGGATGCGCCAAAGTCAAGAGTAAGCGAAACCACGTTCGAGTGCCCCAAAAGCTTTGGTTCTTTCCTTGATGATCCTGGCCCAGCGCACACTCTCCGCCTCGATCAACTCGGGAGTGACGGCAAACGTTCAGGTTATAATTGCGCCTCCCCTCGCCATCACAATCCACTCAATCCCCAAAGGAGAGCATCACCATGTCGAGTCTCCTACCCATCCGCCGCGTGGTTACCGGCAACGACGCGAAAGGGCGTTCGAAAGTAGTCTGGGATGGACCCGCGCCCAACTCGCACGAATCGTCGCCCGGGTCGGGACGCGGCCACACCGACATCTGGGTGTGGCAGGAAACACCGCTGCCGATCAATGGCGCCAATGACGACGGCGATCTGAAATATGTTTTTGCGGGGCCGCCCGGCGGCGGGCATTTCCGCGTGGTGCAGGCGCGCGCGAGGCCTGCGGACTACGACCGCTCGAAAGACCCCGGCGTCATTGCGCCGCACCCGCCGAAGCTCCAACCCGGCAGCCAGGGAGTGTGGGTTCGCGGTGGCAATTCGATGTATGAGTCCGCCATGCACAAGACGCAGACGCTCGACTACGGCATCGTGCTGAAAACCGGGCGCGATCTGGTGCTCGACGATTGCCGCCTGGCGATGAACGTCGGCGATATCGTCATTCAGGTTGGCGCGTGGCACCTATGGTGTTATCCGAACGGCGTGCAGATGGCATTCGACATGATCTTCGCGGATTTTCCCGATGGCGCCAAGGGTCTGGCGCAAGGCAACGACAAGCCGCTGCCCGCGCCCAAGCTGCCGTCCGGCGTGAAACCCGCGCGGCGCATCGTCACCATCGACCGTACGGAAGGCCGCGGCGAGCTGGTGGGTGACACTGCAGCGCCCGACGTGCGGCTCGATCCGGCGCGTCCCGGTTATGCGTGCGCGCGCCTGTGGGTTGCCGATGGCCACCCGGCGAAAATGGTCTACGAAACGCTGCACCTACACCACACCATCGAACCGCCGCCGCGCGGCAGCGTGTGCCGCGTGATCGACTATCCACCAGACGCCACGTGGAAAGGCAAAGTCGGCGCCGCCGAAGTCGCGGCGTTTTTCAAGGCGATGGGGTCGCCCGGCGCGTCAACGCATGCGCCGGGCGCACCGCATCCGTACATGCAAAAAACCCGCACGGTGGATTTTTGCTGCGTGCTCGAAGGCGAGATCACGCTCGTGCTCAATGCGCAGGAAGTCGACATGCGCGCCGGCGAAATCGCCGTGCTGCGCGGCGCCAATCACGCGTGGAGCAATCGCTCGAGCAAGCCCGCACGCGTCTCGGTATGTACTCACGACGGAAGAAATTGAACGGCGAAGTGCCGTTCGCCGGCTACAGACGGCGCGCGCCGATCTGTTATGCGTAGTCCGGGACACGCACCACACCTGCGCCCAGCGCGGGAGTTAGAATTGATGCGGCCAAGGGAGGGCGACAGTGTCTGACGGCAAATCCGATGTAATCGTCGTGGGTTGCGGGATGGGCGGCATGGCGGCGGCGGCGGCCGCGCTCGAAGGCGGTGCGACGGTCACCCTGCTCGAGCGCGCTCCGCGCGAGGAGCGCGGCGGGCAAACGCGTTACACCGAAGCCTATTTCCGCATGAAGAGCGAACACGAGGTGACCGACGACTTCGAAAGCCATCTTGCGGAAAACGGCAGCGGCTATATCGATCCCTCGCTGGTGCACCTGACTTCCGGGCCGCGCGAGACCTGGCCGGGCGTGGTCAAGGCGTTGAGCTTCGACGATCCGGAATTCATTGCGACTTTTGCCGCGGCCGCGGGTCCGACCGTGCAGTGGCTGAAGTCGTTTGGCGTCAAATTCGATTTTCTGCCCACCCAGTTTTTGACCAAATCGCAGCCGCGGCTGCTGCCGATCGGCGGCGGGCTGGCGATGATCGAGGCGCTTGCTGCCTACGCCGAAAAGCAAGGCGCGCGCTTCGTCTACGAAACGGCGGCGATGGACCTCGTTCGCAATGCCGCCGGCGCGGTGACTGGCGTGCGTGCGCTGGGCAAGGGTGGCGCCGCATGCGAATTTTCCGGCAAGGCGGTGGTGCTTGCGTGCGGCGGCTTCGAGGGCAACGCGGAGATGCAGACGCGCTACCTCGGGCCGCGCTCGATTTTTCTGCGGCCGGTTTGCCGTGGCGGCTACTACAACAAGGGCGAGGGCATCCAGATGGCGCTCGACATCGGTGCTGCGCCGTGCGGGGACTACGGCAGCTATCACGCCGAGCCAATCGATCCTCGCTCGGGGATCGCCGAGCCGTCGGTGTTCATTTTTCCGTACGGTATCCTGGTGAATCAGGAAGGGCGGCGCTTTACCGATGAGGCGGTGGGCGCCGTCGATGCGCACTACGAGCGCGCGACGCGCCAGATCTACAACCAGACCAACGGCATCGCCTACGCGGTGCTCGACAAGCGCTATACCGAAATACCGAATTACCGGCTCGGGGTGCGCTCGGATCAGCCGCCGTTCGAGGCGGCGACGCTGCGCGAACTCGCGCCCAAGCTCGGCATCGCGCCGGACATGCTCGAGCAGACCGTCGCGGAATACAACAAAGCGTGCCGGCCAGGCGAGTTCAAGCCGCTCGTGGTCGATGGCCTCGCGACGCAAGGGCTCACGCCGCGCAAATCGAACTGGGCGCACCCGCTGGATAAGCCGCCGTATTACGCCTATCCGGTGATCTCGTCGAACGTGCTGACGTTCGGCGGGCTCAAGGTCGATCCGCTGGCGCGCGTGGTGAACCGCAACGGCGATCCAATCCGCGGGCTGTACGCGGCCGGTGAGATCATCGGCACCTACTACCACAACTACACCGGTGCGACCTCGGTGCTGAAAGGCGCCGTGTTCGGGCGCATTGCCGGCCGCGATGCGGCGGCGCTGAAATAGAATCGACTGAGCGACGCGGCGCGCAAACCAAAACCGAAGGAAGGGAATCAATGGGTATCCGCATCTGGCACCAGAGCTTTACCGTGCTCGGCAATCTGCCCGCGTATGCGGACGCGCTCGCCGCGCATTTCAGAAAAGTCGCGCGCTCCGACACCGAAGTCGTACTGCACGGCATGCACGACAAGACCTACCGCACGAACTATCCGGGCACCGACATCCGGCACGGGTACATGCAGTACCTGCACGGCCAGCAGTTCGTGATGGGCGGCATTGCAGCGGAAGAGCAGGGGTTCGACGCCTACGCGATCATGACGCTGCCGGAGCCGGCGCTGCGCGAGACGCGCAGCCTCATCGACATCCCCGTGGTCGCCTACGGCGAGAGCGCGATGCTGACCGCGACCATGCTTGGCGAGCGCATGGGCGTGCTGCTGTTCATCGGGGAAATGGCGCCGCAGATCGAGGAGAACGCGCGGCGCGTGGGGCTCACCGGCCGTTTCGGCGGCGCCCGCGACGTCGGCTTCAGGTTTGACGACGTGCTGGCGGGGTTCAGCGACCCGGCGCCGCTGCTGGAGAAGTTTTACGCCGCGGCGCGCGCGATGATCCGCGATGGCGTGGACGTGATCATTCCCGGCGAAGCGCCGCTTTGCGTGCTGCTCGGGCGCAACGGCGTCAACCGCGTCGACGAGGTGCCCGTGCTCGATGCGCTTGGCGCGACGATCAAAATGGCCGAGGCGATGGTCGATCTCAAGCGCGCGTGCGGGGTGAGCCCGGCGCGCAACGGCTACTTCACCGCCAAACCGCCGCGCGAACGCGTGAACGAGTTGATCACGCTCTACGGCATGGAGCATCTGCGGCCTGGAAAACCAGGAATGAAGGGGGAAAGATGAAGCGCAAAAACGCAAGGCTCTTGATGCTTGTTTTGTCGTCTGCACTTGGATCGGTTGCCGCGGCGCAGAACTATCCGAACAAGCCGATCCGGTTGATTGTGCCGTTCGTCGCGGGCGGCGGCACGGACCTAGTCGCGCGCACCATCGGCCAGAAGCTCACCGGAACCCTGGGGCAGCCGATCGTCGTCGACAACCGCGGGGGCGCGGGCGGCGTGATCGGCGCCGACCTCGTCGCCAAGGCCCTGCCCGACGGCTACACGCTGCTGCTGGGTTCGCCCGGGCCGTTGACCATCAACCCGGTCCTGTCGCCGAAGATGCCCTACGATGCGCGGCGCGATTTCGCGCCGGTTTCGCTCGCCACGATCAGCCCGTTCATACTCGTCGTGCATCCGGCGATGGCGGTGACGTCGGTGCAGCAGTTGGTCGCGCTCGCGAAGGAGAAACCGCGTGCGCTCAACTACGGGTCGGCCGGCAACGGCTCGGTCGCGCATCTTGCGACCGAGCAGTTCAAGGCGATCGCCGGGATCGAGATCATGCACGTGCCGTACAAAGGCAGCATCCCGGCGCTGAATGATTTGCTCGCGGGGCAGACGCAGATGCAGTTCGAAAACCTGCCGATCGTGCTGCCGCACATCCGCTCCGGCAAGCTGCGGGCGCTGGCCGTGGGCACGAAGCAGCGTTCGGCGCTGCTATCGGAGTATCCGACCATGATCGAAGCCGGCGTGCCGGGATACCAGGCGAGCACTGCATTCGGCGTCCTCGCGCCGGCGCGTACCCCGCCGGAGATCGTCGCGAAGCTGAACCGGGAAATCACGCAGATACTCGCGTCACCCGACGTCAAGGAACGGCTTTCCAACATGGGATTGGAGCCCGTCGGCGGCGCGCCCTCGCGGTATGCGGAACATATGCGCGCGGAGCTTGCGCAGAACGCGAGAGTGGTCAAGACGGCCGGGATAAAGATCGAATAGCGCGATAGGGAGAACATGTGATGGAAAGCAAGGGAGCTCGCCTCAAGGCGCTGATCAACGCTCCGGAAATCCTGATCACGCCCGGCATTTTCGATGGATTCAGCGCGCGGCTCGTCGAGCGTGCGGGATTCAAGACGGCGAGCATTTCCGGCGCCGGCACTTCCGAGTCGCGGCTCGGCTGGGCCGACCGCGGCATCATGGGGTTCGAGGACAACCTCGCCAACGCGCGGCGTCTCGCGGAATGCACAGACCTGCTGCTGCAGGCCGATGCCGACACCGGCTACGGCAACGCGCTTAATGTCTATTTCGTCGTGCGCGCCTTCGAGAAGGCGGGCATGGCCGCGATCATGATCGAAGACCAGGTGTGGCCCAAGCGCTGCGGCCATATGGCGGGCAAGGCGGTGATACCCGCGGAAGAAATGGTGCAAAAGATCAAAGCGGCGGTAGATGCGCGCCAGGATTCGAGTTTCGTGATCAAGGCGCGCACCGATGCGATCGCACCCCTCGGCGTCGACGAAGCGATCCGGCGCCTGAATATGTATGCCGAGGCGGGCGCCGACTGCCTGTTCGCCGATGCGCTGCTCACGAAGGAGGACATTATCAGGGTCGCGAAGAGCGTGCCGAAGCCGCTGTCGGTCAATATGGGCCTGGGCATTCGCTCGCGCCCGACCACGCCGCTGATTGCGCCGCAGGACCTGCAGGCGATGGGTGTCGCGCAGATTTCCTATCCGCGCCTGTTCACCGCGGCGGCGCTGAAAGGCATGATGAATGCGATGCAGGTGTTCAAAGAAGATCTGGTCGGGAAAAACCAGGTAGTCGACCGGCCCGACCTGCTGGCGTCGTTCGGCGAGATCAACGATCTGATGGGGCTGCCCGAGCTCGAAGCGCTCGAAAAGCGTTTCACGTCATGAGCGCGCAATCATGGGCATGACGATCGCGGAGAAGATTCTCGCGAAAAAGGGCGGGCTGAAGCAGGTCGCGCCGGGCGACCTGGTCACGGTCGAAGTCGATACCGTGATCCTGTTCGACAACAATTTCATGACCAACCGCTGGCGCGAGATCCTGAAAGTGAAGGACCCCGGCCGGATCATCGTGGTGTTCGATCATCGCGTTCCCGCCGCGACACAGGCGAGCGCGGTTGCGCAGAAAATCGGCCGCGAGTTCGTGGCGAAATTCGGCATCAAGCGCTTTCACGACGTCGGCTACTCGCAGGGCATCTCGCACCAGCTCGTCGCCGACCACGGCTACGGGCTGCCGGGCAGCGTGCTGTTGTGCAGCGATTCGCATACGTGCAGCGCCGGTGTTTTCAACTGCGTGGCGCGCGGTGTCGGGCAGCCGGACATCGTCTACGCGGCGATCAAGAACGAGACCTGGTTTCGCGTCGGCGAGACGGTGCGCTACGAGTTCGAAGGCAGGCTGCCGCGCGCGGTCACGGCGAAGGACGCGTTCCTGCAGATTGCCGGCCAGCACGGCGATCATGCCACGCAGAACGTCGAGTACGGCGGCGCGGGGATGCAACACCTCAGCATCAACGCGCGCAAGACGCTGACCACGATGTCGGCGGAGCTGTCGGCCGAGTTCGCGACGTTCGAGCCCGACGATGCGATGGTCGAATGGGTGCGCGCGCGCAATCCGGCGCCGTTCGAGCCGGTTTATCCCGACCGCGACGCGAACTATCTGGCGGTGCGCAAAGTGGACCTGAGCGCGCTCGAGCCGCTGGTTGCATTTCCCGACAGCGTGGTCGAGAACTCGCATCCGGTCGCCGCTGCGGTGGGAATCGCGGTGGACCAGGCGTTCATCGGCTCGTGCGCGAACGGCACGCTCGATGACCTGCAGCTCGCCGCCAGCGTGCTCGCGGGCCGGCGCGTGTCGTCGAAAGTGCGCCTCATCGTGACGCCGGGCTCGCAGACGATATACCGCGAGGCGCTGAAACTCGGCGTGATCGCAACACTGCTCGACGCCGGCGCGGTAGTGACGCCCGCGACCTGCGGCGCATGCGGCGGCGGTCACCTGGGGCTGCTCGGCCCGAACGAGACCTGCATCACCGCGAGCACGCGCAACTTCAAGGGCCGCATGGGCGACCCGAGCGCGAAAATCTACATGGCCTCGCCTGCGACGGTCGCGGCCTCCGCGATCACCGGCGTCATCACCGATCCACGCGAATTCCTGCAGTGAGGACCTGATGAAGTTCAAAGCACGCGTCTGGAAATTCGGCGACAACATCAACACCGACCTGATACTGCCGGTGCAGGCGTTCTATCTGAATCCGGAGGAGCAGGCGCGCTGGGTGTTCCGCGCGAACCGTCCGGACTGGGTCGATCTGGTCAAGCCCGGCGACATCATCATCGGCGGCAAAAATTTCGGCATGGGCTCGAGCCGGCCCGCGGCGCGTTCGCTGAAAAACCTCGGCCTCGGCTGCCTCGTTGCGCATTCGATCAACGGGCTCTTTTTCCGCAACTGCGTGAACTTCGCGTTTCCGGCGCTCGAATGCCGCGACGTGTCCGATGCGTTCGACGAAGGCGACATCGCGGAAGTCGACTTCGACTCCGCAAGCGTGCGCAATGCGACGCGCGGCAAAGCGCTGTCGGCGATCGGACTGCCGCCCAAGCTCCTCGATCTGCTCAAGGCCGGCGGGATTTTTCCATTGCTGGAGAAAGACGGGTCGCTCGGACCAAAAACCGCGACGTCGGGCTAGTAAAGCTGGTGTTTAGCTACGGCACTTCTGTTGTGAGGTGTTGTAGCTCTAACCACTGGCATCCTCGTAATTCATCGGAGAATTGAGCGACACATTGAATCGTTGAGGGGACTATAGCGATGGAACTCGTCGTCGCTGTGTTGTTGGTTATAGTGCCACTGGTTTTTGTCGGCATAGCTATAGACGCTACGCGCTATCCTAAACGGCGCAGCTAACGGTCCGCGTCCTGACGCGAGAGGATGAGAAGCGTCAGCACTTCGGGCAGGCCTTCCGCGTTGCAGATGAGACAAACCGCCTGTCAGGAGAACCTGACAATCGAGACGAATTGCGGTCAGGGAATCGAAAGCCGGCTTTGATCCAGAATCCGTTGTATCCTGGATGACCAAAGAGGCGTAATATTTTTGGCCAATGTATCCGTAGCCCCCCGTGTTACCCAGACGGGGGCCACATTACCCGACTTTGTGTCAACTAACACTGTCAACCAATATGTCAACTAACGCGGCGACCGGATTTTCTCAGAGGCAAAAGGTGTCAACTAAATTGTCACCTAGTTCTGTGTCAACCAATTCACGTTAGGTTTCATGACTAGGTTTCTGGGAGTTGTCGCTCCCAGAATGCGGGCTGACAACCCGCTAAAGGTGAACGGGTGGCACCCCTGGCTCTCAAAGTTGGGATAACTGCCACCCGCGCAGCCGACGCTCAAGGCCATTCGCGGTAAGCCGAGAGCAAGCGCCAGGCACGGCGCTCTATAAATGCCAACCTTCACAAGTTGGCGGGCCCGCCAGCGTTGAATAAGGCTTACGCCGTGTTCACACTGACGATCAAGCTCAAGTTGAGCTACAGGCAGGCGCAGTTCGTTCTGTTCCTGCTCATGCTCTTCCTGATGTAGCAATACCCCGGCCCCGAAAGGGGCTGGGCTTTCTATTCTTTGTAAAGCGCGCATATGAAACCTAACTTTAGCTGCACCGGAGCCGCTGAAGCGGCCCGGTGAGCATGACGTTAAACGTTCCTGTGTCCTCGCGACGTTTTGAAGGTATCCCCAGTGCGGCCGTAGTGATGATCATGATCGGTTCCGTTGGGTTCATACTAGATCTCGTCGGGATCGGAGGCGGCACGATGCTTAGTCCGATTTTTTGGGTCGGAGTTGGTACTCTCACGCTGAACGCGCTCGTTGGCGCAATTGCTGAGTTCCGAGCAGAGAAAGCGCACGAACACAGACGCATCACGATACCTGACGCTTGCTTTCTTGTTTCAGTTGGGGCGTGGGGTATTCTTATCTTGAGCATCGCCATCAATGTCGCTTTCGTTCCCACGTTCGCGCAAGTCGGGCATCTCAAAGTTGGATGCTATTTGACAGATGCGTTGTGGTTCTACGTGGAGTGCCGAGGTTTTCCCTTATCGGCGATAATGGCATTTTTCCTTTCGCTACCCTATACGCTCTGGCTGGGGCCGGTACTTTTTCTGTGGGCTCCGCTTATCGCGGTCCCGCTTTGGTTCGTGTTGCTCTTACCTGCATGGTATGTGTGGCATAGGAAACGTCACGTCTAACCGCCGGTTCGTGAGCGACGCCTACGGATCAGCGCTTCGCGCTTCCTGCAGCGCGCCACAACCGGGACGTTGGGCGTCAGGGAAAGCTGTCATAGGTTAGTCGCCAATGGAAATCTTCGTTGGGTTCGTTCTCGGGTGCATCGCATCGATGCTCGCCACCATATTCCTGAACGCCGTCCCGGCGTACAGACAACGGCCGGTGCTGTCGTTGCTCCGCAATCCGCGACTCTTCATTCAGCTTCACCGCGATTCCGAGCAGAAGAAGATAAAGACGCTTATCGACACCCTGTTCCGAGCGTGGGAAGAAAAGGATCTACAGAAGTACATTGCATGCTGGGCAAGTGACGCGGTCAGGGTCGTTGGCCCAACGAACACGGTCGTCGACCGCTTGCCTGAAATAGAGGAGGGTTTCAGGAAGTCAGTCGCTCGCTATCGCACTATTCGGGTTCTGTCGGCAGTCATTGAGGACATCGATATTCGCGCAACAACTCCGAACGAAGCTATCGCTGAGGCACACTATCGCTTTCAATTGACGCGCGAACCCGACCTCCTGCCCATCCATGAGGAAGCAACTGAGTTCTACGTCCTCCGGCGTACGGAGCAGGAGGGTTGGCAAATCGCCTCGAACCTTGATCATTCCAAGGATGTCGCAAAAGGATGACGCCCAACCATGCCTTGCACCGGACGCTCAACCAGCGGCGCTGCGCTTGCTGGTTTCGCGCCGGTGAAGGCAGACGTTGGGCATCTTTGAAATAGGGCTGCGAACTCGATGATTGATGACCAACTCATTCAGCACGCTAAGCGCACAGCGAACGAGTGTGATCTATATGCCATGAGGCTCCAGCGGAAGATGAATTCTGCTGAACGGCGCCAAAAGTTGATGCGTTTCCTTAGCATCGTCGCCGGAGCTGTCGCGGTGGTGGTCACGTTCATTCCGCCGTTCTCAACCATAGTGCCGCGTGACGCAGCCAACGGACTATCGGGCCTTGCTGCCGCCCTGCTGATAGTCGATGGAATCTGGCCGAGTATCTTTTCGGATTCTGCAGATCGATACCGCGACTATGCTTTCTATATCGGCCTCTGGGCGCAGAATATTCGTGCAGCCTTAGTCGAACCGGGGTTGACAGACAGCGCACGTGGCGCAAAACTCATTGTCCTAGCTCAGCTCGCAGAGACAAACCTGCGCCAGGTAAAAGCGCAGTGGGAGAGCGCGCTACCGCCAGCACTAAGCGATGCCCAACAAACGCTTCCAGCCGACGCCGAGGAGCGGCGCGGCTGAAGCGTGACGTTGGGCGTCAAGGCTGTACTGTTGAAAGGTTGTGCGGTGGAACAAGCGAAGCCAATCGACACCACAGCGGCAGAGGGTTACGAGAAGCAGATACTGCCGGCGTTTATGCTGCCCGTGGTGAAAGATGTCATCGACGCCGCCGCTCCGCGGCCGGGTGAGAGCGTGCTAGATGTTGCTTGCGGAACAGGACTTGTCGCGCGCCTGGTCGCGCCGCTTGTCGCTCCAGGCGGCACGGTCAGCAACCTCGATTTCGACCCCGCCATGATCGCGGTTGGGCGCAGGCTGGTCGAATGCCCGACCACCGTGGGCCTGACGTGGCATTGTGCGAGTGCGCTGACGATGCCGTTCGACGACAGCGCTTTCGATCTGGTGTTTTGCCTGAACGGCCTGCAGTTCCTGCCTGACCAGGCTGCCGGCCTTGCGGAGATGCGGCGCGTGATGAAACCCTGGGGGCGCCTCGTGGTGACTGTCTTGAGCTCGGTCGATCGCTGCAAGGGCCATTCCTTGGTGCTGCGAGGACTCGAGCGCCGGGGCGTTGATCCCACGCCAATGCTCAAGGCGTTTGCGCTGGGCGACCCGGCGATGCTCGAGGCCCTAGTGGGAAACGCCGGGTTTCGCGGGGCGAGCGTGCGTCCGATGCGCGCCCGGGTACGCTTTCCGTCCGCCCAGCATTTTGTCGATGCCCTTGCCGCTGGTGCGGTCGCTACGCGCCACGCACTGGCGCGGCTACCCGAGGATCAGCGCACCTCATTTATGCGCGAGATGAGCGAGGAATTCCGCCAGTACCAAGAGGGCGGCGGTGTCGCCACGCCTCAGGAGCAGTTCATATTGATCGCGCGCGCGGGCTAGACCGCTAATCGAGATTGTCGCCCAACTCTAGGTCGAACGGACGGGCTGCCAGCGCACCGGCATCATCAACTGCCACCGCGGCCCGCCGTTCACCAAGACGTTATCCCGCCAGTGGAACGTAACGTCGACCCTGAATTCCAATGGCTTATCACAATGGAGGAATGACATGGTAAAGCTTGCGAAAAACACGATTTGCCTCTGGTACGACGATGACGCTGAGAACGCGGCGCGGTTCTACGCCGAGACTTTTCCCGATTCGTTCGTCGGCGCGGTACACCGCGTACCAGGCGACTTCCCGTCGGGTAAGAAGGGAGACGTGTTGACCGTCGAGTTTACCGTGATGGGTATTCCCTGCATCGGGCTCAACGGCGGGCCCGCATTCAAGCACGACGAAGCGTTTTCGTTTCAGGTCGCCACCGTTGACCAGGCCGAGACGGACCGATACTGGAACGCGATTGTCGGCAACGGTGGACAAGAGAGCGAGTGCGGCTGGTGCAAGGACAAGTGGGGATTGTCCTGGCAGATTACGCCGATCATCCTGACCCAAGCGTACACCAACCCCGATCGCGCTATCGCCAAGCGCGCGTTCGATGCAATGATGACGATGAAAAAGATCGACATTGCCACAATCGAGGCGGCGATACGTGGTTGAGGTTCGCGGGAAAGGCGGGATAACCGGTTGCAGTGGGCGGTCCGCTGCACGGCCCGCCGCTGAACCGGAGCGTTGAGCGCGAGGAAGCATCGTGCAATTTCACGCAGCTTCTGTGTCCGTTTCGGCCGACGGCGACTACTATCAGCTTTTCCTCGGCCCTGCTGATTCGGAAAAGGAGGACGCCGACCCACATGAAGTGATAGGCCCCTACTTGATCATTCAGCGTGACTTTGAGATGCCTGATGATGGGCTGTGCTACATTGAGACACACGACGAAGCCTACATCGGTCACTTCCGGGTTCGACTGGTCGACCTCAGTCGCACGCACCTTGCGTTCGACATCGTGAGAAAGACCAACAATCACGTGGAAGTCTCCTTTGTCCTGCACGCCTCAGAGTTTGTGGAGGTGCAACGAATAGCGGAGATAATCTTTGGCCTTAGGGAACCTGATCTGGACCCGTCTGTCAGCTAACCCCACGGTCGACCTCGACGCGCAGAACATCGATGCGCGCGGGTCACCGTGACACGTTAACGCGGATCGATTCTAATCGGCCAGTGGTGCCCAGATTTGACCGGCTTGGGGAGCCGAGCAGGGCTCGAACGCCACGCAACTACCTCGCGCCAGTCCCCAATAGATCCATACCCTTTGGCGCGCTGCGAGACAGGTAGATTGACCCCCGGACCGAGTGGTGGGACAATCCCACCATGATCCTTACCCTTGACGCTAAACGCCGTCTTACCGTGCCGGCTGCGCTCGCACCGGCGTCCCCCGGAGATGCCTTTGAGGCCAGGTTCGATGCGGAAGAGCATGAGATTGTGTTCCGCCGCATTGCGGGCACTGAAGACTGGCTCGCCGTGCTGAGCGAATGCCCGGTCAGCATGGACGATGTGCCGCCTCGCCGAAAAGAACCCGCAAGGCGTCGCCGGATTTGAGCTGGCTGCTGGATACCGATGTTATCTGCCAGCCGGCGAAGCGGCACGGCGACGCTCGCGTAATCGGCTGGCTCCATCAGGAACGGGACCAGTGTTTTACCAGCGCCATCGTCATCGCCCAACTTGCGTATTGGGTACGGTCGAAGGAGGGGCGACAACGCCGGAATCTGCAGGATTGGCTGAGGCGGCTGGCGGACGCACTCGGTGGGCGCATTCTCGGCTTTAACGTCACGGTCGCGCACGTCTGGGCCGATCAGGAGCACCTGCTGAAGAAGCACGGGCAGCGGATGCCCGTGGAGGACGGCTACATTGCCGCTACCGCTCGTCGTCATGGTCTGACCATCGTGACCGGAAACGACAAGGACTTCCGCCGGCCTGGCTTGAAGGTGTTCAATCCGTTCAAGGAACTGCCGCCAATCTGAAGTCGCACACTAGCGAAGCAGAGGGCTGGTAACGGACGTCCGACGCACGTTTGCCTCGTACCAGTGCCCATTACTTTCATCCCGGCGGAATTTTCCCGCTGCTGGAGAAGGACGGGTCGCTCGGACCCAGGACCGCGGCGTCGGGCTAAGTTCGCAGGTCACAGGTTCGAGCCCCTTTTCATTGGGGGCGTGGAAATTTGCGATTGATCGGGTGCACTGGAGGAGGTGACATGATGCGCAGACTATTGGTGGCATGGCTTGCCGCCGCGGTGGTTACGGGCGTTTACGCGCAAGGAAACTATCCCAGCAAGCCGATCCGCTGGGTTGTTCCCTACGCGCCCGGCGGTGGCACGGACGTCATTGTGCGGCCGATTGCCCTCGAGGCGTCCGAATTGCTGGGCCAGTCCATTGTGTACGAAAACAAGGGCGGCGCTGGCGGCATAATTGCGGGAGAAACCGTGGCCAGAGCGGAGCCGGACGGCTATACGTTTCTGGTGGCGGCGCCCAACACAACCATTTTCGCAACACTGCTGAACAAGAAAGTCCCCTACGATCCAGTCAAGGACTTTGAGATGATTACGAAGTTCGACTTGACCCCCAACGTATTGATTGCGAATCCCAGTTTTGCGCCCAGCACCGCCAAGGAAATGATCGCCTACGCCAAAGCCCATCCGGGCAAGATCAATTTTGCTTCGTCAGGCGCGGGTTCCGCAGGGCACCTCTCAATACTTCTATTGCAAGAAGAGATGCGCATCGACGTGCTGCATGTACCGTACAAAGGTGCCGGCCCTGCGATACTGGAGGTGCTCGCGGGAAGGAACGACCTGATGTTCATCAACCCCGCCGTAGCCATGACGAACTACAAGGCCGGCAAGCTGAAAGTTCTCGGCTTTGCCGGGCCCAACCGTCTGAGTACCATGCCGGATGTGCCCACCTTTGAAGAGCAAGGTTTCGTAGATTTCGAATCGCAGAATTTCAAGGGCCTGGCGGCACCTGCGGGGACACCTCGGTTCATCATTGACAAGATGCATGACGTACTGGTCAAGGTCGTCAATATGCCTGATATCACTGCCCGGTTGATCGCGGGCGGATCCATTCCCAGGACGACCACGCCCGAACAATTTACCGAGGAGAACCGGCAGGAAGTGGCGAGATGGGGCAAGCTCATGAGGAAACACGGCATCCTGCCGCAATAGAATTCGGTGGTGAAAATATTCGCGGCTTGTAAACACAAACTGGGCCAGAAGCGCCGCGTGATTGCTACTGGATCTTGATGTTGGCCTCCTTGATGAGCTTGGCGTATTTGGTGATGTCCGCTTTGATCAGCGCAGTCATCTCGCCGGGTGTCGAGATAAAGGGCTCCATGCCTTGTCTGGCCAAGTACTCCAGGATATCGGGCATGGTCAGAATTTCCGCAATCTCGCGCGCCATCTTGCCGATGATCTCCTTGGGTGCGCCAGCCGGTGCAACGATGCCGTACCAGCCTTGCATCTTGTAATCGGGCAAACCCGCCTCGGCGAACGTGGGTACTTGGGGAAGCGTCGCCAGCCGCGTTTCGCCGGTAATAGCGATCGCCTTGAGTCTGCCGCTCTTGATATAAGAGATCGCGGATATGGGAATCTGGAACGACAGCTGCACTTGACCGCTTATCAGGTCGGGCATGAGCGTCCCCGATCCTTTGTAGGGTACATGTTGCATCTTTGTCCCCTCCATGATGTTAAAGAGCGCACCTGCCAGATGCACCCCGGATCCTACGCCCGACGATCCGTAGTTGAGTTTTCCAGGCTCGGACTTGGCCAACGCGATGAACCCCTGCAAGTTATTGGCCGGCACCGAGGGATGGACCACCAGAACGTAGCGGGACTTGGCAATCGTCGCCACCGCATCAAAGTCCTTGACGGGATCGTAGGGGAGGTAGGGAAGCAGGCTGGGGCCGGTGACAAAGGTGAAGGATGCCAACAGGATCGTGTAACCATCGGGTGCTGCTTTGGCCACGGCTTCGGTTCCGATAATGGTGTTGCCGCCCGGGCGGTTGTCGACGATCACCGATTTGCCCCATCTTTCAGCCAGTTTCCCGGCGGCCATCCGTGCCATCGGGTCGGTGCTGCCGCCGGGAGGAAACGGAACGATAAAGCGGATCGGCTTGTCCGGATAAACCTGCTGCGCGCAAAGCGCTCCGGGAAAAACCGAGAGCGCTCCGATCGTCAGTATTCGTGCAAGAATAGAGCGAAATCTCATTATGTTTCCTTTCATCATGTTTCCTCCATCTAGCGTTTGTGCGCTGCCCGGGGAGGGCAAGCGCACGATGCAATAAACGATAGGAAAATCAATTCCGGCGTAACTCCGGTTCGCCGAGCCGAGGCGCAGGGAGCAGGTGTGAAGCATGTTCCGGACTGCGCATAATGGGCCTTATGTTCATGCTTGCTTCCTCCTCCACGGAAGATGACCGCGATCCTTATCTGCGATGCCCTTTGCCTCACTTCGCCATCGCTTCAAGCGCCCGCTCCACGGGCATCTGCTGGTGGAAAAATGCCGCGACGGGATCGAACGACGCCGCAGTCTGGCGGGCGGCCTGCGCGATGTACAGCAACTCGATTGCGCCGCCGGCCTTGCGGTAGTTCGCGGCGAAGCGCTCGGGTTCGTTGACAGGTATGGGTGACTCCGGATCGCGGTAGTCGTGCACCGGGTCAGGCCGGCCATTGACCCACAGCGCGGGCGGCATCGCCACCTTCTCTCCACGCTCCAGCATGAGCATCGGGTTGCCGTCGCTCATGTTCGCGTCGTTTTTCCAAAAGGAACCCTGGCGTTCCAGGATGTCGCCCACCCAGGCTTCGCCGGCCGCGCGTCCCCGAAGAGCATTACGGTAGCGCGACAGCGGGTTGATGACCGGCCACGACATCGCCACGCAGCGCACTGTCGCGTCAACGGACGGCGAGCCGGCGGGCAACGCAATGGCGGCGTAGCGTGGATCGTTCGGACGCATCGCGGCCAGCATGGCGAGATGACCGCCGCTCGACTGGCCCGAAAGGCCGATCAGGTCGGCGCGAGTCTGCAGTTGTGATGCGCGTGCCTTGAGCCAGCGGATCGCATAGTTGATATCCACCAGCGCAGTCGGATAGCCGAAGTTCCCATCCCGGAAGTCGAGCGCCGCGACCAGCAGTCCGGCTTTCGCCAGCACTTCGTCGCGCGCCCGGCATTCTTCGAGGCTGCCCTTGCCCCAGGCGCCGCCGTGCAGATCGACTACCGCCGGGAACGGGCCCGCCCCGCGCGGCTTGTACAGCCGCAGCTTCAGGGCCCGGTCCGCATGGCGCAGGTATTCGACGTCCTCCGTGGTGTAAGCGTGGGAATTCATGGTCATGGCACTCCTCCCTGGCTAGGTTGAGGGGAAATTCTAGTCCTTCTTCTTCAGGAGTGCCGCAAGCGCGCCAGTCTCCTCATGCTTGCCTTCAAGGCCGGCCGCGATTCGCGTGTAGAAAGCGGCGATGGCCCTAACGGAACTAATCGTGGAAAATATCATCAGTTGACTATGGCTCAGCAGATCGGAACACAGTCGTACGGTTTCCCGCAAACATGGCTGGGGCGCGTGGTCGGAAGCGTTCTGGCCGTGGCGCTATTGGTATCGGCGTTCTTCTTCCTGGTTTTCTTCCTGGTGGTTGCCGGCGTCCTGATACTGGGGGTTGCGTTGCGCCTGCTCTGGAGGGCGCGACAGATCAGAGCCCAGGCGTCGCAAGACGTGCTTGAAGGGGAATATTCTGTCGAGCCCCGGGAGAAAGCAGCGGAGATCACGGTTAAGCACTGAAGATTGCCTGACGACGCCTTTAGGCGCGCGCGGAAGCGAGCAGGAGATCCGCGCCTTTCTCGCCAATCGCAATCGCCGCGATATTGGTATTCGAAGCAGGAATCGTCGGGCATATCGAAGAATCGATTACGCGCAAGTTGGCGACCCCGCACACGCGCAGTTCCGGATCCACGACCGCGGATGAATCGATGCCCATCTTGCAGGTCCCGACCATGTGCCATGCGGTCTGGACGGTGTTGCGCATATAGTCGAGCAGGCCCGCATCGTCCAGCACTTCCGGCCCGGGCCGCGTTTCGCGCACGACAAACGGCTTGAGCGCGGGCATCTGCGCCACGCGCCGGGCAACACGCACGCCCTCGAGGAACGACTGCGCATCGCCTTCATGAGAAAAATAATGTGGATCCATCGCGGCCTGCTGCAACGGGTCCGGCGACTGGATATGCACGGTCCCGATGGAGCGCGGCTGCAACACCGCCACCCCGAACGAGAAGCCGGGAAACGGATCCAGTCCATAGCGGGCGTCGCGCGCATAGCGATCTTTACCTGACAGCGGCATCAGGCGCAGCACGAGATCGGGCTGTTTGGCGCCGGCATGGCTGCGGTAGTTCATCTGCGCGGTGGAAGAGCTGATCGTGAGTATGCCTTCGCGCTTGAAGATGAAGCGCAGGCCTTCTTTCATTTTCAGTAGCGGATTGCGCAGCACATCGTTGATGGTGATCGGCTGGGTGCACTCGAACGACAGGCGCAGGTAGGGATGGTCCCGCAGGTTTTCGCCCACGCCCGGCAGGTGATGGACGACCCCGATTCCGTGCCGGCGCAGAATCTCGCTGTTGCCGATACCCGAGAGCTCCAGCAATTGGGGCGACGCCAAAGGCCCGGCAGACAGCACGACCTCACGCCGAACGTGGACCTGGCGGGTCGCGCCGGCAACGCGTAATTCCACACCGGTTGCGTGCTTGCCATTCAGGAGAACCCGCGTAACGGTCGCGTTGGGAAGCACCGTCAGATTGGGCCGTTTTTGCGCCGGCCGCAGATATCCTACCGACGCACTGTTGCGCAAACCGTTGCGCGTCGAGTATTGCAGGTAGAAAGCGCCTTCATAGGAACCGTCGTTGTAATCCGCCAACCGCCGGTATCCGGCTTCTCCGCATGCCGCCAGAAACGCTTCCGCCAGCGCATCGAACTTGTCCAGGCGCGTGCAATGGATGGGGCCGCCCCGGCCGCGCACGGCGGGATCGCCTTCGGGAAAATCTTCGAGCCGTTTGAATATCGGCAGCAGGTCCGCGTAACCCCAGCCCTTGCACCCGAGCGCGTCGCGCCAGGAATCGTATTCCGCGGGATCGCCGCGAACGAACAGGTTGCCGTTGATGGAACTGCAGCCCCCGATGACCTTGCCGCGCGGCCACTTTCGCCTTTGACCGTCGAGATGCATTTGCGGCTCGGTCAGGTAGGGCCAGGTCCAACGCTCATCGTTCAGGACTTTTGCCACCAGGGCCGGGATATGCAGCTTGTAATTAGTGTCACGCCCGCCGGCCTCGAGCAGCAGGACGTTGTGACGGCCATCGGCGGTAAGTCGATTCGCTACCGCACACCCTGCGGAACCCGCACCGACTACGACATAATCGTACAACACTACTCCGCGCGTGCGCCGGACTGCTTGATGACGCGCGCCCATTTGACGATTTCGCTGCGGATATAAGCCGCGAATTGCTCGGGAGTGCCGCCGAGCACGTCGATGCCCTGGGTGGCGAATTGCTGGCGCACTTCAGGTTGCGCGAGCACCTTGACGGTGTCGGAATTGAGTTTGCCGATGATGTCGCGCGGGGTTGCGGCGGGGACCACGAATCCGAACCATGTCACCGTCTCATAACCCGGCAGCCCTGATTCGGCAATGGTTGGCAGTTCCGGCAGCGTTGGCAGCCGCGCTGCGGTGGTGACGGCAAGCGCACGCAAGCGGCCGCTTTTGACCAGCGCCAGAACGGAGGAAGCCGGCGAGAACATCAAGGCGACCTGGCCGCCGGTCAGATCGGTGACTGCCGGTGGGCTGCCTTTGTACGGTATGTGCGCGAGGCTGATTCCGGACATGCTCCTGAACATTTCGGCGGAGAGATGCGGCGCGGTGCCGATGCCGGCCGAGGCGTAGTTGAGCTGCCCTGGCCGTGCCTTGGCCAGCTTGATCAACTCCGCGACCGAACGTGCCGGCACGGACGGATGCACGACCAGGATATTGGGGGCAGAAGTCGTGAGCGCAACTGGCGCGAAATCGCGCGCAAAATCGAATGGCAACTTGGCGTAGAGCGTCGCATTGATCGTGTTGGCGACAGTGCCGATGAATACCGTGTAACCATCAGGCGCCGCCTTGGCGGCCAGTTCGGCGGCGATATTGCTGCCGGCGCCCAGCCGGTTATCGACGAGGACTTGCTGGCCGTAGGCCTCGCCCAGCTTCTGGCCGATCACGCGCGCGGTGATATCGGCGCCCGAGCCGGGCGGAAAGCCGGCGATGATGCGCACGGGTTTTGCAGGATAGCCGGGCGCCTGCGCCAGCGCGCCGCCGGCATAGATGAGCGCCAGGCCCGCAACGAGGTGGTGAATAGCAAGGGTAGTGCGCTTCATTGTCATTTGATTTCCCATATTCAATCCAGCCAGCGCGACGCCGCTTCCTCCGCCAGCGCGAACGCCTGCGTGCCGGCGCCGACCACGCCGGAGTAGCGCGAGAAGAACAGATAGCCGTCGACCGGTGCGAGCATTTCCTCGAGCACGTCGTAGCTGTAGAGATCGACCACTTCGCCGAGCTTGGCGCCCCTGGCAATGCGCTTGCCGAGATCATCGGCGTGCTCGTAGTGAGACACCAGGTAGCCGCTGTTCTTCGGTCTGATTTCGTGGCGAGCTTTCTGGTTGAAATCGAGTTGGCGCGGCGGTTTTGCGCTGCCGTCGATCATGCCGAGATGCGCCATGATGCCTTTGAGTCCGGCGATCGCCTGCTGCGTATACAGCGCGGTGTTTTCCGGTCCGAGATAGGAGCCGCCCATTTCGGGATTCGCGGCAGGAATATTGCGCTGCAGATTGACGTAGTGCGATGCGGTTCCGGTGAGGTCGTTTTCGTGCACGAACGGCATGCCGAACGCGCGCGCTAGATCGCGGCTTTGTTGTTTGACTTCAGCCGACGCCTTGGCGTTGTAATCGACGCGCGCCTGCAGCCGGCCGCCGCTGCCGCCGGAATGAAAGTCGATGAACGCGTCCGCATGATCGAGCACGCTGGCGGTGATGGTTGCGGCAATCATTTGCGTGGTATTGCCGCGCGCGTTGCCGGGAAATACTTCATGCAGGTCGGTGCGGCCGTGCTGCTCGGGCGTCAGGCGCCCGAACCCGGCAGTTGCGAGCGGATTGGCGACCGCGATGATCGCGAGCCGTCCCTTGAGCTTCGCCGTGTCGAGTTCGCCGAGCAGCGTGCGGATCGCGGTGGTCGGCAGGAATTCGTCGCCGTGCACATTGGTGATGATGCCGAGCGTCGGGCCGGCGCTGCGTCCGGTCACGACGTGCAGCGGCAGCGTGAGCTGCGCGCCGTTGAGCATCGTGGTCACGGGCAGGCGCGTGAACCAGCGGCCTTCCTTCTGATTGTCCCAAAGCGGGGAAGCCATCCGGCGCGTCAATTCGGAAAACGGAACACCAGCGCGGGTTCTTCCATGCGCTCGCGCGGTTTGCGCACGCGGTCCGCCATCGCCAGCGCGAATGGCGCGGTCTCGAGCAGAATCGCGGTCTGGTAGTCGTTGAGCTCGAGTCCGGCGCGGCTCGCGGTGCGCAATACGAAGTCGCGTTGCACGGCGCCGAGATCGGCAGCGACCGGCTCGTTGCCCTTCGCCGTGACCACCGGTTGCGGGGCGCCCGCGATGAGCTGCGGCCGGCGCGCGTGCCAGTCGGTCGCCTGCTGATATGCGTGACCGGCGCGCAGCACGGTCGCTTCGTCGAACGGCCGGCCGATCAGCTGCATGCCGAGCGGCAGGCCGCTACTGAAGCCGTTGGGCAGTTCCAGCGACGGGCCGCCGAACACGTTTGACGAGGTGAACACGTTTGTTTTCTGCCAGAAGTTGGCGGTGCGGTGCGCATCCAGCCGCGGCGCGGGGCCGAAGCCGGCGGTGAGCAGCACGTCGTATTTCTGATACAGCGGCCGGATTGCCGCGATGATGCGGCGATGCTCGCGCGAGGCCTGCACGTAATCCGACGCCTGGAACAAACACGCCGGCAGGATGCGGCCGAGGAAGTCGCGGCCGAAATCGCCGGGGCGCGACTTGAGATTATCGTAGTGAATCGAATAGATTTCCGCCTCGCCGATGAGGACCTTGGTGTCGAACGAGTCCTGCATCGGGCGCGTGGCGCAGTCCTCGACGCGCGCGCCGAGCTTCTTGAATACGTCAATCGCGGCATCCATGGCGCGCGCCAGATCGGGATGCGCGGGCATGTCCTTTTCCCAGTAGTGCCGCAGCGCGCCGATGCGCAGGCCCTTGATGTCACCGGTCAGCGCGGCGCGGTAGTCCGGGATCTCGCAAGTGACGCTGCCGGCATCCTGCGCGTCGTAGCCCGTGATCGCCTGCAGCAGAATCGCGCAGTCTTCCACCGTGCGCGTCATCGGTCCGCAATGATCGAACGTGAACGAATTCGGGATCACGCCCGCGCGGCTCACCAGACCCGAGGTCGGCATCAGGCCGACGATGCCGCAATACGATGCCGGCCCACGAATCGAGCCGCCGGTGTCGGAGCCGAGCGAGGCGGGGATTAGTCCCGCCGCGAGCGCGGCGCCCGAGCCGCTCGACGAGCCACCGGTGAAATGCTCGAGGTGCCACGGATTGCGGGCCGGCGGCCACGGCAGGTCGAACGACGGTCCGCCATGCGCAAACTCGTGCGTTTGCAGCTTGCCGAGCAGCACCGCGCCGGCGTCGTACAGCCTGCGCGTGGCGGTGGCGTCGAAAGTCGGGACATTGTCAATGCAGACTTTCGATCCGCCCGAAGTCAGGATGCCCTGGGTGTTGTAGATGTCCTTGAGCGCGAACGGTATGCCGTGCAGCGGACCGCGGTAGCGCCCCGCCATGATATCGGCCTCGGCCCGGCGCGCCTGCTGGCGCGCGAGTTCGGCGGTAACGGTGATGAACGCATTGAGCTGCGAGTCCAACGATCCGATGCGATTCAACAGCGCATCGGCATATTCGAGCGGCGAGAGCTTGCGCGACTTGATCAGTTGCGCTGCCGCGGCGATCGTCAGGTGGTGCAGTTCATTCATCACGGTGCGTGCCTCCGGGTTATTTCGAACCGAATGCCTTCTGATAGAGGCTCAGATCACGAGAACCCATTTTACCCGGTGCCGACAGGCGTGTCCGCTGCACGGCGTTGCATTATGAAACTGCGTTGCGTAGTATCCGACTGACCCCCCCGAAGATCCCGATTTCCTGCCTGAGGTTGTAATCATGCGTTTCCCGGTACCTGCCAAAGACGACTACACTGCGGCCCAGCGCCGTGTCGCCGAGAGTATCGCGGCCGGGCCGCGAGGCGAATTGCGCGGGCCGTTTCTGGCCCTGATCCACAGCCCGGAACTGGCCGAGCGCGTGCAGAAGCTCGGGGAGTATCTGCGCTTCGCAACCAAATTTCCGGCGAGCCTCACGGAGATGGGAGTGCTGCTGGTTGCGCGCAAATACAAGTCCGCGAATGTCTGGCACTCGCATCGTGCGCTGGCGCTGAAGGCCGGGCTTGATCCGAAGATCGTCGCGGCGATCGCGGCGCGGCGCCGCCCCGCCAGGATGCCGGACGAAGCGAGCCGCGTTTATGATTTTTGCCGCGACCTCCTCCGGCACGACGATGTCAGCGACGAACACTTCGACAAAGTCGTCGCAGTCTGGGGTCAGGGCGGCGCTGCCGACCTGATTGCTCTCGTCGGCTACTACATCATGCTGAGCCAGGTCTACAACGTTTCGCATTTCGCTTTGCCGGAGGGAGGCGTCCCCTTCCAGCCGTGAGCACCGTCACGCAGGCGGCCGCGGCATCGCAGTCGCAACACAACTCTTCAGGAAGAATGGAGCGGAAATATGGGCTTGCAAGTCAGACGTGTCGTAACCGGCCATGACGACAGCGGACGCGCGGTCGTCGTCATCGACGAAGTGGCAAAAAATATCGTTCGCAAACGCCCGGGCTACGAAAGCGCCGTGATCTGGAGCACGGAGTCGTTCCCGGCGGACAACACCGACCCGACCGACGGTGCGACCCGCAATGTTGCGACCTCGGTGCCGAACGGCACGGTGTTTCGCGTCGTGTGCTATGAGCCCGGCGTTACCCCGCGCGTGCACCGCACCGATTCGCTCGACTACGCCATCATCATTTCCGGCGAAATCGACATGGAGCTGGAGCCGGGCGCCGAGGTGCACCTGAAGGCGGGCGACGTGGTGGTTCAGCGTGGCACCGTCCACAACTGGATACATCGCGGCAGCGTGCCGTGTGTCATTGCATACGTGCTCACCAGCGCGACACCTCTCTCGGTGGCCGGAAAAACGCTCAGCTCTTTTGGGTAATCCAGAGGCTACGCATATGAACCAGGATTTGCGCGGCAAGGCGGCGTTGATCACCGGCGGCAGCCGGGGAATCGGGCGGGGCATCGCGCTGGAGCTCGCCGCCGCGGGCTGCCGCGTGATGCTGGCCGCTCGCGATCAGGCCGCGCTCAATGCGGTGGCCGCCGAGATCCGCGCACGCGGCGGCGAGGCGCATGTCCATGGCGCCGACCTTTGCGGGGAGGGTGCCGCCGACGCGCTGGCCAAAGCGGTGGCGGGTGAGCTGGGCCGCCTCGATATCCTCGTCAACAATGCCGGCGCGGTGAAGCGGGGCAGTTTCTTCAAGCTCACCGAGCGCGACTGGCACGACGGCTTCGGGTTGAAGTTCTTTGCCCATGTCTGGCTGTCGCGCGCGCTCTGGCCGCTGCTCAAGCAAAGCGGCGGCTCGCTCGTGTTCATCTCCGGTATCGGCGCGCGCGCGCCGGTCGCCGACTACATGATCGGCGCTTCCGTGATCGGCGCGAGCATTGCCTTCATGAAGGCGCTCGCCGAAATCGGCAAGCGCGACGGGGTCCAGGTATTAGCCATCAACCCGGGCTCGGTCGACACCGATCGCTTCCGTCACCGCCTCGCGCTCATCATGAAAAGCACCGGGCTCAACGAGGCTGATGCGATCGAGCATCACCGCCGCGAGCTCGACATCACGCGCTTTGGAACACCGCAGGATATTGGCGCGCTTGTCGCCTTCGCGGTCGCGCGCGGCCGCTGGCTGCACGGCACCGGCATCGATATCGATGGCGGCCAGGTCGATCCGCTGCGCATGTCGAAATACGACCCCTAATCCGCGGTCAGTCCCAGCCGTTTCACGAGCCGGGTCCAGCGCGTGAGCTCAGACTGCACGGCCGCTGCCGCCTCTTCCGGACTACTTCCCACCGCGCGCGAACCTTCCGCCGCAAGGCGCTCTTTCACTTCGGGCGATTGCACGGCCCTGGCCGTTTCCTGATGGAGTCTGGCGATAATTTCGCGCGGCAGGCCGGCAGGGACGAGCAGCATGTGCCGCCCTATGATGTCAACTTCGGGAGCGCCGGTTTCCGCCAGCGTCGGCAACTCCGGGGCAAACTCCGAACGTTGTGCGCTGGTGACACCGAGCGCGCGTACCCGCCCCGATTTTGAGAACGTCAATCCTGCAATCATGTTAACCATCATCACCTGCACATGGCCCGCGATAAGATCGTTCATCGCCAGCCCCGCGCCCTTGTAGGGGATATACACGATGTTCATTCCCGTCTGTTCCTTCAGGTGCTCCATCCCGAGCTGATAACCGGGACCGCCCGAGGCATAGTTGAGATCTCCGGGCCGGGATTTGGCCAGCACGATCAGCTGTTGCAGGGAGCGCACGGGAAGCGACGGATGAACGACCAGCATATTCGGCGCCGCCGACAGGATCGACATCGGCATAAGGTCTTTGAGCGTATCGTAAGGAAGCTTGGGAGACATGGCGGCATTGATCGTGAGCACGCCCACGCCGATCAGGACCAGGGTGTAGCCGTCGGGTGGGGATTTTGCAGCGTAGGCGGTACCGATCACGCCGCTTGCGCCCGCCCTATTGTCGACGAATACCGTTTGCTTCAGCGATCCCGTGAGCTTGTTCGCGAGCGTGCGTGCGATGATGTCAGTCGGTCCGCCGGGTCCAAAGGGCACGACCAGCCGTATCGGTTTTTCGGGATAAGCCTGCGCCAACACCGGCGCTGCGGCGGCGCTCGCCACTAACGATAGAGAAATATATGCAACTCGCGAGTATGTATTCAAGGTTCCCTCTTGAGAATCAGCGGACGCGGTTAAGGATTTCCTTGAGCCGCAGCGGCGTGACGGGCAGTTGTGTCACCGCGCCCGGCAGCCCCATTGCATCGTCGATCGCGGATGCGATGACGGCTCCCACCGGACTGATGCCGCTCTCGCCCCCGCCCTTGATGCCCAGCGGATTGAGCGGGCTGGGCGCATCCTCGGTGAGCAGGAGTTCGACGTCAGGCATATCGCCGGCGGAGGGCATCAGATAATCGGCAAACGTCGTGCAAAGCGGTGAGCCGTCCTGATCGTAGAGGAACTCTTCCAGCAGCGCGCCGCCCAGTCCCTGCGCGACGCCGCCCACCATCTGGCCTTCCACCAGCATCGGATTGATGGCGCGGCCGACATCGTAGGCCGCCAGATAGCGCTCGACTTTCACCCCGCCGGTCTCGCGGTCCACTTTGACCACCGCGATGTGCACGCCATAGGGATAGTTCATGTGCTCGCCGTGGAACCAGCCTTCCGCGGTCAGGCCCGGCTCGCGTCCTTTGGCAATCGCGGTCGCCGGCGTCAGCGCGCTGGCCACCTGTGCGAGCGTGACGGACGGGCCGTCCGGTTGACCTTTGCGCATGATTTTGCCGTCGACGATGTCGAGCATGTCGGCAGTCGCTTCCAGCATGTCCGACGCAGCGATTTCGAGCGCCCTGGCGCGCACCTTGAGAGCGGCGATGTGGGTTGCCGAACCGGTCATGACCGCCGTGCGCGCGGCATGCGAGCCAAAGCCGAACTCGATGCGGTCGGTGCGGCCGTAGACCACGCGCACTTTCCGGTAATCGACACCGAGCGCATCCGCGGTGATCTGCGCGATGATCGTCTCCACACCCTGTCCAACGGAGGACGCGCCCGTGACGACCTCGATGCCTCCTGCCACGTCCACCGTGATCCGCACACCGTCGACGCTGCCATGGCCGCTTTTCTCCACGAACATTGCGACCCCGGCGCCGACCGCTTCACCGGCCGCGCGGCGGCGTTGCAATTGGGCTTGCAGCTGACCCCAACCCATCCGCGCCAGCGCCTGATCGAGCAGACCCGCGTAGTCGCCGGAGTCGTACACCACCTGCGAGGCGGCCACTTCGAACGGTCGCGAATAAGGCATGTCAGCCTTCGCGATCAGGTTGCGGCGGCGCGCTTCGACGCGGTCGATCCCGACCTTCGCCGCGATTGCATCGAGCAGCCTTTCGCAGACGAACGTGCATTCGTACCGGCCGGGCGAGCGATAAGTCGCCGCCGGCGTCTTGTTGGTGAGACGGTAATGCCCGATGACGCGGCAGGCCGGCACAATGTAGGGACCCGGCAGCATCGCCGCCGTGCCGTCCGCGACCCGCGCGCCATGGGTGCGGACATAGGCGCCCTGGTCGTGGAAAAATTCGTCGTCGATTGCGAGTATGCGGCCCTCGGCGTCGATCGCAGCGCGGATGCGGTGGCGTTGCTGGCGCGAATGATTGCAGGCCATCAGATTTTCGCGGCGGTCTTCGATCCATTTCACCGGCCGCCCGAAGCGCAGCGCCGCCGCGCACACCAGCACGTCCTCGGGATAGATTTCGCCGCGCACGCCGAAACTGCCGCCGACATGGCCCTCGTAGAGATGGATCGACGCCGGGACGCGGCCGAGCATGCGGGCAAGCAGATCGCGGTTCCAGTGCGGCCGCTTGGCCGCGCCATGCAGCTCGAGCATGTCGCGGCCCAAGTCGTAACGTGCGATGGCGCCGCGCGTTTCCATCGGCACGCCCGAATGCCGGCCAATGGTCAGATCGAGTTCGACCACCGCGTGAGCGGCACGAAATGCCGCGTCGAGGTCGCCGAATACCTTGCGGATCACGGTCGCCTCGGTGCTGCGGCCGGCCTCGAATTCCCCCGGTTCAATGTCCGCCGCCAGTATCGGGGGCAATTCTTCGATCCCGACGCTGATGAGGTCAGCCGCGTCTTCGGCCAGGTAGGGGTCTTCCGCAAACACCACTGCTATTGGTTCACCGACATAGCGTACCCGCCCTGTGGCCAGCACGCGCTGGCGATAGGGCTCGAGTCCCTTGATATGAGTGGCGCGGAATTCGATCGGCGGAATGGCGGTGACGTCTGCGCCGGTCCATACCGCGACGCAACCCGGCGCCGCCAACGCCGCGCTGGCGTCGATGGAGATGATCTTGCCGTGCGCATGGTTCGAGCGCACCACGCGCATGTGCAACTGATGCGGAAAAGAAATGCCCGCCGCAAAGCGGCCGCGCCCGGTCACGAGCGGCAAATCTTCCAGCCGCGTCACCGAGCGGCCGACAAATTTGCCCTTGGCGGGCGGCTCAAAAATGGGTGCGTTCATCTTTCGAGCCGAAAGCCTTCTGATAGAGGCTGAGATCGACGTACTTCATCGAATCGGTCAGTGTCATGATTATCCTCGCCCCTTGAATGTGCGGAGCGCCATTCTACCCGGCGCTGCCGCATATCATAACCGGGCGCTGCAGCGTTCGCTGCTTCAATTGCGGCCGGCTACGCATATCCATTACCATGGCCGGACCATGGGCGCGAAGACGATGAAAAAAATTGAACGCGTCCGCGCCGCGCTGGCCGGCGTGGGACTCGATCGTCCTCCATACGGGTTCTGGACGCACATGCCGGGCATCGACCTCGACCCTGAGCGTCTCGCGGCGGCGACGGCAGCGTTCGCCGCGCGCTACGATCTCGACTTCGTGAAATCCATGTCCAATGGCCTGTACTGCATCGAGGACTGGGGGGCAAAGTGCGATTTCAGCGAGATCGAACGCGGCGGCGTGGCACGCGTCGTGGTCCCCGCCGTCGGCGTTGCGGGCGATTGGACGCAACTCGCGGATGTGGACATCGAGGTGGGCGCGTTCGGCCGCGAATTGCGGCATTTCACGCGGCTGGTTCAACTCGCCGGGCCGGATGTGCCGGTGCTGGCCACGGTATTTTCGCCGTTGACAATTGCGTCCAAGCTCTCCAATGGGTTGCACCGCGATCACCTCGCCAGCGCTCCGCAAAGCATGAGGCGCGGTCTGGACATCATCACGCGGGTGACCTGCCGGTTTGCGCAGGCTGCGATCGCCCGCGGTTGCGCCGGAATATTTTTCGCAATCCAGGAGGCGAGTTACGGCGTCCTCGACGAGGGATCGTACCGGGAATTCGGCGAGCCTTACGACCGGCAGGTACTCGCAGCCGCTCGCCGGGCCGGCGGCTGGTTCAATGTCGTGCATATGCACGGCGAGGATGTGATGTTTGACCTGCTGCGCGATTACGACGCCGACGCCCTGAACTGGCACATCGGCGAGACGCCGCCGCCGATCCGCGACTACCGCGCGGCATCCGGCACGCGCGCGATCGTCGGCGGGCTGCAGCGCGGACATATCACGCGCCGCGACTTTGCGGCGATACGCGGTGATGTCGAGCGTGCGATGGAGGAGAGCGGCGGGCGCGGCATACTGCTGGCGCCTGCGTGCGTGATCCGCCATCCGGTCGATGACGCCACGCTGCGGCAAACCGCGGAATTGATCCAGGGCCTCGCGCGTGCGGCCTGATCACCGGCCGCGCGCCGCTGCCCGCCACAGGTTAAAATCGGTCGGTCACAAAGTGGATTCAGGCTGGTGATCGCGTAACGTTCAGGGAGAGACTCGATGTCCGTCCAATTTTTCATTTGCCGTGCCCGCTTCGCAGTGACAATGTTGTGCGCGGCATTCTGCGCCGCGGCGCCGGGCGTGGTTTGCGCGCAAGCGTATCCTGCCAAGCCGATACGCTTTGTAGTGCCGTTCACGCCTGGCGGTTCCCAGGACATCATCGCGCGCCTGGTCGGGCAGAAGCTGTCGGAGCGCGTGGGGCAGCAAGTCGTCATCGACAACCGCGGCGGGGCCGCCGGGCTGATCGCCGCCGAGATCGCCGCCCACGCGCCGCCCGACGGCCATACCATATTCATGGCGACCGCCGGCCCGGTGACGATCGCGCCGAGCCTGCACAGGAAACTGAGTTACGTACCGGCGAAGGATTTCGCCGCGGTGATCCATATGGTCGACACGCCGATGGCGCTGGTGGCATCCAACGGGCTGGCGGCAAAGTCGGTGGCGGAACTGGTGACGCTCGCCAGGTCGAAATCCGGCGGACTCAACTATGCGTCGGTCGGCAATGGCAGCATTTCCCACCTGACGATGGAACTCTTTAAACAGCAGGCGGGCGTCGATCTGGTGCATGTGCCTTACAAGGGCGCCGCGCCGGCTTTCATCGACCTGATCGCCGGACAGGTGCCGTTGATGTTCATTACCACCGCTTCGGCGCAGCCCCATCTTGCCGCCGGTAAAGTGCGCTTGCTGGCGGTTGCGGCGCGCCAGCGCTCGGCGACCCTGCCGAACGTGCCCACGCTGACGCAGGCGGGCATCAAGGGACTGGAAGTGCCGGTGTGGGCGGGCATACTGACGGCGGCGCGGACGCCAACCCCGGCGATCAACCGCCTCTATAAGGAGGTGCACGAGGTGCTGCAATTGTCCGACGTCCGTGCGCGCCTCGACCAACTGGGCGCGGAAATCGTCGGTGCCGGGCCGCAACCGTTCGACGCGCTGCTCAAAACCGATCTGGCGCGCTGGGCGAAAGTGATCAAGACGGCCGGCATCAAACTCGATTGACACGCACCGGCGCCGATAAACGCCATTGGCGGCGCTCCGTAAGTGTCGGCAGCAACCGTGTCTATTTGGCTAGACGTATGCGTTCGGCAGCGATCAATTTTTCCGCCCGCTGCTTGATATAGAGTACCCTGGTTCGCTTTTCATCCCCATCGCATTCCGCGTATAGCCGGGTCCACAGCCCCTTGGTCATGCTGCCGGTTTCCAGCTCTTTGGCGATCTTGGCGTAGATACGATCTACCACTTCGTCTTCGATAACCACCGGTGGCGGAATTGTGCTGGGGATTTCAGGAGCAGCCGTTTTCGGGACATAGACCGGCACGGCTTTGATGTCCGGCGGAGTTGCGACCGGTATTGGCGCGTCGAGAGGCGGGGGCGCAGGGTCCGCGATTATGGGGGCAACCTTCGCTGCGGTTTGAGCGGCATTTGCCGGTTTCGCCGCCGCTTCCGGAGCTCTGCCTGGATTCGCCGGCGGCGACGGGTTGTTGCCGGACCGCGCGGTATTTGCGACATCTCCCGCCGTCGCGGGAGGCTTGCCGGCGGATGCGGGCTGCGCACGAACCTGGCGCCAGAACATGACCTGTTTCGCGCCGGCGAATACTCGGCTACGAATGTTTCCCGCTGGTCGCGCCGGGGACGGGCTTGCAACTATTTCGGCAGGAGCATCCCCCACTTGCAGTTCCGGGGCCGGGTCTACAGCGGCCGCAAGGGCGGCGCCGGCCGGCGCCGGCTTCGTGGCAAAAATATCCGCTGCCGTAGGGGATTGCTCAAAATAGGTGCGCATCCACCAGAACATGCCCGCCGAAATCGCCAGACCGAGGCGCTCGGTATTCATAAACTGCGCCACATCGTCATTGCGGGGGTCAAAAATGATCCAAATAACGCCGCCGATCCCACCCACGATGATGAGCCAGAAAAGTAATTTCAGGGTAATGACCAGAACCGGCTTGTGACGCCTGTAAGTCTGCCACGCAACCAATCCCCACAGCACCATGCCGACTTTCGAGTCGAAAAACAACTGCAGCAGGATCATTGCGCTGGCGAAGCTGAACATCGCAAGATAACTGCCGTACATTTCCGCTTTGGCTTCGCTCATTCGGCTTCGCTCATTTTGTTTTTCACCCCTGGTGTCCGGGTACCGCATGCGACCGTCAAAATACTGCGTATGATCTGACAATTATCGCCATCCCACAAGTCCCGGCGTATGGCGATTCAGCAGCCAACCGGCAATGCACCCGGCATCAGGATTCCGCGAACCACCGCTGTATTCCCGCAGCAGCGCCGATTTCCATCATTCCGGTTTCAGTCCCGCCATCGCATTGACAGTGCGCGGGAGCGGCTTGTATAGTCAATCGGTTTTTTCATTCGCGGAATCCAGAGAGGACCAACATGCCCAGACTCACGCTCAAGCAGGCCAACACCATCATCGAACAGGCGCTCGTGAAAGCGCGCGAAATGAAAATCAAGGCGCTCGCGGTGGTGGTGCTCGATGACAGCGGCAATGTCGTGGCGGCGCAGCGCGAAGACAAGGCGAGCATGTTCCGCTTCGACATCGCGCTTGGCAAGGCGTGGGGCGCGGTCGCGATGAGCTGCTCGAGCCGCGCGCTCGCCAAGCGCGCCAAAGACAATACGAATTTCTTCCTTTCGCTGGCCTCGACTGCGAAGGGAAAATTCCTGCCGCAGACCGGCGCCGCGCTGATCAAGGACGCGCAGGGGCACATTCTGGGCGCAGCCGGCGCCAGCGGCGCCACGGGTGAAGAGGACGAAACCTGCTGCGTTTACGGCATCGAAAAGGCGGGCCTTACGGCCGATGTTTCGGCGTGAAGGAGTGAAACGTTGTTACTTTGCTAGGCCAAGCTCCGTGAGGACACCTTTCGTCAGTTCGTTTTCGCGTTCCAGATACTTGCGGGTTTCCGCGCTCAGCAGGTACTCCGGGTTCCAGAACTGCTTCTCGGTGTCCTTTTTCCACTCATCGCTTTGCGCCAGCTTGGTGAATGTCGCGTCCCAGTAGGCAATCTCGGCGGGTTTCAGTCCCCTGGGCCCCATGAACCCGCGCCAGGTGAAGAAGACGGCATCGATGCCTTGTTCCTTGAACGTGGCCAGTTCCGCCAGCGCTCCCGTTTGCCGCTGTGCCGCCGAGATGCCGAGCACCCGGGCGCGTCCTTCCTGCTGCAGTGGAACGAAGCTGCGGGGCGAGGCCACGTAAACGTCAATATGGCCGCCGAGCATGGCGGTCAGCGCAGGGCCGCCGCCGGGGAAGATCACCGTTTTCACCTGCCTGGGGTCAACACCGATGGATTTCAGGTACATCGCGAGCACGATGTGATTGTGATTGCCGCGGGCGGTGGCGAACCCGAAACTCAGCGCCGCCGGATCCTGCTTCATCCGTGCCGTCACCTCCTGCATCGATTTGAATGGAGATTCCGCCCTGACGCCGATCACGACGAACTCGCGCGCCATGATATTGAGCGGCGTGAAATCGGTGTAGGTCAGCTGGGTGGTTCCCATGATGCGATTGCCGATCAGCGCCGGCGAGTAGGTGGCGATGTAGTGGGCGTCGCCCGCGTGCTGGTTCAGATAGGCCCAGCCGATGGTATTGGCGGCGCCCGGTTTGTTGACGACCGTCGAGTTGGGAACCAGCCCGGTGTTCTGGAAGATGGCCTGGATCAGGCGCGCCATCACGTCGGGCGAGCCGCCCGGCGCTGAACCCACTACGAGTTCCACGGTCTTGCTGGGCTTCCAATCCTGCGCCGCGGACATCAAAGCGGACATTCCGACCGCGATGCTTACACCCCATATCGCGAGCCGGCTGATGATTTTTCTTGCGCGCATGCATTCCTCCGTGGATTGTTGTTGACATTGAATGATCGGTTAGCGCCATGGTATGCCCGATCGAATCTTGTGTCACGCCCGCAGTGGCGTTTGATTGTGTCAGGGGCTCTTGATATGCTCGTCGCCTGCGGCTCCGCGCGATGCATAACCAATTGGTGGTACTCAGTGAAAGGAATCGAGATGGGAACTGATAACGTAACGGGAAGTTGCTTGTGCGGGTCGGTCAAATTCGAAGTCAAACCGCCCTTTGCGGATTTTCGGTATTGCCATTGCGGGCGGTGCCGGAAGGCGAGCGGCAGTGCGCACGCTGCGAACGCCTTCGTCCCGCAAGGTCAGTTTGCCTGGTCAGCGGGCGAAGCGCTGATTCGCCGGTTCGATTTGCCGGGCGCCAAGCGGTTTGCCGTCTGGTTTTGCAGCCAGTGCGGCTCGCGCGTGCCTCACAAGATCCCCGACCGGGACGTTGTCCTGGTACCCGCGGGGCTGTTGGAGAATGACCCGGGCCTGCGTCCGAAGAACAGCATCTTCTGGGGTTCCAAGGCGCCGTGGTATGTCGAGCCGCAGGAAATCCCGAAGTTCAACGAGTATTCATAGCAATCAGGCCGCGACTGCTGCCGCGCGTTTCAATCCCGGCATCGTAAAGCCGATCTGCTTGAGTTCCGCCGCGAGCGATTGCGCCTGCGCGGCGGTAAGTTCGACCAGCGGCGGGCGCACTTTCGCCCACGCCGGATCGTCGGCGTAAATCGCGATTCCCTGCTTGAGCGCGCCGATCATCAAGTACTTCTTGCCGAACGCATCGCGCGTTACGTTGAGCGCCGCCTGCTGCGCATCGGCATCGGCATTCTGCCATTCCGTGTAGAGCTTGTGGATCGCGGCCGGGTTGACGTTGGCGGTCGCGGAAATGGTGCCGACGCCGCCGTTCCTCATGTTCGCGAGCAGGAAGCCCTCGGAGCCGACGAAGACGTCGAACCCTGATTTCGCGAACGCATCGAGGAAGGTTTTCGTGTTGTTCCAGTCGCCTGAACTGTCTTTCATGCCGGCGATCGCATTCGGATAAGCCTTGAGCAGGCGCTCGACCAGCCCGGTCGTGATGCCGACGACCGCGACTGGCGGGATGTGATAGAGATAAATTCTGAGCCGTGAATCGCCGACGCGCTGCACGACTTCGCTGAAGTGGCGGTAAAGTCCTTCTTCGCTCACACCCTTGTAGTAGAACGGCGGCAGCATTAGCACGCCGGCGCAGCCATGCTTGACTGCGTGCGAGGTGAGTTTGACCGTTTCGGTGATCGACGAGCAGCCGGTTCCCGGCATCATGCGCGAGGTGTCGAGTCCGGCCGCGGCCAATCCGTCGAGCAGCGACATGCGTTCATCAGTGGCCAGCGAATTCGCCTCGCTGTTGGTGCCGAACACCGCGAGGCCGCAGTTCTGCGACAGCAGCCAGCGGCAATGCGCGGTGAAGCGCTGAGGATCGGGACTGAGGTCGGCTTTAAATGGCGTGACGACGGGCGACAGCACGCCGCGGATGCGCTGGGTCATGGTTTTCTCCGGAGACGATGGGTGCGATACGGGACAGGGGAAATGATACACCAGCCGACACTCAGCGTTCGGGGTGATTTCATCTCCAATCCTCGACCTGTAATCCGCTCACCCGCTTGAACTCATCTACGTTCGAAGTAACCACCACCAAACCCCGTGCCAGCGCCGTTCCGGCGATCAGCACGTCGTAAGCTCCGATAGGTTGTCCTTTTGTCTTGAGCGCGGCACGGATGGCGGCAGCGGCTTGGGCGTCGGCGACGTCGAACGGCAGCGTCGCGATAGTCGAAAGGAAGGCGTGAAGCACCGGGGCGATCTTCCTTGCCCGTTCGGCGTTGATCGCGAGACCGTAATCGACCTCCATGCGTGTCAGTGCCGATACGGCTATCAGGGTCGGTGAGGTGGCCTTGACGCGCGTCAGCACATTTTGGTGGCCTTTGACAAAATCAGAAACCGTGCAAGTGTCGAGCAAATATTTCATGCCAGCGGATCGGGAATTGGTGGCTTGAGCCTGCCTCTGCTCGCTTCAAACCGCGGCATGCCGGCCATACCCTTGAAGGCAAGCACCTCATCAGGCCACTGGGGTTTGCCATGCCGGTTCAGCCAATCGCTCACAGCCTGGCGGACCAGTGCATTCCGGTTTTCACCAGTCCGCTTCGCCGCTTGGTTGAGCTGCCGGCCGGTTTTATCGTCGAGGTAGATGTTGAAGTTCATGGTTGTCGGCTCCGTATAACTGTTCGGTATGTTATACGAGACGGGAGCGAATTGGAAGGCGTCAAGCCCGAAGTTTTACTGCAAAGCATGTAGAAGGGTGCGCCGGCGCTCCGGCGAGTACATCGGTGTTGGTGCGACCCGCCTTGTGGAGTGCACCCTTGCTGCGGCCGTTGACGTATACGGGCATAATGGGCGTCTGACATGGGAGAGGGAATGAACAATCGGCGTAGATTGATCGTTGCGCTGGGCGCGGGCGCGCTCGCCGCGCCGTTCACCTCCTTTGCTCAACAGCAAGGCAAAGTCTGGCGCATCGGGTTCCTGATTACCGAGACCGCTTCCAGATTCCGGACCCGGGTAGACGCGGTGCGCGCAGGTCTGCGCGACTTCGGCTACGAGGAAGGCAAGAATATCGTCATCGAGTTCCGCTGGGCCGAGGGAAATCGCGATCGCCTCCCCGAGCTTGCAGCCGAACTGGTGCGTCTTAACGTTGATGTTCTGGTTACGCATGCTGCGGGCGTTGGTGCTGCCAAGCAGGCGACCACGACGATCCCGATTGTCCAGGCAACAAGCGCCTTGGATCCCGTTGCCGCAGGCCATGTTTCCAGCCTCGCGCGGCCTGGCGGAAACATTACCGGATCGACCTTCTTCGCCACGGAACTCTCCGCGAAACGGATCGAAGTAATCAAGGACGCCTTTCCTCGCGTCACTCAGGTGGCCGTGCTTGTTGATCCGGGCAATCGCTCTAATGGGACGACGCTCCAGGCGATGGAGACCACAGCGCGGTCAGTGAAGGTAACGCTGCACCAATTCGCGGTGCGGGGACTACACGAGTTCGACAGCGCATTTGCGGCTATGGTCAAAAAGCGGGTTGGTGCGGTCGAGGTTCTTGATCAACCAATGTTTACTACCAATGCCAAAGCGATTGCGGATTTGGCCGTAAAGCAGCGGCTACCCTTGATAGGTAGCGGCGAGTTCGCGGAAGCAGGCGGCGTGATCGGCTACGGGGCAAACCTGCTCGATCTGTGGCGCCGGGTGGGCTACTTTGTGGACAAGATTCTCAAGGGCACCAAACCCGGCGTTATTCCTATCGAACAGCCAACCAGATTTGAATTGGTGGTCAACATGAAAACCGCCAAAACCATCGGGGTAACAATTCCACAAACATTTTTGCAGCGCGCGGACAGGTTGATCGAATGAACCTGAATCTCTGGTTTTTTTGATATAAAGGTTTTTCGTTCATGGCCCATCAACGCAAGAAGCCGGAAGAACTGCGCAGCCACCGCTGGTATGGCGCGCAGGACATGCGCGCGTTCGGCCACCGCTCACGCGCGCTGCAGACCGGCTTCGCGCGCGAGGATTTCTCCGGCAAGCCGGTGATCGCGATCGTCAACACCTGGAGCGACATCAACCCGTGTCATTCGCATTTCCGCCAACGCGCCGAAGAGGTGAAGCGCGGCATCTGGCAGGCGGGCGGGTTTCCGCTCGAAATCCCGGCGATCACGCTGTCCGAGCCGTTCATGAAGCCCTCCACGATGATGTACCGCAATATGCTCGCGATGGAGACCGAAGAGCTGCTGCGTTCGTATCCGGTTGACGGCGCGGTGCTGATGGGGGGCTGCGACAAGACCACGCCGGCTTTGATCATGGGCGCGACCAGCATGAACCTGCCCGCGATTTTCATGCCCGCGGGGCCGATGCTGCGCGGAAACTGGCACGGCGAGCCGCTCGGCTCCGGCACCGACACCTGGAAATACTGGGCCGAGCTGCGTGCCGGCAACATTACGGAAAGCGATTGGCAGGAGGTCGAGGAGGGCATCGCGCGCTCGCCCGGCCATTGCATGGTGATGGGAACCGCGTCGACCATGACGTCCGTGGCCGAGGCGCTCGGCTTCACGCTGCCAGGCGCGGCATCCATTCCTGCGGCGGATTCGAACCACTCGCGCATGGCGAGCTACACGGGGCGCCGCATCGTCGAGATGGTGTGGGAGGATTTGAAGCCGAGTGATTTTCTGACCGCGAAAGCGTTCGATAACGCGATCGTCACGACGCATGCGCTGTCGGGTTCGACCAATGCGCTGATACATCTGATCGCGATGGCGGGGCGTGCCGGCGTCAAGCTCGCGCTCGAGCGCTTCGACGAACTCTCGCGTCATACGCCGGTGCTCGCCAACGTGCGGCCCGCCGGGCAGAAGTATCTGATGGAGGATTTCTACTACGCGGGCGGTTTGCGCGCGCTGATGGCGCAACTGCGCGATTTGCTCAATCTCGATTGCCTGACCGTCAACGGCAAAACGCTCGGCGAGAATATCGAGGGCGCGAAAGTCTACAACAGCGACGTGATCCGTCCGCGCAACAATCCGCTCGCGGCCAGTGGCGGGCTCGCGGTGCTGCGCGGCAATCTCGCGCCCGACGGCGCGGTAATCAAGCCGACCGCAGCCGAGTCGCATCTGCTCAAACATACCGGCCGTGCCGTGGTGTTCAGGGATTACAACGACATGGCGGCGCGCATCGATGACGCGAACCTCGACATCGACGCGAACAGCGTGATCGTGCTGCAGCACGGCGGCCCGCTCGGCGGCCCGGGCATGCCGGAATGGGGGCAGTTGCCGATCCCGAAGAAGCTGCTCGCGCAGGGCGTGCGCGATATGGTGCGGATTTCGGATGCGCGCATGAGCGGCACCTCGTACGGCGCGTGCGTGCTGCACGTTGCGCCCGAATCCTTCATCGGCGGTCCGCTCGCGCTGGTCAAAGACGGCGACCTGATCGAGCTCGACGTCGCGGCGCGCAAGCTCGAACTCAAAGTCAGCGCCGTCGAGCTGGCCCGGCGCCGCGCGGCATGGCGGCAGCCCGCGCCGCATTACTCACGCGGCTTCGGCGCGCTGTATGAAAGGCACATCACGCAGGCGCACGAGGGCTGCGATTTCGATTTCCTGCACGGGGGCGCGCCGACGCCTGACCCGGAGATCCATTGAGCGGCGAGTCCGTTTTTTCCGCGCTGCGCTTTCGCAACTTCCGCAACCTCTGGCTGGGGTCGCTGGCCTCGTACGCGGGGCAGTGGATCCAGCAGGCGACGATCGCGTGGCTCGCCTATGACATGACGGGCTCGAGCAGCCTGCTCGGCGCCATCATGGGCATACGCGCCATCCCGATGTTCCTGTGCGCACCGCTCGCGGGGGTCGCTGCGGACCGCTACGACCGGCGCTCGCTGCTGCTTCTGAGCCAGTTGATTTCAGCGACGACCGCACTGGTTTTCGGTATTGTGCTGGCCACCGGCAATGCTCAGGTCTGGCACCTGTTTCTGTTTGTGGTCGTATCGGGCGTCGGCGCCGTCATGGACCGGCCGGTTCGGCTCACCATCATCTTCGATCTTCTGCCGCGCGAGACGGTGATGCAGGCAGTCGCACTCAATATGCTCGCGTTCAGCATCACGCGCGTTGGCGGCCCGGCGGTCGCCGGCTTCCTGATCGGGTGGGTGGGCGCCGCGGGTAATTTCTTCCTGCAGGCGGCGGCCTATGCGATTGCCATGGCCACCGCGCTGCTCATCACGTTCCCGGCCGTCGCGCCCAGGCAACGCCGCGCGTCGGCATACTCGGAACTCGTTGCAGGGCTGCAGTACGCGTGGGCCGATCGCAATGCGCGTGTGCTGCTGGCGATGGGCGTGCTGCCCTTCATTTTCCTGGTGCCGATTTTCTCCGGGCTGCTCCCGGTCTACGCCAAGGACGTCTATCACGCGGGACCGGAAGTGCTCGGGCTGCTGCTCACGAGTGTCGGGGCCGGCGGTGTGGCCGGCGGCTGGTTGGCGGCGCGTTGCATGCGCTTCCCGCGCCAGGGACTCGTACAGGCGTACGCGGTATTCGCGATGTGCGCGGCACTTGTGATGCTCGCCGTGGCGCCCGGCGTTACTCTCGCGTGTGCCGCGCTGGCGGCTGCGGGCGTGGGCGAGATGGTGCATTTCACGAGCAGCCAGGCGACGCTGCAGATGTCCGTGCCCGAAGCCATGCGCGGGCGCATGGCCAGCCTGCAGCAACTGTGTCCGGGCTTCATCTCGATCGGCGTGCTCTTCGCCGGGTTGCTGGCCGATTTCATGGGCGTGCAACTGCTGACCGGCCTGGTTGCAGCGGTCACCGCCGTGCTCACTGCCCTGCTGCTGACGCGCGGCGGGCTCAGCGCCGTGCGGTTGCGCTAGCGTAGAATTGCGATGAGAAATCCGATTACGGCCACAGGGAGTAAGACATGGAACTGCCAGTCAATAAATTCAAGCATGCGTTGAAAGCCGGCCAGCCGCAGATCGGCATCTGGAGCTCGCTCTCGTCGCATATCGTCGCCGAGGTGTTGTCGAACAGCGGATTCGACTGGGTGTTGCTCGACACCGAGCATTCGCCGAACGAGTTGCCGATGGTGCAGCAGCAGTTGCACGCGATGCAGGGCGGGAGCGCGGCGCCGGTGGTGCGCGTGGCGTGGAACGACATGGTGCTGGTCAAGCGTTTCCTCGACATCGGCGCGCAGACGCTGCTGGTGCCTTACGTGCAGAGCGTCGAGGAAGCGAAGAATGCGGTTGCCTACATGCGTTACCCGCCGCACGGCGTGCGCGGAGTTGCCGGCGCCACGCGTGCGACACAGTATGGCCGCATCAAGGATTACTTCAGGCGCGCGCAGGACGAGCTGTGCCTGCTGGTGCAGGTCGAGACGCGCAAGGCGATGGCGCAAATCGAGGCGATCGCCGCGGTCGACGGCGTGGACGGCGTGTTCATCGGGCCCAACGATCTCTCGACCGACATGGGCTACTTTGGCAACTGGCAGCATCCCGAAGTGTGGAAAGTGATCGAGCAGGCGGCAAAAAAAATCCGCGCCGCGGGCAAGGCGCCCGGCATCCTGGTCGGCGAGGCCGACGGCAAGCGCTGCCTCGACATGGGATATCTGTTCGTCGCGGTGGGCGCCGACGTCGGCATGCTCGCGCGCGGCAGCGAAGCGCTGGCTGCGAAATTCAAATCATGATGCACAGCGCCAGCGGGCGCTGAGCCATAATGACGCGACCGTCTTCGATCTTCGCCGCGCTGGTATGCGCGGGCGCGGCGGTGATATTCCTGCTGCCGCCGCCGCAGGGGATTACCGTAACCACCATGCACGCGGCGGCGCTGCTGGTGTTCACGGTCGGATTGTGGGCGAGCGGCACGCTGCCCGAGCACATCACGGGGTTCCTGTTTTTTCTGCTGGCAATGGTGCTGGCGGTGGCGCCGCCCGCCATCGTGTTCTCGGGATTCGCCTCGGCGACGCTGTGGCTCGTACTCGGCGGGCTGATCCTGGCGGAGGCGATACACCGCACCGGCCTCGCCCAACGCCTCGCGGGCGCGTTGTTCGACCGCTACACGCGGTCCTACCGGCAGCTCATTGCCGCTATCGTCATCGTCTCGATCGTGCTGGCGTTCTTCATGCCGGCGACCGTCGGGCGCGTGCTGCTGCTGGTCCCGATACTAATGGCGGTGGCACAGCGCGCCGGCTTCGAGCGCGGCAGCACCGGCTACAACGGCATCTGCCTCGCCGCGATCACGACCACCTATCAGTGTGGAACCGCGATTCTGCCGGCCAACGCGCCGAATCTGGTGCTCGCGGGCGCGGCGGAGACGCTGTACGGCGTGCAGCTCATTTACGCCGAGTACTTGTGGGTGCAGTTTCCGGTGCTGGGCATTTTGAAAGGGCTGGCGATCATCGCGTTCGTGTGCTGGCTGTTCCGCGCCGAAGTCCGGCCGGTGGCGGTGCCGCATGCGACGCCGCCGTTGACACCGGAGCAGCTACGCATGGCCGTGATCCTGATCGTGGCGCTGGCGCTGTGGGCGACCGATTTCCTGCACGGCATCAAGGCGGGCTGGATTGCGCTCGCCGCGGGCACCGCGTGCTTCATGCCGCGCATCGGCGTGATGCCGTTTGCCGCGTTCAACAGCGTGAACTTCGGCCCGTATTTTTACATCGGCGCGACACTCGGGCTGGGCCTGACGGTGCAGAAAAGCGGCTTGAGTGAGGCAGTCGGTACCGCGCTCGAAGGCGTGTTGCCGCTCGCCGCGGGGGCCGACTTCGGCAACTTCATCACGCTGTCGCTGCTCGCTACGGTAGCCGGACTGTTCACCACCAATCCGTCCCAGCCGGCGGTGCTGGCGCCGCTCGCCGAGCATTTCGCGCAGGTGACCGGCTGGCCACTCAAGACGACGCTGATGACGATGGCGGTGGGCTTCTCGTCCATGATCCTGCCATATCAGGTGCCGCCGGCCGTGGTCGGCATGCAGGTTGCGGGCCTCTCGCTGGCGACGATGCTGCGCCTGTCGCTGCCGCTGCTGGCGTTCAGCATCGTGGTGCTGCTGCCGCTCGATTACCTGTGGTGGAGGATAATCGGCTATGTTGGATAGTGAACTTTCCGCGTCAAGTGGGAAGGAGTTGCTTCGGGAACCTCTGATTGACATCAATTCAGGAGTTGACATGCACAATTCAGCTTTTCAAGTGATCTTCAGCATCGGCGCGGTGCTCGCCGCCGTCACGTTCCCGACCGCAGCCCATGCGCAGCCCGCCGGCTACCCGTCCAAACCGATCCGCGTGATCGCGCCATTTCCCGCCGGCGGCCCGGTCGAGGTCCTGGCGCGCGTATTCACGACGCGCCTCCACGAGTCGATGGGCCAGCCGTTCGTGATTGAGAATCGTGCCGGTGCGAGCGGAACCATCGGCACCGAGCTGGTCGCCAGGGCGCCGCGCGACGGCTACACGATGCTGGTCCACAACTGCGCGTACGGGTCGAACGTCTCCTTTTACAAGAAGCTGCCGTTCGATCCCGTCGCCGACTTCGCCCCGATCACTCTGCTCGACGTGACATCCGGGAACCTGCTGGTCCTCCACCCGTCGGTTCCGGCGCGCTCGGTCAAGGAGTTGATCGCGCTCGCCAAGGCGCGTCCGGGCCAGCTCAACTACGCCTCGGCCGGCGTCGGCAGTCCCCAGCATGTCACCGCTGCGCTGTTTGCCTCGATGGCCGGCATTCAGCTCACGCACGTCGCCTACAAGGGCAACCCGCCCGCATTTGCCGACGTGGTCGGCGGGCATATCGAGTTGATGTTTGTGAGCCCATCGGTCGGGCGACCCTACGCCCTGAGCGGGCGCCTGCGCGGGCTCGGCATCGCGGGTCCGAAGCGCCTGCCGAGCCTGCCCGACGTGCCGACGGTCATGGAAACAGGGCTGGCCGGATACAGCGTAATCTGCTGGCACGGCATGTGGTTCCCGGCCGGCGTTCCCACTGAGATCGTGCGCCGCATGAACGCCGAGATCGTGAAGGCGCTCGCTACACCGGAGGTGCACAAATACCTTGCGGAGGCCGACTACTTCGCGGTCGGCAACTCGCCGGAGGAATTTGCCGATTTCATCAGGAAGGACATCGCGCATCAGGCGGGCGTCGCGAAGACGCTTGGCATCCAGCCGCAGTGAATTCATCAGGAGTTTGCACATCATGAGCGAAGGAGCAGTGCGCTACGAGCGCGACGGCGTAGTCGGCCGGATAACTTTCGACCGCCCGGCCGCGCGTAACGCGATGACCTGGGCCATGTACGAAGAACTTGCGGTGGCTTGTGCAAGAGTAGCGGCCGACCCCGAAGTGCGGGTGGCCGTGCTGCGCGGCGCCGGCGGCAAGGCGTTTGTCGCGGGCACCGATATCAGCCAGTTCCGCGCTTTCAAGTCGGGCGAGGATGGCGTGAATTACGAGCGCCAGGTCGCAAAATATCTTGCCGCGGTCGAGGAATTGCCGGTGCCCACCATCGTCGTGGTCGAAGGCTGGGCGATCGGCGGCGGGCTCGCGATTGCCGCCGCGTGCGATCTGCGGGTTGCGACTCCGGGCTCGAGGTTCGGCGTGCCGATCGCGCGCACGCTCGGCAACTGCCTGTCGATCGCGAACTACGCGTGCCTCGCGGCCGAAATCGGGTTGGGCCGCACCAGGCGCATGCTGCTGCTGGCGGAGATGCTCGCGGCCGATGAACTCCTCGCTGCCGGATTCCTTGCCGAAATCATTGCTCCGGAGGAACTCGACGCGCGCGTCGACAAACTGTGCGAACGGCTGGCCGGCAACGCGCCGGTCACGATGCGCGTGACCAGGGAATCGCTGCGGCGCCTGCTGCATGCCGGGCTGCCGGACGGCGAGGACCTGATTCGCCAGTGCTATGGCAGTCAGGATTTCCACATCGGCGTGGCGTCGTTCATGGAGAAGCGGGAACCGCGCTGGACCGGTAAATAGATGGAGGAATCGCGGCAGTATCCGTACTGGCGCCGCAATCTGCAGGTGCTGCCGTTCGCCAATCTGCTGTGCGGCCTCGGCTTTTCGCTCTCGTGGCCGTTCCTGCCGTTGATGGTGCGCGGCCTCGGGGTGCGCGAGAACCTCGAGACGTGGATCGGCTACATGATGCTGGTGTTCTATTTCATCGGCTTCATCGTCAGTCCGATCTGGGGCGGCATCGCCGATCACTACGGCCGCAAGATCATGGTACTGCGGGCGATGCTGGGCATGGGCTTCTTCATGACGCTGGTGCCGTTCGCGCCGACGCCGCTCGCGTTCGCCGGCCTGTTCATGCTGGTGGGTTTCTTCAACGGCTTCATTCCGGCGGGCATGGCGTTGCTGGTGGCCAACACGCCGCCCCAGCGCACCGGCAGCGTGTTGTCGCTCGCGCAAACCGGCGGGCTGGTCGGGCAGACCCTGGGTCCTGCCGTTGGCGCCATCTTGGCCGCAATGTTCGATCGGCAGCACTGGCTGTTCTGGGTGAGCGGCGGCCTGATGCTCGGCGGCGGCACGCTGGTGGCGCTGTTCGTGCGCGAAGTGAAGCAGGTGGTGTCCGGCCCCTGGCGTCCGGAATGGATAGGCAGCCTGCGCGAGCTGCTCACAGTGCCGCGTATGGGGACGTTGTTTCTGCTGGGCTTCCTGTTTCAGGTGATGTGGAGCGGCAACGTGGCCGTCATCAGCATCTACGTGCTGCAATTGCTCGAGGCACAGCCTGCGGGCGCTGGCGCGGAGGCGTACTGGGTTGGGGCTGCGGCAATGGGACTGGCAGTCGCGAGCCTCATAGCGATGCCATTATGGGGGCGGGTGCTCGACCGCTTCGGACCCGCGCGGGTACTGGTGTTCGCCACCGCCGCCGCGGCAATTACCCACCTGCCGCTGATCATTCTGCAGACGCCGCTGCAACTGGTGCTGGCGCGGGTTGCATTCGGTCTGACCGGCGCGGTAATGCAAACCGCCATCATTCAACTACTCAGGATACATGCCCCGGCGGGCATGGATGCGAGGGCGATTTCGTATTCCTCGTCGTTCCAGTTCTTTGCGATGGGCCTCGCGCCATTCTGCGCGGGACTGATTGGTCCCGCGTTCGGACTGCGCGCCTACTTCGCGCTGACCGTCGTACTGATGCTGTGCGGCCTCGCGTTGTGGCTGCGCGGGGGGCGGGGAAGGAAGGTCTAAGCCCCAACCTCGGGGCATTCGACCGGATGGGGCACGCCGCCGGCTGCTTTCATCACCTGTTCGCGCAGCGCGGTGAGATGGGTGTCATGAATGCCGTGGGCGGCGAGGCAGTCGACGGTTTTGTAGAGGTAGTCGGCGCCCGAGCCGAATTTGCCGCGAGCGGAGGCGAGCGTCGCGATGACGGTCTTGAGCGGCAGCTTGCCCATATAGTGCGGATGGGCATGATTGACCACGAATGCGATCGCGCGCAGATGTTTGCCGCCGGCGCGTGCTTTGACCCAGCACGGCGCGTACGAACCGGCCACCATTTCGCGCCGCCAAATCAGCTTCAGTTCATGGCTCACATCGCGCGCCGCGATGCGGAATGCGACGCCATTGCAGCAGCCGCCGAAATCCAGCCCCAGCATCAGCCCCGGCTTGTCGACCGAGCCGCGGCCGAGGCGCGAGCGCAGGCAAAAGCGGCGGTGAAAGCCGTGGATGGTGGCAAGCTTGTGCTCGACAAATTTGAACAGTGGGTTCCAGATCAGCGAGCCGTAGCCGAATATCCACAGATCGCGCGCGGGATTCCAGCCGGCGAGTAGGTTGTCAAGCGAGGCATGAAACTCGTCCTCCGGTATCGCCGGCACGTCGAGGCGCGCGTGCGCGTAGAATTTGCGCAGCACGTCGTTTTCGAGGTCTTCGCGAGTCAGCATGTTCTATAGAACGTGCAACCCCCGTCAGGGTTGACCGGCGACCCCAATGGCGGGCGTAGCGCGCCGCCGCGCGAGCGCGGCGTTGGTTGCCGTCACCAGCAGGTCGAGCACGCAATAGAACGCGCCGGCGGCGAGCGGCGGATTGAGCGTGGTCAGTCCGAGCCACGGCACGTGCGGCGACCAGGCCCAGTTGCCGAGCCAGGTGCCGTAGATTTCCATCACCAGCGCCAGCATGAACATGGTGGCGTAAAGTTTTCTCGCGGACCCGAATGCCATGCACAGCAGCAATAGCGCGAACAGCGGCGCGCCGAACGTGTCGCTGCCGGTCGCGCTCAGCAATATGACGAACGGCGCCGCGAGCAATGGCACTGCCCATGCGAGGCGGTCGCTCAGGCGCGGCGCGAGCGCGGTGCCGAGCATGAACAGCAGCGCGTGGCCGGGCGGCACGAACAGCGGGATGTTGCCGAGCCGGTATTCATAAAGTCCCCATGCCAGCGACAGGAAAATTTCGCCAAGGGTTGCGTAGAACACGCAGGCAACGAGACTTATCTGCTCCGCGCGCGAGGCGTACCACAGCACGCCGATGAAAATCAGCCAGACCGCGATATTGGTGATGATCTGGCCCCCGAACTCCAACTTCTGGTCGAGCAGCAGACCCGCGGCGATTATGCAGATGATTCCCGCCGCCCTGAAGGCGGGCACGTTCAAATTTCGTCGCATGGTTTCTGCGCGAGATCGGACCGCTGAAATAGGCATGGGAGTATCTTTGCGCGCTGGACCAAGGTAGTGAAGGAAGCGAACATCAAGGTCGAGTGACGACTCGGGCGCTCGCTATCGCAATCCATCGCGGGCCTGGAGAAAAGACTCGCTTCCGCGCACCAGCGGTGAAGCCCGCAGCCCGTCGTAGGCCGTGTACACCTGGCCAATGATTTCGCGCTTCGGCGTTCCATCGGTCTCATACGGCCCGTTGAGCGTAACCGAGAACATTGCCGTGGGGCGATACGGATTGCCGCAATCCTCCGCGCCGGAAAACCACACGGTGTAGTTCAAGCGTCCACCCTGGCAACTCACCGGCTCCGCGTCGAACAACACCTCCCGGACCGCGCCAAGATCGAGGTGGCAATGGTGCCCCGTAAATGCGCCGATTTGCCACGAGCGATGGCCATCCTCCTCGTAGCTCGAAACCTTCTCATCGAGCAGATCGGTCTTGAACTCGATCAGCGCGCTGCGCCGGAAGATGACGAGCGAGGCTTCCTTGAACGAGAGCACGTTGCGCAGAAGATCGGCGACGGCTGCTTCATGCGCCTGGCGATCGGGGGCGTTCACGCCGTGACCCCGGCGACCTCGTTCATCGCCGCCGTAAACGACGCGGCGTCATGGATGAATACGTCGGCGTCGAACTCCTCGGCGACACAGTTGCCGATCGCCGCCCAATCGTCGGCCAGGCTCCGGGTCACCGGCGACGGCAGGGGGCCGTCGATGGCGCGTATGCCTACAACTTCAGGATTGCTGCGCCGATGGTTCACCAGGCGTCGAAGATACCGGCGCACCGCCTCGTGGGATAGTTTGTTGCCGATATAAGGGCGGCTGACGCTGAGCCCGAGCCCGAACGCGGTCGTGGCGCTGTCATCGTTTGCACACAGGCGTAACTCGAACGACGGCCGGAATCCGTAGCACACGCTCGGAGCAACAAGATAGACCGCTCGCGGCAATTTTCCGAGATCAAGGTGAAGGTGGTGCTGTTGTCCTGCAAGGTTGAGGTCGCGCAGCCCCGCGAAGTCGCCGTCATAACCGGGGCACGACAGTGTTGCGCGTCCCTCGGGCATCAGCTCCATGATTCCGCCATCACTCCACCGGCCGCAGATCAAAGTCAGGTCGGAGTCGGCAAGCCATTCCCGCAGAATGGCATCCACCTGATCGATCGGCGGGACGGCGGCTACGGGCACGGGCACTCCTTCGGTGCGAAGCATGGGAAATCCAACGGATGAAGCGGAAGTATCATTCGCACCCGTACCCCGGTCAAGAGGCCGGACGAATCTGTGTCAAACCAAAGTAGAGATGTCCCCATTCTCTGCCAAGTAGAAATGTCCCCTTGCTGCAGATTCAATGACTGTTTCAAACCTGGTCGGCTGTTCGATAGGCAAGTCGCTGGCTTTCGCGTTCATTCGGTCGCCTCAGCATTTGGTAGTTGAACCTGCGCCGCTGGAGAGTGGCTATTGGCAAGTCTTTGCATTACAATGCAGTGCAAAGGGGGATATCGAATGGACTCTCAACTGACATTGAGATTGCCGGGGGAGTTGGCCAACAGGCTTGGCCGGTCGGCCAAGCGCCTGAGACGCAAGCGTTCGGACGTGGTGCGCCTGGCGCTGGAACAATTCCTGGATTCCGAACCGGAAACCCGCCCCATCGAGCGCGTTCGCGATCTTCTCGGCCGTGTTGAAAGCGGCGTGCCCGACTTGGGGCAGCGTCACCGGGAGCACCTGATCCGGCGTTTGCGCCGTGGCGAATGAACTGCTGCTGGATACCGGAGCCTTTGTTGCCCTGGTGGACCGCAGCGAAAAACGGCACGCTGATTGCGTGGCGGTGCTTGAGGGGTGGAGCGGAAGGATTATCACGACCGAGGCGGTCCTGACCGAGACGCTTTATCTGGTGGGGCCACGCTGGCCGGCGCAGAAGATTTGCCTCGAGTTTTTGCTGAGAGGCGCTTTCTTGTTGGTCCCATCGTCGCCGGCGAGCCTCAAACGGGTTTCGATACTGATGGAAAAATACCACAGTGTCCCGATGGATTATGCCGACGCGACGCTGGTCGCCCTGGGCGAGGAACTGGGTACTGACCGGGTGTTTACGCTGGATCACCGCGGGTTTTCCGCATACCGGCTCAACCAGCGGAAGCCCTTTCGATTGTTTCCGTGATGTGAACCGCGGCTGACATTCCAACTGCCTTTCAGTATCCGCATAGTCGGCGTTGACCGAGGCCGGGCGACTGCAAACGCCGGACTCCCGCGCCGTGGCATACTGGTATCTTGCGGGGCTGTGCCTCAAGTACAATGAGGCTAGTCCTAGTGGTCTGTTGCCTTTTACGAGGGAATTTCCATGCGGGTAAATACGCTCAAACAAAAACTGCGGGACGGCAAGCCTGTCTTTGGCGTCATGATTACGTTTCCTTCACCGCCCGTGGTGGAAATGCTGGGCTTGATGGGGTTCGACTGGGTGTTGATCGACAATGAACATGGCTCGATCACGGTAGATACCGCCGAGGACATGATCCGCGCGGCAGATTTGACCGGCATCGCGCCCATCGTGCGACCTGTGGCCAACAAGCCGGAAATCATTGCGCCGTTTCTGGACCGGGGTGCGTGGGGCGTACAGGTTCCGCACGTCAATACCCGGGAGGAAGCCGAAGCCGCCGTCAAATCCTGCAAGTATTATCCCGACGGGCAACGGGGCATCTTCAGCCGCGGCAGGCCGGCCGACTACGGCATCGGCGGGACGACTCAGGAATACGCCGCGAAGGCCAACGCGAACACGCTGGTTTGCCTGATGCTCGAAGAAGTCGAAGCCATTGACAATCTGCAGGAGATTGTCACGGTGAAGGGCGTGGATGTCTTGTTCATCGGGTCGGGCGACCTGTCACAGTCCATGGGCTACCCGGGACAGCAGACGCATCCCGAAGTGCAGGCGGTCATGGAGAAGGGCGTGAAACTCATCCGCAAGGCGGGCATTGCGGCGGGCGTGAGCTGCCCGGATTCGCTGGTGCCGAAGTTTTTGGGATTGGGCGTGCAGTACTTCCACAGCAATATGGCGAGCCTGATTCAAAACGCAGGCGAAGCCTATCTGAAGACGATGCGGCAGCACGCAAAATGATTCGGCGATAAATAATTCAACGGGAGAGAAAAGATGAAAGCAGCGTACTTCATGAAAAACGGCGGGCCGGAGGTGATGCAGTATGGCGACGTTCCGGATCCGGTCGCGGGACCAGGTCAGGTGCTCGTCGACGTGCACGCGGCCAGCGTCAACGGCGCCGACTGGAAGGTGCGCGCGGGCCACTATGCCCCGATCACTGATTTTCCGTACATTCCGGGGCGGGATTTCTCCGGCGTTGTCTGCGCGCTTGGCGCCGGGGTTAGCGAGTTCGCGATCGGCGATGCGGTGGTCGGCGTCTGCGATGTCGGCCAGGAAGCGGCTTATGCGGAGAAAGTCGCGATCAAGTCGGCGATCGTGGCGAGAAAGCCCGAGAGTCTTACGCACGCGGAGTGCTCGGCGGTGTCGCTTGTCGGCCTTACCGCGCTCGTCGCAATCGAGGACACGCTGAAGCTCAAATCCGGTGAAACGATACTGATCCAGGGCGGCGCGGGCGGGGTCGCCAGCTTCGCGATCCAGATCGCGAAGCACATTGGCGCGCGCGTGATCACGACAGCAAGCGCGGCAAATCACGATTACCTGCGCGGTCTTGGCGCCGACCAGATCATCGATTACAACAAACAGGACTTCACGCAAGTGGTGTCCGGCTGCGACGCGGTATTCGACACGGTAGGAGGCGAGGTGGCAATGCGCTCGTTCGCCGTGCTGCGGCCCGGCGGACGCGCGGCGTTCATTGCATCGGGGAACGCAGCGCCGGTCTCGCCGCGCGCCGACGTCGTATCGCTGCGTCCCAAGGTCGGGCGTGACCGCGCGCATCTCGATCGGACCTTCGCCCTGGTCACCGGCGGTGCGGTGCGCGTTCCCGAGATCACGCTCTATGCGTTGTCGCAAGCCGCCGCGGCCCATAAGGTGAGCGAGGGGCGGCACTTCCGCGGCAAACTCGTGTTCAAAGTGCGCTGAAGCAGCGCCGCGATTCGTCAGTGCCCCGTTGCGCGCGAGAGGCGTGCAGCGTTGTCCTTGGTATCGAACATATTGATGGGCGTTTTGCCTTCGGCGGCTTTGGCCATGCGCGCCCGGATCTCGGTCGCCAGCTTATTGTTCCGCTGCACTGCCGGCCGCGCCTCCATGGCCTCGAACCAGCGCATGAAGTTGGGATATCCCGCTTTGTCGATCCCGCGGTCCGCGTGCCCCTTGGTCCAGGGATAGGTCGCCATGTCGGCGATGGTGTATTCGTCGCCGGCGAGCCACGTGTTATCGCGCAGCCGGTTGTCGAGCACCTGGTATAGCCGCACCGCTTCGTTGTTGTAGCGGTCCTTCGCGTACTGAATGTTGTCCTTGGCGTAATTGTTGAAGTGGTTGGCCTGGCCGAACATCGGGCCGACGTGCGCCATCTGGAAGATCAGCCACTGCAGCGTGTCGTAGCGCTTGCGCGCGTCTTTGGGCAGGAACTTGCCGGTTTTCTCCGCGAGATAGAACAGGATCGCGCCCGATTCCATCATGGTGTAAGGGCCGCCGCCCGGACCCGCGGTATCCACGATTGCCGGGATCTTGTTGTTCGGGCTGAGCTTCAGGTATTCCGAAGTGAACTGCTCGCCCAGACGGATATTGATGTCGAAATGTTTCCATTCGAGGCCGGTCTCCTCGAGCATGATCATGACCTTCTGGCCGTTGGGGGTGGGTGACGAGTGTAATTCAATCATGGGCTTCTCCTTTGGTTTGCAGAAATTATGGAACTCGAATTCTATCTCACGGACGCGTTAAGCCTTGCGCTCCTTCCTGACGAACCCGCCGAGCTTCTCCTTCCACTCGTCCGAGTGCATGCAGCCGACCCACGCCTCGTTGTCGAAGCGCAGCCCGGCCGTGACACCGGTCTCCTGCGACTGGTTGAGCGCGGACTTGGCCTGGATCACCGCAATCGGCGGGTTCGCGGCGATGCGCTGCGCGAGCGCCAGCGCCTCTGCCATGACCTGGTCGTGCGGCGCTAGTTTGCTCACCATGCCGAATGCAAGCGCCTCCTGCGCGTCCCAGCGCCGGCCGGTGAAGATGAGCTCCTTCGCTTTCTGGATACCGATGAGCCGCGGCAGCCGCTGGCAGGCCCCGCCGCCCGGGAAAAAGCCGTGCGTCACTTCCGGCAGCGAGAACACCGCGCGCTCGGAAGCGATGGCGATATCGCATTGCAGCGCGAGCTCGAATCCGCCCGCCATGCAGTAGCCGTTGATCGCCGCGATCACCGGCTTGCGCAGGCCGGCGATCGCGCTGGTCCATTTTGCGACCATGGTGTGGCGGTCCAGCACCATCGCCTCGGTGCTGCGGGTGGAGCGCTCCTTCAAGTCGGCGCCGGTGCAGAATGCGCGGTCGCCGGCGCCGGTGATGATGATGACCCGCACGTCGTCGCGCAGGTCGAGTTGCGGCAACAGTGCCAGCAGCTCGGTGCGCAGTTGAGTGTTGAGCGAATTCATCGCCTCGGGCCGGTTCAGCGTGACGACGGCGATACCGTTTTCGATTTTGAGGAGGTGGAGCGGGGTGGCAGCGTTCATTTTGATGGTCCGTTGTGTTTGAATTGTGCCCGGAGGTACTTGGCAATCAGGCTGACCGGCGCTATCCAAAGTTCATGCGCCGGGTCGCGCGCATACTGTAGCAGTTTTTCGAGGCCAGTCCGGCTTCTGCGATCGTCGGCATGTCGGGCAGCACCGCCGAGCGGATTGCCTTCCCCAACCGCGTCGAAGATATCGGCGCATAATGGAATCTTGAGTCACTGATTTATGACGGGGTAAATGACCATACTATCGCAGTGGTTACGGTTCATATCGACCGGCGCTTTGCGGGTCGCGGCAGGCGCGACGGCCGTACTGGCGGCATTGGGCCCGTGCATCGCCCAGCCTGCGGCGGCGCCCGCCGACTATCCCGTCAAAACGATCCGCATCATCGTTGCGTCCTCTCCGGGCACGGCCAGCGATATTTTCGCGCGCTCGCTCGCTGAGGATCTGGGCGAATTCTACGGGCAGAGAATCATCGTCGAAAACCGTCCGGGCGCGGGCGGACTGATCGGCAATACCCGGGTGTCGAAAGCGAACGCCGACGGCTACACGCTGGGCATGATCGACGTCACGCGCGTCATCACCGAACTCATGCGTGACCCGCCGCCGTATCCGGCGCTGGCGGACATAATCGGCGTCTCC